>Ga0097691_1002579_pt1 | contig 11967 bp, 7 predicted proteins | sample NGESurdeep072012_8_FD_72858 | JGI IMG/M metagenome (GOLD analysis project Ga0097691, IMG submission 72858) | Arctic peat soil microbial communities from Barrow, Alaska - NGEE Surface sample 210-1 deep-072012 | ecosystem: Environmental > Terrestrial > Soil > Wetlands > Peat ...
GGTAATCAGCGACGATGCGCTCAGCGTCCTGATTCCGATCCTCGAGGAGATCTGCGGTTACGATCCGGCCCAGATCCGACTGGTGTTCGAGGAGCAGGGACTGTTGATTCAGGAATGGGACCGCGTACGGACCGACTGGCTAACGATTCGGGATGGATCGGGTATGGCTGTCGAACCCGCCGCGTAAGAGCGAATTGCAACTGAACAAGATGTCAGCTTGAGCTGACATCTTGTTCAGTTGCAGTTATCCATCAACAACTCCACGATGATCCACTATCTCGGCTATCTCGCAGGCCTCCTCACCGTCGCGTCGTTCGTGCCCCAGGTCATCAGAACCTGGAAGACTCAACACACCCGGGATCTCTCGTTCGGGATGTTCGCCCTGCTCGTCACTGCGAGCTCGCTGTGGATCATCTACGGGATCGTCATCAAGGACTGGCCGGTGATCCTCACCAACACCGGAATGGTGCTGCTGACCGGCTCGATCGGGATCGCCAAGCATCGCTTTGGATGATGCGAAAGCGAGTTCTTCTCAGTTGGAGTGGCGGCAAGGACAGTGCGCTCGCGCTGCAGGCTCTCCGGGCTGATCCGAATATTGAAGTTGCCGGACTCCTGACCAGCGTCACGCGCGACTACGAGCGCATCAGCGTGCATGGAGTGCGGAGATCGCTGCTGGAGCGTCAGGCCGAGCGACTGCGACTGCCGCTATTCACGATCGAGCTCGACCCGGTCACCACGAACGACGCGTATGAGAGCGCGTTCCTTTCCGCGCTCGAACGCGTGCAACGTGATCTCCCCGGCGTGACTGCAATCGCGTTCGGTGATCTTTTTCTGGCCGATGTGCGCGTGTATTGCGAAAGACTCCTCGACGAGCTACCCTCCACCGTCGATCCCTGCGGTGAACGTGGAGAGTTTCATACGTTCGTGTCCGACGGTCCCGGATACGAGGGACCCGTCGAGTACGCTGTCGGCGATACAGTGCTGCGGGATGAGCGCTTCGCCTACTGCGACCTTGTTCCTCCGGAAGAGAGCGGCGCAACACAGTAGATTTCTGGGATGCCGCGCATCGTGTCCTTCCTTCCCGCCGCCACCGAAATCACCTACGCGCTTGGCGCGGGCGCGGACCTCGTCGGACGCTCCCACGAGTGCGACTATCCGCCGCAGGTTCGCTCGCTGCCCGTCGTCAGCAAGCCCGTGCTGCCGCTGGACGGGCTGTCGCAGAAGGAGATAGACAGCGCCGTCGCCGCGCACCTCGCGACCGGCGAAAGCCTCTATCAGGTCGATGAAGTCCTCCTCGACGAGCTTCACCCGGATATCGTCTTCACTCAGGATCTGTGTCAGGTCTGCGCACCGTCGGGAAATGAGCTGAGCAGAGCGCTGGGTGCGATGTCACACCCACCACAGGTGCTCTCGCTCACGCCTCGCAACCTGGCGGAGATCGAGCAGAACATTCTAGCCATCGGTGAGGCGACTGGCAGAAGTGAAGCCGCGCGGCAGCTGGTCCGCGAAAGTCGCGACCGCGTCCATAGAGTCGTCGCAGCCGTGAGAGAGGCGCCGCTCCGCCGCGTCTCATTCCTCGAATGGACGGAGCCGCTTTTCTGCGCGGGACACTGGGTGCCGGAAATGGTCTCGGCAGCGGGAGGAGAAGATCCTCTTGGCCAACCGGGCGCCGATTCGCGGCGAATGACCTGGGACGATGTCGGCGCGTCGACGCCGGAGATGCTCATCGTCGCGCCGTGCGGCTACGGCTTGAAGGAGGCCATCACAGTGGCGAATCGCCTGCCGCGAGTCATCGATGCGGAAGTCTACGCAGTGGACGCGAACGCGTACTTCGCGCGCCCGGGCCCGCGCGTGGCGGATGGCATTGAGCTCCTCGCGCACATCTTTCATCCAGACAGATTCGCTTGGCCCCACGAGAATCAACCGTGGGCGCGAATCGGCTGAGGCCGCGTCGGGAGAAGAACCGCGACTGAACAAGATGTCAGGCTGACATCTTGTTCAGTCGCAGTTGCGGTCCGTCACCTGCCGGCAGTTTGTCGTCGCTTATTCGCAGCCGTCGGTTGTTCCTGGCGCAGTATCATCACTTTGTCGTTGTTGCGCGCGACGACGATCAGTCTCTCGCCCTTCGCTCCGCGCAACGACTTAAGATCGCGCACTTGCCCGTCGATCACGAGGCTGCTCCGCTCCATGTCAACGGGAGTAAAGCCGCCCTTCCCGTCGCCGCGCAGCATTAGTCCATAGCTCGCGTCATAACGGCCCAGCATCGGCGTCACTCCGTAGAAATTCCCGCCGACCAGAAGGTCGGTCTTGCCGTCGCCGTCGAAATCCCCCGCCAGCGACGCGTAGATCGGCGCGAACTGCGCCTCGAGCGGGAGCGGCTGCATTGTGAACGTCCCGTTGCCGTTGTTTAGCGCGACGGCGCTCGCAAACGTGTACGCCTCGCGCACCTGCGCCTGGCTGAGATCCGCCGCCGGGAAAATGTCCTCGATGCGGCTGGCGCCGAAATCCTTGTACGACGGATACTTGCTGCGGAGCGATGGAATCTTCTTCACCAATTCATCCCTACCCGCGACCGGATAACTCACACCATTCTTGTAGAAGGTGAGTATCTGCTCCAGATTTCCGCCCCCGCTGTGCGAGAAATCATTGACGTAGAGACGCGCGGGCTCCTTCGGCGAGGCGCGCAGATAGGAATTGAGTCCGAGATTGCCAAGCACGAGATCCTGACGCCCGTTCCCGCGCAGATCGACGGCCTCGACGCTGTTCCACCAGCCGTTGGTCCCCGAGAGCCCCGCCTCCTTCGTCCGATCGACGAGCTTCCCATTCTCCTGGTGGAAGACGCGCACCGGCATCCACTCGCCCACGACGACGAGGTCGAGCTTCCCGTCGTGGTCGTAGTCGATCCACGTCGCCGACGACACCATTCCGGCCTCCGACAGCTCCGGCGCTTTCTCGAGAGTCACATCGGTGAAGCGCCCGTTGCCGTCGTTCTCCAGCAGATGACTCTTCGGAATTAGCCCGTAACTCCTCGACACCACTCGGCTCCCAATAAAAAGATCGGGATGCCCGTCGCCGTTGAAATCACCGACGGCCACACAGGAGCCGTTCTCGAAAATGTCAGGAAGCGAATCGCGCGCGCGCTGGAAGTTTCCGTGGCCGTCGTTCAGGTAGAGCCGCGGCCTTAGAGCGTCCTCCTGACCCCAGAACTCGTTTCCCCCGCTGACGACCAGCAGATCCGGATGGCCGTCGCCGTTCGCGTCGAAGAAGGTGGCGCCGATGTCCTCCGATAAACTGTCAGCCGCAAACGCGGCTTGATTGCTCGCGCGGAACGTCTCGTCGCGCTGCTGGATGTAAAGGCGGCCCGCTTGCCACTTCGCCCCGCCGACGTAGAAATCGTCCAGGCCGTCACCGTTGACGTCCGCCACCGCGAGCCGCGGCCCCTCCGTCGACAACAGGTGCGGCATCAGTGGCTCGCGATTGTAGTCGTAGAAGGTGTCCTCCTCGTGCTTGAAATCGACACCGGACTTCGCGGTGACATCGGCGAACATTGGCGTGGCTTGCGCGCGTCCCGGCGCCGGTGCCGGTAGATCAAACGGGTCGTGATACCTGTAGGATTGCGTGGCATCCTTCTGGGAGAGCGTCAGAATCCTGTCTCCCTCCAGATTCGTGAGCGTCTGGAAGCGGTGATCCGGCCAGATGACCGTGAGCGAGTCGATCCTGCTGGACGGGCCGAGCCCGAAATGGGGACGCGGATCGACAGATGAGAGGAAGCCGCGCGTGGGCATCTGCTCCACAACCTGCTTCTCGCCCTTCTGTGTTATCTCGATCCGCGCGCCAATCCCCGCCGTGTTAGCCCCGGAGCCGCGCAACTGCACAGTCAGGTAATGATTCTTGTTGATCTCGCGCGCGTGACTTCTGTAGATCGACGCCGGCGCGTTGACGTTGTTCACTACCAGGTCGAGATTGCCGCTGTTGTTCAGATCCACGTACACCGCGCCGTTCGAGAATCCCGGCTGCGCCAGTCCCCACGCGTCGGCCATGTTCGTGAATTTCAGATTTCCATCGTTCCGGAATGCGTATTTGGCGAGCGGAATCTGCGGCATCTTCTGGAGCAGCGCGAGATTCGCCTTGGTGATCGTGTCGTGCAGCGATGCCTGCACCGCCTCGTTACCGACGTAGCTGATGTAGTCCATGTCGTTGGGCCGGTGGTAGATGCCGTTCGTTACGAACAGATCCTTGCGGCCATCGTTGTCGAGATCGGCAAAGAGCGCCGACCAGCTCCAGTCGGTGGCGAACACTCCAGCCAGATATCCGATCTCGCTGAACTTTCCCTTGCCGCGATTGAGCTGGAGTGCGTTGCGCGCGTACTGCGGGTGGTAGCCCGCCGCTAGTCTCATGTTGAAGATGTTGAAGCCCTCGGCGTTCGCGGAGGTCTTGAGGATGTCCTCGCGCTCCGGCAGCATGTCGAGGGAGATGATGTCGATGCGTCCGTCGTTGTTGAAGTCTGCGGCATCGACGCCCATCGAGAATCGGCTCGTGTGCCCGGTCGCCTTCGCGATGGATTCGGTGAAGGTTCCGTTGCAGTTGTTGATGTACAGGTAGTCGTCACCCTGAAAATCGTTTGCGACGTAGAGGTCGGGGCATCCGTCGTTGTTGAAATCGCTGGCAACGACGCCGAGGCCGTAGCCGTCGATTCCGTCGCGCAGGCCGGCCGCGTCGGTGACATCGGTGAAGTGATTGCCATCGTTGCGGAACAGGTGGTCCCCCGTGCGCGGGCTCTTCGCGTTGCGCTGCGCCTGCGTCTCGATCGCCCGCTGGGCGTGCGTCGAATGATCGAGCAGGTACATGTCGAGGTCACCGTCCCCGTCGTAATCGAAGAACAGCGCCTGCGTCGAAAAGCCGACGTGCTCGAGCCCGTACTCCCTGGTGCGATCGGTGAACGTCCCGTCGCCGTTATTGATGTAGAGCACGTTGCGCCCGTGCATCCCGAGGTAGTCCACACCCGAAACGTAGATGTCGATCTTCCCGTCTCCGTTGACATCCGCCATCGTGACGCCGGATTTCCAGCCATCCGGATCAGCGACGCCCGCCTTGTCCGTGATGTCCTCGAACTGGTAATTGCCCTTGTTGCGGTAGAGTTTGTTGGGCCCGAGGTTCGACGTGAAATAAAGATCGGGCAAGCCATCCCCGTCGACGTCGCCCACCGCGACACCCCCGCCGTCGTAGTAGTACAAGTAGTTGAGGATATTGAAGTCAGGCTTCTCCGGCAGCGTGTTGGCGAACGTGACGCCAGTCGCATCGGGCTTGAGAAGCTCGAACAGCGGGGGTGAACGCGACTCGCGGCTGCATGCGGTCAATCCGCACACAGCCGCGACTATCCATTTGCGCACTCGCTACTTTGCCGGCGTAAAGCGGCGGTGGCGGTGAGCGTTGCCAACGGAGCGGCGAACGCCATTCCGCGGGTCCAGGTGGGCACGTACATCTTCATCTCATTCTCCATTGCTGACGTTGGAAGGCGGACCGTGCTACTTAATCTGATTGCGGAACAGCCGTGTCCCGCGGTGCTAACTTGCGGAAAACAATCGGGCACGGCTAATGCACCAATTATGTATTTGTTCTCTTGGCCTAGTGCCCAGGAGTGTTTATGCCGTTCTCGCCGCGCTCCGTTCTAGCCTGCGGTCTGTCAGTCGCACTCGTCTCCGGATGCGCCTCAGGCAACGCAGGCACCCCAGATGGGTCTATCCCCCCTCTCCCGCCTCCGACGCAAGGGACGATCGTAACGGCTGACGACATCGACCACAGCACCACGGCCGATCCCATCGAGAGAGCTCTCCAGGCTCACGTAGCGGGAGTCGAGATCACACGAACCGCGGACGGCGGAATCTCTGTGCGCATTAGAGGCGCTAGTTCAATCAATGCCAACACGGAGCCTCTGTACGTCATCGACGGTGTTGCGGTCCAGCCCGGGCCGGGCGGGGGCCTCCTGGGTATCAATCCGAAAGACATCGCCTCGATCGAGGTCCTCAAGAACGCCGCCGAGACCGCGTTCTACGGAATGCGCGGGTCGAACGGCGTGATCGTCATCAAGACCAAGCACACGACCAGTCAGTGAGTTGAAAGAGTCGCTAATGTTTGCCCCCCGCTTCGCGCGGCGGGGGCTTTCGCGTTGGCGAATGAATGCCCCCGTAAAGGCGGCTTATTGCCGCGGCGGCCGATATTACGCTGTGGGCGCTATTTCTCATCGTTGACTTCCCTTCCCTCTCGCCGTTCCGCGTGTAGAGCGGAAGATGAGCGGACGATCGTTGTTTCGACTGACTACGTATCTGTAGCCGTTCGCGGTGCGCACGCGCTCGATGTCCCGTGACTGACCCGGAACAAAGAATCCACTCTCCACCGTGCGGACCGGAGTGAACTGTCCCTTTCCATCGCCGTGCAGGAACAGTCCGTAGCTCGCGTCCATTTTTCCGAGCTCCGGTTTCACGCCGTCGAAATTGCCGGCGAGCAGCAGGTCGATCTTTCCGTCTCCGTCGTAATCCCCCGCCAGAATGCCATACACTGGCGCGACCTGCGCGTCGCGCGGGAGCGGGATCATCGTGAACGATCCATCGCCATTGTTCCTGAAGAGCGTCGTGGCGAAGGTGTACGCGTTCTTCACCACAGCGTCGGCGAGGTCCGTTTTCGGGAACACGTCTGCCACAGTCTGCTTCGCGTAGTCCTTGTAATTGAGGTAGCGGTCCTTGAGAAAAGGCAGCGACCGGATCAGATCGTCGCGCAGAGCCAGCGGATAGGAGCGGCCCTTGCTGTAGTAGGAGACAATCTGCTGCACAAATCCGTTGTGCGCGAAATCCTTCACGTACATCGAGACCGGCTCGGCGGCTGATGCCTGGATTCGCGTGTTTAGGCCCAGGTTTCCTACAATGAAGTCGACTCGGCCATTGCCCGTGAAATCCCCGGCGATGATACGGTTCCACCAGCCGTTGCTCTTCTCCAGCCCCGGCACGTTCATCCGCTCGAGTCTGCCGTGACCCACGTTCCTGAAGATCGTGATTGGCATCCAGTCACCGACGACGACGAGATCGAGCTTGCCATCGCCGTCGACATCCTTCCATACCGCGTCGGTCACCATGCCGACGTGTGAGAGCCCGGGCGCAACCTGATCGGTAACGTCGATAAAGTGGCCCTTGCCGTCGTTCCTGAGCAGCACACTCTGAGGATCGAGGCCGTAACGGCCGGGAACCGAGCGCCCTCCGACGAAGAGATCGATGTGGCCATCACCATCATAATCCGCGGCCGCGGCACGCGACCCGCTGAGATACAGCGGTGGCAGCGCGCCGACCGCTTTCCTGAAGTTGCCCTTGCCATCGTTGATGTAGAGCCGATCCTCGAGGGCGGGCGCCATCTCTCCCGAGAATTCCGTCCCGCCGGTGACGACATATAGGTCGGGATGGCCGTCTCCGTTCGCGTCGAAGAAGACGCCGCTTATGTCTTCTGACGCGCTGTCCTGCGCGAAGAGACGCTCGTTGCTCCTGACGAAGCGGCCATCTTTCTGCTGGATGAGCAGCGCACTGGGCTGACCCTTGGCGCCCGCGATGAAGATATCGTCGAGTCCGTCGCCATTCACATCCGCAACTGCCATGTCCGGACCTTCGATCGAGAGCATCCTGGGCATCAGACGCTCACGATCGAAATCGACGTAATCGTTCTCGTGGTGAACGAAATCGAGCCCCGTCGTGCTGGTGACGTCAGCGAAGAGGGACGCAGCCGGCCTTGGTGCGACCGAACTCGCCGGTAGTGCGCCCGCCTGCTTGATCGTCAGGCGCTGATTCGCAGCGACATTCCTCAGCGTGGTCTGACGGCCGTCCGGCCAATCGACGGTCACCTTCTGCACGGTATCGAGCTGTCCGATCCCAAACGTCAGCACATAATCAACGCTCGACTGAAATCCGCGAGAAGGCGAGAGCTCCTGGAAGAATAGTTTCTTCCCACTCTCGAGCGTCACCTTTGCTCCCACCGCGAACCGGTTGTGCCCTTCGCCCTCGAGTTTCACCTGCAGATAATGATTTTTCGTGAGCGTGCGCGCGTTGTTGCGATAAACAAGCGCGGTGTCGTTCTCGTTGTTCACTATAAGGTCGATCGCTCCATCCCCATCCAAATCCGCGTACGCTGCGCCGTTCGAGAAGGTTGGCGTGTCCAGACCCCACGCCGCGCTTTCGTTCGTGAAAGTGAGATCGCCATTGTTGCGGAACGCGTAGTTCGGGAGCTTGGTCGAGCTCATCGCGTCCGTCAGGGCCTTGAAGTCGACTTTGCCACTCCTGGTTGCCGAGGCCATCGTCTGGTTGTTCGCGAGGAACGCGGCGTAGTCCTGTGACGTTATATCCTTCGCCAGTCCGTTCGCAACGAAGATGTCCTTGTTGCCATCGAGATCGAAATCGGCGATGAGCGCGCTCCAGCTCCAGTCCGTCCGAGCCACGCCGGCCATCTGGCCGACATCGCTGAAGGTGCCGTTGCCGTTATTCATCTGCAGCATATTGCGCATGAACTGGTAGTGGTATCCGTTGTTCACCTTCGCCTGGTAAACCTCCCAGCCCTCGAATGACGAGGTTGTTCTCAATCTGTACTCGTCCTCCGGCAGCATGTCGGTGGTGTAGATATCCGGCCAGCCGTCGTTGTTAAGGTCCGCGATGTCGAGACCCATCGAGAAGTAGCTGCTGTACGGCATCTCCTTCGGCAGCTCCTCGGTGAACGTTCCATCGTGGTTGTTGAGGTACAGGTAGTCGCGCTCGAAGAAGTCATTCGACACGTAGATGTCCGGCCAACCGTCGCGATTCACATCGCTTATCCCCACGCCAAGGCCCAATGCGATCTCGCTGCCGTAGATCCCCGCCTTCTCACTGACATCCGTAAAGTGGCCGTTGCCATCGTTGTGATAAAGTTTGTGCCCGCCAAGCTTGCTGCGAACGTTTCGGATATTGCGGAATCCGAAGCTGCCGACCGGGCGCGATGAATTGTTGACCAGGTACATGTCGAGGTAGCCGTCCCGATCGTAGTCGACGAACGCGGCTTGAGTCGAAAATCCCTCGTCCGCGAGGCCGTACTGCGCCGCCTCCTCCTTGAACGTCGGCACGCCGTTCTTGTCGAGCCCCTGATTGATGTAAAGCTCGTTCGCCCTGCGCTCACCGGCGATGTTCCCCGCGTAGCAGACGTAGATGTCGAGCAGCCCGTCGCCATTGACGTCGGCGAAGGTGACTCCGGTCGCCCAGTACCCCTTTCCTCCTACGCCCGCCTCGTCCGTAATGTCCTGAAAGTGGAAGTTGCCCTTGTTCAGGTAGAGGTGGTTCCCGTGCAGATTCGACGTGAGCATCACCTCCGGGCGGCCATCGCCATTGAGGTCGCCTGTGGCCACGCCACCGCCGTTATAAAAATTCCGATAGGTGAAGACGTTGAGCTCGGGCGTGTCCTCAACGCGATTCTCGAACGTTATTCCGGTGTAGCTGGCGGGGAGCCGGGTGAAGAGATGACCGTCCACTGCTGGCGCCTTTCCGCTGTAGACGGTCTCCTTCGAGTCGTGCGGCGCCGAGCATCCGGCGACGAGAAACAGCGCGGAAAGCAGATAGCGAAGCCTTAGCCTCAAGGCCCTGTTCATAGTGTTGACCACGATCACCACAGGGGTATCTACCGACGCGTACGAAGGGCCGCAGCCGGAGAAGTAAGAGGCTTAGTGCACCACGGCCTGCCCCCGAGTGGGAGCAGGCCGTGGCAGCACGTCGACAACTCCGGAATCAATATCCCGGATTCTGCTTGAGCAGAGGGTTGGTTTCGATCTGTGCCTGCGGAATCGGCATCAGAATCTTGTACGGGGGACTCACTGCCTTAAAAGCCCAAGTCCCCTGAGTGTACTTGCCCATGCGGATCAAGTCCTGCCGCCGTTTCCCTTCGGCCGTGAGCTCGAGCAGGCGCTCCTTCAGTATCTGATCCCTGAAGGTAGCTTGGTTGAACGCGGCTGGATCGAGAGGCGATGGAGTCGAATATGCGCGTGCACGGATCACATTGACCAGCGCAACTGCCCCGGCGGTGTTTCCCAGCTCATTGAGCGCCTCAGCCTTGATCAGATATATCTCGCCGAGGCGGAAGTGCGCGTAGTCGTTACCGGCATTTTCAGCAACGTGGGCGGGATCGTAAGACCACTTGACGATCCGAACCCCCGCCCCCTCGGTCGCCTGGGTGATATCCGGGATGTTCGGATCGAAGACAAGCGGCTGCCCGGAACGGTCATTGACCGGCAGGCCATTGTCCAAGTTGAATTGTGTGCCTTCGAGAAAGATTTGCTTGCGCAGATCGGTTGTGGTGAACGCGTTGAAAGTCTCCGCCAACGTTGCGAAGCCGTTCCAGGGGCTGCCATTGTACTGCGTGTAATGCAGGAACCGCATCATGAAGTTGAGTCCAAGGCCAGCCTGGTCGGTGAATTTCACCGCGAAGATGATTTCCGGCGACGAAAAGTTGTCAGCCGAAAAATTGTGTCTCCATGTGGCCGAGCTCTCGAGACTGTAAACGGGCGAGTTCAGAAGGCGGTCCGAGGCAGTGACTGCGTCCTGCCAGCGTGCCGTTCCCGGCTGGAGGCCGGCCGTGGTCACGGTGCCAGTGAAAACCTGAGCGTTCAGATACATGCTCGCGAGAATTGCATCGGTGGCGCCTTTGGTTATGCGTCCGTTCATCTCGGCAGGCCACGAGGCCGGGAGATCCGCACGAGCGGCTGTCAGCTCATCCTCGATGAACTTGAAAACCTCGGCCCGGGTATTTTGCGCGCGCGTCTGGATCGCAATGTCGGTAACGATCGGCACGCCACCGAACATGTCCATGAGCAGGTAGTAGTAGAATGCGCGGAGCGTTCGAAGCTCTGCTACGACAACCGGTTTGTCCGCGAAGTTGACCCTGTTCAGCGCGTCGAGCACGATATTCGCGCGAGCGACGCCCTGAAAGAGGTTAACCCAGGCGCCGTTGATGAGCGAGCCAGCGGCCGGGCTTGTTGCTCCCCAGGTCTGCCTGTGAATGTCGATCCACTGACCATTGTCGTACCAGTCCTGGCCTCGGGTGGGTACGATCATCTCGTCGGTGCTTATTTCGCTCAGGTTGTAGTAGTCGTCGACAGTACTCCGGAGCTGCGCGTAGACCGACGCCAAACCGCCGAGTACCTCCGTTTCATTACGGTAGAAGTTCTGAGGCGTAATGGAACTGGAGGGGACCTCGGTTAGATCCGTGCAGGCAGGCGCAAGAAGCAGCAGGGCAAAGACTCCAGCCGCTCCCATCGACCTAGTGAAGACAGGCGTTCTAGAAAGCGACATGAAGACCTCCGGTGATGGTGCGAGGACGCGGATAATGAAGATAATCTATTCCGCGTGAGGCCAGACCCGCTTCCGTGTGTACTTCTGGATCGTAGCCGGTATAGGGCGTCGAGACCCACAGGTTATCGCCGGAAAGGTAGGCGCGAGTTTGTCTGCCGGCGAAGGCGAATCTCGGCAGATCGAAAGTGTAACCCACTGTCAGGTTCTGCAGGCGGACAAAAGACCCATTCTCGATCCAGCGCGACGAGTAGATTGCCGGCTCATGGATTCCAGTCGGGTCGGTAAGCGCCGAAGCCAGGAAGTTCTTGTCCTGGAGGGCGTTGCCCTTTGTGGAGTAAACGAGCGCAGTGTTGTTGAAGACTTTTTGTCCGTGCGCGGTGTTGACCAGGAAGCTGATGTCGAACTTGCCAATGTTTCCCTGGCTCCGCAGGCCCAAGGTGTATTTTGGATTTGCGTTCCCGAGAATGACCTTGTCGTCCCCACTGGGGGCTGTCGTCGTTCCCGACAGCACACGGCTGGTTTCGGCCCCTGTGACAGGGTCTCGCGTGACGGTGTAGTGGTTAAAGAGCTGCTTTCCGAATGTCGTCGTATCGGCGGGGTTGTTGCCGACGCCGACAAATACCGGACC
>Ga0097691_1002580_pt1 | contig 11950 bp, 8 predicted proteins | sample NGESurdeep072012_8_FD_72858 | JGI IMG/M metagenome (GOLD analysis project Ga0097691, IMG submission 72858) | Arctic peat soil microbial communities from Barrow, Alaska - NGEE Surface sample 210-1 deep-072012 | ecosystem: Environmental > Terrestrial > Soil > Wetlands > Peat ...
GGATGCGTGTTCAGGCCCGTACCGACTGCGGTCCCGCCAATCGCGAGATCGTAAAGGCCGTCGAGCACCTGCTCCAGGCGGGTGACGTCGCGATCGAGCAGGCTGGCCCAGCCGCCAAACTCCTGCCCAACGGTGAGCGGAACGGCGTCCTGAAGGTGGGTGCGCCCGATCTTGACGACCGCGTCGAATTCCTTCGCCTTCGCCAGCAACGCGTCGCGGACGATCTTGATCGCCGGGATAAGCGCGTTCTTCACCCGCTCGGCGGCGGCAATGTGCATGGCGGTGGGAAAGGTGTCGTTCGACGACTGCGACATGTTGACGTGGTCATTGGGATGGATCGGCTTCTTCGATCCCATCTCGCCGCCGGCGATCTCGATGGCCCGGTTGGAGAGGACCTCGTTCACGTTCATGTTGGTCTGCGTGCCCGAGCCGGTCTGCCATATGCGGAGGGGGAACTGGTCGGCCAATTTGCCGGCGATGACTTCATCCGCGGCTTGAACGATGAGCTTGGCCTTGTCGGCCGGAAGCTTGCCGAGGTCCTGGTTGACCAGCGCGGCGGCCTTCTTGAGCGTGGCGAAGGCGCGGATGAGTTCCGGCGGCATGATGTCGCGGCCGATGTCGAAGTGATGAAGGGAGCGCTGCGTCTGCGCGCCCCAATAGACGTTGCCGGGCACTTCGATCTGGCCCATGCTGTCGGATTCGATACGAGTGCGGGCGGCCTGCTCGACGGAGGTGGCCATGGGTTTCTCCATATGAGTAGCGAATAACGAGAACAACCGGAAATTATAGCGCCGGGACATATCCGGGTTGTGCTAGGGAGCACACAATCACGTGACGGCAGCGATTGCGAAGCGAAACGCCATTCCGCTGAATCCAATGTCTGGAATGAACGCAGGCACGCAGAACCAATTCGACGTTCTCGTTATCGGCGCCGGCCCCAGCGGCCTCGCTTCCGCCATCGAAACGCAGAAGCGCGGGCTCAAGGTGGTGACCATTGACAAGGGCTGCCTGGTCAATTCGCTGTTCCACTACCCGGCGAACATGACTTTCTTCACCACCCCGGAGCTGCTCGAGATTGGCGACATCCCTTTCCCGAGCGCGCACCAGAAGCCGACGCGCGGAGAAGCGCTCGAGTATTACCGCAAGGTCGCCGAACGTTACCAGCTCGACATGCGGCAGTACGAGCGCGTGGACCGCATCAGTGGCAGTGACGGCGATTTCACCGTCTCCACGACTACGGTTCGCACCGACATTCTCGGCGGACTGGAGACGCACCACTCATCCCCCAGCTCGCAGGAAGAGCGGCAGCACGAGTACCGTGCGCGCAAGCTGATCGTTGCCACCGGCTATTACGACCTGCCCAACCTGATGAATATTCCCGGCGAGGACCTGCCCAAGGTCTTTCACTACTACCGCGAGCCGCACCCGTTTTTTGACTGCGACGTGATTGTCATCGGCGGCAAGAACTCGGCGGCCATTGCGGCGCTGGAGCTATGGCGGCACGGCGCGCGGGTCACGATCGTGCATCGGCGTGTGGGAATGGGCGGGCACGTGAAGTACTGGATCAGGCCCGACATCGAGAACCGCATCAAGAACGGCGAGATCAAGGCGTACTTCCAGTCGCTGGTGAAGGAAATCCTGCCCGAGCAAGTACTGCTAGAGACGCCACAGGGCGAAGCGCGGCTGAAAAATGATTTTGTGTTTGCGCTGACCGGCTACCATCCCGATTACGAATTTCTGCTCAACGTCGGCGTGCAGCTTACGCGCGACGAGTGCCGTCCGCTGGTGAACCAGGAAACGCTGGAAACGAACGTGCCGGGAATTTACGTGGCGGGCGTGATCGTGGCGGGATCGAAGACGAGCGAAATCTTCATCGAGAACGGGCGTTTTCACGGGCAGAGAATTGCCGCGGACCTGGAAAAGAAATTAGCCGCTGATCAGCGCTGATTAACGGGAATTTAGACAGGTCATCCTCGAAGAAGGATGCATCACGAAGAGGCTCCGCGTCCTCGGTGTCCTCTGTGGCAGATCCCCGGGATGCCGTTAGACGAGCTCGACCACATCTTTCTGCAATTGCTCATTAATCAGGCGGGCGACCAGCGGCTTGAGGGATTCGCCGGTCCGGGCGAAGACGAAATCGTTCTTTTCCGGCGACCAGTCCAGCTTGAAGCTGGTGGAAAGGGCGGAGATCCAAATCTGGCTGACGGCGGAGTTGGGCGAAATGACGAACTTGGCGGGCGGATCGTCGAAGGAGATGAGGATGGCCCCGCCGGCGTCCTCGACCTCGAAACCGGCGTCTTCCTCGGCCTTGATCAGCGCCTGCTTGAGCGAGTTCAACGACAGTTCCGATTGCTTGCCAAAGTCGAAAGGGGCCATCGAGCGATTGTAAAGTACGAAGGTCGTAGGTGCTAAGTCGCAGGTCGGCCACTCTGGTACTCGGAAGCGGCTGCGCCGCAATGGCAAATCCGGAATTTCAGATTGGCTGAACCGAAAAAAACGCTTCTTGCCTGTAACTCAGGTATGCGTGATAGCATCTTATCCCGGCAATATCGTTCGCGACCTGTGTAGAGCTTCCGCTTTTGTTGGATTGCCTGCCGCGCCGTGAGATCGAGCAACCCTCAAATCGTTGAGAGGTGACAGTGAAAAACATATACGTGGGCAATCTGAGCTTCCAGACCGACGAGGAAGCTCTCCGCCAGGCCTTCGCGCATTTTGGCCAGGTGGACAACGTTAACATCGTGCGCGACCGCGATACCGGGCAACCGCGCGGTTTTGCGTTCGTGGAAATGGCCAATGACAGCGAAGCCGAAGCTGCCATGCAGCAGTTGAACGGCAGCGCCCTTGACGGCCGCAATCTCACCGTGAACGAAGCGCGTCCGAAGACCGACCGCGGATTCGGTGGCGGCGGCGGCGGCGGGCGCGGCGGTGGTGGCGGCGGCGGTGGCCGTGGCGGCTACGGCGGTGGTGGCGGTGGTGGCGGCGGTCGCGGTGGACGTGGCGGCGGTGGTCGCGGCTACTAAAGCAGGCGCTGGGCTTTAGGCGTTAGGCTTTAGGAAAAGCAAAGGCAAAGGACACGTGGGAGCACGAAGGGTGCTCGCGTGTCCTTTGTGTTTTTCTAGCCGCTGATTAACGCGGATGAACGCGGATCAAAACAAGTCACCGCCGACAGCCGAGGTCCATTCGCCGTACGCCGACTAGAATGGAATGTCGTCGTCCGTGATCTGTGATCCAGACGCGGCGGGTTCGGGTTCGGGGGTACGCTGGTCCATGTTGTTGCCGCCCGTCGATGCGTTGCGCGACTGGCCGCCGCCCTCGCCGCTTCCTCCAGACTGGCCACCGCGTCCGCCGAGTAGGACGAGTTCGTTGACGATGACTTCCGTCTTGTACTTCTTCTGGCCAGTCTCTTTGTCGTCCCAAGAACTGGTCGAAAGCTTACCCTCGATGAAAATCTGCGAGCCCTTCTTGCAGTACTCGCCGATGATTTCCGCGGTGCGCTGGAAGGCAACGAGGTTGTGCCACTCGGTACGCTCCTGCCAGTTGCCGTCCTTGTCCTTGTGGCGGTCGCTGGTGGCAATGCTGAACTTTGCGACCGGCATGCCGCCGGGGGTGAATTTGACTTCGGGATCTTTGCCGAGATGTCCGATGAGGATTACTTTGTTCACGCTGCGCGACATAGAAGTGCTCCTGTGAAAGCGGGAGTTTAACATTTAACGCCTGCGGTGCGAGGTGGGAGGGTGAGGAAAACTGAGGATTAATTCCTGAAATGGGCGAGGATTGCGTAATCGGTAATCGGGAGGTGGGTTTCAGTTCACTGTTCAGGTCGCCTATTCACACGAAGTCCGCAAGGGCAGCACGAAGCGTAGTTCACTGGGAACGCGCTATGGTCGGGATTTTCGACGGATCAGACGGGCTGGCTGCCCGCCCTGGTAGCCGCAAGCCGAGAGCCAGAAGCCGGTGACGTACGTCACAAACTCGCTTGTAAGTTACTGAAAATACTAAATCAAACTTTGCCGCCCAACCTCCCCAACTGCCGCTGGGTGCGTGAAATGCCCCATTCGGCACATTCCCATCGCCATTTTCTACCTAGAGGTCAACAATGGTTTCGATTTTCGTGTGCTGGGAGACCATTATCCCAGCGGTAGCAACTACCGGGAACCGTGTTCCCGCAAGGGTGAGGCTAAATGAGCACAAGCACGCAGATCCCCCCGACTGCCCCGGCGCTCGCCGGCGGCCCCGTAACGAACCCCTCTTTAGTGCAGATTTCGTCGCCTGTTGAAGACGCCATTCGTCAGCGCATCATTGAAGAGCGCGGCCGCCTGGAGCGGGAAGCCGGGCTGACGCATAGAGAGCTCCATCACTTCCACAAGCCCATCGAGCGCCCCTTCACCAAGGACCAGCGTTACCGGACCACGCTGCTCTTCGGCGGCCTCACCTGGAAACACGAAAAGTTGGTCCACGGCGGGCTAGAGGGCCTCGGCTACAAGTGCGAAGTGGTGCCGGTGGCCGACGTCAAAGCCTTTCAGCTCGGCAAGGAATACGGCAACAACGGCCAGTGCAATCCGACCTACTTCACCGTCGGCAACCTGGTGCAATACCTGCAGAAGCTGGAAGAGTCTGGCATCCGGAAGGAAGATCTGATCGGGAACTACATCTTCTTGACTGCCGGCGCCTGCGGGCCTTGCCGGTTCGGCATGTACGAAGCCGAATACCGTCTTGCCTTGCGCAACGCCGGGTTCGATGGCTTCCGCGTGATGTTGTTCCAGCAGTCCGGCGGCCTGAACCAGGCCGACGCCGAAGCCGGTCTGGAAATGAATCTCGACTTCTTCCTCAACCTGCTCAACGGACTGAACATGGGCGACATCATCAACGAGGTCGGCTACCAGGTGCGTCCGTTCGAAGCGAACGCCGGCGAGACCGACGCCGTCCTCGACGAAGTGATCGACTACATGCACGAGGTGCTGCGCAAGAAGTCGCCGTGGTCGGTGGAAGAGAAGTTGGGCGCGATTGCCGACAAGATTCCGATGAAGGGAACGGTCGAGTACCTGGGTAAGTTCCTCAACCAGCTCTACAGCGACGACTACATGGTTGGGTTGGCGCACGTGAGGGAGCGCTACAACAACATCAAGGTGGACCGCTTCCGCGTGAAGCCGATCGTCAAAATCACCGGCGAGTTCTGGGCGCAGACCACCGAGGGCGACGGCAACTTCAATATGTTCCAGTTCCTCGAGAAAGAGGGCGCGCAGGTCGTGGTGGAGCCGATCGGGACCTGGATCATGTACATGATCCACCAGGTGGTGCAGAAGATCCGCGACACGAAAGGCCTCGAAGAGGGTGCGGTCATGCCTCCGTCGTGGCGGCTCGATAAGCAGGCCAAGATCGAGTGGAAGTACCGCAACAAGCTGATGAAGTTGAAAGCGGCGGAAGTGATCTTCTCCCGCGAGTATCACCGCATCATCGATGCCCTGGGTGGCACGGCGCACCGGCTGGTGGACCAGTACGAGCTGCAGCGCATCGGCCATCCCTACTACAACTCGCGCGCGGGCGGCGGCGAAGGACACCTGGAAGTGGCGAAGAACATTTATTACTCGAACCGCGAGCTGTGCCACATGGTGCTCTCGCTGAAGCCCTTCGGGTGCATGCCGTCCACACAGTCCGACGGCGCGCAGTCGGCGGTGGTGTCCCACTACAAGGACATGATTTTCCTGCCCGTCGAGACTTCGGGCGAGGGCGAAATCAACGCCCACAGCCGTGTGCAGATGGCGCTCGGCGAAGCCAAGGCCAAGGCGAAGCTGGAGTTCAAGGACGTGCTCAGCAAGCTGGGCAAGACGGTGGACGAACTGAAGGCGGTTGCCGACCAGCATCCGGAGATGTCCACCGGGCTGTATCACGTGCCGAAGTACAAAGGCGTGATCGGGACGGCAGCGAACTTCGCCATCCACGTCGCCGAGAAGATGGGCGCCAGCGTTCCGTATCACCAGGACGCGCACTAAGAGCAGTTGTCAGTTGCCAGTCGAAGAACTGGCAACTGACAACTTGCGACTCGCAACCTCGAAGTTGAACCAACGAGTTCCCGAGAGGCCAAATGCCTGGATTGACCGAAAAAGCGGATTCGCAGAAAAAGTACGAACACCTCTGGATGGGCGTGGACGTGGGTTCCACGACCGTGAAGATTACCGTCGTGGACAATGCCACCGACGAGATTCTCTGGTGCGACTACCAGCGGCACGAAACCAAGCAGCCCGAGAAGTTGCTGGAGATGCTGCACGCCATCAAGAACGACTTCCCGAACACTCCGTACGAGAACTTTCGCGCGTTCATCACCGGCTCGGGTGGATCGGGTCTGTGCAAGCACCTCGGCGCCAAGTTCGTGCAGGAAGTAAATGCCGTGTCGCTCGCCGTGGAAAAGCTCTATCCCGAGTGCGGCTCGGTGATCGAGCTGGGCGGGCAGGACGCGAAGATCATCATCTTCAAGGAAGACCCGGAGACCGGCAAAAAGAAAAAGCTGCCCTCGATGAATGACAAGTGCGCGGGCGGCACCGGCGCCGTGATCGACAAGATCAACGCCAAGCTGCGCATTCCTACCGAGCAGCTTTGCGAGATGGGTTACAAGGGCGTGAAACTGCATCCGGTGGCGGGCAAGTGCGGCGTCTTCGCCGAAACCGATATCAACGGCCTGCAAAAGCAGGGCGTGCCGCCCGACGAGCTGATGGCGTCGCTGTTCGAATCCATCATTCAACAGAACCTCTCGGTGCTGACGCGCGGCAACACGCTGCGTCCGACCGTCCTGCTGCTGGGGGGCCCGAATTGCTACATCAAGGGCATGCGCGACTGCTGGAAGGTCAACATCCCCAAAATCTGGGCAGAGCGCAATTACCCGCTGCCCGAGGGCGTGAATCCGGAAGACCTGGTCAAGACGCCGGACAATGCGCAGTACTTCGCCTGCATCGGCGCGGTGGAGTACGGCAAGAACGAAGACCCGGGCCTCGGTGTGTACGTCGGCTACGAAAAGCTGGAGTGGTACATCACCGAAGGACGGGTACAGGAAAAGGCGAAGAAGGGCGGAGCGCAGTCGCTCGCCAAGACGCCGGAAGAGCTCGACACGTTCCGGCAGAAATATGCGAAGAAGAAGTTCACGGCGACGACGTTCCAGCCGGGACAAGTCGTGGAAGGCTTCCTCGGACTTGACGGCGGATCGACCTCGACCAAGGCCGTTCTCGTGGATAAAGACCGCAACGTCCTGTGTAAGACCTACGAGCTGTCGAAGGGCAATCCGATCGAGGACACGCAGGAAGTGCTGGCCAAGGTAGCCAAACAGGTTACCGACAGCGGCGCCGAACTGCGGATCATGGGCGTCGGCACCACCGGCTATGCGAAGGACATCCTGAAGGACGCAGTCGGCGCCGACGTCGCTCTGGTGGAGACCGTAGCGCACACGCAGGCGGCGCTGCATTTCTATCCGGACGCGGACGTCATCTGCGACGTGGGCGGGCAGGACATCAAGATCATCATCCTGAAGGACGGCCGGGTTAAGGACTTCAAGCTGAACACGCAGTGTTCGGCGGGCAACGGCTACTTCCTCCAGGGCACCTGCGAAAGCTTCGGCTTCAAGGTGGAAGACTTCGCCGACATTGCCTTCAACGCCAAGGGATTCCCGCAGTTCGGCTACGGCTGCGCGGTGTTCATGCAGTCGGACATCGTGGACTTCCAGCGCCAGGGTTGGAAACCGGAAGAGATCATGGCCGGGCTGTGCAACGTGTTGCCGAAGAATATCTGGCTCTACGTTTCGCAGATTCCGAACCTGTCGGCGATCGGGCGCAAGTTCGTCCTGCAGGGCGGCACGCAGCACAATATGGCGGCGGTGAAGTCACAGGTGGACTTCATCGAATCGCGCTTCAAGGGCAAGGACGTTCAGCCCGACGTGATCGTTCACCAGCACTGCGGTGAAGCGGGCGCGATCGGCTGCGCGTTCGAAGCGGTGCGCCTGTGGGAGAACGGTAAAACGACTACGTTCATCGGCCTGGAGCAGGTGGCCTCCATCAGCTTCACCACGACGCGCAGCGAGGACACGCGCTGCTACTTCTGCAAGAACAAGTGCCTGCGCACGTTCATCGACGTCAGGACGATGACGCCTAACCCGAATTACAAGCCTCCGGTCAAGACCAAGGTCCCTCTCTCCGAGGGCGCGCAGCGGCTGATTATCGCCACCTGCGAGAAGGGGACGGTGGAGAACGTCGAGGAGATGAGGGTCATCAAGGGCGACATCGACGCCATCAAGAAAGAGAACCCGAACCTGGTGGAACTGGCTGCCAAGGCGGCTTTTAAGAGCTATGATCCGCCGCTGGTCGCCGACGCTCTGCCGAAATTCGCGATTACCAAGGAACAGAAAAAACGGGTTGAGCTGATGAAGAAGCGCGCCGAGATCAAGATCGGCATGCCCAAGGCGCTCAACATGTACTCCTGCGGGCCGTTCTTCACCACCTATTTCGAATCGCTCGGCGTGAAGGCGGAGAACATCTTCTGGTCCGAGTACACGAGCGAGCAACTGTACAAGGAAGGCGCGAAGCGCGGCGCCATTGACCCATGCTTCCCGTCGAAGGTCGGCATCCCGCACGTGCACAATCTGCTGTACTCGATCCATCCGAAGAAAAACCTGGACGTGATTTTCTTCCCGATGATCGACTCGCTGCCGACGTTCCTCTACAAGACGCAGAGCAGCCGCGCGTGCCCGACGGTCACGGCAACGCCCGCCTCGGTGAAGGCGGCATTCACCAAGGAATCCGATCTGTTCACCGAGAAGGGCGTGATCTGGAAGGACACGCTGACCTGCCTCGACAACGAGAAAGTCCTGCACCGCCAGATGTACGAAGACTGGAAGGACCTGCTCGGATTGAGCGAGGACGAGAATTACCGGGCCATCCTGCAAGGCCTCGCTGCCATGCAGAAGTTCGACAACGACATCATGCGCGGCGCCGCTCGCGACATCCTGAAGAAGCTGGAAGCCGAGAACAGGCTGGGCATCGTGCTGCTGGGACGTCCGTACCACAACGACCCGGGCATCAACCACGAAATCCTCGAAGAGTTCCAGAAGCTCGGATATCCGATCTTCTCGCAGGACTCGCTGCCGCTGGACGACGAGATTGTCTGGAAGCTGTTCGGCGATGAGGTGAAGGCCGGGATCATCGAGCACCCGATGGACGTGTCGGATGCGTGGAAGAACTCGTACTCGGAGAACACCTCGCGCAAGGTGTGGGCGGCGAAGTACATCGCGCGCCACCCCAACCTGATCGCGCTGGAGCTGTCGAGCTTCAAGTGCGGCCACGACGCGCCGATTTACACCGTGATCGAGGAGATCGTCGAGCACTCGGGCACGCCGTACTTCTGCTTCAAGGACATCGACGAGAACAAACCGAGCGGCTCGATCAAGATCCGCGTCGAGACCATCGGCTACTTCCTCAAGCGTTACCGCGAAGACATGGTGCGCAACGCGAAGAAGCAACTGACCGTCGAAGAGCAGTTGAAGCAGTTCGAAGACCGCCTGCGGCACGAGCTGCGCCTGGCCGGAAGCTCAAGGTCGGAAGGCAGTTGCTGCGGCACCCACGAGGAGACTGCGCCGGCGGAATTGGTGTCAATTGAGGGTATCCAGCAACCGGCAGGCGAACTGGTGGAACTGGCGGGCGACTAAGCAGGAAGCAAGCGAAGAATGTGGCCCCGGCTGCCTCGGCCGGGGCCATTCTCTTTTGAACGTTCATTGAACGGCGAGACTTAACGTCCTGCGGGCACGTGCGAACTGGGCTCTTTCGCCAATTCCGAGATCTGCTTCAAGTGGTTGAGGTCGTGTCCGGCCATCATGACCATCAGCCGCTGGAGAGTCTCTTTTCCGCGCTCCTCGTGCATGATGTAGCCCTCGCGCTCGGCGGGCGTGAGGCGGCGCAGGAATTCCACCGTCCAGCGACGCGCTGCGGTAAAGGTCAGCAGGCTCAAGTCCAGCGGCGTAGAGGCGTACTTTCCCGTGGCCGCCCACAGGTCCTGATCGAAAGCCACAATGCCTTTGCCGGGCTGCGCCGCCGCCCAGTGGATGCGCGTACTCATGACCGCCTCGGTATCGGCCAGGTGCGCGACCTGCTCGCGAATGCTCCATTTTTCGGGTGAGGGCTTGTAGCGAGTGGCAGCGTCGCTCAGATGGGTAACGACCTCGGCAATCCTGCCCGGCGTCGCCTCAATGATGCCCAGCGGGTCGGCCGATCCCACCAGTTGGGTAATGCGCGCGATGTACTGCTCCACCGTTTCCTTCATGAAAGATTAGAGAAATAGATGTCGCCTCCCGCTAACCTTTCTTTTTCACCGACCTTTTTCACCGAGCGCGGAATAGTCTCAGGCTCATGGTGGGATGCCATGAGCCATGCGCCGCTTCAACCACCCAGCTTGAAGTTGACCGTGATCTGCGTATCCACTTCCACCGGTTCGCCGTTCAGGATGTACGGACGGTAACGCCACTGGCCGACCGCTTCCATCGCCGCCCTGATGAGCAGGGGCGGCCCGCTGATCGCCTGCAACTGCTGGATGGTGCCGTCGCGGGCAATGATCGCGTGCATTAGCACGGTGCCCTGTTGACGCGCCATGATCGCGATCTGGGGATAGACGGGAGTCACCTTGCGGATGAGAAGACCTTCGTCCATGTGCGAGAGGATTACAGGCTTCACCGGCGGGGATTTCGGCAAGGACATGACCGGTCCAGGCTTGCCGATCATGGACTCCATAAGCGCATCGGTTGCCGAGTCGGTATTGGTCGATCCGGGCACGCAGGCTCCAACGCACGGTTGAACTGGTGGCGCGACATCGGTGATTTCTTTGGCTCGCCCAGTCGGTACTCTGATGAAGATCAACTGGTCGTTCACGAGTTCGCTCGTCGAACCGTGCGCCGGGGTGTTCGGAACTGGATTAGAAGCCGGCGGTCCGGCTGAGCGGGGCACACTGGGTAGCTCGGTAATCGTCCGGATGCTGATGGGCAGCGCGTCGGTAAAGAACAGGGGCAGGGCAACGATGACGGTAACGAATGCCGCTTGCGCTGCGCATGACATGACCGCAGCCCAGCGCTGCTGGGGCGTGCGTCGGTGGTTGGTGGCGAACAGGGCGTCTTCGAACATAGTTCCTCCTTCGCAGATAGCTCGCCGCTGCACGCGCTCGAGCTGCGCCCAACGCCGCTCGCGGATACTAGCGGCGCCAGGCATGGGAGGAACGGCCGTTCCCTGCGCCCCGAACACGCTGCTGTGTTGCGTGCGTGGAGCGTTCCTGCTTGCTTAGACAATGAACGCGCCCGCAGGTTCCTGATGCAGGGGAAGAAACAAAAAAATATGTTGGGAACATTTCGTGGAGGTGTGTTGTCGCGCGGGTTCGCATTTCGTATTCCGTATTCCGGGGAAGGTGTCGTGCAACACGGAATACGGGATACGTTTCTTAGAACTTCAATCCCACCGCATGACTCAGGAATCCGGCCAGCGGCGCCATCTTGCGGCAGGCGGCGGCGAATGTCTGCAGGAAGCGCGGCGAGCAGACCTGTTGCTCGGTGAAGTCAATCGAGGTTCCGATGTCGCGCAGCTTCAGGTCCTCGATGAACTCGTGGTCCGCCGGAAATCCGCGTGGCGGCCGTGTCAGCTTGCCGGCATCGTCCCAGTTGAGCAGGCGACGGACCTTGCGCCATTCGTCCGCGCGCGCCACCATGGCGGTGCGGGTTTTGAGCAGGGTGCGCGTGTCGGGATGCCACAGGCCGGAGGCAGCGAAACACGATCCGGGTTCCAGGTGCAGGTAGAAGCCGGGCGAGTGCACGTCCTTGCCCGGATGGGAGAACTGCATCGCCGCGTGCGACTTGTAGGGGCGCTTGTCATGCGCGAAGCGCGTGTCGCGGTAGATGCGGAACAGGGAACCCCGGTAGGGGCGCGCGTCGGCCACCAGG
>Ga0097691_1002581_pt1 | contig 11947 bp, 8 predicted proteins | sample NGESurdeep072012_8_FD_72858 | JGI IMG/M metagenome (GOLD analysis project Ga0097691, IMG submission 72858) | Arctic peat soil microbial communities from Barrow, Alaska - NGEE Surface sample 210-1 deep-072012 | ecosystem: Environmental > Terrestrial > Soil > Wetlands > Peat ...
ATCAGAGTTGTCACCCTAGCTTGTCGAAGGGTTGTTTAGCATTTGTACTTAGCTCATCAAGGCTTCGACAAGCTCAGCCTGACAGTCTAAATTGTTTGAGAGACTTTTTTTCTCTTTATAAACTTACCGAATCCTTTCTGCACTTTGCATTCATTATTCTCTATTGCAACTTCACCTCTAAGTAAAACTGTTTTTACTTTTCCTGTTAAATCCCACCCTTCATATCCGGAGTAATCAACATTCATGTGATGCGTTTTTGCAGAAAGAGTATGCTTTTCATTCGGATCAAAAATTACAATGTCTGCATCACTTCCAACTGCAATGGTTCCTTTGCGTGGAAACATTCCGAAAATTTTCGCAGGATTTGTACAAGCCACTTCTACATATTTATTCAATGTGATCTTTCCTTTGTTCACTCCTTCACTAAATAATAGTTCCATTCTGTTTTCAATTGCCGGGTGACCATTAGGAATTTTAGAAAAATCTTTTTCTCCCATTTTCTTTTGATCCCACATGAACGGACAATGATCTGTTGCAACAACATTCACCAATCCCTGGTTAATGCCTGCCCACAATGTTTCCTGGTCTTTCTTTTCTCTTAATGGCGGACTCATTACCCACTTAGCTCCTTCAAAATCTTTTTCATACAATAATGCATCAAGAATTAAATATTGAATGCATGTCTCTACAAAAACTTTTTGATTTCTTTTTGTTGCATTGCGAACTGCATTCAATGCACCTTCGCAGGTAAGATGAACAATATATCCGGGACAACCTGTATAATTTGCCATGTCAACAAAACGCTCTGATGCTTCTGCCTCTGTAACTTCCGGCTGGGAAAGATAATGATACAACGGAGATAATTTTCCTTCTTCTCTGTGCTTTTGAACAAGATAATCAATCATGTCACCATTGGTTGCATGTACAGTTACCATTCCTCCCTGCTTCTTCACTTCCTCCATCAATCCGATCATCTGCCTGTCATCAATCATCAATGCACCTTTGTATGCCATGAATGTTTTGAAAGATGTGATGCCTTCCTTCTCAATAAATTCTTTTATTTCTTTTTTAGTGTCTTCATTAAAATCTGTTACAGCCATATGAAAACTATAATCACCAACAGCAGTTCCTTTGGCTCTGCTGTTCCAGTCATCCAATGCGGATTTTAAAGATTTGCCCTGCTTTTGCAAAACAAAATCTATAACGGTTGTTGTGCCGCCAAACAATGCAGCTCTTGTTCCGGTTTCATGTGTATCACTGGAGAATGTTCCCATAAAAGGCATATCCAAATGAACATGCGGATCAATTCCTCCAGGAAAAACTAACATTCCGGACGCATCAATTTCTTTATCTGCTTTCACAGGAAGATTCTTTCCTATTGCAGAAACAGTTTCACCTTCAATAAAAATATCAGCAACATAATCATCTGTTGCAGTAATGACTCTTCCGTTTTTAATAAGTATGTTCATAATTTGGACCTCACCCTCAATCCCTCTCCAAAGGAGAGGGAGGCTGGCAATTTTTATACCTTAAACTTATGCTTTTTATTTTTCACCATTTTATAAATCCTGAACAATTAAACTTTTATTAAGTTCTCCCTTTGGGGGAGCCTGCCCGAATAAATTCATTCAGGCGGGGATTTAGGATGGGCTTCATCATCAAAATATAACTAATGCCGGAAACAAAAAATCCTACAAACCATGCATAATTATAAAGATGCGAAACCCACTGTGGCACAGCGTCCTGTGAGATCACTTTAATCGTTACAAAAAATCCCGGAACGTTTGGTATTATACCTAACAACAAAGCAATTATTGCACGACTGTTAAATCCGTTATTAAAATTATACTGCCCGGTATGTTGATATAATTCAGTTGTATTAAGTTGTTGTTTTCTCATAAAATAATAATCAGCGATCATAATACCACCAACCGGACCAAGCAGGCTTGAGTAACCAACCAGCCATGTAAAAATATAACCTGAAGGATCTGCAATTAGCTTCCAGGGAAAAATTAGAATGCCGATAATACCTGTTATAAATCCACCTGTTCTGAAATTTATTTTTTTAGGAGCCAGGTTTGCAAAATCATTTGCCGGGCTAACAATGTTTGCAGCTATGTTTGTTGCCAATGTTGAAATTGCTACTGCTATCATGGCAAAGCTTACCAATAATTTACTATCGAATCTTCCTGCAAGAACTAATGGATCCCAAATTGTTTCTCCATAAATAATTACAGTTGCTGATGTAACAACAACACCAATAAATGAAAACAATGTCATGGAAGCCGGCAATCCAATTGCCTGCCCGTTTATTTGTGCCTTCTGGCTTTTTGCATAGCGTGTAAAATCAGGAATGTTCAATGACAGTGTTGCCCAAAAACCTATCATACCTGTTAATGCAGGAAAAAAGAAATCCCAGAAAGCCGCATTGGTAGCGAATTTGGACGGCTGGTTTAATATCGGGCCTAAACCATTACCAGCATTGATTGCCCAAAATAATAAAGCCAGTGCAGCAACAGGAAGAAAGAATGCTTTAAAAACCAACAGTTTTTTTATGCTCTCAACTCCAAGATAAACAACGTACATATTCAATAACCAAAATAAAAAAAAGCAAATAGCAGGTCCCGTTTGTAAACCAAATGATGCAGGAAAAATTTGCGGTAATGTGGCAAGTGAAGGAATCCACAACTTCATCATTTGATAAATTGCAAACCCACCGATCCATGTTTGTATGCCAAACCATCCGCATGCAACAATTGCACGAAGCATTGCAGGAATGTTTGCACCTCTAACACCAAAACTTGCTCTTGCAAAAACAGGAAAAGGAATTCCATATTTAGCACCTGCATGTCCATTCAATATCATTGGAATTAATACAACTGTGTTTCCAATAAAGATTGTTAGTATCGCTTCCCACCAATTCATACCGCCACCAATTAACGAACTCGCCAACATATAAGTTGGAATACATAAACTCATACTTATCCAAAGCGCAGCATAATTCCATGTATTCCATGTGCGCTTGTTTAGCGGAATGGGCGCCAGGTCTTCACTGTAAAGAGAAGAATTTTGTATGTCAGTTAAGTTTTGGTTCATGCAGAAAAATAATGTAGCTCTAAGATCAACCAAATAAAAAGAAATTATTTATATTATTAATCTTATTAATCTCATAAATCATGGTTCAGACAATTTTTATATCACCGGAATATATTCATCAGCAATTCTGATTGCTGCTGAAATAATTGCCAATCCTTCATCTACCTGTTCTTTTGTAATACACAATGGCGGAGCAATAAAAATATAATTCCATCTAACAAAAGTGTACATGCCTAACTCCCTCAACTTAGCAGCTACTTTATTCATTGGTCCCATTTCATCAGCTTTAGCATTAAATGGCGCCATTGGCTCTTTTGTATTTCTGTCTTTTACCAATTCAATGCAACCTAATAATCCTGTATTTCTCCAGTTACCAATGCTTGGATGTTTCATTTTCAATTCTTCTACTCTTGCATCAACATATCTTCCCATTGCTGCTGCATTCTCTATAAGATTATCTTCTTCATAAATTTTTAAAACTTCCAAAGTCGCGGCACAACAAACAGGATGTGCAGAATAGGTAAGCCCGATAGGCAGCATTACATCATCAAACTTATCTGCAATTTTATCGCTCACCATTAAACATCCAAAAGGCAAATAACCACATGTTAATCCTTTTGCCATAGCGATCATATCAGGAATGATATCATGATTTTGAAAACCAAACCATTTACCTGTTCTTCCAAAGCCACTCATCACTTCATCCATAATTAATAAGATGCCATGCTTATTGCACAACTCTCTTACGGCTTTTAAATAACCTACAGGATATTGCAAACATCCTGATGAACCACTTTCGCCTTCCAATAAAATTGCGGCAATATTATTAGGACCTTCATAAGCAATGATCCTTTCTAAACCTGCAACAGATTCTTTCAGCAAATTTTCTTCGCCATATTCCCAACGATATAAATAGGGAAGATCAAAATGAACAAAGTTTGTTGGCTGTTGCGAATCAACGGGCAATTTTCTTGGATCACCACTTGCAGCCATAGCAGCATTTGTAGAGCCATGGTATGATTGATATCTCGTTAAAATTTTATGGCGGCCGGTAGAAAGTCTTGCTAACTTAATTGCATTTTCAATTGAGCTTGCACCGCATAAAGTGAAGAATGCTTTATTAAGATCACCGGGACATATCTCTGCTAATTTTTTTCCGAGTTCTCCTCTTGCTTTGGTAACACAACTGGGTGTAACGTATGCCACTTCCTGCATTTGTTTTACTACAGCTTCTGTTACACGCTGATCACCATGACCAATATTTACATTCATTAACCCCGAAGAAAAATCAATGTATTTCTTTCCATCATAGTCATATAAATAAACGCCTTCGCCATTTTTTACAGCGATAGGGTTTGTACCTTTTTGTTTGCTCCATGAGAACAAAGTATAGTCATGGTTGTTTCCAATTATTTCTGCGGATTCCGTTTTGTGTGGAATGATTTTTTCGAGAATGCTCATAGTATGAATTTTCATTTTTTATTTCAATTTTTAAATCCGATTCGTTTCCTGTTTCGCCATGCTTCCTCTTTTAACTCTTTATCAGTTTTAGCATCTAATAAATTTTCTATCGCTTCATAAATACTGTTAAGCTGTACATCATGTTCACCTAAATGATTCTTTAGATTTTCAATTTGTTCTATCAGCTCATTATATTGAAGTGCATTTTTCTTGAGTTCAATAAATGCTCTTACAACGGCTATGCTCATTTTTACAGCACGTTCGCTTTTTAAAACACTGGCAAGCATTGTTACACCATGTTCAGTAAATGCATAAGGAGTATATTCACCCTTTCTTTTACTTTGGGATGAGGTCGCAAATTGCGACCTCATAGTTACTTCTGACGATGCGGTCGCAAATTGCGACCGGATAAAATTCCATTCTTTTGAAGTAAGGCGAAACATAAAATCTTTAGGAAACCGATCAATATTTCTTTTAACCTGCTCGTTCAAGCGCTTGGTTTCTACTTCATATAAAACAGCTAAGTCAAAATCCAGCATTACTTTTTGATCACGAATGAGATGGATTTTATTTACAATCCTTTCCTCAGGAATTAATTTGATAATATTTCGTTTCGCTTTCGCCATTATCTATGATTAACTCATCCAATTCACTCCAGCTTCAGCATTCCATTTAATAGTTGACTTTTTTAGTTTCGTCCAGAATTCAATAGAACTTTTTCCTGTAATATCTCCTACACCAAACTTACTTTCATTCCATCCGCCAAAACTAAAAGGCTCTCTCGGTACAGGCACACCCACATTCACTCCTATCATACCTGCGCTTGCATGATCAATAATATATCTTGCTGCACCACCATTTTGTGTAAATACTGAAGCTGCATTACCATAAGGATTTGCATTCTCAATCGCCAAAGCTTCATCAACAGTATTTGTCCGCATGATACTAATAACCGGGCCGAAAATTTCTTCTTTTGCAACTGACATCTCCGGCTTTACATAATCAATTACAGTAGGTCCCACATAAGTTCCGTTTTCTTTTCCTTCTACTTTTGTATTTCTTCCATCTACTAAAATTTTAGCGCCATCCTTCTCAGCTTCGGTGATATATTTTTCAATTCTTTCTTTGGATTCTTTATTGATAACAGCTCCCAGATTTTTACCCGGAATAATTTTTCTTGCTTCATCACAAATTTTATCAATTATGCTGTCAACATTGCCTACAGCTATCATTGCTGACGCTGCCATGCAACGCTGTCCGGCACAGCCACTCATGCTGGCTGCAACATTTTGCGCCGTCATTCCGGGAATAGCATCCGGTAAAACCATCAGGTGATTTTTAGCGCCGCCTAATGCCAGACATCTTTTATAATTTGATGTTGCTCTTTGATAAACGATCTTAGCCACTTTTGTTGAGCCTACAAAAGAAACTGCCTGTATATCGGGATGATCGCAAATCGCTTCTACAATTTCAACATCGCCATGAACAACATTAAAAACACCGTCAGGCAATCCTGCTTCTTTTAAAAGCTCTGCTAATTTACCAACACATAACGGAACTTTTTCGGAGGGTTTCATTATCATACAATTTCCCAAAGCAATTGCATTGGGTAAAGTCCAGCATGGTACCATTGCAGGAAAATTAAAAGGAACAATAGAAGCCACAACTCCCAAAGGCACATGCTCTGTTCTGCATTCAACACCACGGCTAACTTCTAATATTTCTCCGGTAACAAGCTGTGGCAATGAAGTTGCAAACTCAGTAAGCTCAATACACTTTTCAATTTCTGCAATTGATTCTCCAATGGTCTTTCCATTTTCTTCTGAACATAGTTCTGCGAGCTCCTGTAAATTTTTTTCAAGAAGATATTTATACCGGAAAAAAACCTGTACCCTTTCTTTAATAGGAGTTTTACTCCAGTGAGGAAAGACAGCTTTTGCGGCCCTGACGGCTTCATCAAGATCGGTTGCAGACGACATAGGGACTTCAGATAGTTTATTGCCATCCAACGGGGAAATAACATCCAGTTTACGGGTTGAAGAACTGTTTGTAAACTCTCCTTTAATATAATTTTGAACAGGTTTATATTTCATTTAAAAAATTTCTATTATAAATAAAAAAGCAACTGAAAATTTAAGACAATTTCGTTTAATAAAAAATTTTAAGAGCTGGTAATCTGCAAAACTTCTAATAAAGATAAAGAAGCAGGTAAGTTATTGAGTTTTTCTTTTATCAATTTTATTTTGAATGATAAGAGAGAAAATTACTGAAACAATAGCGACTATAATCCCCCCAGCAACATCAAATGGAAAATGCTGCGCAAGATAGATGCGTGAATAGCCAACCATTAATGCATATAACAGTCCAACAATGAGCCACCAGTCATTTTTAATTACAAGACAAAAAATAAAATAAAATACAAAAGCCGTAGCTGTATGCCCGGAGGGAAAGCTTGCAGTTGCATATACAGTTACGCCCTTTACGGTATGAATAAATTCTGTAGTGATAGCAGCTGTAGGGCGGAGCTCGTCAGGCACTATTAAATATTTACAAGCCTGGGTGAGTAATGTTGTAAGTGCAAAACAACTGATTAGAAATGGCAATAATTTTTTTCTTCCTGAATAAATAAAATATACAAGCAATGGTATCCATAATAATCCATTGCCCAAATCAGAAAAAAACCGAAAGAAGTAGTCTGCAAAAATTCCGAGATCAGTATTTAATAAAAGAAAGAAATTATTTTTTCCTAAAAAAAAAGAGAATATAAAAAGTGCCAATGCACATAACATTGATAAGATTAATCCTATCCTGAAATTTTTATAATTAAGGCTTTGCATGTCGTTTAAGGATTATTGTTGTTGGCAATTTAAAAAGATCATGATGTTCAGCAATTACATCAAGATCTAAAGAGCGTAAAGAATCCAAAAATTCTTTCCTGCTGATAATTATTGCACCTGGGTTTTGTTGTAATTGTGCATTGATTGAATCTACAGAGTAATATTTTTTTACATTTTTATTCAAATAAAAATTATACCCCGGATTATAGGCCTGGTAAGATAATACAACAGCCGATTGCATTACCATCTCAATAGTTTTGGCAACCGGATTTTGTTTATATAAAGTTGGATAGATATAATGCAGCAACATAATATTCAACAAACTATTTCATAGTCCATTCCGTTTAAAGCATTTCGTATCCCGTTCACCAAAGGGTGAATATTATCTTCTTCATTAATAACAGTAATCACTACAGAGAGTTCTCTCATGCTTTTAATTTGGATTCAAAGGTAGGGTTTCAAATAATTTAAATTCCATCATGTGGCATAGGGTTTGCCACTTACGCAAAATAATTCATCTTATCTTTAAGTATGTTTAATTCGAAACTGCTGATTATTTTATTGGTTCTTTTAAAGTTCCATAATTACTCAGGCTGCGCCCCTGACAAAAAAAATTCTGCTTCACCTCCCGGATATGATCTTAATGATCCTGTAAAAATTTCATTGCCTTCAGCCCTTGATGAAATATCGGGAATTTTTTATTATCCTAAAGACAGCAGTGTATTTGCTGAGATTGATGAGGATGGTCTGCTATTTAAAATATATCTAAATGGAAGCGGTACAATTAGACAATGGCGCTTTGATAAAAAACATGATTTTGAAGATATAGTTATGCACGACAGTACATTTTATGTTTTAATAAGCAATGGCGATATTGAATCATTAAAATTTAATGGTGATTCAATAATAAAATACAAAAGCAAATTTCCGAATGCGGGCAAAAAAACCAATGAGTTTGAAACCCTATACTATGATGATTCTTTAGGATTGGTTATGATGTGTAAAGATTGCGAAGATGATAAAAAGAAAATAGTTACTGCATGGGGGTATAAGCCTGATTCTTCTGCATACAATCCTTTTCTTTTTACCATTGACGTGAGGTCGATAGCAGAGAAAATTGGTGAAAATAAGTTACATTTTAAACCCTCGGCGGCGGCAGTTAACCCCATAACAAATGAGCTTTACATTCTTGCTTCTCTAAATAAATTATTAGTGGTGGCAGATAGAAATGGTAAAGTAAAAGATGTTTATCCTCTTGACCCGGTAACTTTTAATCAACCTGAAGGAATTACTTTTACACCATGGGGTGACCTGCTCATCTCAAACGAAAAAGGGGAAAAAGATGCCGCTACCATTTTAATTTTTAAACCAAAAAAGAAAGGTTCATGAAAAAATTTTTAGGAGTCTTTATTTTTCTTACCATATTATTTCAATCATACTGTTTAGCGCAGGATAGCCTACAGGCAAGGATTGTATTAATTGGTGATGCCGGTGAATTTACCAAGGGAAAACACCCTGTTCTTTTAGGCGTGCAAAGCGCTATCCCTTTTGATGCAAAAACAACTATTATTTTTTTGGGCGATAATCTTTATAATTCCGGTTTACCTGACGAGGCATCGCCAAACTACTATATGATGAAGGCGGTGCTTGATTCTCAAATTCATATTGCTGATAATACCAAGGCTAAGGTGTATTTTATACCGGGTAATCATGATTGGAATAATGGAAACCCGGGCGGATGGGAAACAATTGTAAGACAACAGCAATATGTAGATAATACAGGAAGGGATAACGTAAAGTTTTATCCTGAGGATGGCTGTCCCGGTCCTGTAGAAGTAAGCATAACGCCTGATGTAACATTAATAATTATGGATAGCCAGTGGTGGGTGCATCCTTACGATAAGCCGGGCATTGAATCTGATTGTCCTTATAAAACAAAGGCAGAAGTTTTAATCCAACTTGATGATCTGCTTTCAAGAAATTCAAAGAAGCTGGTGCTCTTTGCTGTGCATCATACTTTCAGAAGCTTTGGTATTCATGGTGGCTATTTTAAATTAAAACAACATATTTTTCCACTTACAGATGCCTTTCCAAAATTATATATTCCGTTGCCGATTATTGGTTCCTTCTATCCAATTACAAGAGGTATTTTCGGAACAGTTGAAGATATGAAGCAACCTGCTTATGTAGACCTGGTATCAGAAGTAGAAAAGGTTATTAAAGGACATGAGAATGTGATTTATGTAGCAGGTCATGAACATTCGCTTCAGCTTATAAAAGATAGCGGCTATTATTACATAGTCAGTGGTTCAGGAAGTAAATCAACCCGTGTTTCTAAAAGCAGAAAATCTTTATATGCTTCAGATAAAAATGGTTTTGCCACACTGGAGATATCAAAAAATAAAAATGTAAGTACTACATTTTATACCGTTGATTCTAACAAGGTTAAAAACGCATATACAACACATCTTTTAAACTTTGCCACTATCCCAACGCCTGAAAATCCGAAAGATACTGTGAGGGAAGTAGAAGCTGCCTTTAAAGACAGTGTAATAATTTCTGCAAGTGACAAATACAAGAATCCAACCGGCTTCAAAAAAACATTTCTGGGAAATAATTACCGCAAGGAATGGAGCACACCTATACAACTAAAAGTATTTAATATAAGAAAAGAGAAGGGTGGGTTTAAAATAATTTCTCTTGGTGGAGGCAAACAAACCAGGTCGTTAACCTTAGAAGATAAAACCGGAAAGCTATGGGCATTACGTACTGTGGATAAAGACCCTGAAAAAGCACTTCCCGAAAATCTTAAAAACACATTAGCGCAAGGTATTTATCAGGATCTGATCTCAGCAAGTCATCCGTATACGGCACTTGTAATATCAGACCTTGAAAAAGCAACTGATGTAATTCCGTCAAACCCACAATACTTTTTTGTGCCGGATGATCCTGCTCTCGATATTTATAGAAAATTGTTTGCAAAAACTGTATGCATGCTTGAACCAAAAGACCCTGTTCCCAATTCAAAGAATTTAAAAACTACTGCAAAAGTTATTAATAAGCTTTTTGAAGACCACGATAATCATACTGATCAACAGGCATATTTAAGAACCCGGCTTTTAGACAATGTGATCGGAGATTATGACAGGTATTTTGATCAATGGAAATGGGATACACGTGACACTGGTAAAGGAAAATTATATTATCCTATTCCAAAAGACAGGGATCAGGCATTTTTCAATTCCGATGGATTACTGATAAATTATCTTTCAAAAAATCAGTTTAAATATTTGCAGGGCTTTAAGAAAAATATCCCAAATGTGGTCTGGTTCAATTGGGAAGCCCGTGATATTGACAGGATATTTTTGAACAGACTGAATGAAAATGAGTGGAAAAATATTATTGATACTTTCCAGCATAATCTTACAGATAAAGTAATTGATTCTGCTGTAAAAAAACTTCCGCCGGAAATATATCCAATGGATGCTGCAACAATATCGGATAAGCTTAAGAGCAGGAGAAATATTTTAATGAATGAAGGTATTAAGCTCTATAAATTTTTATCAAAAGTGGTAACTATTGTTGGCAGCAACCAGGACGAATATTTTAAAGTAAAGAATAATGGTGACAGCCTGCAGGTAATAGTTTATAGAAAAAAGAAAAGCGCTGATTCTGCCGGTGTTATGTATAACCGCACGTTTGACCCCAGGATAACAAAAGAAATAAGACTTTATGGGCTTAATGGAAATGATAAATTTGAAATTGATGAAAATACAAACTCAAAAATAAAAGTAAGAATGATTGGCGGTAAAGGCAATGATACATTTAATATAAAAGGTAATGTTCGCAATTACATTTATGATATTACCCAAAGTGATAGCAGTTTTGCCTTAGAAAAAAATGTAGTAATAAATTCTAACAAATCAAAAATTGAGCTTTCTTCCAATCCGTTGGTAAACGAATACAAGTCTTACGGATTTAATTATAATATTTATCGTTTCCCTCAAATCAATTTAGGTTATAACCAGGAAGACGGGCTGCTGGTGGGTTTGGGCTTTTCAGCAAAAACATTTGGCTTTAGAAAAGACCCTTATTCAACCTATCAGAAATTATCAACTTTGTATGCTTTAAATCATGGCGCTTACCAGGTAAAATACCAGGGAATTTTTAATGAGGCGTTTCTAAAAAAAGATATTTTATTAAATGCAGAAATGGTAAACACTACACTAAATAACTTTTTCGGGTTTGGAAATTCAACGGTAAAAGATCCTTCAAAACCTGTAGAATTTTACAGAGTGAGATATAAATATGTACAGGCTGATCTATTGATACGCAAGCGGATTAATAATGTGGTAGAGGTTAGCATCGGGCCGGCTTATTATCATTACTGGAGTAAATTCAGCGATAATAAAACACGTATTCTTGCCAACCCTGCATTAATTGGTTCTGACTCTGTAAGTGTTTACAGCACCAAAGATTATTTAGGAGGTAAACTTAAAATTGATATCAATTATGTAAACAATGAATTATTGCCAACCCGGGGTGTTACATGG
>Ga0097691_1002582_pt1 | contig 11946 bp, 7 predicted proteins | sample NGESurdeep072012_8_FD_72858 | JGI IMG/M metagenome (GOLD analysis project Ga0097691, IMG submission 72858) | Arctic peat soil microbial communities from Barrow, Alaska - NGEE Surface sample 210-1 deep-072012 | ecosystem: Environmental > Terrestrial > Soil > Wetlands > Peat ...
TCATCTACGATCTTCCATCGTTGGTCTTCCGGCCACGCGCCGCAATAATCGAGTCAATTGCGGCCCGTCCGACATTCCGCACCGCGCCGAGTCCGAAGCGAATCCGCTTGTCGTCGAGGACGGTGAACTTGTAGCCGCTCTCGTTCACGTCGGGCGGCAGGATCTCGAGGCCGAGCTCACGGGCCTCGTTGATGTATTTCACCACCGCGTCGGTGTCGCCGATGCACGCCGAGAGGAGCGCGGCCATGAACTCGGCCGGGTAGTGCACCTTGAGGTACGCGGTGTGGTACGAGAGCACGGAGTACGCGACCGAGTGCGACTTGTTGAAGCCGTAGCGGCCGAACGTCTCGATCTGTCCCGCGAGATCGGCGATGATGTGCTTGTCGTATCCGCGGGCGATCGCCTTCTCGACGAACTTGCCGATCTCCCCGCGGATGAGCTCGGCGTCCTTCTTTCCGACCGCCTTGCGCAGCACGTCGGCTTCGGCGAGCGAGATGCCCGCGAGCCGCTGCGCGATGCGCATCACCTGTTCCTGATAGGTGATGACGCCGTACGTGGGGGCGAGGATCTCCTCGAGCTCCGGCAGGGCGAAGCTGACGGCTTCCTCGCCGCGCTTGCGACGGATGTACACCTTGTGCATCCCCGCGTCGAGCGGCCCGGGACGCATGAGCGCGCTGCTCGCGACGAGATCGTCGAACCGGTCGGCGCGCATCGAGCGGACCAGGTCCGTGGCGAGCGGTGACTCGAACTGGAATACGCCGGCCGTGCGGCCGGCGCGCAGGGCGCGGTACGTGGCCTCGTCGTCGAGCGCGAGCGTCTCGAGATTGGGGACGTCGCGGCCGCGCGCCTTGATGGTCGCGAGGGCGTCGTGGATGATCGTGAGCGTCGTGAGGCCGAGGAAGTCCATCTTCAGCATGCCGGCCTTCTCGAGCGCGTTCATGTCGTATTGCGTCACCACCACGCGTTCGTCGCTGTCTCTTCCGGCGCCCTTCGAGTCCTGCGTGCAGATCGGGACGTAGTTGTCGAGCGGACCGGGCGCGATGACGATTCCCGCCGCGTGAATTCCCGCGTGGCGCGACAGCCCTTCGAGCGAGATCGCGAAGTCGAGCAGCTGCCGGTGCCGTTCGTCGCCCTCGTACAGCTTGCGCACTTCGGGAACTTTCTCGATCGCTTCCTTCACCGTGAGCGAGAAGTTCGGCTGATTCGGGATCAGCTTCGCGATCGCGTCGGTTTCGGCGGGCGTGAAGCCGAGCACGCGGCCGATGTCCTTGATGGCGGCGCGCGACTTGAGCGTCCCGAAGGTGATGATCTGGCCCACGCAGTCGCGACCGTACTTCTCGCGCACGTAGTCGATCACCTCGCCGCGGCGCTCTTCGCAGAAGTCCACGTCGATGTCGGGCATCGACACGCGCTCGGGGTTCAGGAAGCGCTCGAAGAGCAGGTCGAACTTCAGCGGGCATACGTCGGTGATGCGCAGGGCGTACGCGACGAGCGAACCGGCGGCTGATCCGCGGCCCGGCCCGACCGGAATCCCCTTCTCACGCGCGGCGCGAATGAAATCGGCGACTATGAGCAGGTATCCGGCGTACCCGGTCTTGATGATGACGCCAAGCTCGTAGTCGAGACGCTCCTGCACGTTGGCGGGCAGCGTCTTCGCGCCGTCGTCCTTGTTCAGGTAGCGCTCGCGCGCGCCGGCCGTGGCGAGCGTGACCAGCAGGTCGTTCTCGGATTTTGCGCCCTTGGGGAGCGGGAACGACGGCAGGTAGTATTTCTTCTCGAATGCAAAACCGGCCTGGTCGGCGATCGCGAGCGTGTTCGCGAGGACGTCGGGACGGTCCTTGAAATGCTCGCGGATCTCGGGTGCGCTCTTGAAGTACAGCCCGCGGTCGTACTTCAGGCGGTTGTCGTCGAGGCGGTCCTTCTTCAGGCCGATGCAGAGCAGCACGTCGTGCGAGTCGTGATCCTCGGCGCGCAGGAAGTGCGAGTCGTTCGTGGCGATGACGGGGAGACTCAGCTTCTTCGCGAGCTTGAAGACCTCGGCGTTGAGCTTCTTCTGATCGCCGGCCTCGTGCGCCTGCACCTCGAGGTAGTAGCGGTCCTTGAAGACGTTCGCGTACCACTCGGCGGCCTCCCGGGCTTCATCGAAGCGATCCTCGAGGAGATGGCGCGCGACCTCGCCCGCCATGCAGGCGGAGGAAACGATGATCCCCTCGTTGTATTTCGCGAGCAGCTCGCGGTCCACGCGCGGCTTGCCGTAGAATCCCTCGGTGTACGCGAGCGACGAGAGCTTGATGAGGTTCTGGTAGCCGGTGCGATCCCGGGCGAGGAGGACCAGGTGGTAATATGAGCGGTCCCCCGGCGTTGCGCGGCCGCGCAGGCGGCGGTCGCCGGGGGCGACGTACGCCTCCATTCCGATGATCGGCTTGATGCCCTGCGCGCGCGCCTTTTCCTGGAACTCCCACGCGGCGTGGAGATTGCCGTGGTCGGTGATCGCGAGGGCCGGTTGTTCGAACTCGACGGCCCGGGCTATCAGGTCGTCGATCCGGTTGGCGCCATCGAGCAGGGAGTACTCGGAGTGGCAGTGCAGGTGTACGAAGGACATTGAGTTGAAAGCTAGCCGTTGTCGCGCGGCCCTGTCAAAGCGAAATTACCCCTCTGTCCCACTTGCTAAAAGATTACAGCGCAAAGAGTTAATGAGAAGAATCGAGGTCACCTCGTTCGCGTTGCTTTTTCTCGCCGCGTGCCATCGCGACGGCGTCGATTCGGCCGTGCCGTCCTGTCCCGCCGGCGCGGCCCTTCTTGCGCCCTACGATGCCGTTACGGTGAGCAGCGCGCAGCTCGACAGCTGCCTCACCCTTCCGGGGAACGGCGCGACGTATCTCGTGGTCGGGCAGTTCGCGAGCGTGGGAGATCCGACGAACGTGGTGAACTGGCAGATCAATACCAGCGTCGCGGGCGGCTCCGCGGCCGCGACCAGCGTCGCGAGCGGCTCCGCGGCCGCGGCGTCGCGACCGCTGCATCTGACCGGCGACAACCCGATCCGCCGCGAGTTCGAAACGATGCTGCGAGGAATCGAGCGCACGATCGCCCCGCGGGCGCGGGCGGAGGCGATTGCGGCGCGACGCAGCCCAGTGCGGCTGAGCGCGGCGATCGCCCCGCCGCCGGCGCTGGGCACGAGGCGCGATTTCAAGGTCGTGGCGGCGCTCGACGGGTCGAGCTTCACCAGCGCCACGGCCCGGCTCGTCTACGCCGGCGATCACGTGCTGCTCTACGTCGACACGATCGGACAGGGATTTTCGGACGCGCAGTACCGGTCGCTGGGAGCGCTGTTCGATCGCGATCTCTACGCGATCGACATCAGGGCGTTCGGCAGCGAGAGCGACGTGGACCAGAACGGCCGCGTCATCGCGCTGTTCACGCCGAAGATCAACGCCCTCGTGAGCACGTCGAACTGCGCGTTCGCCGGATACGTCACCGGGTTCTTCTACGGCACCGACCTGTTGGTGAGCGATCCGAACTCCAACAAGGGCGAGATCTTCTTCTCGTACGTTCCGGACTCGGCGGGCACGTACAACTGTCCGCACACGGCGGCATCGGTGCTGCAGGTCGTGCCGGGAACGTTCCTGCACGAGCTGCAGCACATGATTTCGTTCAACCAGCACGTGCTCGTTCGCGGCGGAGCCCAGGAGGACGTGTGGCTCAACGAGGGGCTCGGCCAGATCGCAGAGGAACTCGGATCGGAGTACTATGAAGCGAAGTATCCGCCGCCATCCGGACGATCCACCACCACGCAGCTCTTTCCGGATTCGGCCGGGCCGTTCATTCAGCCGCAGCTGCTCGACGCTTACGTTTACCTGAACACCACCCGGGCTCATTCGGTGACGTCCTACAACGGCGGCGGATCGCTCGAGGAGCGCGGAGCAACCTGGCTCTTCCTGCGCTGGCTGGCGTCGCAAAAGGGGGAAAGCATCTTCGGACGCCTCGTGCAGACATCGAAGACCGGCATCGCGAACATCCAGGCGCAGGCCGGGGAATCGTTCGGCGCGCTGTTCGGCGACTTCAGCACGGCGCTCGAGGTCGACTCGATACCCGGCGTGCCGCGGTCGGGCGTTCCCGCGCGCTTCCGCTTCGGTTCGCGCAACCTTCGCGCGCTCATGGCGCGCGAGGCGACGATCGAGACGTTCCCGAATCCCTGGCCGTTGCCGGTCTATTCGCTCGGCATCGGCGGCGCGCTCTCGTCGAACATGATTCCGGGAACGATGGTGCACGCGAGCATCACGCCGCTCGCGGGCGGCACGAACGTCTCGCTCGGCTTCACCGGCCCACAGTCGGCTCCGTTCCCGGTGGCGCTCGGCGCGCAGGTGACGATCTTCCGGATGCCGCCATGAGGACCGAACACCGACGACCGACGATGGAAGATCGAAGATGGAAGATGGAGCGGGTCAAGCGGCTGATCGCGCTGGCCGGTGGCGTGGCAATACTCGGCGGGCCGCTCCCTGCGCGAGCGCAAACGCAGACGTCCAACGACACGCGTGCGGCGATCCTGCTCACCCTGCCTGCGAGTTCGCGCGCCCTCGCGCTGGGAGAGGCCTGGGGCGCCGTCGCAGACGATGAGAGCGCCCTCTTCTACAATCCGGCGCAGCTGGCGCGCGTGCGCGCTCTCGCGGTCGGCGGGTCGCTGCAGAACTACATCGCGTCCACGACGCTCGGCGCGTTCGCCGTCGCGGTTCCACTCGGGCACGGCACGATAGGCGTCGGGCTTCAGCTCCTGGACTATGGAAGCGCCGACGAGATCGTGCCGGCGGACGGAAGCAACGGCCAGGCCGGCACGCCGACCGGATCCACCGTGACGGCGCAGGACATGGCGTTCACGCTCGGATATGGAATCGCGTTCGGCTCGCGGCACGAACTGCGCGTCGGGGCCGCGGTGACGTACGCACGACAGGAGGTGGCGAGTTACTCGGGTGGCGCGATGGCCGGCGACATCGGAGCGGCGTATTCGCTTGCGAACGGCTGGGACGTGAGCGCGGCGCTGCAGCATCTCGGCTCGAACCTCACCCTCGCCTCCGTCAGCGCGCCCCTGCCGTTCACCTGGCGCGCGGCTGTCGCGGCGCCGATGGTGCGAGCCGGCGTGTTCACGCTGCGGCCGATGGCGGAGGCGCGAAAGGTGAGCGGCGCGGAGGTCACGGGCGTGCTCGGTGCCGAGGGGACGTGGCGCACGGGAACGAGCGGCACCGTGCTCGCCGCGCGCGCGGGCTACGCATTTCGCGGTTCCACCGATGCCCGCGCGCCGTTCACCGTCGGCGCGGGAATCACGCTCGGGCGCCTGCAGGTGGACTACGCGTACGAGGGATTCGACCTGATCGGCGGCGCCACGAATCGCGTCGGGGTGCGGTTCGCCGCACTGCCGCGCGGCCCGTGACGCGGCGCAAGCTCGTGCGCGTTCGCTGGGGCGGCATCCTCCTCATTCTGCTCGGCGTCCTGGCCGGCGTCGCCCTGCTCACCGCGGTGACGCCGATGGGACGGTACATCGCGCGCGGTGCGCTCGCGGAAGCGAGGATCCTCTCGCGCCGGCAGTCCATCGCAAAGCTCGTCGCCGACAGCGCCACCGCGCCGGCGATTCGCGCCAAGCTGCAGCTGGTGCTCGAGGCACGGAAATTCGCCGCGGATTCGCTCGGCCTTCCGGCGAAGAACGCGTTCACGCAGTACACGAAGCTCGAGCACGACACGCTCGTGCTGGTGCTTTCCGGCGCGTACCGGGATGGACTCGTTCCCGTGACGTGGTGGTTTCCCGTCGTCGGCCGCGTGCCGTACAAGGGGTTCTTCGACTTCGCCGAAGCCAAGCGGGCCGAGGCCGAGCTGAAGGAGGCCGGATTCGACACGTATCTGCGCCCGTCGCCGGCGTTCAGCACGCTCGGGTTCTTCAACGATCCGCTTCTCTCCACCACGCTGGGGGAGGATTCACTGGGAATCGTGAATACCGTGGTGCACGAGCTGACGCACAACAAGTTCTATGCGAAGGGCGAGGCCGTGTTCAACGAGAGCTTCGCGAGTTTCGTCGGTGCGCGCGGGGCGGAGCGGTTCTTCGCCTCTCGTGGCGACACGTCGAGCGCGCGGCGTACGGTGGCGCGCTGGCACGACGACCTGCTCCTGGGTGGCGCTTGGGAGCGGACGTACCACTCGCTCGACTCGGCGTATCGCGCGCATCCAGGCGACTCCGCGCGCACGGTGCGCTACGCGGCGCGCGACTCGGTGTACGCTCGCACGCGAAGATTTCTCGTGGATTCCATTGCACCGCAGCTGCAGGCGATCGACCCGCGTTACGCCGCGCGCGTGCGACTGGACAACGCGTCTCTGCTCGCGCGACTGATCTATGCGACGGGGTTGCCGAAGTTCGAATCGGTGTACGCGAGTGAGGGTCGGGATGTACGGCGGGCCCTCGAGCGCATCATCCGGGAGAGACCGTAGAGCTTATCGTTCAAATCAGGTGCGGCGCTTCCACATTGGCACGGGCGACGCGTGAGGGGCGATCTGGTGAAGAGCGACGGGTGAGGAGTGAGGAGGGAAATAGAAGGACACGGGTGAAACATTCCGGTGACGCACCGAGGCTTCGCGAAGTGCAACTTGCTCGGCGTGACGAACGATTCCGACGACGCTGCGCTCCTGGCATGGGAGGCGCGACAGCACACGGCGATTACCGGGGATCCGCTGTGGCGGTTGAACTGCTATCGCGAAGCGCTATTCCTTCTCGAGCAGGTCCGCGACGACGTGAAGGAACTCGGGCCTCCGAATTTGCACTCGGCTGCGAAGGAGCAGCTTCTCACGTCGCTCGTCCCTCTTCGCAATCCCCTCACCCGTCGCTCGTCCCTCTCCAGAGCAGCCCCTGTCCTCGCAAAATTGTTCGCGAGATGGCTCCAGGCGGCCGGACCGCCGCCGGCTATGCCCCGAAACGCCCCTTGAGCATCGCGCGCAGGTCCACGACGGGGAGTGGGCCCGCGGCGGGGTCGGGCGGCGCGGACTCCGGGCGGTCGACCACGACGCGCTGCATTCCCTCGCGCACGCCGCGATCGATGAAGCGCGAGAGCTGGTCCATGGAGTAGTCGGCGCCGCGGCGCGTGTCGTAGACGTTGAGCGGATACGTGACGAAGAGGTGATTGCGCGGCCGCGTCATCGCGACGTACATCAGGCGGCGTTCTTCTTCGATCTGGTCGTCGTCGCCGAGTGAGCGGGCGGAAGGGAACCAGCCATCCACGGCCCAGATCACGAAGACGGCGTCCCACTCGCGTCCCTTGGCGCTGTGCGCGGTGCTGAGGATGAGCACGTCGTCCTCGCTGCCCGTGCCGAATCCGAAATCCTGCGTCGCCTGTGGCGGCTCGAGCGCCAGCGCCGAGAGAAACGCGGCGCGGCTCGGATAACCGCCGGCGATCGTCTGCAATTGGTCGAGATCGGAGAGCCGCGGCTCCACGCGATCGTATCGTTCGCGCAGGATGTCGTCGTAGAGGCGGCGGACGCGCGCGATCTCCACGGTCACGGCACCCTCCACGTCCGTTGGGTTCGTTCTGAGCGCGTCCAGGAGCAGCACGAGCTCGGCGTGCGCCGCGCGCGCGCGGGGCGGCGGCTCGTACCGGCCGAACGCACCGGATTCCCAGGCGGCCAGCGCCATCGAATCGATCGCGCCGCGGGCCGTCGCTTCGCCGATTCCCGGCATGAGCATGAGGAGCCGATACCAGCTCACTTCGTCGCGCGGGTTCTCGAGAATGCGCAGGAACGCGAGGACATCCTTCACGTGCGCGGCCTCGAGGAACTTGATTCCGCCCCACTTCTCGAACGGGATGCTGCGCGCGGTGAGCTCGATCTCGAGATCGGCGCTCATGTAGCCGGCGCGGAAGAGCACGGCCATCTCGTGGAGCGGCACGCCCTCCTCGTGCAGTTCGAGAATGCGGTCCACCACGAAGCGCGTCTGTGCCTGCTCGTCGTGCGCGGTGACGAGCCACGGCTTCTCGCCGCCCGTGCGTTTGGTGAAGAGGTTCTTCGTGTAGCGCTCCTCGGCGCGCGAGATCACGGTGTTGGTGACGTCGAGGATCGGTTGCGTGGACCGGTAGTTCTCCTCGAGCGGAACGACTGCGGCCCCCTCGAACTGCGCGGGAAAATCGAGGATGTTGCGAATGGTCGCGCCGCGGAACGAATAAATGCTCTGCGCGTCGTCGCCCACGACGGTGATGTTGCGGTGCGTGCGGCACATGCCTCGCAGGATGCGCGACTGCAGCTGGTTCGTGTCCTGGTACTCGTCCACGAGGATGTGGTCGTAGAGCGAGGCGATCTTGTCGGCGAGCGCGCCATCCGATTCGACGAGCATCGCCCAGAAGAGCAGGAGGTCATCATAGTCGACGAGGTTGCGCTCGCTCTTGCGCGATGTGTAATCCGCGTAGATGCGCGAGAAATCCTCCTCGTACTCGCGAAACTGGGGATAGTCCTCGCTGAGGATCGCGGGCACGGGAATCTCCGTGTTCACGTGCCGCGAGTACACCTGGTGGAGCGTGGCCTTCTTGGGGAATCGTTTCTTCTTTTCGGAGAAGCCCAGTTTGGCGCGCGAGAGCTGCATCAGGTCTTCGGCGTCGGACTGGTCCATGATCGTGAAGTCCGCGGGGAGCCCGGCGGACTGGCCGAAGCGTCGCAACAGGCGGTGCGCGGTCGCGTGGAAGGTGCCGCCGTGCACGGCGCGGCTCGCACTCCCGACGAGACGCTCGGCGCGGCCGAGCATTTCCTGCGCGGAGCGCCGCGTGAACGTCAGGAGCAGTATGCGCTCCGGGCGGACGCCCTTCTCGAGCAGATGCGCGACGCGATACACCAGCGTGCGCGTCTTGCCCGTGCCGGCGCCGGCGATGATCAGGAGCGGCCCGTCCGCGTGGGTGGCCGCCCGCAGCTGCGCCGGATTCAGCTCGGCGGCGAAGTCCGTCGCGCGCTTGGCCTCGACTTCGCGGATGCGGGAAGGGTAGACGCGGGCGTCATCGTGCATGAGATTCGAATATAGTGACCCCACCACTCAACGACCCGCGAGCGCCCGCGAACGCAGCGTCGTCATTTTCCCGCAGGGAATTTGACGCGCGCTCGGTGGTCATCGCCGTACTCGCCGCGGGCGCGCTGCTGCGCTTTCTCCTCGCGGAGTCCACCGGGCTCGGCGTGGACGAATCCTATGCCGTCGCCGTCGCGCGGCAGTTGTCGCTCTCGTACTTCGATCATCCGCCGCTGCACTTCTGGCTCGCGGGCGCGATGGCGAAGCTCGCGCACAGCGAGAGCGGGGAAGTCGTGCGCTTCCCGTTCGTGGTGTGTTTCGCCGCCACCACCTGGCTGATGTACCGTGTGGGCGCCCGATTCTTCGGTGAGCACGCGGGCGCGCTGGCCGCGCTCCTGCTGAACATCTCGGCCGTGTTCAGCGTGACGACGGGCGGATGGGTGCTGCCTGACGGGCCGCTCATGCTGTTCATGCTCGCGTCGGTCGCGGTAATCGCCGATATACTGTTCGACGGTCCGTCGCAGCTGCTTCGCGGCCCCGATACGTTCCGGTGGATGGTCGCGGGAGTCTTTGCCGGGCTCGCGATGCTCTCCAAGTATCACGGTGTGTTCGTGCTCGCGGGAACGTTCCTGTTCCTCCTGACGAGCGCGCCGCATCGCAAGTGGCTTGTGCGTCCGGGGCCGTACCTCGGTGCACTGGTGGCGCTCGCGATGTTCACGCCGGTGCTCGTGTGGAATCGTGAGCACGGGTGGGCGTCGTTCGTCTTTCAGGGTGGTCGCGCGGCGGGGCGAGGCGGGCTGCATTTCGGCACGATGCTCGCCAGCATCGCCGGTCAGGCGGCATACGTATTGCCGTGGATCTGGGTGCCGCTGGTGGTCGTTCTGTGGGCCGCCTTGCGATCGGGACCGCGCGATGCGGCGCGCTGGTTTTTCGTGTGTCTCGGCATCGGGCCGATCGCGGCGTTCACGCTGATCGCGCTGCGGGGTAACGAAGGCCTTCCGCACTGGCAGGCGCCGGGCTACCTGATGCTCTTCCCGATTCTCGGCGCGGCGGTCGCGAGCCGGCTGGAGCGCGGCGACGCGCTCACGAGGCGATGGCTGCGCTGGAGTGCGTGGAGCTTCATCGTGCTCGTCGTGATTCTCGCCACGCAGACCGCAAACGGCTGGATGGAGCGCGTCGCGCCGGCGTTGTTCGCGAAGGGCGATCCGACCACGGACCTGATTTCATGGCGCGAGCTTCGGCCGACGCTCGATGCCAGGCGCATGCTCGCTCACGGCGAGTTTCTGGCGGCGCCGAGCTGGATCCAGGCGGGGCAGGCGGCGCTCGGCGCCGGCCCGGACGTTCCCATGCTCTGTCTTTGCGTCGACCCGCATCATTTCTACTACATGAACGACGATCGCACCTTTCTCGGCCGGGATGCGGTGTTCGTGAAGAAGATCAAGCCGAATGACGACGTGGTCGCTGCGTTCTCGCCTTACTTCGAGTCGTTCGAGGTGGCCGACACGCTGGTGATCCGTCGCGCGGGCGCCGAAGCGGTGCGCGTGGGGATCTACCATGCGCGCGGGTTCAAGAAAGTGTTTCCCACTGTGCAGCCGCGCTGACGGGGTCGCGGCGGCCGCGGTACTACCGCGCTGCTACCGCACGTGTGCGATGAAGAACTGCCACATCAGGACAGAGGCCTTCATCTCATTCATCGGCGGTAGCGCACCGGGATCGTCCGGTCCTCCGGGCCAACCGTGCGTTCCGCCCTGGATCGCGTAAAAATCGACATCGGCGGTGACGCACAAAGTCCAGCTCGTCTGAACCACATTCGCCGACGCGCTCTTGGCCGACCCCTTGGCGGTCGTTGCGGTACACCCGTTCAGGGCGGCCCAGAACTGCACCGACGGCGGCAGGCCGTCGGCCAGCACCGGTACCGGACCTGGCGGCGAGGGCGCATCCTGGCCGAACGGAACTTCGGGGTCGTCGGTCCCGTGTACGGCAAACAGGGGAACCGGCGCTGCAGGATTGCACGAATCGTCCGCCAGGCTTCCTTCGACGACGCCGATCGCGGCGACGGTTGTGGCGAGCTGGCAACCCACTTCGTACGCCATGTATCCACCGGCGGAGAATCCCGCGACGTACACCCTGCGCGAATCAAGCGGGACGTGCACGGCGACCGTCTTGATGAGCGCGGCGATGAATCCGAGGTCGTCGATATTGTCCCGGTTGGCGGCACCGCAGCACGTACCCGCGTTCCAGTCCGACGGATAGAGATCGAACACGCCGCCGGTGCCGTTTGGGTACGCAACGAGGAAGCGCTGGGCGTCCGCGAGCGAGTCCATGCCGGACTGCCGTTCGACGGCACTCGCGTCGCCGCCGCTGCCGTGCAGCACAATCACGAGCGGCCATGGCCGCGGAAGCCCGGATGAGCTGAGGCGCCGATGCGACGGCACGTGCACCAGGAACGTCCGCGTCAGCGCACCGACCACCGTCACGTGCGCGGCAGTGCCGTCCGACCAATCGCTGCTCTCTCCCGCGCCCGTGGGCCCGTAGGTCGAACAGGCGACGAGGAGTGAAACGATCGCGATGCCCGCGACGCTGCGTGCGCTCATGGCCGAGCGGGCCCGGCGGCCCTGAGCTTCCACGAAAGCGCCGCCCCTACCTGGGTCGGGCCTCCGGCGATGACGATTCTCTGCACGCCGACGTTGACGCCGACCCTGGAGGCGACCGTCCATGAGACTGCCGCACCGATCATGGGAAGGAACCCGCCGGCGGCGAAGTCGCTGCCGGTCACGTGCCCGTATCCGAACCCCGGTACGATCGAGGCGCACAGCGACGAGGCTCGCAAGAGCGGCAGCCCAATGTCGATCGGCACAGTGACGGCGGCCGAGCCGGCGGTCGAGCCCTCGGCGCCGAGATACTTGGCGCCACCAAGGCTCACTCGCACGCCA
>Ga0097691_1002583_pt1 | contig 11940 bp, 13 predicted proteins | sample NGESurdeep072012_8_FD_72858 | JGI IMG/M metagenome (GOLD analysis project Ga0097691, IMG submission 72858) | Arctic peat soil microbial communities from Barrow, Alaska - NGEE Surface sample 210-1 deep-072012 | ecosystem: Environmental > Terrestrial > Soil > Wetlands > Peat ...
CGCCGGGCTTCATCGACGTCCACACCCACTACGACGCCCAGGCGTTCTGGGACCCGACGCTCAGCCCGTCACCGCCGCACGGGGAGACGACGGTCCGCGGGGGCAACTGCGGCTTCTCGATCGCGCCGCTCGGAGGCCCGGAGGACGGCGACTACCTGATGCGGATGCTCGCCCGGGTGGAGGGCATGCCGCTCGAGCCGCTACGCCAGGGAGTTCCGTGGGACTGGTCGACGATCGCTGAGTACCTCGACCGGCTGGAGAGACGCCTCGGCGCGAACGCTGGATTCCTGGTCGGCCACTCGGCGATTCGGCGCGCCGTCATGCACGAGGACGCCGTCGGGCGCGAGGCGACCGAGTCCGAGCTGGACGCGGCGCGACACCTGTTACATGACGGGCTGGCAGCGGGGGCCTGGGTTTCTCATCCAAGTGGTCGCGGACTCACAACGACCGCCACGGCGATTCGGTGCCGTCCCGCCATGCGAGCCGGGAGGAGATCCTGGCGCTCTGCTCGGTCGTGGGCGACCATCCCGGCACGACGCTCGAGTTCATCCCGGCGTCGCCCCGTTCAGCGCCGAGCTGTTCGAGCTGATGGGCGACATGAGCCGGGCCGCCAACCGGCCGATCAACTGGAACGTGCTGCAGGTCTACGGGCGCAACGCGAAGATCGTCGACCGCCAGCTCGACGGGTCGGACCTCGCCGAGGCGCGGGGCGGCCGAGTCGTAGTGCTCACCCTGCCCCGACAGCCTGCGGACCTGGCTCAACTTCAAGAGCGGCTTCATCCTCGACATCCTGAACGGCTGGGAGCGGCTGATGGCGCTTCCCGACGGCGAGAAGCTCGCGCTGTTGGGTGATGGGGAGCGGCGAGCCGGGATGGACCGGCTCGCGCAGCAGACCGAGGGTCCGCCTCGCTCGATCGCCCACTGGGCGGCCAACCGGATCGAGGAGAGCAACGTCCCGGGCGCCCGCGGGCGCATGGTCGGCGAGCTCGCGACCGAGCAGTCGCGCTCCGCAAGGGACGTCCTGGCGGAGCACGATGATCTTGCGGCCCGACCCCGGCCAGGACGACGCCTCCTGCCAAAAGCGCGTCTCGGTCTGGCGCGATCCGCGGACCCTCGTCGGCGCGTCCGACGCGGGAGCTCACCTCGACATGATGGACTCGTTCTCGTACGCGACGACGATGCTCGCCCGCGCGGTCCGCGAGCGTGAGCTGCTCCCGCTCGAGGAGGCGATCTCATTGCTGACCGATGCGCCGGCGAGTCTGTACGACCTGCCGGGTGGCACCGGTCGGATCTATGGCGCTGCCGAGGGAATCGAACACGTCTTCGTCGGCGGGACCGAGCTCGTGGCCCCAGGCGGCGTCATGACCGATGCGCTGCCGGGAACGGTGCTACGGGTCCGGGCGCGATACCGAGCCGGTCAGCGCCGCCCCTGCCCGTCATCGACCTTGACCACAGTTCCCGTCACGCACTCCGACGAGGGCGCAACGAGGTAGAGGAGCGTGCTGTCGAGCTGGGCGGGATCGCCGAGGCGCTTCCGCGGCAGGCTGGGCGTGAAGTCCCCGATCCGCTCGATCATCCCGTCCATCATCTCCGTGGAAAAAGCGCCCGGAGCGATCGCGTTGACGTTGATGCCGTAGCGAGCCCACTCGACTGCGAGCGCTTCGGTCATCCGGTTCACGGCGGCCTTTGTGATCGAGTACAACGCGGCTCCGTTCCCCGCGTAGTCGAACGACCCGATCGACGAGATGTTCACGATCCGCCCCGGCATCTCGGCGGCGATGAGGCGGCGGGCGATCTCGCAGGCCAGCAGGTATGGGCCGCGAAAATTTGTGTCGATGACGCGGTCGATCAGTTCGAGCGACATCTTGTGCGCCCGCTGGGCATCCGGGACGCCAGCGTTGTTGACGAGGATCGTGATGGTGCCGAGGGCTGTCTCTCCCTCCTCGACGGCGGCCGTGATCGAGTCAGGGTCGGTGACGTCGAGGGTGACGGGGACCGCGGTGCCTCCGGCGTCGTGGATCTCCTTCGATGCTTCCTCCAGGCGGTCGGTGCGCCGGGCGGCGATGATCACCGAGGCGCCGGCAGCGGCCAGAGTCTTTGAGAAGCGGCGGCCGAGGCCCGAGCTGGCTCCGGTAACGAGGGCCACTTGGCGGGACAGATCGTGGGAGTCATTCGGGAGCGGGAAGATGGGGGCCACGGTGGGTTCCATCATGCCAGGGTCTCAGGGAATCCGCAGCTGGCGAGGACCGTGTCCCGCTCGGAGCTGGCTGAAGTCGGGTGGCCGGGGGGAATCGCACCGTGAAGGGTCCATAAACTCCCCAACCTGGCTTGACCAGCCGAAACTCGCTCGGCGAAGCTCATCCTCCATGGCCCTGTCCTTTCTCTACCGTCTCGTCCGGCGCGTCTTCGAGGCCGTTCGTGTCTACCGGTTGGATGCCGCGGCCAAGGACGCTGAGATCCTGGTACTTCGCCATCAGCTGAGCGTGCTTCGTCGCCAGGTCGTCCGTCCACGATTCAGCTGGTCCGATCGTGCATTCATCGCTCTCCTGGCCGGTCTTGTGCCCCGAGAGCGCTGGGGGTCGTTCCTCATCACGCCGGAGACGATCCTCGGCTGGCACCGGTCTCTGGCGAAGAAGCGCTGGACTTACCCGCACCGCCAACCAGGTCGTCCATCCCTGGCCAACGAGACCGTGGAGCTGATCTGCCGCCTGGCGAGGGAGAACCCCCGGTGGGGCTACCTCCGGATCGTCGGCGAGCTCAAGAAGCTCGGTGTCACCGTGTCGAAGACGAGCGTTTCGACAGTGCTGCGCCGTCATTGTCTCCCACCGGCTCCCCGACGAGCGGGTCCAACCTGGAGCGAGTTTCTCTCTGCCCAGGCCAAGGGCATCGTGGCCACCGACTTCTTCCATGTCGATACCGTTCTCCTCCGGCGCCACTACGTGCTGTTCGTGATCGAACTGGAGCGACGTGTCGTGCACGTCCTCGGTGTCACCACCAATCCGAACGGCCCATGGGTAACCCAGGTGGCGCGCAACTTCGCCGCCGACCTCGAAGATGCCGGACGACGTTTCCGGTTCCTCATCCGCGACCGGGACACCAAGTTCACGAGGAGCTTCGACGAGGTGTTCGCCTCGATCGGCATCGAGACCATCCGCACGCCGGTGCGCTCACCGCGTGCGAACGCATACGCGGAGCGGTTCGTGCGTACCGTCCGCCAGGAGTGCCTCGACCAGCTACTCGTCGTATCACGACGACACCTCGAATCGGTGCTTGACGAGTACGTCCGGCACTACAACGAAGCACGGCCACACCGTGGTCTGCTACTCGCCCAGCCGGTCCCCCGCCCGGTTACGGCGATCGGCGGCGGCGCCATCACTCGTCGCGATGTCCTCGACGGCATCGTCCACGAGTACGACTGGGCTGCCTGACCACACGTCGCTCACCGGCATCCTCGGAAGCGCCACGGCACCTCTACTACCAAGAACTCCGCTCTCGGTCACGGGCTCTACCGCTCGCGCCCGGCAAGCCATCCCCTTGACCCGGAACCCTCCATCCCTGCTGCACACATCCACAGAAACGGCGCCGCTTCGCGTTTTTGAACCCTTCAAGTTCACCCAGTGACCTCGGATAATCCACGCCGGCACGGGGATGAGTCACCGGCACAGGCTACTCCGGTTAAATGGAGAGCCCGGATCGCAGTAATGACCTGCGTTTAGCTGCTACGTTAATCGCAGTCCCCGACTTCGATTCCGAAGGACCTCTCGTGATCACTCGCGAAACACCAGGCGAGACCGCCGTCAGCCCAGGCGACCCCCACCAGTCGCCCCACTCGCGGCGATGGTGGATCCTCGCCATCCTCGGCATCGCCCAACTGATGGTCGTGCTCGACGGCACGATCGTGAACATCGCGCTTCCGCACGCTCAGACCGCTCTGCACTTCTCCGACAGCAACCGGCAGTGGATCGTGACGGCCTACTCCCTTGCCTTCGGAAGCCTGCTCCTCCTCGGCGGCCGCCTGGCCGACGACTTCGGCCGCAAGCGCCTGTTCCTCATCGGTGTCGTCGGGTTCGCGGCAGCCTCCGCGGCCGGCGGCGCCGCCACCTCCTTCTGGATGCTCGCCGCCGCCCGGGCGGTGCAGGGCGCGTTCGGCGCCATGCTGGCGCCCGCGGCGCTATCCCTACTGACGACTACGTTCACCCACCCCAACGAGCGCGGAAAGGCGTTCGGGATCTACGGCGGCATCGCCGGCGCCGGCGCCTCGATCGGCCTTCTACTCGGCGGCGTGCTCACCGAGTACCTCGACTGGCGCTGGACGATGTACGTCAACGTCGTCTTCGCGGTCGTCGCTGTCGTCGGAGGAGTGGCCCTGCTCGAACCGCACACCCCAGGGGAGCGCCGGGAACGCGTCGATAGGCTCGGCGCCGTGCTGACCTGTGCCAGCATGTTCAGCATCGTCTACGGGTTTGCGCACGCGTCGACCAAGTCGGGCGCCGCCGGGTGGGCCGACGGCCACACGATCGGCTTCCTGATTGCCGGCGCCGCCCTGCTCGCAGCGTTCATCACCGTCGAGCGCCGAGCGAGGCACCCTCTGCTCCCGCCGCGTGTCTTAACCGACCGCAACCGTGGCGGCGCTTACATGGCGATGTTTCTCGCGTCGATCGGCATGTTCGGGGTGTTCCTGTTCCTCACCTACTACCTGGAGACCACACTGGGCTACAGCCCCGTGAGGACCGGATTGGCGTTCCTCCCCCTCACCGCTGCGGTCATGGTGAGCGCCGGTTTGGCCAACACCGTCCTACTCGCCAGAGTCAGCCCCCGAGTCCTCGTTCCGAGCGGGCTACTGGTCAGTGCCGGCGGCATGGCGCTGCTGACACGGATCGGCCTTCACTCGAGCTACACGTCGACGGTTCTGCCGGCGCTCCTGCTCCTCGCCGTCGGACTTGGCCTGGTCTTCGGGCCGTCGTTCAGCCTGGGCACTCTCGGCATCGCCGCGCACGACGCGGGAGCGGCGTCCGCCACGATCAACGTGTCCCAGCAGATCGGCGGCTCGATCGGCATTTCCCTGCTCAACACCATCGCCACGAGTGCCGCCGCCAGTTACGTGGCAGCACACGTCGCCAGCGCCCCGAAGGCCGCTTTGATGGCGGAGGCGGCGGTGCACAGCTACACGGTCGCGTTCTGGGTCGCCGCCGCCATCTTCGTCCTGGCCGCAATCATCGTCGGGCCACTACTGCTGCCAGGCGTTCCAGACCTCGCCGCCAACGAGGCGATCACCGACCCGATACCGGTGCACGCCTGATGGTCACCTCCGAGCATCGTCGGTTGCGGGCCGACGCCGTTCGCAACCGGCAGGCGCTCATCGACGCCGCCGAAAGACTGTTCACGACCCGTGGACTGTCCGTCACCCTCGACGACATCGCCGCCGAGGCCGGCGTCAACGTCGCGACCGCCTACAGGCACTTCGCCAACAAGCACGAGCTCGGCGATGCCTTCCTGCAGCAGAAGATCGACCAAGCGATCGCCATCGCAGAAGCGGCCGTCGCCGCTGATGACCCCTGGCAGGGGCTGACCGAGTTCCTTACGCGGACACTGGACTTAATGGCCGCCAACCGGGGACTGCACGACGTGTTCACCGCCGGGTACGCCACCGAGTGGCTGGAACAGCTCGACCAGCGGGTGAACCCCCTTCTGCAGCAGCTGCTCGTGCGAGGTCAACGCGCCGGACTGGTCCGGGCCGACCTGCAACCCGGCGACCTGGGAGTCATCCTGCAAATGCTCGCAAGGGTCAGCGACCTCCCCGTGGCCGACCAAGCGGCGCTCCTGCGCCGTTACCTCCAGATCGTCCTCGCAGGACTGCGTCCCACAGACGAACCACTCACCGGACCAGCACCAAGCCCAGCCGAAGTTCTCGCCGCCACGACGTCCAAACCGCGACGCGCCGCCGCGGCGTCCCCGAACCGGCGGCGGGAGCCCGGCCGACAGCACCGCCCTTGACCCCAGGCTACGTGCGCCAGAACGCGTCGCAAGCACAGTCGGACTCGAGCTTCAGAGCTGCGAAAGCCCCGCCGGCGGGCGAGCCCTCTCACTACGTTGGTGGCGGGGGCCAGATTGTCGTTGTCCGCATATCAGGCTGATCTGGGCGGCCGAGCGTGCCGGCGGCGGGCAACTACCGAGGGCGCAGAATCGGCGTTATACGGGTGATCCGCTGGTCCTGGGCTTTCCTCTATGAGAGCACGCGAGATGCCTCTGCTCGAACCAGCGATGCGATGCTTGGGGATCGTGTGGGCTGAATCTGGTCAGCCGAACTGGACTCGGATGACCGATGCCTCCATCACCGCCCCATTCTCGGCGGAGGTCGTGTAGAGCACGACTGCTCCGTACTTCGTGGTGGCCTTTGTGAACGCGAGTGACCCGCTGAACGGACCCATCGACGTGCTCCCGCCGGTGACGTAGCCCTCACCCAAGGGCTTGCTGTTGTCGTCCTCGCGCACCTGCGTCTGGACCGTGCCCTCGTACGCCATGGCGGTCCCCTTCAAAGTGACCGGAGACGTGATGGAGGCATTCCAGGTCGGATCGGTCAGAGCGATGGCGGCTGTTCCCGCTCCGAGGACCCACCATGAGTTGTCGGAGCCGAGCTCCCTCACCAAGACGGTCGTCACGGGTCCAGTGGCGCTCGGCTGGACGGGTACCTCCCCCGAGCGGGCATCGCCCTGCTGGAACTGGGCGATCACCGGATTGACCATGTGGAGGTAGTCGGTCGCAAACCCCGTCGCGGCTGCTTCTGGCGTCCGGTAACGGGTGCTGCTCGACGCTGTCGGCCACACTGCTGTCCACGTGGCTGCTTGGGGCGACGTGGTGCTCGTAGTTGACGAGACGGTCGTCGAGGTCGACGATGAGGTCGAAGTGTTGTTGCTGCACCCGACGGCCCCCACCGAGAGCGCCACGAGCACTGCGGCAACCCCGAAACGTCGTTTGGTCATGGTCTCATCGTGTCATTAGGGACACAGTCTCGGCAGGGCCGAAGGTCCCGACAGTGGTCGTCGGTGATCACTGGGGTACGGGTTCCGTCGAGTCTCGCATGAGTCGCCAGGAGCCTCCCGCATGCCATCCATCACGGACTTCACAGAGTGACGAACGGCCCTACTCACCTGGCTGGCTCCTCTCTACCCTCAACTTTGGGAAGCGAGTCGGGACTGGGTGACGATGAAGACCAAGCAGGCAGCTGCGCTGCTCCTCGTGACGCTGGCATTGATGACTGCGGCGTGTAGCAGTTCGACCAAGAGTTCCACGCCCTCGACCACGACGGTTCCGTCCTCCGCGACGACAGTTCCTCCCACCACCACGACGATCCCCGCCAACGCCGGAACCTGGTCGCCCATCCCGAATGGCTTCTACGCAGCGGGAGCCCCTACGGCGTGGACCGGGACCGAACTCCTCGTCGCTCGATCCGGCTGCTGCGGCGGCGTGGGGTCGGTCGACCTGGAGGCCTTCGACCCTGCGGCACCAACTACCCCCGACGCCCCTCACGCCCCGGAGTGGCGCAGCCGGGGCCTGGACCGGCACCGAGATGGTCGTGGCCGGGGGTTTGGCGAGCCCGGACGGTTTGCGCGAGGACGCCGCTCCCGCCACCGACGGTGCCGCCTGGAACGCGAGCACGAACACCTGGCATGCCATCGCCCCCATGCCGACGACGCTGCCCGACCTAGGGAACCCGACCGCCGTTTGGACGGGCACCGAAGTGCTGGTGTGGTCGTCGGCTCCCGCATTTACCCCCGGAACCAACGGGAGTGAGGTTGTTCTCGCCTACAACCCTTTGACCAATACTTGGCGCAAGCTGCCCCCGTCCGGGCTCACGTCTCGGCAAGGTGCGGTCGCGGTCTGGACCGGCAATCAGCTGGTGGTCTGGGGTGGCCTCAACTCTGACAACACCTCCGCCTACGCCGACGGAGCCCGCCTCGACCCCGTGACTGGCACGTGGCACCGTCTGCCAGCCGCGCCGTCGCTGATCCGCACCACGTTGCCTGCGTTGGCTCGTGACCGCTGTTGGCTCGCGATGAAGGACAGCACGTCCTTTGGCGTCACCTCGGCCGGCTCCTTGCCGACGAACCCGAAGAAGACCTTCAGGTCGTGGGCATAGGCCCGCACCGTGCTCGGTCGGCACCGGACCGACGCGAACTCCAAGAACTCGTCGACCAGCTCATGGCCGACTCGATAGGTCTTCTGCCCGTCTGGATCCACCGAGCACTCGAACACCGGACACCACTTCATCGCGCACCTCCTGATTGGACTTCCACCCGAGGAAGGTTCCTCGTGCGGTCAGTCCAGAGGGCGATCACCCGTGTAGGTGCCGATCAGCCACGGTTGATAACCGCTGCCGACCCGTTAGGGGCGGTCAGTCCCCGAGCGAGATTCACTGGTCGCTGGCCGCTCTTGATCAGACCGAACCATGGCCAGGAAGTCATCCCACTCAACTTGGCTAGCGACAAACGCCACGGCTACACCCCACGCGCACCCCATCAGGAGGCCGAAGGTGACATCGCTAAACCAATGGACGCCGAGCACGAGCCGGGTGTCGATCACAAACGCCGAACTGACAAGGGCAATAAGCCACGGCCACCAGATGCGATAGGTCAATGCGATGCACCCCATTAACGCAAAGAGCACGGCGGTCACGGCCACCGAGTGGCCGGAGGGGAACGAGTAGCTCGTCTCGTGCACGCCGTTGACGGCTCCGGCGGCGGGATAGTTGGCAGTCGGCGGACGATCACGGTGGATGACGGTGCGGATCGCGAATACCTGGAACTCACCGCCGAAGTAGGCGACGACGGGAATCAGTGCACGACTGGTTCGGAGGGTCACGGCCAAGACGGCAGTCAACACGATGCAGATGATGCCCAGGGGGAGAGCATCGAAGTACGTGGCAACGACTTTGGAGATGCCCACGAGCGAACCGCGGTGATGGAGATGCCAGCGACCGACGGAGTCATCCCAACCCTGGATCGGGCCTCCTCCATGGCGTCCGATAATCACGAAGCCAACGACGATGCCGACCATGAAGATCGCTACGGCGACTCCGGTGAGGACCACGGCAGCATGTAGAACTCTCCGGGGTTCACCGACTCTCTCAACGGGCGGCTGAAGCACCGTGGTCGACGGCTCGGCTGCTGGCATCCGCAGATCTTCTCACGGCCATGACCACCGAGAAGTCACCGGGTAGCGTCCGTCGATCCAGTAAGTGGCGTACTGCCGGGTGAGGCGACGAGGTCAGCTGCGAGCTTGATGCAGCGCCGTCCGCTTGATCCGATACTCGCGCCATGTGAGCCAGATCACCAACATGTCGAACAGTGTCAGAACGATCAGCCCGAATGACACCTTGTACGTCAGTCGATACACCTGGTAGGCGATGAACACCGCGATGAGGCCAATCATCCACGGGTAGGCCCAGAGTTTGTCCTTAAGTACAAGGACGACCAGGACGACCTTGGCCACTCCGTGGCTGAGCAAGTAGATGCCGCCATAGACGGTGGAGGAGTGGGTCAACTGGCTCGCAGAGTGCAGTAGGTGGCGAGCAATGAAGTCATTGGGGTCCTGAGCCAGTTCATGAGCGGTGAGGAAGCGGATGAAGTGGCTGATTGAATCTGGCGAGACGAAGAGCAGAACAAGCCCGCCGATGACTTCCAGGATGCCGTCAAGGCCCTTCAGCCCGACCGTGATCCGAAACGCCCTGTCGAGGGATCGATGATCAGGGGCCACCGGTGGATTCTTCCATAGTGGGACTTGGGGCCATCGAAACTTCGTGAGACTTGTCGCCGAATGACGCTCTATCCCCGAAGTGTCGTTCCGCAGCAGTCAACTTTCGCGAGCACAGAGCACCATCGCGAACCCTCACCGTCCCATATATCGATCCCCTTGCCGACCTCCCTTCTGTGATCGTTGGCCCTCAATCGGGGCTGGCGGGTAGCGTCACGCCGATGGCCGTCCTTTATCAGGCAACGCTGGTTCCGCCCAAGATCGAGCTTCTCCAGGCGTGGATTCCCCATCAGCCTTGGCTGGGCGACGCCGACGCGTCCGCCGTCAAGGTTGTGGGCGCCTATCGCTTCGATGATCCCGATGGTGAGGTCGGGATAGAGACGCATTTGCTTCGGACGGCAGATGGCCAGATCCTCCAGATTCCAGTCACGTACCGAGGTTCGCCCGTGGACGGGGCCGAATCGTCGCTGATCGCCACAACGCGGCACTCGGTGCTCGGTGAACGGTGGGTGTATGACGCCTGCGTCGACCCGGTGTACGTGCAGGCCCTCGCGACTGCAATTCTGAGCGGAGGCACGCAGGCTGAGCTTGAGGTCGTTACCGACGTCGGGCAGGAACGGCGGCAAGCGACGACAAGGGTGTCGGGGAGTGGCTCCCCCGACACTGCCATACCGTCCATAGGGCCGGTCTCCTACTCGAGCAGGGGAACAACGACTGTCGTTAGGGCCGGTCATCTCGAGTTGACTCTTTTCCGCACGATCGACCCGAACCGCGAGAACTGTGCGCAGGGCGGCACGCAAGCCCTCGTGGGAACGTGGCCCAGGAACGATACGCCAGCAGTGCTCGCACTTGCCCAGATCACTTGATCGTCCCGTAAGCCGATCGATCGGAAACCCGTCGCGGCCAGTTGTAGGCGTGCGCTAATCGATGGGGTCGCCTCATCCGTAAGGCGCCAACGCGGTCACCGACCGCTCCTTAGCCAATACTGAGAGGATGCCGCGCCAATGCCCCTTCTGCGAGAACACTGCTAACTCCGGCGAACACGTCGACCCCCGGTGGGTCAGCAGGCTGTACCTCGATGCTGACTCGGGCCCAGGTACGTTCACGATGAGCTTCGGGGGCCTCTACCCGGAGCGAACCGCCCGCACTCTCAACCAGACTGTACGGGTGTGTCGCTCCTGTAACGGCGGGTGGATGGCGCGGCTGGAAGAAAGAGCCAAACCCGAACTCATCATGCTGAAGTCTGGTGAGGCCCTGAAGATCGGATCGGACGGACAGCAGGTCCTCGCCTGGTGGCTGATGAAGAACGCCATTGTCAAGGAGCTGGTATCGCCAGCTTCCTCACCACTGCGCGTCTCGACCCAGGCACAACGGCAACTCGTACGGTCGGGCAGCATCCCTAGCCTCGATCATTCGTCCGACCCCTGGCTGACGGCAGAGTTGTCGGCGAGTTGGCGGTCGTGATCGATCTCGTGGAGCGGACCACACCTTGGGCGTGAAGCGCCGCGGTGTTGTCATTCGGTTTCGGATGTCACGCCCTGCAGCAGTGCTTTCGGGTCGGGCGTTCTGACCCACCCGGTCAGGGAATGGTCGCCCGGAGTTTGGCGAACGCTTCGGCGAGATCGTTCGCCCATGGCCAGGTCTTGTCCAGTCGCAGGACGAGTCCCCGGCCCCGGTGGACGAGCAGTGCTGCCATGTGGAGGATCCGATAGCGCATCGTCTTCGGCTCGGCCTTGGCCAGTGCGCCTTCGAAGCAGATCATCTGGCTCCAAGCCAGCAGCGCTCCGGCGATCAGGCTGGTGGCCACCCAGGCTTCGTTGCGGACGAAGGAGTCGAAGGGCAGGTTGGCCAGACCACAGTCCTTCCAGTTCCTGATCCGGTCCTCCACCCGGGCATGTCCCCGCTGGCGCAGCTCCAAGGCGGCGATGTCGTCTCCCTCGGTGTTGGTGATGAAGCAGGTGTGGCGGAAGCCCTCGGACGTATCGAAGAGGGTCAGCTGGGCCCCGGGGTGGGGACGCTCCCGTCGCATGATCAACCGGGTGTCCTCCGGCCAGGCGGCCAGCGGGATCAGGTCGGTGAGTTCGACCACCCAGGCACCGTCCCGGACCGAGCCGTCGGTCTCTCGTGCCTGGACCCAGTCCTCTTCTTGGACGAGGACCAGGGCGTCACGAACTCCCTGGTCGATGGGGA
>Ga0097691_1002584_pt1 | contig 11940 bp, 9 predicted proteins | sample NGESurdeep072012_8_FD_72858 | JGI IMG/M metagenome (GOLD analysis project Ga0097691, IMG submission 72858) | Arctic peat soil microbial communities from Barrow, Alaska - NGEE Surface sample 210-1 deep-072012 | ecosystem: Environmental > Terrestrial > Soil > Wetlands > Peat ...
GCGCCTCGGACGGGTCGCGGTCGCGCCAGCGGCCGTCATAGAGCTTGGAGCGGCCCTCGCGGCGGGCGGCCTCGCGCATCTCGGTGAGTTCCTCCGGCGAGGCATAGCAGTGATAGGCCTTGCCGGCGGCGAGCAGCTGTTCGGCAATCTGACGGTGGCGGGCCGCGCGCGTGAACTGGAACACGATGTCGCCGTCCCAGGTCAGCCCCAGCCAGGTCAGCCCGTCGATGATGGCGGCGATGGCGGCCGAGGTCGAACGCTCGCGGTCGGTATCCTCGATCCGCAGCAGCATCTTGCCACCGCGGTTGCGCGCATAGAGCCAATTGAAAAGCGCCGTGCGGGCGCCGCCGATATGGAGGAAGCCGGTGGGGGAAGGCGCAAATCGGGTGACGACAGGCTCGGTCATCGCCGGGCGTGTACCACAGTTGCGGGGAAAGGTGTCAGCGCAATTGACATTGAGCCGAGCGGCACGTCATGGCATAGGCCGCCGGACGCGCGGGCCACGGCTCGCATCATAGAGTCGGACTTAAAGGTCGAGGAAGCATGGCGCAGGACGATAAGGCATTGGGCGATCCGGCTCCCGGCGAGGCCGGCCGCGACTTCATCCGCGACATCGTCAAGGCCGATCTCGACGCCGGGCGCATCAAGCAGGTTGTCACCCGCTTCCCGCCCGAGCCGAACGGATACCTTCATATCGGCCATGCCAAGTCGATCTGTCTAAATTTCGGCATTGCGGAGGAATTCGGCGGCCGTTGTCATCTGCGCTTCGACGATACCAACCCCACGAAGGAAGAGCAGGAATACATCGACGCCATCGAGCGCGACGTGCGCTGGCTCGGCTTCGATTGGGGCAAGCACCTTTATCACGCCTCGGACTATTTCGAGCGGCTCTACGGCTGGGCCGAGGATCTGATCCGCACCGGCAAAGCCTATGTGGATGACCAGACCCAGGACGAGATGCGCGGCACGCGCGGCACGCTCACCGAGGCCGGACAGAACAGCCCGTTCCGCGACCGCAGCGTGGAGGAGAACCTGGACCTGTTCCGCCGGATGCGCGCCGGAGAATTCCCCAACGGCGCGCGGGTGCTGCGCGCCAAGATCGACATGACGTCGGGCAACATCAATCTGCGCGACCCGGTGCTGTACCGGATTTTGGATGCCAACCATCCGCGCACCGGGGCGACCTGGAAGATCTATCCGAGCTACGACTTCGCGCACGGCCAGTCCGACGCGATCGAGGGCATTACCCATTCGATCTGTACGCTCGAATTCGAGGACCATCGGCCGCTCTACGATTGGTTCATCGCCAATCTGAAGGTGCCGGCGCAGCCGCATCAGTACGAATTCGCGCGGCTCAATCTGACCTACACCGTGCTGTCCAAGCGCGTGCTTACCGAGCTGGTGCGCGGTGGCCACGTCACCGGCTGGGACGATCCGCGCATGCCGACGCTGGCCGGCTTGCGCCGGCGCGGCGTGCCGCCGGAAGCGATCCGCGATTTCATCAAGCGCGTCGGCGTTTCCAAGGCCAACAGCGTGGTGGACGCCGGCATGTTCGAATTCTCGGTGCGCGAGGCGCTCAACAAAACCGCGCTGCGGCGCATGGCGGTGCTGCGGCCGCTCAAAGTCGTGATCGAGAATTACCCGGACGGCCAATCGGAGGACTTGGACGCGGTCAACAACCCGGACGATCCGGCGGCGGGCACGCACAAGATTAAATTTTCCCGCGAGTTCTATATCGAGCAAGACGACTTCATGGAGAACCCGCCGAAAAAATTTTATCGGCTATCGCCCGGCACCGAGGTGCGGCTGCGCTACGCTTTTTTCATCACCTGCCGCGAGGTCGTGAAGAACGCTAAGGGCGAAGTGATCGAGCTTCGTTGCAGCTACGATCCCGCGACCAAGGGCGGCAACGCGCCGGACGGCCGCAAGGTGAAGGCGACGATCCATTGGGTGTCGACGGCGCATTCGGTTTCGGCGCAAGTGCGGCTCTACCATCCGTTGTTCACCAGGCCCGATCCGAGTGGCGGCGAAAATTTCACCGCCGATCTCAATCCGAATTCGCTCGAGCTGTTGAGCGGCGCGCGGCTCGAGCCGGCGATTCTCGACGCCGAGATCGAAAAGCCGGTGCAATTCGAACGGCAGGGCTATTTCTGCCGTGACAGGGAGTCGACGCCTGAGCGGCCGATATTCAACCGCACCATCGGTCTGCGCGACACCTGGGCGAAGGATCAGGCCAAGGACCAGGCCAAGGAAAAAGCCGCCGGCTGAGGGTTGGACGTAACGCATAACCACAACCTAGCCACAACCTGTGGCTGGTGTACCATGGTGCCCGATTGACGTGAGCGTCGGGGGGGCGCCGCGCCATGGTCCAAAATAACGCCCAAGAAGACGCCCGAGACAAGAAGCCGCGAACGCGCGCCAAGACTTGGACAGGCAAGGCCTGGGCGGCGGATATCGACGCCGCGCGGCGGCGCGCCGGATTCATGCTGCCGGCCGGGTTGGCCGATATTGCCGGCGGGCTGCGCCGCCTGGTCTCGCAATGGGCGTTGGCCGAAGTCGCGCCCGGGCGGCTGGTGCCCTGGCTGCCGGTCGCCTTCGGCTTCGGCATCGTCGGTTATTTCACCGCGGGTCGCGAACCGGCCTGGTGGGCGGCGTCGGCACTGGCGTTCGCCGGGATCGCGGTCGCATTTGCGGCGCGCCGGCGTGCGGTCGGCTTTCCGCTCGCGCTCGGCTTAGCCGCCATCGCCGCCGGCTTTGCCACCGCGACGCTCAGGACCGTGCGTATCGCGCATCCGGTGTTGCAGGTCCCGGCATCGAGCGTGATGCTCGCAGGCTTCGTCGAAATCCGCGAGGAACGCGAGCGCAGCGACCGCGTCGTGATACGCGTGCATCGCTTCGAAGGACGGCGCCTCGCGGAAGCGCCCGATCGCGTCCGGGTCGCGGTGCGCAAGGGCACGGCGCCGGCGGTCGGCAGCTTTGTCGAGCTCAAGGCGCATCTGTCGCCGCCACTGGCTCCCTTAAGGCCCGGCGGCTACGACTTCGCGCGCGATATGTATTTCCAGCGCATCGGCGCCTCCAGCTATGCGCTCGGTGCGATCAGGACCGTGGCGGCGCCGGTCATGCCCGGCGTCTGGCTGCGCTACGCGTCGTTTATCGATGCCTTGCGGGAAGCGATCGACAAGCGCATCGGCGCCGTGGTGCCGGGCGACCGCGGATCGATCGCGTCGGCGCTGATCACCGGCAAGCGCGACGCGATAACGACGCCGGTCAACGACGCGATGTATATATCGAGCCTCGCCCATGTGCTGTCGATCTCCGGCTATCACATGGCGGTGGTCGCGGGCGTGGTCTTCTTCTTCATTCGGGCAGGGCTGGCATTGATCCCGTCGCTCGCCAGCCGCCATCCGATCAAGAAATGGGCGGCTGGCGGTGCGCTGCTCGCCGCGGCGTTCTATCTGCTGCTGTCGGGCGCCGAGGTGGCGACCCAGCGCTCGTTCATCATGATCGCGATCGTGCTGGCCGGCGTCATGGTAGACCGGCCGGCGCTGACGTTCCGCACGCTCACGGTCGCGGCGTTCGGTGTGCTGCTGCTGGCGCCTGAATCGGTCGTGCATCCGAGCTTCCAGATGTCGTTTGCGGCGACGCTCGCACTTATCGCGGCCTATCAATACGGCCTGCCGTGGCGCGCCAATGCCGACTCATCGCTCGGCGCGCGCGTGGCGCTGTGGGGAGGGCGCGAAATCGCCGGGCTCATCCTCGCGTCGCTGGTCGCCGGTCTCGCGACCACGCCCTATGCCGCCTATCACTTCCATCGTCTGGCGCCCTATGGCGTGATCGCCAATCTGCTGGCCATGCCGGTGGTGTCGGCCTGGGTGATGCCGATGGGTATTCTCGGCGTGCTGGCGATGCCGTTTGGCTTCGATGCGATCTTTTGGCGGCTGATGGGCGACGGCCTCGACTGGATGATCGCGGTGGCGCTGTGGGTGACGAGCCTTCCCGGCGCGGTCGGCCGCATCCAGGCCTTCGGCAGCGGCCCCCTATTGCTGGGCACAGCCGGGTTGCTGCTGCTGTGTCTGCTGCGCACGCCGTTGCGCTGGAGCGGGGCGGTGCTGGCGCTCGCCGCAAGCCTGTGGGCGGTCACAGCACCGCGGCCCGATGTGCTGGTGGCGGGCGACGGCCAGGTCGCGGCCGTGCGTGGCCCTGCTGGGCGGCTTCCGTGCTGCACAGCGGCTGCGACACCTTCGCGATCAAGGAATGGCTCGCCGCCGACGGCGACGCCCGCACCGTGAAGGACGCCGCCCTGCATGACGGCGTGCGTTGCGATGCCGCCGGCTGCATCGGGCGGCTGGCGGATGGCCGACTGGTGTCGATGGCCTTGTCGGCGGAAGCCTTCGCCGAGGATTGCACGCGTGCCGCTGTGGTGGTCAGCGCCCGCGAGGCGCCCGGGGACTGCGCCGCGCTCTTGCTCGACCGCAAGGCGTGGCGCGGCAATGGGGCGATGGCGCTGCGCTGGACCGGCGACCGTTTCGAGCAAAGCGCCGCCCGCCGGCCAGGTTACGAGCGGCCCTGGGCGCGTAGCCCACGTGAGCCTGCCGAAGCCGCGCAGGCGCCGACGCGGCCGGCGTCACGCGACGCGACGCCGCGGACGGACGATCTGGAGGCGGGAGATTAGGTTAGTAGCGGCGGAACAGGCCTGCCAGCTTACCCTGGATGCGCACGCGGTTGGGCGGCAGGATGCGCACTTCGTAGGCCGGATTGGCCGGTTCAAGCGCGATCGAGGCGCCACGGCGGCGGAACCGCTTCAGCGTGGCTTCCTCGTCGTCGATCAGCGCCACCACGATGTCGCCGGTCTCGGCCGCCTCGGAGCGGCGGATCAGCGCGATATCGCCATCCAGGATGCCGGCCTCGATCATGGAATCGCCGCGCACTTCCAGGGCGAAGTGCTCGCCGGCCGACAGCAGGTCGGGCGGCATGTTGATGACATGGCTGCGGGTCTGGATCGCCTCGATCGGCGTGCCGGCGGCGATGCGGCCCATGACCGGTACCGCGATCGAGCGAGTGCTGTCGTCGCCCTCGGCGGCAGCCCGCACCCGGCCGAGGTCGCCCTCGATCACGCTGGGGGTGAAGCCGCGCGAGCGTCCACCGCTGATGCCATGGGCGACCGAGGCCGGCAGCTTAATGACCTCGATGGCGCGCGCGCGGTTGGGCAGGCGGCGGATGAAGCCGCGCTCTTCCAGGGCGGTGATCAGCCGGTGGATGCCCGATTTGGAGCGCAGGTCGAGGGCGTCCTTCATCTCGTCAAAGGACGGCGGCACGCCCGATTCGGTCACCCGCTCGTGGATGAAGCGCAGGAGCTCGAACTGCTTGCGGGTCAGCATCTGTCTCTCTCCCGTCGCGGCCGGAGCCCATAATGGCAACCGGTCAGAAACAAATCATGAACGAACACTATCTGTTCGATATGTGTTCCGCAACCATTTAATTTGAAGTGAAAAAGTCGAAAGGGCGCTAAAGGCCTAGCTTAAGCATGACGCATGATGAACCGGCCGGCGCGGCGGCCGCATTCGGCTCGCGAATCAGCAGGCAGTCGGCCTTGGCCAAGGGGGCCATGAGGGAACTGTCCTGGACGGGCAACGGGGTCGCTATCGGGCCATCCGGACCGGGGCTGAGGGTTGCGCGCATGTAATCGGCCCGCCCGTCATTGGCCGGCAGATCGCAGCCGAGGCGGGCCATCTCAGGGGCGCGCTCCACGTCATCGCGGCCGGAGAGCCGCCGGATCAGGGGCACCAGGAACAGGAAGGCGCAGACATAGGACGACACCGGGTTCCCGGGCACGCCCAGCACCTGCATGGCACCCAGCCGGCCATGCATCATCGGCCGGCCGGGGCGCAGCGCCACCCGCCAGAACGACAGCTCCAGCCCCTCGGATGCAAGCGCTCGCTGCACCAGATCATGCTCGCCGACCGAGGCGCCGCCGCTTGTGACCAAGATATCGGCGCCCCAGTCGCGGGCGCGCCGGACCGCCGCCGCGATGTCCTCGATGCGGTCGCGGGCGATGCCGAGATCGATGACCTCGGCGCCTTCGCTGCGCGCCATCGCGATGAGGGCAAAACCGTTGGAATAGACGATCTCGCCCGGACCCGGCGTGCTGCCGGGTGGCACCAGCTCGTCGCCGGTGCCAAGCACCGCCACCTTGGGCCGCCGGTGCACGCGCACAGTCGGATGGTTCATGGCAGCGGCCAGCATCAGGTCGCGGTCGGTGAGCCGGCGGCCTTTGCGGAGCAGGATCTGGTCTTTCGCGAAGTCGATGCCCTGGTCGCGTACATTGCGGCCCTTGGCGGTCGGCTTCTGGATCGTGACCGCGTCGCCTTCGCGCGCGGTGAGCTCCTGGATCACCACGGTATCGGCACCCGCCGGCATCACGCCGCCGGTGAAAATGCGCGCGGCTTGTCCGGCGCCGACCTCACCTTCGAAGGGATGGCCGGCGGCGACTTCGCCGATCAGCGTGAGCGTGACCGGCGCCAAGCCGACGTCGGCTGCGCGCACGGCATAGCCATCCATCGCGGAGACCGCGGCCGGCGGCTGGGTGCGCAGCGCGGCCATGTCGTCGTTGAGCACGCGGCCGAGCGCGTCGTTGAGCGCAACCGTTTCGGCCGGCAACGCGCTCGCCACGGCGAGCACGCGCTGCAACGCTTCGGCGACCGGCATCAGCGTCACGGGCAATCCTCATGGCGCATGATCTTTTCCGAAAACCGGTTCCTACTCTTCGGGATCATGCGCTAATCCTCCACGTGATAGTCGCCGGATTTGCCGCCGCGCTTCTCGAGCAGACGAATGCCTTCGATGCGCATGCCGCGCTCGATCGCTTTGACCATGTCATAGATGGTGAGACACGCGATCGATACCGCCGTGAGCGCTTCCATCTCGACGCCGGTCTGCCCGGTCACCTTCACCGTGGCTCGCACCAGGAAGCCGGGCAGGCTGTGCTCCGGATTGATCTCGACCTCGACCTTGGTGATCGGCAGCGGATGGCAGAGCGGGATCAACCCGTGCGTGCGCTTGGCCGCCATAATGCCGGCAACGCGCGCGGCGCCCAGCACGTCGCCCTTCATGGCATTGCCCGCGAGCACCACGTCGAGCGTCTGCTTGCGCATGATCACGCGGCCCTCCGCAACGGCAAGCCGTTCGGTGGTGCTCTTGGCGGTGACATCGACCATGCGCGCTTCGCCGCGGTGGTCGATATGGGTGAGCTCGGCGTTGGCGAGCATCGGAGCCGGCTTCGCCGTTTTCTTCGGACGCCGCGCGACGAGTTTTTTGCCGCGCGCCATGGTTCACTCCGCCGCGGCGCGGCGCGGCGCGCGCGCGAGCAATGCGCGGGTTGCCGCGGTGACGTCGGGCTGCCGCATCAGGCTTTCGCCGACCAGGAACGTCGAGATGCCGATGTGCGCGAGCCGGGCCAGATCGGCCGGCGTGTTGAGGCCGCTTTCGGCGACGACGATGTGCTCGCGTGAAATCTTCGGCGCCAGCCGCTCGCTCACCGTCAGCGAAGTCTCAAAGCTGCGCAGGTCGCGATTGTTGATGCCGATGAGACGCGACTCGAGCCTGAGCGCGCGCGCAAGCTCCTCCTCGTTGTGCACTTCCACCAGCACGTCCATGCCATAGGCGAAGGCCGCATCCTCGATCGCCTTCGCCGCCGCATCGTCAACCGCCGCCATGATGATCAGGATGCAATCGGCGCCGAGCGCGCGCGATTCCACCACCTGATAGGGCTCGTAGATGAAATCCTTGCGCAGAGCGGGCAGCGCGGTGGCGTTGCGCGCTGCGCTCAAGAATTCCGGCTGGCCCTGGAACGACGGCGAATCGGTGAGCACGGACAGACAGGTGGCGCCGCCGGCTTCATAGGCCTTGGCGAGCTGCGGCGGATCGAAATCGGCGCGGATCAGGCCCTTCGACGGGCTCGCCTTCTTGATCTCGGCGATCAGCGCGTAGGCGCCGCTCGCAATGCGGCGCTCGATCGCGCGCACGAAACCGCGCGGAGGTAAAGCGGCTTTTGCTTCGGCTTCAAGAGTGGCGAGCGGGCGCGCGCGTTTTGCGCTAGCGATCTCCTCGCGCTTGTATTCTTCGATCTTGGCGAGGATGTCCGACACGTCACATCTCCGCGGCGTTGGACACCGCAATCAGGCGGTCAAGGCTGCCTTCGGCCTCACCGCTGTCGATCGATTTGGCCGCCAGCGCGGCGCCTTCCTTCAAATCCTTGGCGTTGCCGGCAACGATAAGCGCAGCGGCGGCATTGAGGATGGACACATCGCGGAACGGACCCGGCTTGCCCTTGAGCACGTCGAGCAGCGCCTTGGCGTTCTGCACGCCATCGCCGCCGCGCAACGCTTCCGGCTTGACGCGGGCCAAGCCGGCATCTTCGGGCGTGACTTCGAAGGTGCGCACCTTGCCGTTCTCCAGCGCGGCCACGCTGGTGGGACCGGAAGTCGTGATCTCATCGAGGCCGTCGGAGCCGTGCACGACCCAGACGCATTCCGAGCCGAGATTGTTGAGCACCTGCGCCATCGGCACGATCCAATGCTTGGAAAACGTGCCGATCATCTGCCGCTTCACGCTTGCCGGGTTCGACAGCGGCCCCAGCAGATTGAAGATGGTGCGGGTGCCGAGCTCGACGCGGGTGGGCCCCACATTCTTCATCGCGGGATGATGCGCGGGCGCGAACATGAAGCCGATGCCGGCCTCGCGGATGCAACGGCCGACCTGGTCGGGCGAAAGATCGATCTTGACGCCGAGCGCTTGCAGCACGTCGGCGGCGCCGGAACGCGACGACAGCGCGCGATTGCCGTGCTTGGCCACCGGCACGCTAGCGCCCGCGACAATGAACGCGGCGCAAGTCGAGATGTTGAACGAGCCGGAGGCGTCGCCGCCGGTGCCGACGACGTCGATCGCGTCGGGCGGTGCTTTCACGGCCAGCATCTTGGCACGCATGGTGGTGACCGCGCCGGTGAGCTCGTCCACGGTTTCCCCACGCACGCGCAGCGCCATCAAGAGCCCGCCCATCTGCGAGGGCGTGGCTTCGCCCGACATCATGCGGTCGAAGGCATTGGCGGCTTCGTCGCGCGTGAGCGAGGCGCCGGTCGCGACCTTGGCGATGAGTGCTTTGAAATCGTCGGCCACCGGCTACCCCTCAACTCGCCAAATGTTCGGGGGATTTTTGTGCGGGGGCAGACGCGCGGGCCGGCGCTGCGCTCGACCGCCGGCCGCGTTGCGCGTTCCAGGCGGCGGCGAGATCGAGAAAATTCTTCAGCAGCAGACGGCCATGTTCGGACGCGATGCTCTCGGGATGGAATTGCACGCCGTGCACCGGCAAGCTGGCATGCGCAAGCCCCATCACCAGATGATCATCGGTTTCGGCGTTGACGGTGAGCTCGCGCGGCATGCTGGCGCGATCGAGCACCAGCGAATGATAGCGCGTCGCCTTGAATGGTCCGTTGATGCCGCGGAACACGCCGGTGTTGGTGTGACGAATTTCGGACAATTTGCCATGCACCGGCACCGGTGCGCGCACGACTTTGCCGCCGAAGGCCTGGCCGATTGCCTGATGACCGAGACAGACGCCGAGGATCGGAATGCTCGGCGCCGCCTTGCTGATGAGATCGAGGCAGATGCCAGCCTCGTTCGGCGTGCAAGGGCCGGGCGACAGCACGATGGCATCGGGCTCAAACGCCATCACGTCGGGGACGGAAATCTTATCGTTGCGATGCACGACGACGTCCGCCCCCAGCCCGCCCAGGTAATGGACCAGGTTGAAGGTGAAGCTGTCGTAGTTGTCGATCAAAACGATCATGTTTTTAAGCCCGCTCAAGGTCTTAGACGCGCGCTGTGGGAGCGGTCAAGGCCGAGCGCGAACCCGAGTGGCGGCGCGCAGATACAAGGTCACAGTTAGGCAACTTTGCTGGCTATGATGCCCCACACTACCCAATACCATCTCAGGAAGATTGCCATGCCTCGCATCACGTCCGCGTTGAACCAAAATTTCTCAGCGATAGCCCCCCTGGCGCGTGGAATCGCCAGGACGGTCCTCGCGGCAGGCCTGCTGGTCACGGCCTACGCAGGAAGCGTGCGTGCCGACACGCTGGCGTCCGCCTGCACGCAAAGCTATCAGCCGCAATCGCTGGACGTCACCCAGCCGATCAATCTCGGCCAGCTCAAGCGGCAAGTCTATTTCTATGCCTGCTCCGGCGCCTATGACAGCGAGCTCACCACGGTGCTGGCAGACGCGCAGAGCTATGTCGAGAAACGTGCAGCCGAGGTGTCGAAGTCCGCCCTCGTGCTGGATATCGACGAGACGTCGTTGTCTAACCTTCCGCAGGAACTCGCCAACGACTTCGGATATATCCAGGACGTTCCCTGCGATCGTCTGCCCAAAGGTCCCTGCGGGTTCGACAACTGGGTCTTGAGCGCGAGCGCCAAGGCGATCCCCGGCACTTTGTCGCTGTTCAAGGCGGCGAAGGCGCACAAGGTGGCGGTGTTTTTCATCACCGGCCGGCACGAGGGGGAAAAGCTGCGCGATGCGACGGTGAAAAACCTGCAGAGTGCAGGCTTTGCCGCGTGGGACGGCCTCGTGTTGCGTCCAGCTTCAGCGGGCAACTTGTCGGTTGCCGGCTACAAGTCGAGCGAACGCGAGAAAATCGCCGCGCAGGGCTACAGCATCATCGTCAATGTCGGCGATCAGCAGAGCGATCTCGACGGCGGCTACGCCGAGCGGGCCTACAAGCTGCCGAACCCGTTCTATTACCTTCCCTGACGGCGGGCTGGCCTACTGCCCGCGCTTGGCGGTGCTGGCGAAGCGGCGGGCTTCCTCGGCGGCGCGGAACAGGGCCTTCGCCTTGTTGACGCATTCCTGCTGCTCGGTGTCGGGATTGCTGTCGGCGACGATGCCGGCGCCGGCCTGCACATACATGGTGCCGTTCTTGATGAGCGCGGTGCGCAGCACGATGCAGGTGTCCATCTCGCCGGCGGCGGAAAAATAGCCGACGCAGCCGGCGTAAAGTCCGCGCTTTTCCTTCTCCAGTTCGTCGATGATCTGCATGGCGCGAACTTTCGGCGCGCCCGACACGGTGCCGGCGGGAAAGCCGGCAGCGAGCGCATCGAGCGCGTCGCGGTCGGGATGCAGCTTGCCCTCGACGTTGGAGACGATGTGCATGACGTGACTGTAGCGCTCGACGTAGAACTGATCGGTGACGGTGACCGTGCCGATCTTGGCGACGCGGCCGACGTCGTTGCGCCCGAGATCGAGCAGCATCAGATGCTCGGCGCGCTCCTTCGGATCGGCGAGCAACTCTTCTTCCAGCGCCTTGTCCTCGTGCGGCGTAGCACCGCGCGGACGCGTGCCGGCGATCGGACGGATGGTCACGACGTCGCCGCTCACCTTGACGAGAATTTCGGGACTCGAACCGGCGACCGCGAAGCTGCCGAAGTCGAGGAAGTAGAGGTAGGGCGACGGATTGGTCCGCCGCAGCGCGCGATAGAGCGAGAACGGCGGCAGCGTGAACGGCGTCTCGAAGCGCTGCGCCAGCACGATCTGGAACGCGTCACCGGCGGCGATGTAGTCCTTGGCCTTGAGCACCATCGCTTTGTAGTCGGCGGGCGTGGTGTTGGATTTCGGGGCTACGTCGAGCGGGCCGGCGTCGTACTCGACCAGCGATTTGTCGAGCGGCCGGTCTAGACTCTCGACAATGCCGGACAGGCGCTCGATGGCGCGGGTGAGGGCGGTCTTGGCGTCGACACTATTTTCCGGACGCACCGGCGTCACCACGGTGATCGAATCCTTCACCGCGTCGAACACCACGATGATGGTCGGCCGCACCAGCACGGCATCGGGAATACCGATCGGGTCCGGATTGGGCGGGGCTAACTCCTCCATCAGCCGCACCATGTTGTAGC
>Ga0097691_1002585_pt1 | contig 11936 bp, 8 predicted proteins | sample NGESurdeep072012_8_FD_72858 | JGI IMG/M metagenome (GOLD analysis project Ga0097691, IMG submission 72858) | Arctic peat soil microbial communities from Barrow, Alaska - NGEE Surface sample 210-1 deep-072012 | ecosystem: Environmental > Terrestrial > Soil > Wetlands > Peat ...
GGGTCCTCGCGCAGGATATTCAGGGCTTCGAACCCGCTGATACCGGGCAGATTGATATCCATCAGGATCACATCCGGGAGATGGGCGCGCGCCAGCGCGATGCCGAGATTGCCATCGCGCGCGCTGATCATGCGCACATGCGGGTGGTCCGCAAATATTTGCTCGACCAGCATCAGGTTGGCCAGATTGTCCTCCACATAGAGCAGGGTGCGCCGCGCCGCGCTTCCCGGAGCTTGCTGCAGAAATTCCGTGGGCACGGTATGTCCAGCGGCAAGTTGCGGCGCAACGGCCAGGACCAGTTCGATCCAGAATTCGCTGCCCACCCCGACGGTGCTTTCCACGCCGATCGTGCCGCCCATCAGTTCGACCAGTTGCTTGGCTACCATCAGGCCGATACCCGTCCCTTCCTCGCTGCCGTTCTCTTGTCCGAGACGATTGAACGGCTGAAACAGCTGCACCAGTTTTTCCGGGGGCAATCCCGCACCGCTGTCCTTGATGCTGATGCGTATGCGTTCCGGGGCGATCGCTGTGCAGTTCACCTCGACCGTTCCCTGCTTGATGTTGTATTTGATCGCATTGGTCAGCAGGTTGATCAGAACCTGCTTGACCCGGGTCCGGTCGGCATTGGCATACCAGGTCTTGTCGAAGGGCAGAAAGTTGATACGGATGCCGCGATGTTGCGCCTGCGATTCGATCATGGCCTGGCATTCGCGCATGACTTCGGCCAGCGACACCGGTTCTCGCGACAGCGAGAGCCTGCCGGACTCGATCAACGCGAGATCGAGGATCTCGTTGATCAGTTCCAGCAGATACCATCCTGCTTTGATAATCTGCTGCAGCCTTGCAACCTGGGCGGGCGCTGGCGGCGGTGAACCGGCCTCCAGCAACTGGGCGAAGCCGAGGATGGCATTGAGCGGGGTGCGCAGCTCATGGCTCATGCGGGAAAGAAAAATCGATTTCGCGAGGTTGGCTTTCTGTGCCACAGACATGGCGTGCTCCAGCTCGGTGTTTTTCTTCTGCAGCAACTGATCGAACAGCGTCCGCTCTGCTTCCACCTGCTTGCGCGTGGTGATATCGCGTAAAATTCCGGTGAAGTAACGCTGGCCACCCAGCCACATCTCGCTTACCTCCATCTCCATCGGGAAAATGCTGCCATCCTTGCGTCGGCCCACGACTTCACGACTGAGGCCCATGGCGCGCGCCTCATCGCTCGCACTGTAATACTCGAGGGAGCCATTGCGCTGGTCTCGATCAAGCTCGGGTATCAGCATGCTGAAGTTTTGTCCGTTCAGTTCTGCGGCGGTATAGCCAAACATTCGCTCGGCGGCCGGGTTGGCTGTCTCGATGATCCCGCCGCGGGCATGGAAGGTGATGATACCGTCCACCACGGTATCCAGTATCGTCTGGATCAGCGCGGAACTGTCCCGCAAGGCCTGTTGCGCTGCATATTCCCCGGTGACATCGCGGAATACCAGCACGGCCCCGATCACCTGACCGTCGCGGTCGCGAATCGGCGCGCAACTGTCGGCGATAGGGCACTCGCCACCATCGCGGGCAATCAGTACGATGTGGTTGGCCAGGCCTTGTATCGTGCCATGTGCCAAGGTAGCTATTACCGGAACAGGGGCGGGTAGCCGGGTTTCCTGGTTGATGATGCGAAAAATCTCGTCCACCTGGAGGCCGCCAGCTTCCGGCTGCGTCCAACCGGTGAGCTTCTCGGCAAAATGATTTACGAGCGTCACACGCCCTTCGGCATCGGTGGCGATCACTGCATCGCCGATGGAGTTGAGCGTAACGGCGAGCTTTTCCTCGCTTTCCTGCAGGGTGTTGTTGGCCAACTGCAGTTGTTTATTCGTTTCCTCCTGGACCTCAAGCAAATGCCGAGTTTCGAGATGAACCAAATTCTTGAGCCACTGCTGAGTTTCCCGGTAGACCAAATAGGCGAACGCAAATGTAAACATCAGCGTAAACAGGCTGGAGGCAACGATGATGGAAAACATATGGCGCATGCTCGCCTGAAACTCTGCTTCGCGCTGCGCCAACACGTCTTGCTCCAGCAGGATGAAGCTGCTCATCTCGGCCCGAATCGAATCCATCAAATGCTTGCCCTGACCACTGCGCTCAACTGCGAGCGCGTCAGCCACATCATGGTTGCGGCGCAACTCGATGGCATATGACATCAGCGCCAATTTGGCATCCACCAAGGGAACCAGAGTATCCAGGTGCTTCTGGGCCGCACTGACCAGGGTAATTCTACGCAATTCTTTCAGTTGTCTACTGATATTGTCGCGCACTGCCAAATAGGGTTCCAGAAATTCCTCTTGACCGGTCAGCAAATAGCCGCGCTGGCTGGTCTCGGCATCTCTCAATGCAGACTGCAACTTGTCCGCACCGTCCAATACAGTGTCGGTATGTTTGCGCACGGCGGATGCTTCTTCAATCTGTCTGAAAGTCCAGAACGATACTGCCACCGCCAGCGTAACCAGCAGAAAGGCTAAAGCAAGCCAGGCTACAATTTTATGTTTCGTTTTCAAGGAAGATTTACCCTCCGCCCATGGCAGCGTCCCTCGAGATCAGATATCCGGATATCGAAATTCCGCGTATCAGTTTGACGTGAATCGGATATACGGGACACCATCCGCCGCGACGATGTCGTGGTTGGCAATTGCAGATTCAAGTTGTCTTCGGGCATTACCAATTTGTTCTTCCTGAATGGGGATATTTTCGCTACTCCGGCCGGCGAAAAAATTACGGCCTTACAAACTTTACAAATTCAAGAGCGCGCTGCGCGTCTGCTGTATCTGACCATGCCCATACTTAAACTACACCTATGTTAATCCTGCCACGAACTAACTTGTCCTGAGCCCTAGTTTGTCCGTGAGGACTTGATTCTAAGATTGATCGGCAGGCTGTTTGTGTCTCTTGCATCGCTAAGCAGGCGATGGAATTCCTTCTTGACTACGCTGTAGCATTCACAAGCATGTGACTCCAATCCGGATCGATCAAGCACCGAGATGTGACCGCGGCGGTAACTGATCAAACCAGCACGCTGCAAATTCCCGGCGGTTTCCGTGATGCCTTCACGGCGTACGCCAAGCATGCAGGCAATCAATTCCTGTGTCATGGTCAATTCATTCGAAGGCAATCGATCAAGGGTCAACAGCAGCCAGCGACACAGTTGCTGCTCCACCGAATGATGCCGATTGCAGACCGCGGTCTGGGACATCTGTGTCATCAATGCCTGGGTGTAACGCAGCAACAACTTTTGCAATGCACCGGCACGGCGTCCCCCGGTGCGGTTGAATTCTTCCATAAGCACCCGCCCTTTCAGGCGGTAGCCCCACCCTCCCGTCTGCACGCTGGCTTGGCTGGGCGTGGTATCGCCGCCCATGAAGAGTGCAACTCCGAGTATGCCCTCATTGCCCACGCCCGCGATTTCGGCCGACGCGCCGTCTTCCATGACGTAATGCAGAGACAGGATGGCGGTCGTCGGGAAATAGACGTATTGCAATTGGCCGCCTGATTCGCAGAGGATTTCACCGAGCTTCATCGAGATCAGTTCAAGATCAGGGGAGATGCGGGCTAATATTTCCGCAGGCAAAGCAGCGAGAAGATGGTTTTGATCGGGGGTATGCCGTGCGGGTATTACAGCTAGCATATTCTTTTCTCCGGAGCGGGCAACCTGATAGGGTCAAAATCAAATATGCACGGTTTAACTATGGTTAAAACTGAAACAATCATGTCATCTATATATTTATAACATGTTAAACAGAGAGAGTATGTACGCTAACGCACATATTCGCTATGGGGATCAGCGTGGCGACTTTCCTTGAGCCACACCAAAGTTGATGTGAAAACATTTTTTCCGGCTTATGTACGTTATCGAACGGAGTGTCTCGGAACAAAAGGGGATGATGCGCACAGGTGTTCATTCCTCCCCCTTTGATGAACACCTGAAGTACTTTGACCCGGCAACGGCAATCCCGCTCCGGGTCTTCTTTTTTGAAGATGTGGATTGCGCAACATGACTAAGCCCGTGCAACTTCGCGCATGTCCTTGACGATCTGGTAACACTGGCAAGCGGCGGCTTCGAGACCTTCCCCGTCGAGAATGATGATTTCGCCACGGTTGTAACTGATCAGATTGCGTTGGCGCAAGTCACAGGCGGCTTTGGTAACGCCAACCCGCCGCACACCCAGCATATTTGCAAGAATATCCTGCGTCAGATGAAATTGATTCGATTGCACGCGGTCGCGCGTCATCAGCAACCAGCGTGCGAGACGGGCTTCGATCCGGTGAAAGCGATTGCACGCGGCAGTCTGGGTCATTTGAATCATCAATTCGTAGATGTAGTGGTACACCTCTCGTTGTAATTGCGCACTCTGGTGAAATTCCTTGTGAAAGTGCGCGGATGTCATGCGCAAGGCCATTCCCGCTCCCTGCACCACGGCGTGCACCGGCGAATCGCTTACGCCAAGCGCCAATGGAATCCCGAGCATGCCTTCACGGCCAACCATACCGACTTCCAGTGCCTGATGTCCCTCTGCCATCGTGAGCAAAGACACCAGCGTATCGGTCGGGAAGTAAACGTGGTGAATCGGTTCACCGGGATGATAGAGTACTTCGCCGGAAGTCAGCGTGATCGGCTCCAGACGCTCGAGCAGCGACTGATAGACCTTGTTCGGCAAGGCGGCCAGCAAACTGTTTGCGACATGAGTTCGATTTGCAACTAGCATTGGGCAATCCTGTGTAGTGAGCAGTCGGGTAATTCCAAAGCCTGCAACCGGAGATGCAAAATTGCATATCCGTTGCCGAAAACCGACGCTTCATTGGCAGCACACTCACGCCGTGCACCCCGGCGAGCTGCGAGATGGTGTGAAATTACAGCAAGTATCTGTTGTTGTATGTGCGCTAACACACAATGTACGCAAAGAGAACCGCCGCCTTGAGACAACAGTTCTGGCTACCGCCCAGCAAGAAATTGATCGTATCCAGCCACGTATGCACCGGCCGTGGGAAATTGTTTGCCTTATGTGTGCCAGCGCACGGTATACCTTGGGCGCAAGGGCTATAAATGTTCTGTCGATGGGTGGTCTCAGTTCAGTTTGATCCTATGCTGGCCTGAAAAAGACCAGCATGAGAATCAGCCTTCGTCGTGAAGTGTGAAGTAAAGAATACCAACGTTGGGGTCGGCGGTGCATTCACTCAAGACTCATGTCCGTATGGGATTTTTTACTAATTTGTTTCGTCAATAACCTTTTTTAGGAGACTCATCATGAATCATCTTCAGAAACATTTATCCGCGAGCCTGATTGCACTGGCCGCGTTACTTTCGGCGACCCCGATGGCAATGGCTGCACCCGCATCATCACTAAGTAACTTTGCAATTCTTAGTGCAGCACCTATGGATCAAGGCACTTATAGTAGCATCGGAGCAGTAGCTTTAACCGGTTCCGTTATTTACGGAGATGTAGGTTCTTCTGGCCCATTGGCGTCGGTTGTTCTGGTCAACTCTACGGTTAACGGGTCAATCATCGCACCGGTTTCCGCTGGCGTTGTAGATGCGTTCAACACCGCGCTCTCTAATGGTCTGGCCCTTCCGTGCGACCAATACTTTAGTGCTAATGCTTATACAGGTGTGACACTACATCTTGCATCGGGTGTCACTTGTAGCAATACAGCAGCCGTAACATTCACAAACACCACATTGGTGCTTGATGGGTCCGGTCCTTGGACTGTCGTAGTCTCGTCCGCACCTGCTGCTGACGGTTCGCGTACTGGGGCTCTTACGGGCACTGACTTGAATGTAGTCATGGGAGACGGCAGTGCAGTACCATGTGACGCCGTAACTTGGTATGTTGCTCAAGCTGCGTCATTGACTGTCGATGCCGTCACAGTCCCAGCCACAAACTTCGTTGGAACGATATACGCAGGTGCAGCGATCACTTTTGTTGGTGTCGCTGGTTCCACTGCAGCGTCCACAATCAACGGAGATGCCTTGGCAGGAGCCAAGGTAAAAGTGACAGACACTACAGTCACAGCCTGCACTACTATCAAAGGACATCACTATGGTCAGCGTAAAGAAAAATGCAACCAGGGCGTAGGCAACGGTGATGAGGGCTGCGATCCAGGTCATTCGGATCGGCACAACCCATGGGGTTCGAACGACGAGAACGGCGGGACACCAGGCCATCCAGGCCGCAAGGGTGGCAACAACTAATCCTGTAATACCGAAGCAAGAAAAAGGACCCGCGAGGGTCCTTTTTTTTGGCACCTTGTGTACGGCAGCGCACATACTCGAGGAGGATTCGCCTCTATACTTGTTTAATACGCAATGATCTTATTGGGAGAAATATAATGCATAAGGTTCTAGTGGCAATGGAGCCTGGTGCAATGCTTATGGCGATACCGGCCTCTGCGCGGTCTTATGCAGGAACTGAAGCCGGGGATTCCAATGCTGACTCCCACAACATTTATACTTCCCTTATGGCATGTTAAGATGTTGATATGGTTATGACAAACATAAATTTTTTCATGCTGATGATCAGTAAAGCTGGCGAGACACCTTGAGCACACTCTATATCCGTTTACCTTCCAAAGCCGTCGCCGACGGCGCGCCGCACTGGCATGCACTGGCTTGTCCGTTCGCCCTTGTATCAAATGGTAACTTGTCGCATGGCAGCTCAATCGAGCGTCAGGGCACGTCACCATTGTCTGAATTGTCTGACACGGTAGCGAAGTCTCAGCGCGTGGTACTGTTGCTGGCCGCCAGCGATGTCACCGTGTTGCGTTTGCAAGTGCCGCCGCTATCGTCAGCCAGACTGAAGGCCGCATTGCCCAACCTGGTTGAAGAACAGTTGATCGCTGATCCGTCCGACTGTGTGGTGGTCGCGGGCGGTTTATCAGACGGGTTGCGCACTGTCGCGGTGGTACAGCGCACCTGGCTCGACCTCTTGGCCAAGACCTTGATCGCGTTCGGCGCGCGTCATATCGCGGCTTTGCCCGCACAGTTGTGCCTGCCCTGCCAATCTGATCAGCCGGGCAGCGTGACCGCCGCCATCAACGACCGGAATGACAGTGACAAGGATGCCGGTATCGACATGACGCTGCGCCTGTCGGAACAGGACGGCATCGGTTTGGCGATCACGCCTGAACAGGATGAATCTGCGGCAAGTGTGGCGATACGTACATTATGCGCAGTGGTGCCCGAAGCACCGATCACGCTATATGTGCCGCAATCATTGGTGCACGCTTATCAGGAAGTGGTCAACGATACTATCGCGTTGAATAAGCGCATCGGCGTATTCGCCGACAACTGGTCGCGCTGGATTGCCGGTGCCAACGTCACGACACTCGATCTGATGGCGGGACTGGGCTTGGGAACCGGCCCCAAGCTGGACTGGCGTCCATGGCGCTGGCCGCTGGCACTGGCCGCTACGGTTCTGGTCATCAATGCCGTAGCATTGAATATCGACTGGTGGCACATGAAGGGCGAAACCAATTCGCTGCGTGTGGCCATGGTCCAGATCTACAAGTCGGCCTATCCGAAAGATTCCGTGATCATCGATCCCATCGCGCAAATGCAGCAGAAGATCGCGGCTGCCAAACGCGCTTCAGGGCAGGCCGCACCGGATGATTTTACCGCGATCACGGCGTCCTTCGGCGAGGCATGGGCCAGCGCTGTTACAGCGGCGGGCAAATCAACCGCAATCGCCGCAATCGAATATCACGATCACAGCCTGTTCGTGCGCCTGAAGCCGGGTGGTGAAGCGCCAACCCAACAGATGAAAGCCGCACTGGCTAAACGCGATCTGGCGCTTGACCTTGCGCCCGAACAATCAGGCGCGGTCGTCTGGCAAATCAGGAGCGCAAAATGAACCTGACAAGTCTGTGGGATCAATCCAGGCTATCGTTCTCGGAATTCTGGGCGGTGCGCGATGCGCGCGAGCGCGCGATGCTTGCCGTGGCTGCGCTGGTCGTTACCATTGGCCTGGCCTACACATTGCTGATCGATCCTGCGCTTTCCGGTCGCGACCGGTTGAACAAAAATCTGCCCATGCTGCGCCAGCAAGTCGCGCAAATGCAGGCACTGTCCAGGGAAGCTGCGGCACTCTCAGGAAAGTCTGCATCGGCATTGGCCGGAAAATCTGCTACGCCATTGATAGCGATGTCCAAACAAAATATCGAGGCAGCGCTTGCGCGCAACGGCTTGAAGCCGCAAAGCGTGATGCTGACCGGCGACTTCGCGAAGGTGCAACTCGCCGCAGCCTCTTTTTCCGGCACATTGAATTGGCTGGACTATATGCAAAAGTCCGCGCTGCTTTCCGTGGTCGATGCCAATATCGTTGCACTGGCTCAACCCGATATGGTCAATGCAACATTTACGTTGCGGCTACCCTCGCATGAATAATTCGATATCCAGAATATGGGTGATATTACCAAAGGTATCCTGCAATGGCGCATTTGTATACCCCGCTTCATTGCTGTGTTTGAACCCTTGGCAATGGCATGAAAAGGAGATGCATTGCGCCGCGCCGTGATATGGTTGCTGGCAGCGATTGCCAGTGTGGCGCTTACCATGATGATGTTTTTCCCGGCCTCCTGGATGACGGCTTTGGTTGAGAAACAGACCGCGGGCCGCCTGACGCTCGGGGACGCGCATGGCACATTGTGGCGCGGCTCAGCCTTCGTTGGCGGCGCAGCGAATGGCAGCGATCCGGTAACGCCGTTGTTGCCGGGACGCTTCTCGTGGCGTTTGTCTCCGATGGTGTTGCTGGGTAGTGTCGATGCCGATCTGGAAAACGCTGAGGCAGTGTCGCAGCCGATCAGCGTGAAGGGCAACTGGCATCAATGGCAAGTGAGTCCGGGGGCGATTTTATTACCCGCGGAAAGGTTGGCCGCTCTGGGCGCACCGCTGAACACAGTGCTGCCGTCCGGCCAGATGCGATTATCATGGGAACAGCTGCAATTGACGCAACAGAATGGGGAAATCGAGATGGTCGGAGCTATGAAACTGGAAATGAAAGATATCGGATCGCGGCTGTCACCGGTCAAACCGCTGGGCAGTTATGATCTGTCACTCGACTGGCACGGTGCTCAGGCATCAGTGAAGCTTAACACGGTAAATGGACCGATGTTGTTAAACGGTTCAGGGATGATTAACAACGGACGCCTGCAGTTTTCCGGCACGGCGCAAGCCGAGGCAGGACAAGAAGAGAGGCTGGCGAATTTTCTGAATTTGCTGGGTCAACGCCGTAGAGAAGGCGACAAAGATGTTATCGCGCTAGAGTTCAAATGATAAAAAACAGATTGCCAATTATGCCAATAAATAGAATGCAAGAAACAGCCCGAAGACCGGCAGTGCGTCGGCGCTGGACTGCAATGATCGTGTTGCTGTGCGCAGTGACGGGCACTCAGCCTGCGCAGGCGCAGGAATCGGACTTGGAAGTTACCCCCGGCACAAATGCAATCGCTGGCCCGAATAAGTCACCCGGCACGCTCGCAGCCACGAGTGCAAACAAGGATACGGGTTCGAACAGGGGCACTCTCAATTTCGTCGATGCCGATATCGAATCGGTGATCGCGGCGGTCGGCGATTACACCAATACGACGTTCATCATCGATCCCCGTGTCAAAGGCACGGTCACCCTGGTATCCGAGAAGGAACTCACCAAGGCTCAGGCATTTCAGCTGTTGACCTCGGTGTTGCGTTTGCGTGGCTACACTGTGGTGACCGGCAACGGCTATACAAAAGTGGTGCCGGAAGCGGATGCCAAGTTGCAGGCGGGCCCGATCCAGGCCGGTGCAGTTCGCGGCGACCAGATCGCGACGCAGATATTTCATTTGAAATTTGAATCCGCAAACAATCTGGTGGCGGTATTGCGACCGCTGATCTCACCCAACAACACTATCAACGCCAACCCGGGCAACAACACGCTGATCATCACCGATTACGCCGACAACCTGCTGCGGCTGGGCAAAATAATCTCGTCACTGGACGTGCCCGCGAGCACCGATCTGGATATGGTGCCTATCCGTTATGCGGTCGCCAGCGATATTGCGGTGATGGCCAATCGACTGCTGGAGCCGGGTGGAACACCTGCAGGCGATGCCGGACGCATCAGTGTGCTGGCCTATCCGCGCACCAATTCGGTCGTTGTGCGCGCGCCGTCCGAAGCACGCGCCAATCTGGCGAAAGCGCTGATTGAAAAACTCGACCAGCCAACCGCGCAGCCGGGCAATGTGCACGTGGTCTACTTGAAGAATGCCGAAGCGACCAAGCTTGCACAAACCTTGCGTGCCATCGTGACATCGGATACTTCCGTGATAAATTCGGCATCAACATCAACATCGCCATCAACATCGCCATCGCCAGCACAGGCATCCCTGCCGAGCGGGGGAGCGGCCGGATTCATTCAGGCCGACCCAACGACCAACACGCTGATCATCACCGCCAGCGAGTCTGTCTACCGCGACTTGCGCACGGTCATCGACCAACTCGATGCACGCCGTGCCCAAGTCTATATCGAGTCGCTGATCGTCGAAGTGTCTGCAAACAAAGCGGCCCAATTGGGCGTGCAATGGGCTGGCTTATCGGGAAATAGCACCAGCAATTATCGGGTCGGGGCACTGACCGGATTTACGCCGCAGGGCGGGGGCAACAACCTGATCAGCCAGGCTGTCGCAAAAACCGCCGGCACCATTCTGGCACCGGGCAACGGTTTGACCCTGGGCCTCCTCAACCAGTCCGGCCTGGGTGCTTTGGTCCATGCACTCGAGTCCGACAGCAGTGCAAATATCCTGTCGATGCCCAACCTGATCACGCTGGACAATGAAGAAGCAAAAATTGTCGTCGGCTCGAACGTGCCTTTTGTTACCGGCCAATACACCACAGCCGCCTCGGCTGGCAGTGCGGGGGTGAATCCGTTCCAGACGGTCGAGCGCCATGATATCGGCTTGACGTTGCGGGTGAAGCCACAGATTTCACAAGGCGGCACGGTCAGAATGACGATTTATCAGGAAACGTCGGCCATTACGGATGCGACCAATCCAGCCGGGCTCATCACCAGCAAGCGCTCGCTCGATACCAACGTGCTGGTGGACGACGGGCAGATCATCGTGCTGGGCGGGTTGATCGATGACAACATTCAAGACAGCATCGAAAAAGTACCTGGCTTGGGTGATATTCCAATCATCGGCAATTTATTCAAGTACAAGACGCGCAGTCACGTCAAAACCAACTTGATGGTGTTCTTGCGACCGACCGTGATACGCAACAATGAGCAGAGCGTGAATCTTGCGGGAGATCGCTACGATTTTATCCGCAATGCGGAAATCAACGGGAAGCCGACTATCATGTTGCCGAACATGGACGATCCGCAGTTGCCGCCGCTACTGGACGGCCGGATGGTCGGTGGCCCTATGTCCAAACAGGCTGAACCTGGCGCTCCAGCAAACACGCAACCGGCGCTTCCACAAAACCCCGCTCCGCAACAACCGGCAGCGGCGGCGCCACAGCAGTAATTCGCAGCAATGAGTAATGCCGTGATGGATGCCCGCCTTCTACCCTACGCATTCGCCCGCGACTTCGCGCTGCTGGCACAGCGCAACGGTGCCGTGGACAGCACCGTTGAAGTCTGGGTATCGGACGCAACCACGCCTGGGGCGATCGCGGAAGTGAGCCGCTGTTTCGGGCGCATCAGGCTGAAATCGATGCCGCGCGTAGCGCTCGAAGCGGCAATCGCCAAAGCCTATGCCGGTTCGGGCGGCGACGCGGCGCAGGTCATCGATGAATACGAATCCGATCTCGACTTGGCAAAACTGATGCTGGACATGCCCGCGATCGAAGACTTGCTGGAATCGGCCGATGATGCGCCGGTGATCCGCATGATTAATGCGCTGCTGACGCAGGCATTGCGCGAAGGCGCATCGGATAT
>Ga0097691_1002587_pt1 | contig 11922 bp, 12 predicted proteins | sample NGESurdeep072012_8_FD_72858 | JGI IMG/M metagenome (GOLD analysis project Ga0097691, IMG submission 72858) | Arctic peat soil microbial communities from Barrow, Alaska - NGEE Surface sample 210-1 deep-072012 | ecosystem: Environmental > Terrestrial > Soil > Wetlands > Peat ...
AGTCGGAAAGCCGGATGCCGGAAATCGGCTCGTCCGGTTTGATGAGCGGGGATGGGAAACGGGGCGTTGGCCATAGGCCCCAAGCTACCGCGCCCATCCTCGACTCTACCGGAGCGGTCGAACCTGGATCGGCTGAGTGGCAACGGTCTTAGGTCTTCTTGTCTTGCCACATGCCGAGAGCGGCACCAGTTGGATCAGAGATGAGACTGAACCAGCCTATTCCGGGTACTTCGGTAACGTCTTTCAAAATGGTCGCACCAAGCGACTTCGCCTTGACGGTTGCCACCTTGACGTCATCCACAAGCACATAGGCCAACCACGTCGACGGCGCCCCCGGGATTGGGTGCTTCATCAAACCGCCACCCGTTCCTTCGCCGACCTCGATCATCGTGTAGGCTCCGTCAGGCAAAGGCATGTCTTGAAGCTTCCAGTCGAACAGCTTGCCATAGAACGATTTTGCCTTGGCAACATCAGTCGTGTTCAACTCAACGTGCATGAACGGATTAGCCATCGGACGTCCTTTCCCAGAAAGCGTTGGAGCAGCGAGGCTTTATGCTTTCACAAGAACAAACTCGTATCATGATGCCGCGCCGCGCTGGTCTCACCTTGCGCTGGGTCAAACAAGCCGCGTGCAGCCGCTTGCGGCACAAAATGGACATTCCGCGAACGCCGTTGAGAGTCCGTCTTTTGGCGGCAAATCGACATCGACCAATCGCCAAGCAGCCTCGATTTATGAGTACACGCCCTAGTTCAGCCGGCTCCATGTCTGGCCGCCGCTTGCCGGGCTTCATGTTGATCAGAACCTTTTCGCCGTTCTGGTTCGATTTCGCGTCGACGGAATATCCGCAGAGATTGGCGCCGCATTGCTCGATCCGGACCTTGCCTTCTTTCTCTTCCGTCAGCCACACGCCAAGCGGTGTGGCTGCCGACTGAGCTGCCGATGCGGGGGGATTCGGCGCCGGCGTCGTCGTCGCAACGACCGCAGGCGGCGCGGGTCTGGCGGCGGGGGCTGCGTCCTGCTGAACTTGCGGCGCGGGCGCGCTGGCCGGAGGCTGTGTTGAAGTCGCGGTATCCGCGGGCGCAACGTTCGCCGTGGCGGTTGAAGGCTGCGGTGAAGTGTTCGCGGGCGCAGGAGCCTGTTCGGCCGGGGCAGGGCCGGCGGCGGGCGCCTGAGGATCGATCTTCGCCTGTTCGGGCGCTTGTTTGCGCAGACGGTCGCTGTCCTGATCGTCACGCGAGCGTTTTGTTCGCCGTCCGCTGTTGTCGTAGACGCCCGGTATCGAAACCGTTCCACGATCCGGATCGATGCGAATGGTGCGGCCACCGTAATCGAATGTATACTGAGCCTGAGCGGCGGTGCTCGCCAGCAGAAATGCGGCGATGGCAAAAAGCTTTGTCATATCGACCTCCTGGGCAGATGGAATCTCAGTCCCGACCCTACGCTCCGGCAGTTTTCTGCAACGTGACCTACATCACTTTCATCTTATGAGTCGCGGATTCAGGGGCTTTGGTTCAATGCGCACTTGCCAGCCAATTCAGTTTAGGACCACGGACGCGATCAATTTCTGGGGAATGCCGATCATCGGCGGCAAGGGGCTATTCAAACCAGGCGGCATAGATCTTCTTGAAGCTGCCGTCCTCGATCGCGATGTGCAACCATTGATCGACGAACGCCTTGAGGGCGACGTCGCGCTGCAGCCAGTAGGCTTTCTCGGCGAAGTCGAATGGCTTTTCCGGATGCACCGCGCAACGTACGCCGGCATGAAGTTTCTGCTGATATCGGGTCTCTGATGCATCCGTCATCATCAGATCGGCGTTACCCTTGGCGATCTCGTCGAAAATCGTGACATTGTCGTTGTAGGTTTTGACCTCGGCATTTTTGACATTGGCGCGGGCAAATCGTTCGTTGGTGCCGCCGGGATTGACGATCACGCGCGTGCCGGATTTGTCGATATCGGCGATGGTTTCGTATCTGCCCTTGTCGGCGCAGCGCGCGATCGGCGTCTTGCCTTCGCGCATGATGGGCGAGGAGAACATGCCCTTTTTCTGCCGATCGAGGGTGATCGAGACACCGCCCATCGCGATATCGAAATTGTCGGCCTCAAAATCCTTCATCAACTGGGGCCATGCAGTCTGAACGTACTCGACCTTGACGCCGAGCGCCTTGCCCAGCGCCTCCGCCATATCGACGTCGAATCCCCGGAATTTCGACGTCGCCTTGTCGAAATAGGTAAAGGGCAAATAGTCGCCGGTCATACCGACCCGCAATGTGCCGCGTTTGATGATGTCGTCGAGGCGAGAGGATTGCTGGGCATGTGCCGGGGCCGCCATCAGAAAGAAGACAGCGGTGAGACAAGACAGAATTCGGGCCATCGGAATTTCTTTCGCACAACATCAAATCACCGCCGATATAGAACAGTGAATAGCATTTGCGAAAGGGCTTATTGCGACCGTCGAGTCACGCATTCAGTCCGCGATCTTGCGACGTCAATTCGAAGACCGGAGCGGTTACATTTCGCCGCCGTCTTTGCGGACCAAATTGGCTGCGGCGCCTCGTCCGGTCATCTCGCTTTTGAGCCGATCAAACCGCTGCCGCGCCTCGTTCTCACGATCGTCAACCAACCTGATCGCGGCGTCCTTCGTCAACGGTCCGCTGACGATGGGCATGGAATTATCGCCAATCGTCTCATCCACATAATATTCGCCATTGTCCTCGCGGCGGACCGTCCATTTGAAACGGATCGCTGCCATCGGGCCGGGACCGATTTTCTGATAACCATCAGCCTCCATCAGCTCAGGGATAACACGTGTTTCCTCAGCCGCCGCCTTTTCCGGCTCGCGACGGGATTCCGGTTGATCGAGAATGCTGGCGATGGCCGCAAGCGCATGATCGGTCGGGTCACTTTGGCTCAAGATTTCTGCCTCCGGATATGACGCAGCAGGATAAGGAACCCGGCTGCCAGCGCCGAGTTCCATTCCTCGCTCTCGAATACGGCTGAGTTTTGTCGGTTTACGCGCAAACTAGCGGCAATTTGTTCTTCCAGGGACGCTCGTGTTCGAGTTGGGCCGCCAGACGGAACAAGGTTGCCTCGTCGCCGAAGCGTGCGGCGAACATCATGCCGAGCGGCAACCCGGCCGCGTTCCATGCCAGCGGCACCGACATCGCCGGCTGGCCGGACATGTTGAACATGGAGGTGGCAGGCATATACCGCCGCAGCATCGGAGGGATATGTGACAGATCCTGCGCCATCGTGTTGAGCTCGCCGATACGCAGAGGCGGCAGGCAAAGTGTCGGGCACAGGAACACATCGCAGGTAGCGAAGAACGTCGCCAGCCCGCGCGAAATCTGGAATGCGCTGAGTTGCGCTGCCACATAGTCAGTCGCGGTCGCCTTTTGCGCGTTGTGGGCGCTGGCCAGCGTCAATATCTCGAAATCGCGCTCCGTCATCGCGCGGCCAAAGCGCTGTTCGGCCAGCCGCACATTCAGCGCGGTGTTGGCGGCCACGATCGTCGACATCACCACGGCCGGATCGGCGGCCAACACGGGCGCCCGCTCCTCGACATGATGGCCGAGCCCGGCCAGCAAAGACGCGACTTCGCGAACCGCTGCCGCGACTTCGGGATCGATGGCGTCGCCGTAGGGCGACTTGTCGGTAAAGGCGATGCGCAGCCGGCCGGGATCGCGTCCGACTTCCTCCAGGAAGGGCCGCTCCAGCGGCGGCGCAACATAGGGGCTCGATGGCTCAGGTCCGTGGACCGCGTCCAGCATCGCCGCACTGTCGCGCACGCTGATGCTCAGCACATGGCCGCAGGAAAATCCGCCCCAGCCTTCGCCGCGATCGGGACCGATCGGATTGCGCGCGCGGGTCGGTTTCAATCCGAACACGCCGGATGCGGAGGCCGGAATACGTATCGAACCACCGCCGTCGCTGGCATGCGCGACGGGAAGAATGCGCGCGGCAACCGCCGCACCCGCGCCGCCGGACGAACCGCCCGACGAGTGCGCTAGATTCCACGGATTTCGGGTCGGACCGAACAGGCGAGACTCGGTAGTCGGCATCAATCCGAATTCCGGACTGGCACTTTTTCCAAAGATCGTGACGCCGGCATTAAGGAAGCGCTTAGCGAGGGTGCCGGTATGATCAGCGACATCGTCCTTGTAGACGCTTGCGCCGAAGGTCGTCCGCGTGCCCTCGAGAATATCCAGGTCCTTCAAGAGAAACGGCACGCCGGCGAAGGGGCCATCCGGTAGCCCCTTGTCGATTTGCCGCTTCGCATAGTCGTAATGCTTGACGACGACCGCATTGATCTGCGGATCGACCTTGGCGGTGCGGGCGATCGCCTCGTCCAGCAATTCCCCGGCGCTGACCTGCTTTTTCCTAACGAGCTCGGCGAGGCCGATCCCGTCATAGCTGCCGTATTCCCTGAAGGTCATATTGATACCCGCGGTGATGAAGTGCCGAAGCCAGCGAAGTCAGCGGCGCAATTAACCGAGCACGTCCTGATTGATGACGTTCTGCCTGATAGGTTCGCCGTCGAGCGCGCTCAGTATATTGCGCGCGGTTTGCTCGCTCATCCGGTCGACTGCCTCCCGCGTTACCCCGGCGACGTGCGGGGCCATGATGACATTGGGAAGCTCAAACAGCGAATGACCGGCCGGCGGCGGCTCCTGTTCGAAAACATCGAGGCCTGCGCCGGCGAGCTTGCCGGAAACCAGCGCGTCATACAGCGCCGGCTCGTCGACGATGCCGCCGCGCGCGGTGTTGATCAGGTAGGCGGTCGGCTTCATGCGCGTCATACGCGCCGCATTGAACATCCCGACCGTCTCGGGTGTTTTCGGGCAGTGGATGCTGACGAAATCGGCGCGCGGCAGCGCCGCGTCGAGACCGGCAACCGGCTCGCAGCCCGCCGCCTTGATCTCGGCAGCTGATTTGTAGGGATCGTAGATCAGAACGTTCATTTCCATGGCCAGACAGCGTTTGGCGGTCCGCGTGCCGATGCGGCCGAAGCCGACGATGAGGACCGTCTTGCCAAACAAATCGTATGGCAGCTTGCCCAGACGGTGACTCCAGTTGCCGTCCTTCACGATGGAATGCATTTCCACGGCGCGCTTGGCCAGCGTCAGCATCATGAACATCGCCTGTTCCGCGACCGACGGGGAATTGGCGGTACCCGCCACCATCAGTGGGATCTTGCGGCGGCTCAGCGCCGGGACATCGACGGCGTCGTAGCCGACGCCGATCCGAGTCACCACCTTCATGTCCTTTGAAGCCTCAAGTTCCGGTTCGCCGAAACGGGTCCCACCGAGCGCCACGCCGTGAACCGGCGCCTGCTGCTTGAGCATTGCTTCGAAATCTCCAGCGGAAATCATATTTGGAAATTCGACGATTTCGATGTCGTCCCGCTCTTTCAACAGGGCTCGTCCTGGCTGCGACATCGATTCAGTGACGAAAATTTTCTTCTTGTTGGTCGTCATTCCCAGTCCCTTGCCCCGCCCCTTGGCCTTTTGTTGTTGTGCGGCCGTCAAATGACGGCGCCAGTGACCTCGTTTAGCAGGTGCATATTGTTGAGGTCCACTGCCAATCGAAGCGGCCCGCCATCGCGAGCGCCGGCGTTGGGATTAACCCGCCCGCAGATTTCTGCGCCTTCGTGCGTGAAATAAATCAGCGTCTCCATGCCCATTGGTTCGGTCACGTCCAGTACCGCGTCGAAGGTCTCAATCCCCAGCTCCGGATGCGCTTTCGCTTCAGTGATGTGTTCCGGCCGCAGCCCGAGCAGCAATTTCTCGTTTCGCGCGACACTTTGATATCTCGCCGCGCGGTTGGGCGGCAGCGGAAAGGCAATGCGGTCGGTCAGGCGGATGTGCATTTTGCCGGCGACATCCTCGAGCCGGCAGGGCATGAAATTCATCGCGGGCGAGCCGATGAACCCGGCGACGAAGCGCGTGGCCGGATTGTGATAGAGTTCGTTAGGCGTTCCGATCTGTTCGATACGGCCGTGGTTCATGACCACGACCCGGTCGGCAAGCGTCATCGCCTCGACCTGGTCGTGGGTCACGTAAACGGTCGTGGTGCGGACCTTCTGATGCACCTTTTTGATTTCGATCCGCATCTGGACCCGAAGCTTGGCGTCGAGGTTGGACAAGGGTTCGTCGAACAGGAAAACCTTGGGGTTACGAACAATGGCGCGGCCCATCGCGACGCGCTGGCGCTGGCCGCCCGACAGCTGCTTTGGCTTGCGGTCGATCAGTTCGACGATATCAAGCATGCGAGCGGCTTCGTCGACCCGCGTTTTGATCTCGGCTTTCGGATAGTGTTTCAGCCGCAATCCGAACGACATGTTTTCCGCAACCGTCATATGCGGGTAAAGCGCATAATTCTGGAACACCATCGCGATATCGCGGTCCTTCGGCGGCACGTCGTTGACGATGTCGCCCCCGATCATGATGTCGCCGTCAGTGATATCCTCGAGGCCCGCGATCATCCGCAGCGTGGTCGATTTTCCGCAGCCCGATGGCCCGACCAGCACGACAAACTCATGGTCGGCGATATCGAGATCGATGCCGCGCACCGCCTCGACGTCGTCGTAACGCTTGATAACCTTACGCAACGTCACGTCAGCCATTGATATCAACCCTTTGTCGCGCCGGCGGTCAGGCCGGCGATGTAGTAGTCCATCAGGAACGCGTAGATGATGAGTGGCGGCGCGGCGCCGAGCAGGGCGCCGGTCATGATTTGTCCCCAGTTGAACACGTCACCCTTGATCAAGGTGGTGATGATGCCGACCGGCAGCACCAGTTGATCGGTCGACGTCGTGAACACCAGCGGATAGAGAAATTGAGCCCATGAAACCGTGAAGGCGAAGATGGTCGCAGCGATCAGGCCGGGCATGGCGACCGGAATAAAGATCCGCGTCAGCGTCTGAAACCATGACGCGCCGTCGATGATGGCGGCCTCGTCGAGTTCCTTTGGGATCGACGCGAAGTACCCGATCATGATCCAGGTGCAGAACGGCACGGTGAGCGTTGGATATACGATCAACAGCACATACCACCGGTTGATCAGCTGAATACCGGTCAGGTCTCCGAACGCCGCGAACATCTTGAACAGAGGCAGAAACAGCAGCGTGTCGGGGATCAGGTAGGTCAGGAATACGCCGGTCGCGAGCGTCGCCGAGCCCCAGAACCGCATCCGCGCCGCGCGAATGCGGCGGGCACGCTGATCAGCATGGTGATCGTCACCACGAAGATCGAGACGAACGCGGAGTTCCGGAAGAACGTCAGGAACTGGTTCGATGTCAGCAACCCGATGTAATTCGAAAGCGTCGGATGGAATACCCACCACGGATTGGTCGCCGCCGAAATCTCGGCGCTGCCTTTCAGCGAAGTGATCAGCATGTAGAGCGGCGGCACCAGCGAGAAGATCGCGAACAAGGTGAGGAAGAAGTACGACCATCGCAGCGCCCAGGTGCGGTCGCGGCTCATGCTGCCATATTTGACCGGACGGCTTGGCGCGGCCTTGTCGATCACCACAGTGCTTGCCATCAGGCTTCATTCCCGCGTTTGTTGATATCGCGCAGGATGAAGATCGCCGCAATCGCGAGGATCGGCACCATGAACAGCGAGACGCTGGCGCCCAGCGGAATATCGCTGCCCTCGATGCCGATTCGGAAGGCCCAGGTCGCGAAAATGTGGGTGTGGTCGAGCGGACCGCCGGTAGTAAGGATCCGCACGATGTCGAAGTTCGCGAATGTGACGATGAGGGAGAACAGCGCCGTAATGGCGATGATGTTGCGCATCATCGGCAGGGTCACATACCAGATGCGCTGCCACCAGTTGGCGCCGTCGATGGCCGCGGCCTCATAAAGCTGATCGGGCACAGATTTCAGCGACGCCAGATACATGATCATGAAGAACGGCGCGCCGTACCAGACATTGACGAGAATGACCGAGAAGCGGGCCCAGGTGGCGTCGCCGGTCCAGGGGATCGGTCCAATGCCGAAAAACGCCAGGGTATAGTTGAAGGCGCTGTAGGAGGGGTCGAACAGCCACAGCCACGCCAGCGTGCTCATCGCCGGAGGAATCACCCATGGCACCAGCAGCATGCCGCGCCACTTGCGCTGGCCCTTTGCCGGAAGGTTGTGAACAAAATGCGCGACGATGAAGCCGATCAGTGCCTTGAATATAACCGCAGAGATCGCAAAAATGCACGACTGCTTCACAACCAGCCAAAAGGTGTCGCGCTTGAACAGGAATTCAAAATTGCCGAGGCCGATGAAGCGCTGCATCGACTTGTTCAGCGTTGCCAGATGCAGCGAATAGAACGCCGGATAGACAACCAGAATTGCAATCAGAAGGATCAGCGGCAGGGTCATGAGAAACGCTGCGGTCGATTTCCGCTTCAGCGCGGTCCGTAAACTTGAGCGTTTGCGTACGGTTCCAGCACGGGCAACACTGTTCGGCTGAAATGCGACATCAACCATGATGCATCTTCCTCGCGAGTTTCATCTATGGTCGAGAAGCCGGCGTTACGCCGGCTCCCGATCGTCTTGACATATTGACGGATGCGCGTCGCGGCGGCCGCGGTCAGAGCGGCCGTCGCGGCGAAATTCCTGCCTCAGCTGCGCATGAAGCCTTCGCACTCGCCTTCCGCCCAGGCCAGCGTCTTCTCCATCGCTTCGCCCTGATAGTAGCGCAGGCACATCTTGGTGAGGGTGGCCTGCGCGTAGATCTGCTGGGCGACCTTCGGTGGCGCCGGCGACGCGGCGATCGACAGGGTTTGATGCTTGTACGGATCTGGATAGTGGAAGAGCGTTCCCTTTGGCGGGCCTTCTTCCGCCCATACTTTAAAGGCCGTCAGCTTTTCGAACGACGGCAAATCGTAACCACCGCTGGCTACAACCATCTTCTCGACCGAAGCCGGTTGCGACAGGTAGACCAGCAGGCTCTTCGCGGCTTCCTTGTTCTTGGAGAAGCTCCAGATGTTCCAGAAGTAAGGAAGGAACGGCGCAAACCTGCCTTTCGGTCCCGCCGGGAAGCCGTGGGTCCAGCATTGCTCGGCGACCTGCGGCGCGTCGCGTTTGGCGACCGCCCAGGCGCTTGGCGGATTCATGATCATCGCGCCCTTGCCGGAGACCAGCCACTTGTTGTTGGAGGCGTCGTCCCAGGCCGCCACATCCGGCGGCAGGAAGGCGATCAGTTTCTTGTAGAATTCAAGCGCCTGCCGCACCCCGTCGGTCTTGACCGTCAGGTTGCCCTTGGCATCGACGAGATGACCGCCGAACGACTGGAAGATCGCGCCGGCGGTATCGACGTTATCGGTCGTCTCGCCGAGCCCGATTCCGAAGGCAAAGCCGCCCTTTTGGCACGCCTCTGCCGCCTTCAGGAAGGTGTCCATGTTCCAGTTGTCGGCCTTGGGTGGTGCGCCGGCCGGATACATTTCCTGGACGTCGATGTTGGCGAACTTTTTCATCAGATCGATGCGGGAGCAGGGCCCCTTGATCTGGCTGCCGACACAGGCGGGAACGCCGAGCCACTTGCCGTCCAACTGGCCGAGATACTGCACCGTGCCGTTCACCGCGCCGTTCTGCTTGATCAGCGGCTCCATGATATCGTTGACGGGCTCCAGCAGCTCGGAATTCGCGTGCGGCCACCATGTCGGCATGGCAAGGATGTCATGACCTGACTTCGCCTGAGCCTCCGCGGCGATGGTTAGCAGGTTCTTGTTGCCTTGGCTCGGGATGTAGTCGATCGAAACTTCGACCTTCTCCTTGGCGGCCCACTCGTTGACCAGATCGGTAGAGGCCTTGTTGGCTCCGGGGACCCAGTGATCCCAAAAGCCCATCGTAAGTTTACCGGCCGCATGCGCGCCTCGAATATATGGCGCGGTAATCAGCGCTGCGGATGACAGTGCGGTGGCAGCTACGAATTGTCGTCGAGACAGCTTTCTCCGTGACATAGCGTTCCCTCTCTGCTGAGCCAAAATGTTGCTTTTGCTTTTAGCCTCCGTCTGGCGTCACGCTGAATTGGAACCGCGTGATAGCACGGAGATTTTGTGGTGAGATCAGAGCAGAATTGCTGGCGTCTGTCGAGAAATCAGGTTGGTAATGTTCTAGAACTAACGTTGTGTTCAAATTGGCGGCAGCAAGAGTCCCTCCATTGCAAAGCATCATCGTGTCGGGCGAAAGATATTGCGCTGCACACATTGATGTCAGGTATTAACGGAAGGGTGTGCAATTGCGCCGCAGTCCGGTGTTAGCCCGCGTAACTGGTTCGTGCGACAAGCTTTTCCCAATGGTGGACCGCGCGGCGGGACGGTAGACTCGCTCGGTGCGAAAAAGATAATGTCCTGATACGGCAGGATGCGCGCCGTCCCCAAAATACTCAGCCAGCATATCGAGATCTACCATGGAGACTAAATAATGATCAGCCCGGCATCGACAGTGCGTGCGCATCTGAGACTGCGTTTCGCGCTTGGGGCAATTGTCGTCATGCTTCTCAACGCGCCCTCGGCGGTGGATGCGCAAGGACTGGTTCAAGGCGTTCAGCAGGGAGCGCAAGCCGGCAACAAGGCCGCCGGACCGGTCGGTGGCGTATTGGGAGGCGCGATGGGCGGAGTGGTCGGCGTATTCACCGGCGTGCTTGGTGTCGGGAAAGGCGGCCAAGCGCCCGCAGCGAGCGAAACGAAACAAGCCGGCTCCGCAAAGGCGGTCAAAGCAGGCAAAGGCGGCAAGGGGACCAAGCAGGCGGTGCTAACCCAGGAGGGTGAGCCGCAACTGACCGCTGAACAGATCGTCGCCAACAGCGATGCGAACATCGACCGGATCAAGGCCGAATTGAACCTCACGCCCGAGCAGGAGAAGAATTGGACCGCGTTCAATAGCGCGATGCACTATCTCGGCCACAATGGCGCCGACCGTCTCAACTTAAGAATTGCGCGCGCAAAGCGAGACCCGCCCGACGATATTATCGAGCAGATGCGCAACGAAGCCCAGTTTCTCAATGACCGCGCGGTGGATCAGCGCAATGTTGCCGACGCAGCCGAGCCGCTATTCGCAAGCCTCGATGACAAGCAAAAAGCGATCTTCATCGAGGAAATGGTGCGCTTGAGTCATGAGCGCGGACTCGATTAGCGCATGATCCGCAAAGGTGGAAACCGGTTTTCCCTCGGGACAAACGCGAAGCGTTTGCCCGGAGATCATGCTCGAACAAGAAGACAAGGCCAGAGTCTGGTTCGACGCAGTTGAATCAGACGCCAGGGCCGGCCGCGGATAGCCGGGCACACATGCCCTGGGTAGGGGAAAGGCGCGGCACCCGGCTATCCTGCCGCAGCGGCGCGGCCCTTCAACTCGTCATGCAAAATTGGAGAAAAGCTGACGCTTCCGCGCCCGGGAGATGGCGGGGTCGTGACCTTGTCGGGAACGGGAAGCCGCGGAGTATTTGGTAGCTCTTGTCATGGCCGGGCTTGTCCCCATCCACGTCTTTCTTGCCGAGATACCGCTAAGACGTGGATGCCCGGCACAAGGCCGGGCATGACGAAGCGAACAAATGACGGCGGCGCCTTACGCCTTCGGGAAATTCAGCTCCACGCCGACGCCGTCGGGATCGTAGAGAAAGAATTGCGTATCGCCGGTGCGCGGCACGATACTCTCGCGGAATTTCACGTTTCTGGACTGCAGGCGCTTGCGCACACCTTCGGCGCCGCCACCGTGCACCTGATGGGCACGCGCAAACCGCGCGAGGGCATCGTGGTGCGCGGCACCGAGAAGAAATACGAGGACACCGGCCGCCTCGACCATATCGCCTTTGCGGCGACCGACGTCTTTATAGGAGATGAAGGTAGGTCCTTCGGGTTCGGCGATCAGGTCGCTGATCCCAAGCCACCGCGGGCCGCTTTGGTCAAAAGCCACGGTGGTGAGCGCTGC
>Ga0097691_1002588_pt1 | contig 11922 bp, 10 predicted proteins | sample NGESurdeep072012_8_FD_72858 | JGI IMG/M metagenome (GOLD analysis project Ga0097691, IMG submission 72858) | Arctic peat soil microbial communities from Barrow, Alaska - NGEE Surface sample 210-1 deep-072012 | ecosystem: Environmental > Terrestrial > Soil > Wetlands > Peat ...
TGCCAAGAGCGGGATCTACCGCCTCCTCAACGACCTCGCCCAGCAGGGCAAGTCGATCATCATGATCTCGTCCGAGCTGCCCGAGATCCTCCGGATGAGCCACCGAATCGTCGTCATGTGCGAGGGGCGCATCGCGGGCGAGCTGTCGGCGGCCGACGCGACCCAGGAAAAGATCATGACCTTCGCCACCCAACGCGAAGCGGTCGCGGCCGCATAGCAGGCGCGTCCCGAACCCCTGGCCACGCCCCCAGACGAGGCAGCACGCTGATGCAGACGACCACGACGCCGAGCCAGTCCCGGTTGCAGTCCCTGGTCAAGGGCGACTCGCTGCAGCGCTTCCTGGCGCTCGGCGCGCTCGTGATCCTGCTCCTGTTCTTCTCGGTGATCTCGCCAGCGTTCCGCACGACCCAGAACTACATCGACGTCCTCGTCGCCACCGCCGTGAACGGCGCCCTCGCGATCGGCGTGACCTTCGTGATCATCACCGGCGGCATCGACCTGTCCATCGGCACCGGCATGACGTTCTGCTCGGTCGTGATGGGCATGATCGTGGTGCAGGGCGGCATGCCCCTCTGGATTGGAATCCTCGGTGCGCTCGCAGCCGGCGCCCTGATGGGCGCCGTCAACGGCATCCTGGTCGCGAAGCTCAAGCTTCCGCCCTTCATCGCGACCCTGGGCATGATGAACGTCGCCCGCGGTCTGGCCCAGATCCTCTCGGACGTCAAGCCCATCTACTTCGACGCGCACCCCGAATTCTACGACACCTTCATGGGCAAGCCGATCTTCGGCATCCCGAACGTCGTCTTCATCATGTTCGGCGCCGGCATTCTCGCTTCGATCGTCCTCACCAGGACGATCCTCGGGCGTTACACGTTCGCACTCGGCTCGAACGAGGAGGCGACGCGCCTCTCCGGCGTCAACGTGGACGCGTGGAAGATCGTCGTCTATGCCACCACGGGCCTCTTCGCTGGCCTCGGCGGCATCCTCATCGCGGCCCGCATGACCTCGGCGCAGCCGTCGGTCGGCGTGGGCTACGAGCTCGACGCCATCGCGGCGGCCGTCATCGGCGGCACGTCGCTCTCCGGCGGCGAGGGCAGCATCGTCGGCACGATCATCGGGGCGTTCATCATCAGCACCCTCACGATCGGCCTTTCCATCATCGGCGTCCCCGACCAGTGGAAGCTGGTGATCACGGGTCTCGTGATCATCGGCGCGGTCTGGCTCGACATCCTGCGGCGCCGCAGCCGCGGCTAGCGGTTCGGGGCGCACCCCAATTCGGACCTGCGGCCGGACCCGAGCCCTCGGGAACGGCGGATCGGTCAAGTCAACACAAGGCACGGAGGAGAACATGAGGTCCACGCGGTTCTACGGCCGGATGGCCGGATCCATGGCACTGGCGCTTGTCGTCGGCGCGTGCAGCAGCAGCGCAACGGCCGCGCCGTCGAGCGGCGCTGGCGCGGCGCCCTCGGCGGCGAGCGGCGCGTTGCCGTACATCGCCATCGTCTCGAAGGGCTCGCAGCAGCAATTCTGGCAGGCCGTCCAGAAGGGCGCCGCCGATGAGGCGACGGCCAAAGGCGCCACGATCACGTTCGAAGGCCCGGCGTCCGAGTCCGAGGTCGACAAGCAGCTCACCATGCTGCAGACGGCCCTCGACAAGCATCCGGCGGCGCTCTGCTTCGCCGCCCTGGACAGCAAGGCGGCGACTCCCTACATGCAGAAGGCCAAGGACGCCGGGATCCCGGTCATCGGCTTCGACTCCGGTGTCGACAGCCCCATCCCGGTGACGACTGTGGCCACGGACAACATCGCGGCTGCAGGCACTGCCGCGGACCAGATGGCAACAGCGATCGGCGGCTCCGGCGAGGTTGCCATCGTCGTCCACGACCAGACCAGCCAGACGGGCATCACCCGGCGCGACGGCTTCGTCAACGAGATCAAGGCCAAGTACCCGAACATCCAGGTGGTCGACATCCAGTACGGCGCGGGCGACCCGGTCAAGTCGGCCGACCTCGCCAAGGCGATCATGACGGCCCACCCGAACCTGAAGGGCTTCTTCGGCGCCAATGAGGGCTCGATCAAGGGTGTCCTCAACGCGCTCAAGGAGACCAGCAAGGAAGGCAAGATCGTGGCCATCGGCTACGACTCCGGCCAGCAGCAGATCGACGCGATCAACGCCGGGGTAGAGTACGGCGCCATCACCCAGAACCCGGTCGGCATCGGCGCCAAGTGCGTCGACGCGGCCCTCACGGCCATCGCCGGCACGGCCCAGCCGAAGAACATCGATACCGGCTTCTTCTGGTACGACAAGACCAACATCAACGACCCGAAGATCCAGGCGGTTCTCTACAAGTAGGGCACCCCTCGCCTGGCCCTGAACCGACTGGGGGCTGCCCGCTCTGCGGACAGGCCCCAGTCACACCGTGGGCCGTCCACGGGACCCCTGATCTGCTTCACACGGGGATCACCGGATGAGCACCATCAGCGACGTCGCGAAACTGGCGGGCGTCTCCGCGATGACGGTTTCGCGCGTCATCAACAACTCGGGCTACGTCAGCCGGCAGACCCGGTCGCGCGTCGAAGCCGCGATCGCGGAGCTCACCTATGTCCCGAACGCGCTCGGGCGCCAGCTCCGCTCGAAGCGGACCAAGATGCTGGCGCTGGTCCTCTCGGACATCATGAACCCCTTCTTCACGACCATCGCCCGCGGCGTCGAGGACGCGGCCGGCGCCCGCGGCTTCAGTGTGATGTTCTGCAACACGGACGAGTCGGAGAGGGAGGAGGCCCAGTACCTGCTCATGCTGGTCGAGCGCCAGGTGGACGGTGTCCTTCTCGTCCCCGCGAACAGCAGCGGCAAGTCGTTGCGGATGCTCCTGGCGCACAAGATGCCGGTCGTGGTCCTGGACCGCCGTATCCAGTCACGCCGGGTCGACAGCGTTCGCTCCGACTCCGAGGCTGGCGCCTACACGCTGACGCAGCACCTCATCGGGCTCGGACACCGCCGCATTGCCGTGCTGACCGGTCGCCGGAGCGTCTCGACCTCCGTGGACCGGGTCGCGGGCTATCGGCGCGCCCTCGTCGATGCCGGTCTGAACCTGGACGACGCCCTCGTCCGCTATGGCGAGTACAACCAGGTCGACGGCCACCGGATGGCGCAGGAGATCCTGGCCGTCGATCCGCGACCCACCGCCATCTTTGCCGCGAACAACTTCATCGCCTTCGGCGTGATGCGCGCGCTCCGCGAGACGGGGCTCCGCGTCCCCGAGGACATGTCGATCGTCGCCTTCGACGACGTGCCGGCAGCCTGGGTGGGCGATCCGTTCCTGACGGTGGTCGATCAGCCCGCCTACGAGATCGGGCGGCGCGCGGCCGAGCTGATGCTGTCGCGCCTCGAGGGCAGGACCTCCGGCGCGGGGCGGGAGGTCGTCCTGCCCAGTGAGCTCATCGTTCGCCGCTCGAGCGGCGTGCCGCGCGCCGAGGTGCCCGAGGTGCCCGTGGCGGCGGCGCTCGTCGATCACGCGCCGACGCCGGATCGCCGCGCACGCGTCGTGCCCGTCGTGCCCGCTGTCACCACCGGAGCCGCCCGATGACCGATCGCGCCACTGCCCCCTTCTCGATCGCCACGGACGGTATTGACCCGGCGCTCGTGCCGCAGCGCGTGCTCGCGAGCGGCGCCCGCATGCCGGCCATCGGCCTCGGGACGTTCGGGTCGGACCGCGTGACGCCCGCGGAGATCGCGGCGGCGGTCCGCGGCGCGGCGGAGGTCGGGTACCGGCATTTTGACTGCGCCGCCGTTTACGGCAACGAGGCGGACATCGGGCGGGCGCTCGCGGACGTGATGGCGCGCGGGATCCCGCGCGAGGCGCTCTGGGTCACGTCAAAGCTCTGGAACGACAGGCACGCCCCGGCCGACGTGGCGCCCGCGCTCGAGAGGTCGCTCCGGGACCTGCGGCTCGACTATCTCGACCTGTACCTGGTCCACTGGCCGTTCCCGAACCACCATGCCGCCGGCGTCACCGTCGACTCGCGCGACGCGCACGCGCAGCCCTACATCCACGAAGATTTCATGGCCATGTGGGCTGAGCTCGAGAAGCTCGTCGACCGTGGGCTCGTGCGGCACGTCGGGACGTCCAACATGACGATTCCCAAGCTGGAGCTCGTGCTGCGCGACGCGCGCATCCGGCCGGCCGTCAACGAGATGGAGCTCCACCCTCATTTCCAGCAGCCCGAGCTGTTCGACTTCGTGCGGACGAACGGGATCGAGCCCGTCGGCTTCTCGCCGATCGGGTCCCCGGCCCGACCCGAGCGCGATCGCACGCCGGATGACTCCGTGGATGTAGAGGACCCGGTGATCGTCCGGATCGCGCAGCGGCTCGGCGTCCACCCCGCGGTCGTGTGCGTCAAATGGGCCGTCCAGCGAGGCCAGACGCCGATCCCGTTCTCGACGAAGCGCGCCAACTACCTCGCGAACCTGCGGGGCGCGGTCGGTGAGCCGCTGACGGAGGCGGAGATGGAGGCGATCGCCGGGATCGACCGGAACTGCCGCCTCATCAAGGGCCAGGTCTTCGCGTGGAAGGCCGGCCAGCGCTGGGAGGACCTCTGGGACCTCGACGGCACGATCACGCCGCCATAGGAGGGAAGGCGGGGCCCCCGGGCGCCCGACCGCCAGCCGTGTACATCGTCACCGTCGACCAGGGAACCTCGAGCACGAAGACCGCGCTGTGGGATGCCGGGGGCGACCTTGTCGCCGAGGCGACCGCGTCGTACGACCTCGAGCGCCCCGAACCCCTCTGGGCGGAGATCGACGCGGAGCGCTGGTGGGACGCCTGCTGCTCGACCGTCCGGGCCGTGCTGGCGCAGGGCGGCGTCCGCCCCGGGGACGTGGCCGTCGTCGCGCTCGACGGAATCGGCTGGACCCTCGTGCCCGTGGACGCGGAGCTCCGGCCGCTCGTGCCGGCCATGACGTGGCTCGACCGGCGGGCGGAGGCGGAGGCGGCGGAGCTGCGGGCGAGCGCCGACGCGGAGTGGCTCGTGGATCTCGCCGCCAACCCGCTTGACGCGGCGTACATCACGCCCAAGCTCGCCTGGTTGCGCCGACACCGCCCGGATGTTTTCGCGGCGGCGCGCTGGTTCCTCACCGCCTCGGGGTTCCTCGTCGCCCGGCTGACGGGCGTGCCGACCTGCGACTTCACCCAGGCCTACGGCTTCCACTGCTTCGACATCCGGCGCGACGCATGGGATCCCGCAGCGGCCGCGCTGCTGGGAATCCCGCTCGACCGGCTGCCGCCCCTCCGGTACGCCGGCGACGTGGCGGGTGGCGTGAGCGCCGCGTCAGCAGCGGCGACCGGCCTCGCGGAGGGCACCCCGGTGCTCGTCGGCGCGCTCGACGCGGCGGTCGGAGCGCTGGGTGGAGGCGTCACCCGCCCGGGCCAGACGCAGGACCAGGGCGGGCAGGCGGGCGGCATGGGCATGAGCGTCCGCGATGTCGTCGTCGAGCCGCGGCTGATCTTCAGCCACCACGTGCTGCCCGGCCAGTACCTCCTCCAGAGCGGTACCGTGGGCGGCGGAACGCTCGGCTGGTTCCGCGAGATCCTGGGCCGGCCGGACCTGCCCTTCGAGGCGCTGAGCGAGGAGGCCGCGACCGCCGCGCCGGGGTCCGGCGGGCTCGTCTTCCTTCCCTACATGGCGGGCGAGCGGACGCCGCTCTGGAGCAGCACCGCGCGTGGCGTCTTTGTCGGGCTGTCGTATGCGACGCGGCGGGCGGAGATGGTGCGCTCGATCATGGAAGGCTGCGCCTTCGCGGTGTACGACAATCTCCGCATCGCCGAGGCGACCGGCGTGACCGTGACGGAATGGCTTGGCACGGGCGGCGCTGCCCGAAGCGCGACCTGGAACCAGGTCAAGGCGGACGTGACGGGCCGGCCGTTCGTCGTTGCGCGCCGGGCGGACGGCGGAGAGGGCGGGCACGGCCTCGGACTCTTCGCGCTCGGGGCGCGGGCGGCGGGCCTCGCCGGTGATCCGGGCGAGACGGTGGAGCGGATGCTGCCCGGGCGCCGCGTCTACGAGCCGGATCCGGCGCGCCATGCGCGCTACGCCGAACTGTTCGAGGTCTATCTCGCGCTGTCGCGGGGTCTCCTCCCCACCTTCGACCGCCTCGCCGCGGTCACCGCAGCAGGGAGTGCCATCCAGTGAAGGCCGCCGTGCTGGAAGGTCGGGGCGTGCTCGCCTACCGCGACGTCCCGACACCCGAACCCGGCCCCGGCGAGGTGCTGCTCCGCGTCCGGGCCTCGTCGGTGTGCGGATCGGACATCCACCGTTTCGTCCGCGGCCACCGCACCTACCCGATCATCCTCGGCCACGAGGCGGCGGGCGTGATCACCGCCGCGGGCCCCGGAGCCGACTCGTCCCTCGTCGGGCGCCACGCGGCACTCGTCCCCCTGGTCCCGGACCACGCGTGCCCGGAGTGCCTGGCAGGCCGGTTCTCGGCCTGCGGAAGCTACTCGTTCATCGGGTCGCGCCGGGCCGGCGCGTTCGCGCAGTACGTGGCGCTGCCGGCGGCGAACGCGCTCGTCGTGCCGGACGACCTGCCGTTCGAGGCAGCGGCCCTGATCGAGCCTTCCACGGTCGCGCGGCACATGCTGGACCTCGGCAGCTTCACCGTCGGCCAGTCCGCGATCGTCTTCGGGGCGGGGTCGATCGGGCTGATGCTCGTCCAGTGGCTGCGGATCCTGGGCGCCAGCCTGATCGTGGCGAGCGACGTGGTGGAGGCCAACCTCGACGCGGCGCGCGCGCTGGGCGCCCACGTGGCACTGAACCCGACGCGTGACGACGTGCCCGCCGAAGTGCGGCGGCTCGCCCCGGCGGGGGTGGACCTGGCACTCGAGGCGGCCGGGTCGCCGGCCGCGCTCGCGCAGACGATCGAGGTGACGCGCCCGCGCGGTTCGGTCGTCCTGGGCGGCAACCAGCCCGCGGACGCCAGCCTGCCGATGTCGTTCATCGAGAACCTGATGCGCCGCGAGCTTCGCCTGTCCGGCTGCTTCATGTCCTACTCGGCGCCGTGGCCCGGTCACGAGTGGACCGACGGCCTCGCCGCCGTGCTCGACGGCGGCCTCGATATGGCGGCCATGATCTCCCACCGCGCGCCGCTCGACGACGCACCCGCAATCTTCGAGGCCATCGGGGAACACCGTTTCGCTCACCGCAAGATCGTGTTCGACCCGTTCGCCGGGGCCGCCGATGCGTGACGGCGGCCGTTTCACGAGATCCATCGGGGCGGCGCGCCGCGCCGCGCCGACCAGCAGCAGCAGGAGTACACGATGCTGAAGACCCGCTTGCTCCACCCGGAGATCCTCCAGGCGCTCGGCGAGGCCGGCCACGGCGCCCAGGTCCTGATCGCGGACGGCAACTACCCGCTGCTGACGCGCTCCAGCGCGGCCGCCCACCGCGTCTACCTGAACCTGGCCCCCGGGCTGCTGACCGTGACGGACGTGCTCCGCGTCCTCGTGGACGCGATCCCCATCGAGGCAGCCCAGGTCATGGTGCCCGACAGCGGCGACGAGCCCGGCATCTTCGCTGAGTTCCGCGAGCTGCTGCCGAACGTCCCGCTCCAGCCCCTCGGCCGCCTCCCGTTCTACGACACGGCGCGCGGCCCGGACCTCGCCCTCGCGATCGCGACCGGCGAACAGCGCATCTACGCCAACCTGCTGCTGACGATCGGCGTAGTGATGCCCGAGTAGGCATCGATCGGAGGATTCCCAAGCGGCGCCCGCCCGGACGGACGGGCGCCCGGACTGACGACAGGAGATGAATTCCATGACGAGCAGTTCCGCCGGCCGCTTCGTGGGCGATTGGCCGAAGATCGGCATCCGCCCGGCCGTCGACGGCCGCATGCACGGCATCCGCGAGTCGCTGGAAGTGCAGACGAAGGCGATGGCGCGCCGCACGGCCGACCTCATCGCCGCGAACCTGCGCTACCCGGACGGGACACCCGTCGAGGTGGTGGTCCCCGACCACAACATCGGGGGCGTCTACGAGGCCGCCAAGGTCGCCGAGCTCTTCCGCAAGGAGGGCGTGGGCGTCTCCATCACGATCACCCCGTGCTGGTGCTACGGCTCCGAGACGATGGACATGGATCCGCTGACCCCGAAGGCGGTCTGGGGCTTCAACGGCACCGAGCGCCCCGGCGCGGTCTACCTCGCGGCTGTCCTCGCGTCCCACACGCAGAAGGGCCTGCCGGCCTTCGGCATCTACGGGCGCGACGTCCAGGATGCGAGCGACGGGACGATCCCGGCCGACGTCCAGGCCAAGATCCTCCGCTTCGCCCGGGCCGGCCTCGCGGCGGCGATCCTGCGCGGCAAGTCGTACCTCTCGCTCGGCGGCGTCTCGATGGGCATCGCCGGCTCCATCGTCGACCAGCCCTTCTTCGAGAAGTACCTGGGCATGCGCGTCGAGTGCGTGGACATGTCCGAGCTGACCCGCCGGATGGAGGAGGGCATCTACGACCCGGTCGAGTTCGAGAAGGCGCTCGCCTGGACGAAGGCGAACTGCCCCGAAGGCACGGACCGCAACCCGGCGGACCTGGCCAAGAGCCGCGACGAGAAGGACCGCGACTGGGAGACGGTGGTCAAGATGACCCTGATCACCCGCGACCTCCTGGTCGGCAGCCCGCGCCTCGCGGAGCTCGGCTTCGGCGAGGAGGCGATGGGCCGGAACGCGATCCTGGGTGGCTTCCAGGGCCAGCGCCAGTGGACCGACCATGCGCCCAACGGCGACTTCATGGAGGCGATCCTCAACTCGTCGTTCGACTGGAACGGGATCCGCGCGCCGCACATCTTCGCGACCGAGAACGACAGCCTCAACGGCGCCACGATGCTGCTGAGCTACCTGCTGACGAACCGGGCCCAGATCTTCGCCGACGTCCGCACGTACTGGAGCCCCGAGGCGGTCAAGCGCGTCACCGGCCACGACCTCGAGGGCGTCGCCGCTGGCGGCTTCATCCACCTCATCAACTCCGGCGCGGCCACCCTCGACGCGACCGGCGCGATGGAAGCCGACGGCCAGCCGGCCATGAAGCCGTTCTGGGAGATCACCGAGGCGGACGTGCAGGCGGCCCTCGCGGCGACCACCTGGTGCCCGGCCAACCGGGGCTATTTCCGGGGCGGCGGATACTCCTCCCAGTTCGTCAGCAAGGGCGGCATGCCCGTCACCATGGCCCGTCTCAACCTGGTCTCCGGCGTTGGACCGGTGCTCCAGATTGCCGAGGGCTGGACGGTGGACCTGCCCAAGGAGGTCCATGACGTCCTCGACCAGCGCACCGACCCGAGCTGGCCGACGCACTGGTTCGTGCCGCGCGTGAACGGCGTGGGCCCGTTCCGCGACGTCTACACGGTCATGGCCAACTGGGCCGCGAACCACGGCGCGATCAGCTTCGGCCACATCGGGGCCGACCTCGTCACGCTTGCTTCCGTGCTGCGCATCCCCGTCCACATGCACAACGTCCCGGAGGAGGATCTCTTCAGGCCGAGCGCGTGGGCCACGCTCGGCACGGCCGATCTCGAGGGCGCGGACTTCCGCGCCTGCGCCAACTTCGGCCCGCTCTACGGCCGCCGCTGAGCCGTCCCCCTCGCCCACGGCCGGTCGGACGTCTCCGTCGCCGGCTCGACGCCCGGAGGACGCGGTGGGCGTCGCCTGGCCCGTCCGTCAGGCCACGCTCGCCGCGTCCATCTCCGCTCGGGTCGGCGGCTGGGCGCCGGCCCGCGTGCAGGTGATCGCCGCCACCCGGTTCGCGAACGCAAGGCACTCGCGCAGCGCGTCCGGCGGGATCGTCCGGAGACCCGCGCGTTCGAGCCGGCCGGCCGCGTGCAGCGAGGCGAGGAGCGCCGAGGTGAAGGCGTCGCCGGCGCCCACCGTGTCGGAGACGGCGACCGGCGTGCCGGGGACCTCCACACGGCCGCCGGCGGTCACGCCGACGGAGCCGTCGTGGCCCTTCGTGACCACGACGAGGCCGGGACCGCGCGCCATCCAGGACTCCGCCACGGCCTCGGGCGCCGCCCCCGGGTAGAGCCAGGCGAGATCCGCACGGCTGACCTTGACGACGTCCGCCAGGGGGACCCAGCCTTCGAGGCGCGCGAGGTAGGCCGAGCGCTCGCCCACGAGGCTCGGGCGGACGTTCGGGTCCAGGCTCACGACCCGGCGCCCGTGCTCCCGGCGCATGACGGCCTCGAACGCGGATGCGCCGGGCTCGCGAACGAGGGAGATCGAGCCGAGGTGCAGGGCGGTGACCTCGTCGGGGAAGTCGGCCGGCAGGTCCTCGACGCGGAACATGCGGTCCGCGGTGCCCTCACCGTAGAACGCGAACTCCGGCTCGGTGCCCGCCTCGAGGTGGACCACGGCCAGGGTCGTCGGCTCGTCGCCCTCCTGCACGAAGCGGCAGTCCACGCCGTCGGCCTCCAGGCGGCTCCGCAGCATCCGCCCGAAATGGTCGGTCGAGACGCGCCCGAGGAAGCCAACGGGAGCACCCAGGCGGCCAAGGCCCATCGCCACGTTGAGCGACGACCCGCCAGCGCGCGCGACGTACGCCGGCTCATCGCCGGCCAACACGGGGACGAGGTCGATGAGCGCTTCCCCGCAGACCAGGATCATCCTCGCTCCTCACAGTCGAAATCGATCAGGCGTGACGCCCTGACACACCAAGAATCCCCGGTCAGAGCGGCGTGACCGCTACTCCGGGGACCAGCCGCTCTGCCGTCGCACGATCGAGCTCGCCCGCCCCGGGCAGGAGCGCGTTCGCGATCCCGGCGGCCATCCCGCGCCGCGCCGCCTCCACGAGCGGCGCGCCGTCGACGAGCGCGGCCGCGAGGCCCGCCAGGAACGCATCGCCGCTCCCGACGGGGTAGGGGCCCCGGACGTCGGGCGGAACGAGTCGAGCCTCGCCGGTCGCGCTCACGGCGACGGCCCCGGCGATGCCGAGGGTGACGACGACGCCCACGGCCCCGCGATCCCGCAGGATCCGCGCCGCCGCCACTCCCGATGCCGCGTCGTCGACGGCCAGCCCGGTCGCGTCGCCGGCCTCCGCCGCGTTGACCTTGACCACGGCCGGGAGCTCGGCAAGCACCTCGGCGAGAGCCGGTCCGTACGTGTCGGCGAGGACCAGGACGGACCGCGCGGCACCGATTCGCGCGATCCGGGCGTAGCCGTCGGTCGGGGCGCCGGGCGGCAGGCTGCCAGAGAACGCGAGCGCCCCGACGTCACCTCGATCGAGCTCGCGCGCCACGATCGCCTCGAGCGCTTCCCATGCGGCCGGCTCGATCCCTTCGCCCCGCTCGTACAGCTCGGTGAGCGAACCGGTGGAGTGGTCAAGAATGGAGACGCACGTTCGGGTCTCGCCGGCCGAGCGCGCCATCGGCGCATCGATGCCGATGTCGACGAGGCGCTCGACGATCCAGTCGCCGGCCCGGCCGGCGACGATCCCCACGGCAGTGACACGGGCGCCGAGCGCGGCGGCGGCCCGGGCCGCATTGAGGCCCTTGCCGCCGGGCCGCGCGACCACCACCGTCGGCCGGTGGATCGCACCGTGGGTCAGGCGGTCGACCTCGTAGAGGCGGTCGATCGAGGGGTTCGCCGCGATGAAGACGATCCGCGGCCGTCCCGCGCCCGCCGTCATCCGACGACCCCGCCGCTCCAGGAAGCCAGCGCGGCCAGCGCCTCGGCTTCGCGGTCCGGGCCGACCACGCTCAGTACTCGCGGTACCAGCCGTCGCCCGGCGTCGGCGCGGCCGTCAGCCGGTTCGGCCGCTCGTGCCACGGTCGGCCGAAGGCGTCGACAAGATCGACCAGCCGGCTGAGTCGCTCGCGACCTGTGGTCGCGAGGAAGTCGTCGCGCGCCCGAGGCTCCATCGTCGCCGCTTCCGCCCAGACCGAGCGGCCG
>Ga0097691_1002589_pt1 | contig 11914 bp, 12 predicted proteins | sample NGESurdeep072012_8_FD_72858 | JGI IMG/M metagenome (GOLD analysis project Ga0097691, IMG submission 72858) | Arctic peat soil microbial communities from Barrow, Alaska - NGEE Surface sample 210-1 deep-072012 | ecosystem: Environmental > Terrestrial > Soil > Wetlands > Peat ...
GGACACTTTAAGGGCGGTTTAGATGAGGCCCAGCGCCAAGATTTCAATGCTGTAATCTGAAATTCCGCGGACGGCCCAAGACTCAACGTTCCTTGAACCGGCGTTGAGAAAGCTAGCGGGACTCTTGACGATAACAATCCGCAATGGCGCTTCGCAATTGATCAGTATGATCGGTCAACGGGAAAACGATTGAACCTTCTTTATTTGAGTGGTGTGATCGCGCGTCCCTAGAGGCGGCGCGGAAAGCTGAGGCCGCCAAAGACAATGACAGACACGGATCGGGCCTTTAGGAAGGTTGCCCGATCGAAGGGCAACAAATATGAGCCTTTCAGCGGTAGTTAAACCGGCGGGCGATATCTGGGTGCTGATCTTCGCGACGTCGATCATCACATCGCTTATTGTCGCCGCTATTCAGATGATCCGCCAAAAAGACCTTTGGGATACGCCCGCCTGGCCCGCGCTCTTGGTTTTATACGCCGCATGGGTTTTGCCCCTGATTGCTCCGATTTTGCTGATCTGGCTTTTATTCGCTGCATTCAAATGGCTGTGGAAGCGTTTGATGTCGTAGGATGGTCGCCATATCGGGTTTTATTTCACACAGTGACGGCATCGAAGTACGAGTTGCGCTCGCTACCGAGCTGATGCTGGCGATGGCGCAGGCCATGTCGATTCGCAACGCGCATTTCGGCGGAGCGGGCGAGGATGGCATTTCAGACGGGGGGGGCGGGCGTGATGGGCCTAAAACTTGCGACGGTCGCCATGCCGACGCCTGGAGCGTGGCGTAGGGTTGCGCGGAGGAGGCGATCGCGGTGGCGAAAGCTTGCCATGTCAGGCTCAACGTCGGCGATCCGATCGAACACATCCGAAAATTGGGCGGGAAAATTCCCGATGCGCGTCCCTCGATGCTGCTGGACTACAATGCCGGCCGCCGCTGCGAGGTCGATGCCATCAACGGCGCGATCCCGCGTCTGGGCAAGCCGCTGGGTGTGGCGACGCCCGTCAACGAGACTGTCGTCGGCATCATCAGGGCGCGCGAACGCCGGATGCTGGCACAACCGGCTAGACAATGAAGTTCGAAAAATAAAATCCCCCGGCGAGCGCCGGGGGTGCATCAGGATTGCTTGCGCGGATCGTGACGGAGCTTAAGAGACCTTCAGATTTTCCGCGGAAGTTTTGCCGCGATTTTCCACAAGGTCATATTCAATAACCTGATTTTCGTTGAGGGTTGAGAGCCCAGCGCGCTCGACCGCCGAGATATGGACGAACACGTCCTTATCGCCGACCGTCGGCTTGATGAACCCATAACCCTTTGTCGGGTTGAACCACTTGACGGTGCCTTTCTGCATCGCCTGTCTCCTGGTCTAGACGTAAAAAAGACGCGGCCACGCATTTTGCGTGCCACGCCACAAGCGGCTTTCCGGATGTCTGCTCAATTTCTTAGTCGCGAAACGCACAGTCGAACGGCCTGGATCCGATTGCGAGCGGGATTGCAACACGAAATTTACGCGTTAGCAAGCTTCTGCCGCGGCTTGGAAATCGAGCGGGCGGCGTGGTCGCCCATACCACCTGTGGCAGCAGCACAACAACGCCCGGCAATCGCCTGTTGCGAAGGACCGAGACCGATTGACGCTTCCGGAGAACTGGGCGCAAATCGGCCCCGGCCGATGGGATTTTGCATTTTCGTCGAGTTGGCGCTCCTTTTGGGAATAGCATTCATGTGCTGCTCATCGCGGCCTTCGCGAACAAGGGAGACCAGGACCGGCCGCAGCCTCGCAAGGGCCATTGTCACCGTTTTCGTCGTCATCCTGGCCGTTGCGGCTACGTCGCCAGTTGCACAGGCACAAACGCCCACCCCGACGCCCACTCCCACTCCCACGCCAACCCCAACGCCTTCGCCGAGCCCTTCGCCGACACCCAGTCCGATACCCAGTCCGACCCCAACAGTTATCAATTCCGACCTGTCGGCCGGCACCACCGTGACCAATCTCGGCAGCAATTTCCTGGAGCGCCTTGGAAATCAGGCGTCATCGGGGTTCGGCCGGGCCCTGCGCAATAATCCGGGCGGCGGCGGCGCATCCGAAGCCAGCGACGCGCCGGCTTTCCGGACCTGGGGCGAGGCCTACGGAATCTCGGCCAGGACCGGCCCGCTGGGCTTTTTCGTCGGCGACCGGCGTCAGACCTGGGGCGGGGTCGCAGGGTTGGGTGCGCGTGTTGCGCCGGGCGTCAATGTCGGCTTTTCGGTCGACCAAAGCGGTACCGCGATCGACGTTCCCCTGGCGCTGCAGTCGGCCACGCTCGATCTCACCCAGCTCGGCTTCAATGCCTCGGTCGACAAGGGGCCATGGACCTGGGCCGTCGCGCTGGTCCACGGTTTCGGAAAAATCAAGTCGAGCCGTGACACCGGGTTCGGCATCGCCAGCGCCGGCTACAATGCCCAAATCGACGGCGCGCTGACCGAACTCAGCTACTACTGGAACATGGACCAGAGCCGCATCGTGCCCAAGGCCGCGCTCGAATATGTGCGCGCCACGACCGGATCGCTGCAGGAAATCGGCGGGCTCGATCCGGTCATGGCGACCGGCGCCACGGCGGAGCGTTCGCGCCTCCTGCTGGGCGCGGAGATCGGGCACTACTGGATATTCGATCAGAAGATTTTCGACCTGTCCGCCTACGGCAAGTTCGTCGACAACGTCTCGCAGAATTTCAGTTCGGTCACCGTCAGCCTCGGCGCCCAGAGCATCACCGTGCAGGGCATCGGCGAAAGCCGATACGGCGCCGATGCCGGCGGCTCCGCGTCGCTCAGCCTCAGCAATACCGCGCGCCTCTACGTCAACTATGACGGCAAGTATCGCGCCGCGATGCAGTCGCACCAGGGGACAGTCGGCGTCGAGCTGAAGTGGTAGCGGGCGGACCGGCTGCGCGCCACGTCCGGCTGAGTCAGAGCAGTTCCTTCGCCCCCGTCAGAACGGGTTGGTAGCTGCATATCCCTCCATTCCGTAATTTGCTCTCGGTCCGGCCATCAGGGGTACGAGATCGTTCGGGTGAATAAACTCATCCCTGAAGCAAGGGTAGATCCTGGGATCGAAGATCTTCTTCAGCCAATCGATGACGATCTTGTGTCGATCGGAGTTGCGAAACTCCTTGTGATAGGTAAGCCAAAGTTCCGCATGATGACTAAAGCCCATATCGACTGCGACCAATGGCGCCCCTAAGGCAATGGACGCCGTTGGCAGGAAACCCACACCTGCTCCCCTTTCTACCGCATACAGAACGCCGATGCTGGAGTTTGTCTTTATTCCGATAACGCCTTCCAGCGAGGTCAGCCCGAAAATTCGGGCATAAGCGGTATCGTCCACTTGCGGCGCGCTCTGCTTGATAATTCGGTGATTTTTGAGCTCAGACAGAGATACAGGAACTCCGTAGAGCTTCTGGTACCCTTGGGAAACAAAAGGATAGATGTGAAGCCTGCCGAGCTTCGCGACGATCAGATCGGGATTTGTCGGCGGTTCGAGCTGAATGGCAATATCAGACTCCAGTCGCGCGACGTCGGCATGCTCCATCGCGCAGCGAAGATCGACCGTGATCTTCCGGTAGGTTTTCTGGAAATCGATCAACCTTGGAAGAATCCAGAAATTGCCGGGCCCCTCGGTCACGGCGACGCGTACGGTACCCGCAGGATCATTCGACGACTGAGACGCGCGCCGAAAAACATTGAAGGCGTGACGCTCCATTTCCGTCACATCGGCGATCATCGCGGCGCCTTCTTCGCTGAGCGTCAACCCGCTTGGATCGCGCAGAAACAGCTTGCAGCCGATCCGCTCTTCGAGCCGATCGATCCTTCGCATCAGGGTCGTGCTGGTCAGAGCAAGCACTTCAGCGGCGTTGCGGAAACTCTTGTGTCTCGTACAAACGAGAAATGATTTCAGATCATCCCAGGACGCATCCAGAACTTCGTCGGTTCGGCGCTGCGTCAACGCAGCACCCCGGTGCAAAAGTTGCTGCATACCTAAAATCCCCGCCCGTTATGGTTCTAGCCCACAGGTAGGAGCGACGATAGATGCGTGATCCAGTTAAGGAAAGGGCCTCTTTGGCCGCACGGCATGATTTCGATTCACTGTCGACCAGTTCGGATATCGAGGTACGGTTCGCGCAGCACTCCGAAATTCCTGTCCTGGCCGACATGGCTCATCGCATGGTTCCGGGAGTTCAGATTACGGCGCCGATCCTGAACAGATACCTTGCGTTCGATCCTGAATGCATCCTGACGTTCAACCGGCGGGAACGATTGCTCGGCGCGATAGCGTTTCTTTATCTCAACAGTCGCGGACACGACGCTCTCATTCTGGATGAGATTTATTTGACGCAACCGGACATCGGGTTGCTGGCCCGCAGCGGCGAGGAGGTGTCTGCCATCTACCTTTGGGCACTTGCGGCAACCGGTCGGGGTATCGCCGGAACTGGCAAGGTCGCGGCTCATTTGAGAACGCCGCGCTATGTCAACGCCAATTGCTTCGCCCAGCCATCGACAAAGGCGGGGCGCGATTGGCTGATCTCGGCATGCTTCAAGCAGATACCGAGCTTCCAGCCCGACCTCTGGTGTTACGAGCGGCCATGGAATCGTCTGCCGCCGAACAACCCAGCATCGAATGTCTCAGCAAGGAGTTTTGCAGATGCACGGTACTAGACACCCATTGACAGCCACCCCGAACCCGCGCGCGATTTCGATCCGCATTGCGCGCGATCCCAACGATCTCATGCTGGTCACCGCCATACGCGCCGCCGTCTATCTCGCCGAGCAGGACTGCCCGATCGAGGAGGAATTCGATGGCAACGATCTGGTCGCGGCGCACTTCATCGGATTTGTCGGCAAGGAGCCTGCGGGCTGCCTCCGGGTGCGGTTTTTCGGCGAATTCGCCAAGGTCGAACGTCTCGCCGTCCGTCACCAATACCGGCGTTCGCGGGTTTCATTCAAGCTGGTCCAGGCGAGCGTCGCCTACGTCAAGCGCAAGGGGTTCCGGAAGATCTACGGTCAGGCGCAGGACCGGCTGGTGGATTTCTGGGCGCATTTCGGCGCCAAGCCTCTCGGTCACAATCGCAAGATCACCTTTTCGGATTTCTCCTATACCGAAATGGTCCTCGACCTCGAGCCCAGTCCCGATGCCATCACGCTCGACAGCGATCCCTACGTGATCATCAGACCGGAGGGCGATTGGGACCGGCCCGGCGTTCTCGACATCTCGTCGGGTCGCGTGGCGACCTCTCCCCTTCGCACAGCGGCGTTGGCTCCAACATGATTTCGAATCGAAAATGATGGCTTTCATTCACGACGACCCGCCGATCCTGGTCTGCGCCGATCTCCAGACCGAGTATCTCACCGAAGGCCGCAGCCACGTCATCTCCGATGCCGAGGCGATCACCTCTCGCTGCCTGGAACTGATGACGCTCTGGCGCGGCAACCTCTGGCCGGTGATGCATCTGAAGCGGATCGCCCAGGCGGCATGGTTCAATCCGGCGTCGAACCTGACGGATTGGATCGCGGAGCTGAAACCGAGGCCGGGGGAACTCACCTTCGAGCATCCGCTGCCCTCGGCGTACAGTTCGACCCGGTTCGCCGAATACATGTCGAATATGAAAAACATTCGCTGCGTGCTGTTGGGGTTTTCCCTCGATGAAACCATCCTGTCGACCGTCGTCGACGGGTTTCACCGCAGCCATCGCTACCAGGTGATCATCGATGCGGTCGCCTGCAGGCGCCCCGGCGTCGGCGACGCCGCTTCATACAAACTGGCGGTCGTCAAAGTCATCGGCAATTTCGCGGGGATTCAGGGAAGCGCCGACCTCATCGGAGCAAGCGGCAAAATCGCGGTATGAGCGAAAAATTGGCCCCGTCGGCCTTGGCCGGAGGTCGCTTTGCAAGCGGTTCGGCCGGCTCGATGAGCACGCGCCGGTCCGAGTGCGGCGTGCGCGGAACGTCAGTTTCGATCGACCCTGACGACCCGTCCCTTTTCGATGGCGAGCGCCAGCCGGCCATGCTTCAGCGACAGCGCCGCCTCGCCGAACAGCTCGCGGCGCCAGCCGTGCAGCGCGGCGACGTCGGCGTGATCGTCGGCCGCGATCTCCTCGAGGTCGCCGACGGTCGCGATAATTTTGCTGGCGACGGCGTGGCGCTCTGACGTCATCCGCAGCAGGACTTTCAGGAGCTCGACGATCGCCGCGCCATTTGAATTGCCGCGCGGCTTCTCGATTTTCGGCAGGCCGGCGGGATCGCGGGCGAGGCCGCGCTGCACCGCGGCCACGATATCGGCGCCCCATTTCGAGCGGTCAAAACCCTTCGGCAGCGAGCGCAAATTCGCTAGCCGTTCGAGGCTGGTCGGCGCGTGGGTCGCGATATCGCCTACCGCATCGTCCTTCAGAACGCGGCTGCGCGGCACGTCGCGGCTTTGCGCCTCCTGCTCCCGCCATGCCGCGACTTCCATCAGCACCGCGAGATCCTTCGGCTTGCGCACCCGCGTCTTCAGCCGCTCCCAGGCGCGTTCGGGATGAAAGTCGTAAGTCTTTGGCGAGGTCAGAACCTCCATTTCCTCGCTGACCCAGTCGCTGCGGCCGCGCTTCTTGAGATCGGCATCCAGCGCCGCGAATACGTCGCGCAAATGGGTGACGTCGGAGACCGCATAGTGGATTTGTTCTTCGGTTAGCGGCCGGCGCGACCAGTCGGTGAAACGATGAGTTTTGTCCGGCCGATGCCCGGCGATGCGCTCGACCAGCTGGTCATAGGCGATGCTGTCACCATATCCGAGCACCATGGCCGCAACCTGGGTGTCGAAGATCGGGTGCGGAACGATGCCGGCCTGATGCCAGACGATTTCGATATCCTGACGGGCGGCGTGGAAAACCTTCAGCACCTTCTCGTCGGCCATCAGCGCGAAGAACGGCTTCAGATCGATGCCGGCGGCCAGCGTATCGATCACGACCGCTTCCTCGGCGCTTGCCATCTGCACGACGCAGAGCAGGGGATAATAGGTCGTCTCGCGCAGGAATTCGGTATCGACGGTGATAACCGGGTGTTTCGCGAGCCGGGCGCAAACCGCGGCGAGTTCCGAAGTGGTGGTAATCAGATCCATGAACAGTCCATGACGCTTCTTAGAACGGCGTTCTGCCGAAAGCGCTGATATGTCAAGGGTCTTGCGGCGAATTCGAGTCTTGCATTTTCGGCCGGACAGCGACTTTTTCGGGACTCAAGGACCGGCCGCGCCTGATCATGGGCCCGGCTCCGTTCAGCACATGCGTTGAGGAAACTGGATCCGTCAGTAATCGCGGATCTGCCGCTCAGACGGCCGCCGCGAGGAGGGAACGGCAAGCACGATGACGCACAGCGCGAGCATCGCCAGTCCCATGAATTCAAATACCAATGCGTCAAACACGTGAGTTCCCCCTAGCCAAGCCGTTAGACTTGTAGGGAACGCATTGACCGTTTCTTAATTCCTCGGGCTGGGCGCGCAACCGCCTCATGGAATGTTGAACGAAGGATTAACGATTCACGTTCCGCAAAAGGTCTGCAGCACGCGCTGGTCCGGCTTGGGCGGGTCCGCATAGACCGCGAAGGGGGGCTGGTCTTCATACGGTTTTGCCAGCACTGTCAGCAGGTCTTCGAACGGCGCAAAATCGTCGCGGTTTACGGCGGCTTCGATGACCGCTTCCACCCGGTGATTTCTCGGGATGAAGGCCTGATTGACCGCCCGCATCGCCGCCTGCCGCGCGGCGGGAGCTTGCGGTTCCTCGCCGATCCGTTGCCGCCAGCGCACTGCCCACTCGTCATAGGCGGCGGGCTCGGCGAACAATTGCCGGACATGGCCGTCATTGGCGGGATCGAGCGCGGCATCGCTCAAGCGCCTGAACGTCTGGGTAAAGTCAGCCTGGTTTTTGGCCATGGCGTCCAGCAATTCCTGCACAAGCGCCTCATCGCCGTGGCGCGTCGTGAACAGCCCGATCTTCCCGCGCAGCCCGGCCTGATAGGCGGTGCTGAAGGCTTCCGCGAACTCGCCGAGCGCGGCCTGCGCCTCCGATATGGCCTTGTCCTGCTCGGCGGAAAACAGCGGCAACAGGCATTCCGCGAGCCGCGTCAGGTTCCAGAGCGCGATCCGCGGCTGATTGGCATAGGCGTAGCGCCCCATCTCGTCGATCGAGCTGAACACGGTTGCGGGGTCGTAGTGGTCCATGAAGGCGCAGGGACCGTAATCGATGGTCTCGCCCGAGATCGAGGTGTTGTCGGTATTCATGACGCCGTGGATGAATCCGACCAGCAGCCAGCGCGCAACCAGCTCGGCCTGACGCGTGATCACGCCTTGCAGCAGCGCATGATAGGGACGATCGGCATTGGCGGCTTGCGGATAGTGCCTGTTGATGACGTGATCGGCCAGCCGCCGCACACCCTCGGTATCGCCGCGCGCCGCGAAATACTGAAACGTTCCGACCCGGATGTGGCTGGACGCAACGCGGGTGAGGACGGCGCCGGGCAACGGCGTCTCGCGCAACACGCTCTCGCCGGTCATAACGGCGGCGAGCGATCGCGTGGTGGGAATGCCGAGCGTGGCCATCGCCTCGCTGACGATATATTCGCGTAAGACCGGACCGAGCGCCGCGCGGCCATCGCCCCGGCGCGAAAACGGTGTCGGACCCGACCCCTTGAGTTGGATGTCACGTCGGATTCCATCCGCGTCGATCACCTCGCCGAGCAGGATGGCGCGGCCGTCGCCGAGCTGCGGCACGAAATGACCGAACTGGTGGCCGGCATAGGCCATCGCGATCGGGTCGGCGCCGTCGGGAATTCTTTTTCCGGCGAGGATCTCGGCTCCCTCGGGGCTATCGAGCCTGTCCGGATCGAGGCCGAGCTGGGTCGCCAGCCTCCGGTTCAGCTTGATCAGCCTCGGCGAGGTGACCGGTGTCGGTGCGACGCGGGCGAAAAAGTTTGCCGGCAGCGCTGCGTAGGTATGTTCGAAGGGGAAATGCACCGTCATGGCCCCAAGATAGGCATGTCCCGCAATTAGACAATCGGTTTGCCGCTGCGGAAGTGCAGGGATACGTTGTTTTTCCATCACTTTTCGGGGTGTTGCGGCGTTTTTGGGGCCCGGGCCCGGGGTTCATTCGGTTGCCGCGCCTGACGGCCTCGGCTAAACCCTGACCCTCCTTGCGGGGCTGTCTCCGGCCCGCGATTCGATCCTCCGACATCGGTTTTCAGGACATCCATGCATCGTTACCGGTCCCACACCTGCGGCGCGCTCCGCGAGAGCGACATTGACCAGACCGCTCGCCTGTCGGGCTGGTGCCATCGCATTCGCGACCATGGCGGCGTGCTGTTCATCGATCTGCGCGACCATTACGGGCTGACGCAATGCGTGGCCGACCCGGATTCGCCCGCGTTCAAGGATGCCGAAAAGCTCCGCTCGGAATGGGTGGTGCGGATCGACGGCAAGGTGCGCCGTCGTCCCGCCGGCACCGACAATCCGGAATTGCCGACCGGCGCGATTGAAATTTACATCAGTGAAATCGAGGTGCTGGGGCCGGCCGGCGAGCTGCCGCTGCCGGTGTTCGGCGAGCAGGAATACCCTGAGGACATAAGGCTTAAGTACCGTTTCCTCGACCTGCGCCGGGAGAAGTTGCACCAGAACATCATGACCCGCGGCCAGATCGTCGATTCCATGCGCAAGCGCATGAAAGATCAGGGATTCTTTGAGTTCCAGACTCCGATCCTGACGGCGTCTTCGCCGGAGGGCGCGCGCGACTTCCTGGTGCCGTCGCGGATTCATCCGGGCAAGTTCTACGCGCTGCCGCAGGCGCCGCAGCAGTACAAGCAGCTGCTGATGATGTCCGGTTTCGACCGCTATTTCCAGATCGCGCCCTGTTTCCGCGATGAGGATCCGCGCGCCGACCGGTTGCCGGGCGAGTTCTACCAGCTCGACGTCGAAATGAGTTTTGTGACCCAGGACGACGTGTTTGCCGCGATGGAGCCGGTGATCACGGGCGTGTTCGAGGATTTCGCCAAGGGCAAGCCGGTCACCAAGTCCTGGCCGCGAATTCCGTTCGCTGACGCTTTACGCAAATACGGCAGCGACAAGCCCGATTTGCGCAACCCGCTTCTGATGCAGGAGGTCTCCGAGCATTTCCGCGGCTCTGGCTTCAAGGTGTTTGCGCGGATGCTGGAAGACCCGAAGAACCAGGTCTGGGCGATCCCGGGACCCGGCGGCGGTTCCCGCGCGTTCTGCGACCGGATGAATTTCTGGGCGCAGGGCGAGGGCCAGCCCGGGCTCGGCTACATCATGTGGCGCGAGGGCGGAGAGGGCGCAGGTCCCCTGGCCAACAATATCGGCCCTGAGCGAACGGCGGCGATCCGAACCGCGCTTGGGCTGAAGGAGGGCGATGCGGCGTTCTTCGTCGCCGGCGACCCCGACAAGTTCTGGAAGTTTGCCGGCCTCGCCCGCACCAGGCTCGGCGAAGAGTTGAACCTGATCGACAAGGATCGGTTCGAACTCGCCTGGATCGTCGACTTCCCGATGTACGAATACAACGAGGACGACAAGAAGGTCGACTTCTCGCACAATCCGTTTTCGATGCCGCAGGGCGGTCTTGAGGCGTTGCAAACGCAGGATCCGCTGACCATCAAGGCGTTCCAGTACGACATCACCTGCAACGGCTACGAGATCGCATCCGGCGGTATCCGCAATCATCGGCCCGAGGCGATGGTGAAGGCGTTCGAGATCGCTGGCTATGGCGAGAAGGACGTCGTCGAACGCTTCGGCGGCATGTACCGCGCATTCCAGTATGGCGCACCGCCGCATGGCGGCATGGCGGCCGGGGTCGATCGCATTGTGATGCTCCTGTGCGGCACCACCAACTTGCGCGAAATCTCGCTGTTCCCGATGAACCAGCGCGCCGAGGATCTGCTGATGGGCGCGCCGTCGGAAGCCACGCCCAAGCAGCTCAAGGAGCTGCATATTCGGCTGGAATTGCCGAAGAAATAACGCTGCTGAATTTTCGTTTTGTTGCATCGCACCCGGATCGCCCGAAGGCGCTTGATTACCGTATCGATTTGAGATTGGATTTGGTCTCGTTCCAGAGACGGCCATCTGCGCACGCAAGGCCGCAAGAACGACAATCATAAACGCTGCAAGGCATTCCGGGAGGAATTAATGTCCGAGATCGAGCGGCGCGCCCTCATGAAGGGCGCGGCATTGAGTGCGCTCGCCTTCACGGCGGGCGGCGTCGAGGTTCTGCTCTCGCCGCGCGCGGCGCGCGCACAGAATATTCCGTTCCGCACGCTGACGGCGGAACAGGCCGAAACGCTTGAGGCGCTCGGCGACACGCTGGTGCCCGGTGCGCGGCAGGCCGGGATTTCCCATTTTGTCGATCAGCAATTATCGATCCCGCACGGCGAAGCTTTGCTGGAAGCGCGCATTCTCAACATCCGCCCGCCTTATGTGAATTTTTACCGCGCTGCCCTCGGCGCGGTCGACCGGGCCAGTCAGGCGAAGAACAGCGACAAGAAATTTGGCCAGCTCAGCGATGACGAGCGGCATGGCTTCGTTGACTTGATGCGCCAAAACAAGATTGAGGGCTGGCAGGGTCCGGCCGGTCCCTTCGTCTATCTGGTGCTGCGCAGTGACGCCGTCGACGTTGTCTATGGCACGATGGAAGGCTACGCGGCGCTTGGCATTCCTTACATGCCTCATATCGCACCCGATAAGAGGTGGTGACATGGCCAATCTCGAAAAAGTCGATGCGGTCATCGTCGGCGCCGGCGCATCCGGTTCGCTCTATGCCGCGGTGCTGGCAAAGGCCGGCAAGAAGGTTGTGCTGCTGGAGGCAGGACCGGACTGGCAACTGAAGGATCTCATTAGCTCGGATTTCTGGGGCCGGCGCA
>Ga0097691_1002590_pt1 | contig 11912 bp, 6 predicted proteins | sample NGESurdeep072012_8_FD_72858 | JGI IMG/M metagenome (GOLD analysis project Ga0097691, IMG submission 72858) | Arctic peat soil microbial communities from Barrow, Alaska - NGEE Surface sample 210-1 deep-072012 | ecosystem: Environmental > Terrestrial > Soil > Wetlands > Peat ...
TCGCTGGCGATTGGGCCGTCGGCGTTGGAGAGATCGTGGATGATGCGCTCGCGGTGCTTGATCGCGGTCGAGACCGCCGATTCCATGGCAATCCAGTAGAGCGCTCCTCCCACCAGCCCAGCGAACCCCAGCACCAGGTAAAAGGCTATGTCGCTCGCGAAGGCATAGCGCGCCACATACGCCAGCAGCACGGGCAGCAACGACAGCGGATACAACAGCATGATCAACGCCTGAAAACGGCTGGACGCGCCGCCTTGCGACACTCGTTCGGGGTTCAGCCCGCGCGGATACTGCACGCTAGAGATGTTGCCCAATGCCAGCATGTAGAGCGAACAGACGCCGATCACGAGCAGCGTTTCCAGCAGTTGGGCGGCCCCCGGATTCACGCCGAACAGGCTGGTGACGCCGGCCAGGATGAACACCTCCAGGTAGATGAACACCAGCGCCGCCACGTTCTTGCCGGCGAATGTTTTGGCCAGCGGTTGCGGCGCGGCGAAGTAGATCAGGGCCGCCGACCGGTCGAAGCCGAAACAGTTCCAGAAGGACACCTGTCCCAGCAGGGTGAGCGAATAGACGCAGACCACGGTCAGGAAATGATGCGACAGCGTGGTGTTGCGGCCGGCCCGGTTGCCGAGAATCATGGGCAGCCAGATCATCAGGCCGAAGGAGAACCCCATCACGAAGACCATGCGGTAACGCGGCGTTCGCGAGAGCGACCGGAGTTCCTTTTCGACGATGGCGGCCAGCGGGTCGCGGAGCCATCGCGCGGGAAAGCGGTAGAACGCTTCGGCCGCCGCCTGCATCGGCGAGACGCCGTTGGTCTGGGGGATGGCTTGCGCCGCCACCGCGTCAAAGCGCAGATTGCGTTCGAACTGGGTGCGGCCGAACCATCCGGCGAGCAGGGTCCATCCGGCCAGCGAGAGCAGCGCCGCGAGTTCGCTCCGTCCCAGCGCGGCCCAGGCGGCGGCCGTCCACGGCCACGCCACGCTCTGCATCAGGTGGGTCCAGTTGCCCGTCAATTGGGGACGATGGCCGGTCACGAACAATAGACGCGGCACCATCCACACCATGAAGATCAGGAAGATCAGCAGTTCGCGAACCTTGCGTTTGGAGAGCAGGCGTTCCAACAGACTGCGCGTGCCGCTGGCCAGCAGCAGGTTGAATGCGATGTAGAGCAGCACCGCCGGCAGTGCCAGCCATCCCGAGATGCCCGCGTTGTGGAACATGCCGGCGACGCTCCCCACCAGCACCATCAGCATTTCGACGCCGGTGGTCAGCCGCAGCAGCACCTCCACCTGAAACAGCTTGGAGTGCGGCACCGGATAGACCATCAGCTTGCGCATATCGAGCGCCGAGCCCATGCTGGCCGAAAGAATCGGCATGGCCTGCCAGTACACGCACACGCCCAGCGCGCCCAACGGCAGCCAGAGCCGCAGCCTGCCGGCGGACGCCCCGGATACGCCGAGGAACGCGGCGCAGGCCACCACCACCCAGATGCCGTACCAGAAGAGCCCGGTGATGACGCCGAACACGCGGCCGCGGCTGCCGATCCGCAGGCTGAGCAATTGGGCGCGCAGGATGGCCGCGATCATAGCCACTCCAGCCGGCCGGTCTGCTGGCCCGCGCCCACCAGGCGCACGAAAGCGTCTTCCAGCGATTCGCCGCCGGCGCGCAATTCGCTCAGCGCCGCGCTGGTAACGATGCGTCCCTGGTTGATGATGGCCACGCGATCGCAAAGCCGCTCCACCACTTCCAATACGTGCGTGGTGAGGAAGATGGTGGCGCCGCGCTGTACCTGGTCCGTCAGGATGTCCTTCATCAGGCGCGCGCCCACCGCGTCCACGCCTTCGAAGGGCTCGTCCATCAGAAAAAGCTCGGGATGGTGGATCAGCGAGGCGGCCATGGCGACGCGCTTGCGCATGCCTTTGGAGTATTCGCCAATGATCTTGCGGTCGGCCTGGAGTTGGAACAGGTCCATCAGTTCGCCGGCGCGTTCCATGGCGGTGGGCCGCGGCAACCCGTACATGCGACCCACGAATTCCAGGAACTCGACGCCGCTCAGACGGTCGAAAAGCAGCGATTCATCGGGCACCAGGCCGATTCGTTGCTTGATCTCGAGTTCGTCCCCGGGCATTTTCAGGCCGAGGATCTCAATGCTCCCGCCATCGGAGGGGATCAATCCGGTGAGCATGCGGATGGTGGTCGATTTCCCCGCGCCGTTGGGCCCGAGGAAGCCGAAAAACGATCCGCGCGGGACTTCGAGATCGACGCCATCGACGGCGGCTTTGAGCCCATACGATTTTCGAAGATCGCGGACCAGGATGGCGGGGGACATCTTTCCAGTTTACGGTGCCGGGGCGGACATGAGCTGGGAAAGGAGGTTATTCAACGCAGAGACTTAGCGCGGCGGAGCCGCAACCAAAGTGGAAAGGCGTTCGCAATCTTCGTATGATGTGTGTTTCCAGGCACGTATCGCGGAAGAAAGGAACGCCATGAAACAGTTTATCGCGAAGTTTACAGACCGGATCGACGGTGTGCTGTGCGGGTTTGATCGACTGGTGATGCGCGGAGAACTGCGCGCGCTTTACATCGCCAAGGGCGGAGGAATCGAGCAGTACCTGAGAAGCAGCCATGTGATGTTCAAGGACTTCGGTGAGCACGTGTTGGAGGTGAGCCGCCGGTTGAAGGAGGCCTCGCTGGCAGCCGCGCTGGAACTGGGTCGGGTAGTGCGGTATGTGCCGTCGGCGGCGGCGAGCAAAGAGGACATCGCGCGTCAGATTGCCGCGGAACAGAAGATTCAAAGTGGGTTGGTCTGCGTGCTGAGCAGCGTGGAGCCGTGCATGAGTTTTCAGGCGGTGCCGAACCGGGAGACCAAGAAACTGGATTTCAAACTGGAACAGCGCAAGTGTCTGCACCTGTACCATTACCTGATTCACCCGGTGTTCGGCTTCATGAACGCGCGGATTCAGACGTGGTTTCCGTTTCGGGTTCAAATTTGCCTGAACGGACGCGAATGGCTGGCGAGAAGTATGGATGCGGCGGGACTGCGTTACGTGCGACAGGACAACTGTTTTCCATGGATTGAAGATTTTCCCGCGGCACAGCGGTTGATGGACGAACAACTGTCGACGAATTGGCCGGAGGAACTGAACCGGATAGCGGCCACGTTGAACCCGGTTCACGAACAGATCTTTGAGCACTATCGCGTAAACTACTACTGGACCACGCACCAGAGCGAGTGGGCCATAGATATTCGATTTCCGAAGCAGGAGGACCTGCGGCGACTCTATCCGGCCTTGCTGCGCCACGCGATCACCACCTTTGGGAGCCCGAACGTGCTGCGTTTTCTTGGCAAGCCGACGCGACTGGACGGGGGTGTCCCGCGCTGGTACAGCGGCGAATTGTTCAGCGACCTGAAACAGCGCGCGGAGGGCATTCGGATCAAGCACTACATCGATGGCAATTCGCTGAAGGCCTACGACAAGGCGTACACCCCCGTGGGCAGTCTTCTCCGCCTGGAGCCCACCATCAACGAAGTGGCCCCGTTCCGAAGCTATCGTCCCAAAGAAGGCGATCCGAATGGAGAGCGTGCCTGGCGTCCGATGCGGCGCGGGATAGCGGATCTGCACCGGCGGGCCGAGGTATCGCAGAAGGCGGCGGAACGGTACGCGGATGCTTTGGCCAGCGTGGATGACACAAGACGGCTGGAAGAATTGACGGAGAATCTGGAGCGGAGCACCAAGTGGCAGGGCAGAGCGGTCCGCGGCCTGCGTGTTTTGGGAGAGGACAATCGACTGCTTCTCGCCGTGAGTCGGGGTGAATTCAACCTGAACGGATTCCGCAACCGAGACCTGCAACGCTTGCTCTACGGTGGTAAACCGGCCGATGCTGCCGAGGGCAGACGCCGCTGCGCAGCCATGAGCAGGAAACTGCGGATGCTGAGGGCGCACGCGCTGATCAAGAAAGTTCCCCACACGCATCGCTATCTCCTCACCGATCTCGGACGTGTCGCGATTACGGCCATATCCGCTGCGCAGCACGCCACGGTAGCGGAACTGTCGAGGGCAGCATGAAATTTGTGCAAAATAACAAAATTCTTGAGGATAGCAATGCAGAGAACGCAGAGGAAAGCGCAGAGAAGCAACGACTATGAAAGGTGGCACCCGAGCTTGCTCTTGCGCTTGTTCTTCTCTGCGCCGATCTCTGCGTTCTCTGCGTCTCTGCGTTGAATAGAACTTTTCGAGTTTCATTGCGCCCTCGCGATGGTCCATTTGAGGCCGGCGACGAAGTTTAGTTTCGGCGAGGGGAATCCGAACACTTCCTCGTATTGGCGGTTGAGCGCATTGCGCAAGTTGCCGTAAGCGGTCACGCCCCGGCCGAGAGTGTAATTCAGGTTGACGCCGGCGTTGGCGAATCCGGAATTCCAGAATAATCCATTGCTGGCGCCAAGGTATGGCTCCTCGTAGAGCGTGCGGCCGCGGAAGTAGCCGGAGATATCGGCGGCGAACTGTCCGCGCGTGAAGGTGGCCACCACATTCCCGGAGTTCTCGGGACGGCGCGTCAACTGTTGGCCAACAGTAAAGTATCGCGGCGCCAGGTCGCCAGAGCCATCGAGCGAGAGGATGCGGGTTTTGAGCAGCGTGTAGGATCCGGTGACGAGGACCCAGCGGGCCGGCCGCAGCCGCGCCGAGAGCTCCGCGCCCTGCGCCTGCGAGTTGGCCAGGTTGGCGGATTGAAAGTGACTCAACGCGGTGAGCGAGCCGCCGAGGGTGACGATCAGGTCGTAGTAGCGGTTGTAGAAATAGGTGGCGTCGAGCGTCAGCAGGTTGCCGAACTTCCGCTCCACCCCGGCATCGACGCTGCGTGTGCGTTCGGGCTTGAGCGCGGGGTTGTCGGTGAATGCCAGGTCGAAGCCGGAGGGCGGGCGGAGGCCCATGCCGAAGGAGGCGTGCAGGCGGGTGCCGCCGGTTGCATATGCCGCCGAAAGCTTGGGATTCACACGCGAGATATTGCTCTGGGGGAAGAACGGTCGCGTGTAGCCGTCAGTGGGAATCGATGCCGTACGGAAGAATTCGGCGCGCATGCCGGCAGACAGGAACAGGCGGCCCGCCACCTCGTAGCGGTTCTCGGCGTAAATGGAAATCTCGTTGCGCTCGATCGGAAAGGTGGAAAAGGCGGCGTCGGTGATGTAGCTGTTGGTCACGGATTCGTGCCCGCCGGTGACGCCAAACGAAGCGGTATCGTGGCGCGACAGGCTGACGATGGTGCGGGCTTCGCCCTGGCCGCGGAGATCCTTGCCGAAACTGAAGCCGTACGGACTCACGAAGCCGCTGTTATAGAGAAAAAAGCTGCCCGACAATTCCTGGCGAACCCGCGGCGAGAGGTCGGCTTCGTAGTGCGCGCCGTACTCGGAGAAGTTGTTCTTGGCACGGCTGACGGTGTCGATTCCGGTGAACGTGTGCATGGGATCGGAGCCCCAGGCGCCGGGTTGGCCGACTTCGTTGGAGTCGAAGTAGCCGTGCAGGGAGAGGCTGTGGCGGCCGAAGCGGCGGGTGATGTTGAGCAGCACATCTTCGTTGCGGTAATCGTCGTTGGTCACCAGGCCATCGTTATCGTAGCGCGAGGTGGAGACCAACAGGCCGAAGCCGGCGACGGTCCCCGTGCCGGTGATGGCGAAGCGGCGCTCGTTGTGGCTGCCGCCTTCGGCCAGCAGATTCAGTTGGGGAGCTGTTTCGGGACGGCGGGTGACGAAGTCGATGACGCCGGAGTTGGCGTAGGAGCCGTAGACGGCGGATTGCGCGCCGCGGACGACATCGATGTGGTCCACCGCTTCGCTGGGGATGTGAGCGAAATCAAAACCCAAGCCGCCACCGAATCCAATTACCGGGACGCCGTCGATTTCCACCAGGTTCAGGTTGGCATTGCCGCCGCGCAGGAAGAGGCTGGTCACGCCGCCGGGCGCGCCGGATTGATTGAACGCCACGCCGGGAACGTAGCGCAGCAGGTCCATGGCAAAGGGCTCGTTGCTTGACCGCACGCGGCTGCTGGGAATCGCGTCCACACTGGATGCTTGCAGGCTGGCGGGGATTTCGATGGTAGATCCGATCACCTGCACGGAATCCGTCCGCGGGGCGATGTCGAGTTGCACGCTGGCTGCCTGATCGAGCGCCAGGGTGCGGGTGCTGAAGCCGGGCGCGGCGACGACGAGCCGCGTGTCGGGGGTTTCGGGAGCGTCCAACTGAAAACTACCGTTGGGGGCGGCGGTGGTCCGCGCCACCACGCCGACGCGGTTGACGGCGGCGATTTGCGCGCCGGAGACCGGGGCTCCGGATGGGTCGATGATTTTGCCTTTGATCCCGGAGGCCGAGAGGCAGGCGGAAAAAGTCAAACAAAAGGCCAGCAGGCCTGCAACGATTCGTAGCATTTCTGGCTCCTCCCTCGAGAGCCGAGTGATCACGACTCGCTGGCCGGTCTCCTGACTTGCGCCTCATCAAATCTGCCGCCCTTCCCATTCCGTCACCGGAACAGTGGCTTGTTCGGCCGATTCTCCGCGCTTACAGTAGCGGGGCTGTGCTGGATTTTCACCAGCTTCCCGTGCACCAACGAAAACTTCGACTACGATCTGAGTGTACACTATTGGGATATCGCTTGCTTACGCGCGCGGCTCCGATGGGAGCCGCGATGCGCCAGTCGGAGCCGCGACCGGGGTACCCTCTGGGTCGGGAGCGATGATTTTGGAACAGTGTACTTAGCTAACAGAGAGTTCCATGCGGACTTCAGTTTCCCAACTTCTGCGACTGGCCTTGCTGCTGGCCGTGATGGGCTGGCTTCTTCCCGCCGGCGGGGCAGACGCCAAGCCCGATAAGAAGAAATCGCAGGCGGCATTGGAGCGCGGCAAGAAGGCGGACGATGCGGGGCAGCGCACCGAGGCGATCGCCGCCTATACCGAGGCAATCCAGGCGGACGGTTCCAACGTGGATGCGTGGCGGGCACGCGGCCGCGATTACCAGGCCGCGGGCGACCTCCAGAAGGCGCAGGCCGATTTCGACCAGGCGATCGAGACGCAGCCGGGCGGCGCGGAGAACTACCTGGCGCGCGGTGGTTTTTTTGCGGCGGCCGGACAGCCGCAGCGCGCCATCCACGATTACACGGTGGCGATCAACCTGAAGCTGGAGCGCAGCGATGTGTATGCCGCGCGCGGCAAGGCGTACACCGAAGTCCGGCAGTTCGAGCAGGCGGAGGAAGACTTCACGCAGGCCATCAAGCTGCGCCTCGACAATCCGGAACCGTACCTGGGGCGCGGTATCGCGCGCGCCGAACAGCGCAAGTATCGCGACGCGTTGGAAGATTTCGATTCCTGCATCGGGCGCAAGCCGGATCACGAGGAGTGCTGGGTGGAGCGGGCACTGGCCTCCACCGGCATCGGCGATTTCACCCACGCGTTTGCCGATCTCAACCAGGCGCTGAAGCTGAACCCGGAGGATCTGCGCGCGCGCCGCGTGCGCGGCGCGGTGCGCGAGCGGCTGGGCGACGACAAGGGCGCGGTGGTAGATTACACGGAGGCTCTGCAGCGCGACCCCAAGGACGCGCGCATCTACATGGCGCGCTCCGCGGTCTACGTGCGGATGAAGATGTACGCCGAATCGCTGGAAGATCGCCAGCAGGCGGTGCAACTCGACCCCAAGAACCCGGAAGTGTACGTGGCGCGCGGCGGTTCTTATCATTTGCTGGGGCAGCACGATAAGGGAATCGAGGACCGTACCCGCGCGATCGGCCTCTCGCCGGCATCGCCGCTTGGGTGGACGGCGCGCGGCTACGCGTATTTCCTGCTGGAACGTTGGGACGAGGCGCTTTCGGATCTGGACCAGGCGGTGAAGCTCGATCCGAAGAACGCCGAAACCAGGCAGCTATGGGCGCAGGCACAGTCCCACGTGGAGGAGAAGATCAAGCAGGCGCGCGCCAAGGAACTGGCGCCGGAGACGGGCAATGTCCAGTTGCCGGTTCCGGTGGATGCACCGGCCACGCCCGTGACGCCGGACCGGCAACCGGCGGTTGCGGCGCCCACTTCGGTCAAGGCTCCGGCTGCGGCTCCGGCCGCCGCGGCGCCGAAGGTAGCGAAGGTTCTAGCGCCGCCGCCCGCCAAACCCGTGACCACCGCGGCCGAGTACCAGCAGCAGGGGCGCAAGCTGATCCAGGAGGAGCACTTCGCGGAGGCCATCGAACCGCTGACGCAGGCCCTGAAGCTGGATCCGTTCCTGGCGACGACCTTCAACGCGCGCGGGTACGCCTACTACCGCCTGAAGAAGCTCACCCAAGCGATCGCGGATTTCGACCAGGCGATCAAGCTGAATCCGATGTACGCCAACGCGTACACCAATCGGGGTGTGGCCAGGCGGGCAGCGGGGGACAAGGCGGGTGCGGACGCCGATCAGGCAAAGGCGCGGGAATTCCTGAAGGCGCCGGCGAAGTAGGTTTGTCAGATTCTGAAAAATTCGCCCTTCTAAACTATTGATTCCAAGTGGACATGCGCCTTCGATTTGTCAGAGTCTGACAAATCGCCCGCCACGCTACTTCACGATCGCGGAGGATTTCCCCGCGAACTCCAGCACCCAGGTGGGGAAGATTCCCAGGAAGAGGGTGCCGAGCGCGGGTACGAGCAGCGCGATGCGCAGGCCGGGGGAAAGGGGCTCCGCCGACTCGGTGGCTTCGCCGGGTTCGTGCATGTACATCACCACCAGGATGCGCAGGTAGTAGTACGCCGCCACGGCGCTATTCAGCAGGCCGAGGACCGTCAGCCAATACAGGTGGCTATCCAGCGCGGCCTTGAAGATGTAGAACTTGCCGAAGAAGCCGCCGGTGAGCGGGACGCCGATCAGCGAGAGCAGGAAGATGGCGAACAGGGCGGCGGTGAGCGGTTGCTTGCGGCCCAGGCCCTTGAAATCGTCGATGCTCTGGAAGCGCTCGCCCTTGCCGGTGAGCACGCTGACGGCGGAGAAGGCGCCCACATTCATGAAGGCGTAGGACGCGAGATAAAACATGGCAGCGGCGGTGCCGGTGTCAGAGTGCGCGCTGAGCGCCACCAGGACGTAGCCGGCGTGCGCGATGGAACTGTAGGCCAGCATGCGCTTGATGTTGGTTTGCAGCAGCGCGGCGAAATTGCCGACGCACATGGAAGCCAGCGCGCAGGTCCACACCAGCGGCTCCCAGCGGTTGCCGATGGGGTCGAAGGCGGTGACGAAAATGCGCAGGAAGATGGCGAAGGCGGCGGCTTTCGGTCCGGCGGAGAGGAACGCGGAGACGGGGGTCGGCGCGCCCTGGTAGACGTCGGGCGCCCAGATCTGGAAGGGGGCGGCGGAGACTTTGAAGGCCAGCCCGACGAACATCAGGGCGGCGGCCACGGCCAGGATGGGGTCGCCAGCCTGGTGCAGAACGGCGCGGCGGACCAGCAACAGGTTGACGCTGCCGGTGGCGCCGTAGATCAGCGCCACGCCGTACAGGAAGAAGGCGGTGGCGAAGCTGCCGAGCAGGAAATACTTGAGCGCGGCTTCGTTCGAGCGCTTATCGTCGCGCAGATAGCCGGCCAGGATGTAGCTCGCGATGGAGGAGATCTCGAGGCCAATGAAGACCATGATCAAGTCGTTGGACGCGGCCATCAGGCACTGCCCGGCGATGGAGAACAATAGCAGCGCGTGGTATTCGCTGGTCTCGGCGTTCTGCTGCGCCAGGAAGCGGTAGGACGGCAAGACGGTCAGGATGCCGACCACGATCACCAGGACGCGGAAGAAGGTGGCGAAGCCATCCACCATGAGCATGCCGCCGAATGCCGGTCCGCCGATGGTGTACGCGTAGACGCTGGCGCCCAGCGCGGCCGCTAGCGCCATCAGGCTGAGATGCCCGAAGGCGTTGGACCCGCGCTTGTGGATCAGGGGATCGAGCACCATGAGCAGGGTGCCCATCACGGTGAGAATGATTTCGGGCAGGAAGCGCAGGGCGTCCTGTGGGTTGAAGACCGGACTAACGGGCACGGGCGACCTCCGTGCCTCGCGGCGCTGCCAGCGCCGGAGCGGACAGGCGACCCAGAGGGTGCCCCGGCCTGTCCCACTGCTGCACCCGGTAGGGGACGTTCACGTTGGTCTGTTCCAACACGCGCGCGGTGTTCTTGCCGACGGGCGGGAGGAAGCTTTGCGAGTACACGCCCATCCACACCATCATGACGATGAGCGGGAGGATGGCGGCCCATTCGCGTCCGTTGAGATCCGGAATGTGCCCGCGAACTTCGGGACCGGCCTCGCCGTAGAACACGCGCTGGTACATCCAGAGCATGTAGCAGGCGGAGAGGATGACGCCGAGCGAGGCCCAGACGGTCCAGGTGAAGTTGGCGATGGCGGTTCCCTGCAGCACCAGGAATTCGCCGACGAAATTGTTCAACATCGGCAGGCCGATACTCGCCAGGGTAGTGATCAGGAAGGCGGTGGAGAGCCAGGGCGCGACCGAGGCCACGCCGCCGTAATCGGCGATTTCGAGCGAGTGGCGCCGCTCGTAGAGGATGCCGACAAAGAGGAAGAGCGCGCCGGTGGAGACGCCGTGATTGAGCATCTGGTAGACCGCGCCATCCAGGCCGGGCTGGGTGAAGCTGAAGATGCCGAGCACCACAAAACCGAGGTGAGCGACCGAGGTGTACGCCACCAGCTTTTTCAGATTGGGCTGGACCAGAGCCACCAGCGAACCGTAGATGATGCCGATGATGGCGAGCACGCCGATCCAAGGTGCGCAGGCGCGCGCCGCGCTGGGGAAGAGCGGCAGGCAGAAGTGCAGGATTCCGTAGGTGCCCATTTTCAGCATGACGCCGGCCAGCATGATGGAGCCGGCGGCGGGCGCTTCCACGTGAGCGTCGGGCAGCCACGTGTGAAGCGGGAAGAGCGGCACCTTGATGGCGAAGGCGATGAAGAACGCCAGGAAGAGCAGCATCTGCTCGCCGGCGGGAAAGCTCAACTTGCCGTTGGCCAGCATCTCCAGAATCGCCGGATAGCTGAAGGTCAGGGTCTTGTTGTAGATGTAGATGATGGCCGCCAGCATCAGGACGGAGCCCGCCATGGTATAGAGGAAGAACTTGACGGCGGCGTAGATGCGGCGGTCGTGGCCCCATATGCCGATCAGGAAGTACATGGGCACGAGAGAGACTTCCCAGAAAACGTAAAACAGGAATAGGTCCTGCGCCAGAAAGACGCCGATCAGGCCGAATTCCAGCAGCAGCAGGAAAGCGTAGAACTCCTTGCAGCGATCCTTGATGGAGTTCCACGAAATCAGCACGCAGAGCGGGGTGAGGAAGGTGGAGAGCAGCACCAGCCACAGGCTGACGCCGTTCACCGAGACGGCGAAATGAATGTTGGGGGTGCCGATCCAGGGCACGTCGACCAGGAACTGCTCGCCCGCGGCAGTGCGGTCGAACCAGGCAAGCAGGCCGAGCGAGGCGGCGAAAATCCCGAGCGAGCCAATGAGCGCCCACAGGCGGCTGGTCCGCGCGGAAGACGCGCGCGGAATCGCCAGGGCGATGACGAACGCGGCCAGCGGCAAGAAGAGAACCAGGGTGAGGAGGTTCATCGGGGGAGACCTCCCAACAGGCCCATGGCCACGATCAGGGCCACGGAGCCGAACAACACCCAGGTGGCGTAACTCCGGATATTGCCGGATTGCAGCAGGCGCAAGACGCTACCCACATCGCGGCAGCGCGCCCCCACGCCATTGACGATACCATCGATCAGCCCTGCGTCCACGCCCTTCCAGAGAACCATGCGCGAGCCGCCGATGAGCGGGCGGACCACGGTGGCCGAGTAGATTTCGTCCACGAAGTACTTGTGGTAGATCAGTTGATACGGGGCCTTGAAGGTCTGGGCCAGCGAATCCGCCATACC
>Ga0097691_1002591_pt1 | contig 11904 bp, 10 predicted proteins | sample NGESurdeep072012_8_FD_72858 | JGI IMG/M metagenome (GOLD analysis project Ga0097691, IMG submission 72858) | Arctic peat soil microbial communities from Barrow, Alaska - NGEE Surface sample 210-1 deep-072012 | ecosystem: Environmental > Terrestrial > Soil > Wetlands > Peat ...
TGGCCAAGGGTGCCCTTGCCCGCGCGCTACGAGCCAAGGGCATCGAAAACCACCTGGCCGATGAAGCGCTGGCCTCCATCTCCGATGAGGATGAACGTGATCGGGCTCGCGCTCTGGTGGGCAAGAAGCTACGGGCGATGCACGGGATGGGCATCGAGGTGCAAACGCGACGGCTGGCCGGCATGCTGGCGCGCAAAGGTTACTCCGCCAGTGTTACCCACGCCGTGATCCGTGAGGCCATCGCGGATGCGCCCGAATACCTGCCTGACTGAACGCGTGCTCACTGATAGTCAAGGCTCGTTGTGCGGTAGGTGAGGTCGGCACATCACCGCGAAGGTGGGGCCGATTCGGACTGTGCCGTTCCAGGTGGACGTGACTTCTGTAACGTTCGCGGACGTTGACCCGGCGAGAGTTGCCTGCCACGTCGGTCGCTGGTGAGTGCTTGCCATGCAGTCATGGCCGTTGTCTGTGTCCTTGGGTCTGCTCGCGATTCGGCGACCATCGCACCTGCCTGAGACGTGAGCACGGACGGCTGCCAGCCCGGCTCCGCACGCATTCAGCCCGCGGTGAGGCCCTCGGCGGCGTGAGGCTGGTCGAATTAGGTCGTTTCGCGGTCTTGACATCTAGTCCGTTCAGTCGAAAGCCGTGGCCTGTCTGGCCCAGTTCGGGGCGATCCCACTGCGGGCGCCCCGGAGCAGATGTCAGCGTTTGTTGCAACGGCCCAAGGTCGGGTGAGTCGGGTTGGTCACAAGCCGCAGCCCTGGAACAGACGCAGCGGCCATCCTCGCAGGCTCAGTTCCCAGTGGGGGCTTGGGGAGTCGTTGGAAGGACATCGCGTGATCGGAATGAGACGGGTTGGCCACGCAGGCATCGTCTGTGCGCTACCCATTCTTGCGCTGCTGGTGCCTCAAGCCGCCTATGCAACGACCAATCTCGCCGGTGGTGCCATCAGCGTGCCGGGTGCCTCGAGTCCGGCCAAGCCTGCGCCAGCAGTGCCGGGATCTACCCGATTCGTGTCCTACAACGGTGTGCGGCTCACCGTGCCGGCGGCCTGGCCGGTGATCGACCTACGGCTGCATCCCAGCGCGTGCGTCCGCCTTGACCAGGGCGCACTCTATCTCGGGTCGCCGGGCCCACAGTCGGATTGTCCCGCACACGCGGTCGGGCGCGCCGACACCGTCTGGCTGAAGCCGGCTTCGGCCGGGCAGATCGAGCCGATGACCTCCCAGCTTGCGACAGTGGGCGCTCTTGCCGCACGAGTCAGTGTCGACTCGGTCAGCCATGACAGGCAGGCGCAGCTCGTCGCTGAGGGCGTTGACCTGGAGGCGACATGGGGAGCGGACATCTCGTCGATCGACCGGGTTCTTGCCTCAGCGGTGAGGTCGTCCGACTCGACCACCACGGCGCCGACGGTCCCTTCGCTGGCCGCGGCCTCATTGCCGGCAGCCACGACACGTAGCGGCAGTGCGCCCGCCGCGTCGCAGCCCGCCTCCCCCGCCGCGGTCTCGCCCATGATCGCTGGGGCCACGTTCAACGGCATGGCATTTGACACCTGCGCAGCGCCGTCGGCATCGACCATGCGCGCGTGGCTCCACTCGCCTTATCGTGCAGCAGGGATCTACATCGGCGGGTCGATGAGGGCGTGCGGCGACGGCAACCTCTCAGCCAGCTGGGTTGCTCAGGTGCACGCGATGGGATGGCGGCTGATACCGACTTATGTGGGGCCACAGGCTCCGTGCGTGAACCAGTCGGGACTGGACCCCATCTCCTCGGCATGGGCCTCTGCGCAGGGCAGCGCCAACGCCTATGACGCCGTCTTACATGCGAGGTATTTCGGCATGGGTCCAGGCACGCCGATCTACTACGACATGGAGGGGTACAGCCCTTCAGGTAGCTGCTCACGAACGGTCATGACCTTTATCTCCGCGTGGACGCGCGAGCTGCACCACCTGGGTTACAAGTCGGGCGCCTATGGCAACCCCGGGTCACTGATGACGGACATGTCGCGCGCGGTGGCCTCGCCGGGGTTCGCCCCGCCGGACAATGTCTGGTTCGCGCACTGGAACGGGCTTCGGAACACCTCGGACCAGAGAAGTTACCCAGGCTTTCCGGATAGTAAGTGGAGTCGTGGCCAGCGGGTGCATCAATACGACGGCAATCTCCACCAGAACTGGGGCGGCGTCGGTGTGAGCCTTGACGCTGACTGGGTTAACGCCGCCGTGGCGGGTACCCCCGGTCCGGTGGCGAAGCCTCCGGCCGCGTCCCCTGCAACAACTCGGTACACGCCCTACCAGGGGGTCGTCCTGCGGCAGGGCTCAGCGGGAGCTGCAGTGGTCGTTCTTCAGCGCGCGATCGGGGCCACGGCCGATGGTGCCTTCGGACCCCTCACCCGGGCCGCCCTGGTGGCGTTCCAGAGGCATCAGAGGATCCCGGCCAACGGCATCGCCTACCGCCAGGTGTGGAACCGGCTCGAGGTACGGGACTACCCCCTGATCGCCTACCGCGGGCTCACCCTGAGGCAGGGCTCCACCGGCGCCGTCGTCGTGGTCCTGCATCGAGCGCTGCGAATGACGCCCACTGGCGTCTTCGGGCCGACGACCACGGTTTCGGTCAAAGCCATCCAGGCAAAGGCCAAGCTAGCCCGGACCGGTGTGGTCAGCGGCTGGACATGGGTCGCCATCGAGAACAGGATGCCGCGCTGATCCTTCAATCGTCGGGAGAGCTGGGGCGCGTCGCTTGATCCTTTGAGCCTCTGACGGAGTGTGGCCGGTGGCAGAAGACCACCGACCTCGTTGTCGGTGGCGTCCGCTGGGAGGCCAGTCACGTTTCGGGTTTGGCAGTTCCGTCAGTGTGGGCGACAGTTCGTGACCACGCTGACAGGTCATGACGGTCTGGGTTGGCACACCGCTACCGGACACTTTGAACCCGAAGGAGAGTCGCCGGATCGCCAGCACACGTCTTGTGCGGTTGCCGCTGGCCGCACGATGTTGTCGCACCACCTGAGGCCAGCCAGTGAAACCCGTCAGCGCAGCTGGGGTCCGCGGCGGTCCGTAAACCGTGATGGACCCAAGAAGACGTTACGCTTGTCGATGCCATGAAGACCTATCAAGTGCGCACCTTCGGGTGTCAGATGAACGTTCATGACTCCGAACGGCTGTCCGGGCTGCTGGAGTCAGCCGGTTACGTCGACATCGCCGGTGTCCCCGATCCTCCGGAGACTGCGGACGTCGTGGTGTTCAACACCTGCGCAGTGCGGGAGAACGCCGACAACAAGCTGTACGGCAACCTCGGCCAGCTCCGCCCGGCGAAGCTGAAGAACCCTGCCATGCAGATTGCGGTCGGCGGATGTCTGGCTCAGAAGGACCGTGCGGCCATCGTGGACAAGGCACCTTGGGTGGACGTGGTGTTCGGCACCCACAACATGGGCTCGCTTCCGGCGCTGCTGGATCGCGCTCGTCACAACAAGCAGGCTCAGGTCGAGATCCTCGAGAGCCTCGATGTCTTCCCCTCCACGCTGCCCACTCGACGTGACTCGGCCTACAGCGCGTTCGTATCCATCTCGGTGGGCTGCAACAACACCTGCACGTTCTGCATCGTCCCGACCTTGCGGGGCACGGAGATGGACCGTCGCCCCGGCGCCATCCTCGCGGAGATCGAGGCGCTTGTGGCCCAGGGTGTCATCGAGGTCACCCTCCTGGGCCAGAACGTCAACACCTACGGCGTGGAGTTCGGCGACAAGCTGGCGTTCGGCAGACTGTTACGGGCGTGCGGGCAGATTTCCGGCCTTGAGCGGGTTCGATTCACCAGCCCGCACCCGGCGGCCTTCACGGATGACGTGATCCTTGCTATGGCGCAGACGCCCAATGTCATGCCGAGCCTTCATATGCCGCTGCAGTCCGGCTCGGACCGGGTGCTCAAGGCGATGCGTCGGTCTTACCGCAGCGCCCGATACCTCGGCATCCTTGACACCGTTCGCGAGCACCTTCCCGGCGCCGCGATCACGACTGACCTGATTGTCGGATTCCCTGGGGAGACTGAGGAGGACTTCCAGGAGACGCTGGGTGTGGTGAAGGCTTCTCGTTTTGCCGGCGCTTTCACGTTCCAGTACTCCATCCGTGCCGGAACCCCCGCCGCGACCATGCCAGGCAAGATCCCCAAAGCCGTCGTACAAGACCGCTACGAGCGGCTGCTCGCGGTTCAGGAACAACTCTCATGGGCAGAGAACCTGCAGTTGATGGGGGGCACCGTCGAAGTGCTCGTGGCGCAGGGAGAGGGTCGCAAGGACGCTGCGACCGCGAGGTTGTCCGGACGGGCGCGCGATAACCGGCTGGTGCATTTCGCGGTTCCGAAGGGCGCCGACGTGCCACGCCCCGGCGACGTCGTGGAGGTGAGCGTGACCCGCGCCGCGCCGCACCACCTCGTTGCCGACTCCGGTCTGCAGGCGGGGCTCTTCGCCGTTCGTCGTACGGCCGGTGGCGACGCCTGGGCGGCCCTTCAGGAGGTACCCGGTTCGGGTCGTCCCGCCGTCACTCTCGGCATGCCGTCCTACCGGTGGCAGCAGGCAGCCCCTGCAGCCACTCGTTGAAGGACGGTGTCGCCGTGCTCATCACCGCTGCCGTCGTCCCCGGACCTCCGGCTTTGGTTGTCGAGCTGATGGGTTCGGCCGCTCACGAGCTGGATGACCTGCGTCAGGCCACGGATATTGCGGTGACCCGGGCCCTGTCCGATCTCGTCACCGTTCCGGCCGGCTCGCGGTCTTGGGGGTCAGCTTCGGTACAGCTTGTCGTGGTGGGCCCCGGCCAGCCGACCGAGTTCAACGCCGCCGGGCCGGTGTCGTTCGCCAGCTTCGGGCGCGATGTCGTGCTCCCCGCCCTGATCGAAGGACAGTCGGTTGAGCGCGATCTTCCGACGCCGATAATGGTCGCCCGCTACCTCGCAAGTCGTGACATTGCCACACACCCCGAGCATGCTCAGTTGTGGGCATCCGCCCGGTGGATCACGACGAGCGGACCGGCTGCTAAGGCTCTGGGCGAACAGCTGCGTGCGCACGGCACCGGCCTTGGCCTGATCCTGGTGACCGACGGAGCGGCCTGTCACGGACCGAAGGCGCCGAGGGCGCAGGACACGCGGGCCAAGGTGTACGACGACCAAGTGTGTGCGGCGCTTGCCTCGGGGCGGCGGAGTCGTCTGGCCCAGATCGACGCCGATCTCGGTGACGAGCTGGGAGCAACCGGATGCCAGGTGTGGCCGGTGCTGGTAGGGGCGGCAGGCAGCGACAGGATCGGCGAAGTGCTCTGGGCAGGGGCGCCCTATGGCGTCGGCTGGGCAGTTGCGAGCTGGCGTCGACCGTGACAGTGATTGCGGTCGTTGGGGCGACAGCCAGCGGGAAGTCGGATCTCGCTCTTGCCCTTGCCCAGCGACTGAGCGGCGAGATCGTCAATGCCGATGCAATGCAGCTCTATCGCGGCATGGACATCGGTACGGCCAAGACCCCGATCGAGCAGCGCCGTGGGATCGCCCATCATCAGATGGACGTCCTGGACGTTCGTCAGGAGGCCAGCGTCGCGGCGTACCAGCGAGAAGCCCGGCTGGATCTCGCCGGCATCCGGTCCCGTCGAAACCGGCCGATCCTAGTCGGCGGCTCGGGCCTCTACGTCCGCGCGGCGCTCGACCGTCTGGAGATTCCGCCGACCGACCCTGCCGTCCGTGCCAGGCTCGAGGGCGAGCTCGCTGCGGAGGGAATCGACGCCCTGCACGCAAGGCTGCTTCGCGCAGACCCTGTCGCGGCACACGCCATTGAACCGAAGAACGAGCGGCGCGTCGTTCGGGCCCTCGAGGTCATCGAGCTCACCGGGAGACCGTTCTCAGCCACCTTGCCGACCCGGGAGTACCAGCTGCCCACCGTCACGATTGGCTTGGTTGTCCCGAGGCCCGAGCTGGATATGCGTATTGCTGCTCGCGTTCACCAGATGTGGGGCGCAGGCCTGCTCGAGGAGGTCCGTCGTCTGGACGCGGCTGGCTTGCGTGAGGGCAGGACTGCGGCCAAGGCTCTTGGCTATAGCCAGGGGCTTGCGCACATGGACGGGCTGATCAGTGCAGCGCAGGCCGTCGAGGACACGATCATCTCGACCCGCAGGTTCGCCAGGCGCCAGGAGTCGTGGTTCCGCCCAGACCCGCGTATCTTCTGGCTCAGGTATGACGACCCGCAGCTGACCGACCGAGCGCTTCACATCATCGGCGCGGCGTGAGGACCTCGGGTGAGCAACAATGGGCGAGATGACTGACACCGGCGAGCTGCATTTCACCAAGGGCCACGGCACCGAGAACGACTTCGTGCTGGTTGCCGATCTCGATGGTTCTCGCGGCGTGACCACCGATCAGGTTCGACGCCTCACCGACCGCCGGGCCGGCATCGGTGCCGATGGTGTCATCCGTGTCGTCCCAACGCAGGCTGCAGCCGAGCAAGACGTGCGCGACCAAGGTGCCCAGGCTCGTTGGTTCATGGACTATCGCAACGCCGATGGCAGCGCCGCCGAGATGTGCGGCAACGGAAGTCGGGTGTTCGCCGCGTACCTACGCCGTGAGGGCCTGGAGACGGCCGACGAGTTCGCCATCGCCACCCGCGCGGGCGTAAAGCTGGTCCGTTTCGACGGTGACCTGATCGCGGTCAACCTCGGCAGCTGGCGCATTGTGGACCTCGACGGTGCTCGGGCGAACGGTTTCGATGCCATGGTCAAGGTCCAGGGACATGACCCGATGCCCGGTCTGAGTCTGGATCTGGGCAACCCGCATGTCGTGGTGGCACTGCCGGATTCAGCAGACCTGGCTTCGCTGAACCTGACCGAGGTTCCCGGGGTCAACCCCGCCGCGCCTCATGGCACCAACGTCGAGTTCGTTCGACCGATCGGCGCCGGGCACATCGCCATGAGAGTGTACGAACGCGGTGTCGGTGAGACCCGCTCGTGCGGCACGGGCGCAGCCGCGGCAGCACTGGCCACTCGGTGGTGGGCTGGAGCAGACAGTGCTACCGACATATGGCGGGTCGATCTGCCCGGCGGGACGCTGCGGGTTCGGGCGCTGCCGGGCAACCAGGTCGAGCTTGCCGGTCCAGCAGTCCTGGTGGCCGATGGGGTCACAACCTTGGCCTGACTATCTGCTCCGGTGCACCGAGAGCACTCGGAAGCCCCTGGCAGTGGCATGACGCCCAACCTCGAACGCACCCGGTTCCCTGGCTTCGAGCTCGGTTGCCAGCCAGCGTTGCAGTGAGTCCGATCCGAGGTTCTTCTGAACGACCAGGTATGCCGCTCCGCCGGGTGTCAGGCGGGGCAGCCACTGCATGAGAAGGTCGTGCAGAGCAGGCTTGCCCACCCGTATCGGCGGGTTGGACCAGATGGCGTCGAAACGGATGTCGACTGCCACCTCCTGGGGTGTCATGGCCTGAAAGTCGTTGACACCCAGTGCTTTGGCGTTGCTACGCGCCAGAGAGAGGGCACGCTGGTTCACGTCCACAGCCCAGATACTGGCATCCGGGCTGAGGAGCCCAAGGCTCAACGCAATCGGGCCCCACCCTGCGCCGATGTCCAGGAGGTTGCCGACCGGCGGCGGAGGGGGAGCTTCGCGCAGCAGTACAGCGGTGCCGATGTCGACCCTGTCCGGACAAAAGATGCCTGGCGCCGTCTGGACGGTGACCTCCCGGCCCGCCAGGTGCACCCGAAGCTGTCGCCGTTCGGCGGCGCTGGCCGGCTCAGCGGTGAAGTAATGCTCAGTCTGCTTGCTCATCAGACTCAACGCTACCGGCGCTGTCCCTTGGCGCAGCGGCGGCATATAACGCGATGATCATCCGGCGGGTGGGGCGGTGGCGCGCTCCATCGCCAGCTGAGTCCCTTTATCCCAGCGCGTCCATCGCCTCCTCGACGATGGCCTCCATAGCCTGCCGGGCCTGCTCGGGTGATCCACCGGCCACCGCTTGCGCCACGTCGCCGTGCAGTCGGATGGCGGCCACCGATGGCCGGGCGGGCATCAGGTCGTGATGGGTCCGCCCTGTCAGGACCTCGCCGATCACGGGCGCCAGCGCAGCAAACATCTCGTTGCCAGACGCCTCCAGCAGAACCTGATGAAAGACCACGTCGTGGGCGAGATAGGCCTCGAGGTCACCAGCCTTGCCACTGACAGACATCCCGATCACCGCACCTGTCAGCGTTCCGCACTGTTCGGGGGTCGTGTGCTTTGCGGCCAGTTCGGCGGCGACCGGCTCGATTGCGTGTCGCAGCTCGCTGAGTGAACGCAGCTGCTCGGCGCGGTCGGGTCCGTCCAGCCTCCACCGGATGATCCGTGGGTCGAACACGTTCCACTCGTGACGAGGCCGCACCCGGACGCCGACCCTGCGGCGTGAGGTGACTATCTGAAGCGACTCCAGCACCTTGACGACCTCGCGGATCACGGTGCGTGAGACGCCGTAGCGCGCTTCCAGCTCCTCGATACGTAGTACCTGCCCGGCACCTAGCACCTCGGCAACCAGATCTGGGCCGATTCGGGCCAGCACCTGCTCGTGGAGGCCAGGTTGCTGGACGCCTGCCGATGTCGATTTGCTCACGACCCCATCCTGCCCCAGTCTCTGTGAGATCAAAAGATCATACGAAATTTAGCTACGTCTTGCATTCATATCATCAATGAGGCATGGTGCATGGAGCCCGCACCGACCGGTCCGGCACACCTCAACACCAAGGAGCACTCGTGGCTGACCCACTTCATTGCTGCGGGCCGCTGGTGGTGGTGATGGGCGTGTCGGGATCGGGTAAGACGACGGTCGGTGCCGCCCTCGCCAGACGACTTCGGCTCGACTACGCGGACGCTGACGCATTTCACGACAAAGCCAGCGTCGCCAAGATGGCGGCCGGTCACCCCCTGGACGACGACGATCGCGCTCCGTGGCTTCAAGCGATCGGTCAGTGGCTGGCCGTTCACGACCAGACCGGTGGCGTCGCCAGCTGCTCGGCCCTGCGCCGGCGCTATCGTGACATCCTGCGCACGGCGGCGCCCCGGGTTGAGTTCCTGCACCTCGATGGTGACCCCGCCCTCGTGAGCCGACGTGTGGCCGGCCGCCTGGACCACTTCATGCCAGCGTCCCTGGTGTGCTCCCAGCTGGAGACTCTCGAGCGCCTCGAGACCGACGAGAACGGCAGCCGGCTCGACCTGAGCGCAACGGTGGACGACATTGTCGCCAGTTTCACCCGAACCCTGACCAAGACCGGAGCCCGACCATGACAACCATCCTTCTGACCGCGGCTGCGGCGACCCCCAGCGGGGGTAGCACCCAGCTCTTCATCGCCGCGCTGGTGGGGATCGCACTGATCGTCCTGCTCATCACACAGCTCAAGCTCCACCCGTTTCTCTCGCTCACGATCGGCTCGATCGCGGTCGGTGGGCTCGCGGGAATGCAGCTCAAAGACACGCTGGTCAGTTTCGGGGCCGGGGTCGGGTCGACGGTGGCCAGCGTCGGAACGCTGATCGCCCTGGGCGCGATGTTTGGCCGGCTGCTCGCCGACTCCGGCGGCGCCGACCAGATCGTTGACACCATCGTCGATCGTTCCAGCGCCCGTGCACTGCCCTGGGCGATGGCGCTGGTAGGAGCGCTCATCGGCCTGCCGATGTTCTTCGAGATCGGCCTCGTGCTGCTCATGCCGGTCATCGTGCTGGTCTCACGGCGCGCACAGCTGCCCCTTATGCGTGTCGGTATCCCGGCACTGGCCGGGCTGTCGGTCATGCACGGCCTCGTCCCACCCCATCCAGGTCCGCTGGTAGCGGTGGCGGCGCTGAACGCCAACCTGGGTATCACCATTGCTCTCGGCGTGCTCGTCGCCATCCCGACGGTCGCCCTCGCCGGCCCGTTCTTCGCCCGTTATGCCGCGCGCTGGGTCCCCGTCAGCGCCCCGGCCTTGCTGGCCGCCAGCACTCCAGCCATGTCAGCCACCAGCGCCCGCTTGCCCACCGCTGGCTGGTCCCAGTCGTCTGGCGGCACCGACACGCGCACCGCCACGGCCAGCACGACTGGTGAGACCGACGCCGAACGCCGGCGCCCGAAGTTCGCCACGACGCTGTTCACCGTTCTGCTGCCGGTCGTGCTCATGATGGGCAAGGCGCTAGCGGACATCTTCGCCGGCCAGGGCGGCGCTGCGCTTTCGGTGCTCGACTTCCTCGGCACCCCGCTGGTGGCGCTCTTGCTCGCTGTACTGGTGGCCATGATGACCTTCGGCCGCGGCACGGGAATGAGCCGGGCGCAGCTTGCGTCGTCACTGGAGAAGTCGCTGCCGCCGATCGCCGGCATCCTGCTGATCGTCGCGGCTGGAGGCGGCTTCAAGCAGACACTCGTGGACACCGGCATCGGCAAAGTTCTCGCCAACGCCATTGGTGGCAGCAGTATCTCGCCGCTGTTACTCGCGTGGCTTGTCGCCGTTCTGATCCGCCTCGCCACCGGATCGGCCACCGTGGCCACTGTCACCGCCTCTGGGATCCTCGCACCTCTGGCCGCCACCATGTCGACGGGCAATACCTCACTGCTGGTGCTTGCCATCGGCTCAGGGTCGCTGTTCTTCAGCCACGTCAACGACGCTGGGTTCTGGCTGGTCAAGGAGTACTTCGGCCTCAGTGTTGGCGAGACGATCCGCTCGTGGTCGGCTATGGAAACGCTGATCTCGGTTTCCGGCTTGGTACTGGTGCTGCTGCTCGGCATCGTCATCCGGATCTCGCCGGCGTGACCAGTCGTGGTCTGCTCAGATGATGGACGTGAACCAGCGTGATCCCTCGCCTTGGCACAGAGCCGCCCGTGAACAGGATCCAAATCACGGGTCAGCGCTTCGACGGTATGGATGGACTGACAGGTCTCGCCCGCGAAAGCCATGACCTTGCCGTAGGACCTCGCAACGAATGTGGCAGGCGTCGAGCAGCCCCTTCGTTGCTGGTAGCCCGGGGCCTCGTGTCGGCGGGCGCTGGCACCGAAGCATCGGGGCGATGTGGTTGTGGTGAGTAACCCCTCATAGCAGACCCCGCAGACCATAGCCCTGCGGGCGAAGTGGTATCCGGCAAACCCCGCATCTCAAGGGTTGGCGCAGGAGCCTCACACGGGGGTTCGCCCGGCGGGATACCGGAACAATGAGTTCACGCGGTCGGTTGAAAGGTGCGATCCTAAGGGAGATATGACTCAACGATCTGATCTGTTCGACTTCAAAGCCTCCGCACTCAGCGACGACGACACCTGGCACCGCGACCAATCCGACTTTGGTGCTGACGTCGACGGTGTTCAGCTCGACCGTGAGGAACGTGCAGCGATGCGCCGGGTCGCCGGTCTGTCGACCGAGCTCCAGGACGTCACCGAGGTCGAGTATCGCCAGCTACGCCTCGAGCGTGTGGTGCTCTGCGGCGTGTGGACCGAAGGCACCGTCGCAGACGCCGACAACTCGATCCGTGAGCTGGCGGCTCTCGCTGAGACCGCCGGTTCGACCGTGCTCGCTGGACTCATTCAGCGTCGCCAGAGGCCCGACACGAGCACGTTCCTGGGGTCCGGAAAGGCGATAGAGCTGCGCGATGTCGTCATCGCCGAAGGTGCCGACACCGTGGTTTGCGACGGCGAGCTCACCCCCGGACAGCGTCGGGCGCTCGAGGACGTCGTCAAGGTCAAGGTCATCGACCGCACCGCCTTGATCCTCGACATTTTCGCCCAGCACGCCAAGAGTCGTGAAGGTAAGGCTCAGGTTGAGCTGGCCCAGCTTCAGTACCTCCTCCCACGCCTGCGTGGCTGGGGTGAGTCGATGTCCCGTCAGGCTGGTGGGCAGGCGGCTGGCGGTCAGGGTATGGGTTCGCGTGGCCCCGGTGAGACCAAGATTGAGCTCGACCGGCGCCGGATCAACA
>Ga0097691_1002592_pt1 | contig 11904 bp, 9 predicted proteins | sample NGESurdeep072012_8_FD_72858 | JGI IMG/M metagenome (GOLD analysis project Ga0097691, IMG submission 72858) | Arctic peat soil microbial communities from Barrow, Alaska - NGEE Surface sample 210-1 deep-072012 | ecosystem: Environmental > Terrestrial > Soil > Wetlands > Peat ...
CTATGCAACAGGTTCATTATCAATCACTTGAGAACCACAAATTTCAACAGCTTTCAACAATGCATGGAATCTGGTTCGGGACCAGGGGGTCGGAGGTTCAAATCCTCTCTCCCCGACCAATATTTTCAATGAGTTACAGAGATATTTTTTCCATCGATATTTCCAATGGTGTCGATTTTGTAGCTGTGAAAGCCTCACAGTTCAACAAGCTGAAACTCCGCGAGGAATATCCAGAGCTGCAACAAAGAGAGCAACGGACTCTTAATCAGTAGGTTGAAGGTTCGATTCCTTCCGCGCTCACCAAATCTTTCAATGACTTACAGGCCGTTTTCGAACGGCGTCTGGGCCGTTGTAGACGATTTTGTAGACGGTCAAATCCTCACGGCTCACCAGATCAGCCTCAGATTCAACATCGTCCTGCGATGTCGACAGGGCTCTCATGCCTCAGATCCCAACCGGACTTACGGACTTCCTTCGGGTGAGTCTCTCTTCGGCGCAGCGGGAGACGGCATCAGACTGCGATTTTACACGGCAGACCGGATAGTGGGGCGCTTTAGATCTTGTAATTGTTCGAATTCAATTGCAGCAATGTTTGGATTGCGTTGCAGTGAACTTGAATTATTTTGCAGTGAATCGGCAGGTCACCCACAGGACGGACAAGCCGGGAGGTCACCGTCAGGGAAACGGGCAACACGGATTCTCGGAGCGGGCAGCCAGCTGACGGCCCGGCGCGCCCTGTCATGATGCAGCGTCAAAACTGACATCTCACGAAATGGGACAGCGGGAAGAGAAAGAGCAGACACCACGAGCAACGCACTGATGCCATTCTCGACGGGCGGAGCGGAGCAGGGCAGGGGCTATCGCCGGTGAGATGGGGTACGCGACCGATGCCAGCTGAGGGAAACGCGACAGAGCAGAGCAGGGCGGAAATAAGTTTGTAATCTTTTTGTATTCCCATTGCGCCCTCAAGCCTCGCAGGATCACACTTCATTACTGTTACACGCTGACACCCGCTCTTGCGGCGGAGGTGAACCCTGAACGCCTTACTCGTCTATCCCAGGTCTCCTGACACCTACTGGAGCTTCCGTTATGCCCTGTCGATTCAAGGCAAGCGGGCCGCTCAGCCGCCGCTGGGTCTCATAACTGTAGCCGCGCTGCTTCCCCAACCATGGAACAAGCGCCTGATTGACACTAACGTTGAGCGCCTGAGGGACTCTGACCTCGCCTGGGCCGACGTCGCATTGATTAGCGGCATGCACATGCAGCAGGAGGACCTGATCTCCATCGTGCAGCGCTGCCGTGCCCGCGGACTCCGAACCGTTGTGGGCGGCCCCATCACCAGCAGCGTGCCCGCGTCCGTACTGCAAGCCGACCACGTGGTGATCGGCGAGGCGGAGGATCTTATCGCCGGCCTGGCCCGAGATCTGGAGGCGGGCACCGCACGCCCCTACTACCAGGCGGCCGAGCGTCCCGCCATGGAGCGCAGCCCATTACCCGACCTGCGTCTTATCCAGATGCACCGCTACAGCACCATGACCGTCCAGTATTCGCGCGGCTGCCCCTTCAACTGCGAATTCTGCGACATCATCGAGATCTATGGCCGCCGTCCGCGCACCAAAGCTGTGGCGCAGGTCCTGGCCGAACTCGATCAGTTGCGCGAGGCAGGCTGGCGCGACGCGGTCTTCGTCGTTGACGATAACTTCATCGGCAACAAGCCCCGTGCCAAGGCACTGCTGGCGGCCATGGCCGAGTGGGGAGAAGCTCACGGTCATCCCTTCCGCTTCAGCACCGAAGCATCGCTCAATCTGGCCGACGATCTCGAACTGCTGCAGCTGATGAAAGAGGCCGGCTTCATATCCGTCTTTTTGGGCATCGAGACCCCGGACGAGGACAGCCTGGTCGCCAACCACAAACTGCAGAACACGCGGCGCAACTTGCTGGAAAGCATCGGCATCATCCAGCAGTACGGCATCGAAGTGATGGGGGGCTTCATCCTGGGCTTCGATACCGACCGCGAAGACGTCTTTGAGCGCCTCGTCGAGTTCATTCAAAAGAGCGCCATTCCCGTTGCCATGGTGGGCCTGCTTCAAGCCATGCCAGGCACACAACTGTTTCGCCGCCTGTTGAGCGAGGGCCGAATTCTGCATGCCGGGGGCGGCAACAACACTGATTGTGAGCTGAATTTCCTTCCACGCATGAACGCCACCCGCCTCCTCGAGGGCTATCGTCATGTGCTCACTAGAATCTATGCCTGCGATGCCTATTATGAGCGGGTCAGGCTCTTCCTCAGCCGCTGCCAGCCGCAATTCCGGCAGCGCTGGAGCTACGGCAGCCTGCGCGCCTTCTTTTCTTCCATGGTGCACCAGGGATTGCTGGGAAAAGCTCGCCTCAGCTATTGGAAGTTTCTGCTCACAGCCGCCACACGCTACCGCGGCTCCTTCGGCGCCGCGATGACCCTGGCCGTGATGGGCCATCACTTCCAGACGATCACCGACGAGCTCTCTAACGCAGACTCTTGATCGAAGCACGGGCAATTGGGGAAGTAATCCATCTCGGTACCTAACGAACTGGCCGGAGGGCGGACGAAGGACTGCTGGGAGTGCGCAACGCAATGGCGAAGCTGGAGAACCAGATCGCCGCTTCTCCTCAAACGCTAACGGACACCTTCGGTTCGAATGCAACTGCAAAATCCTTGTGGGAGCGAGTCGAGCGCCTCCTCGACTACCTTGCCGAAATGTTCACGCTTCATCCTTCATCCATTAAAACAAATAAAGGCACGCTCACTCCGAGTAGCCGTCGTCGTCTTCTTCGTCATCATCGTCATTTTCTTTGCCGTCGCCTTCGTCTTCCTCTTCGTCTTCTTCCTCGTCGGGCTGTTGTCGAAAGAGGACATCGGCAGACCGATCAGAAGGGTCTGAGTCGGGGCATTCTGGATGTATTCTGTTCATGTCCAATGGTACGCCTCGTAACCCGTGGCAAACGCGGGCATTCCGAATACCACGCGGGAGGAACTGTTCGAACGCGAGCGCGGAGTCGATCCTGGTGTGCGGCTTTGGGACGGCAGCCGGGTGAGGAGCTTATTGATGCTCCGATCGACACTGCACGTCGAAACCGCTCGTTCGCAGGAGTAATCTCGGCTCAGGGGTGCAATTGGACCCCGGTTGAAAGGAAGGTTGCTCAGGTCATGGCAGACACAGGTGAAAACCGGCAGATAATCGAACGTTCAAACGCGAAAGAAGCAGAGACGGTTCGGGCGTCTAAAAGGGTCGTTTCTGAGGCGCGGTCAACAGCAAAAGCAAGCAATGCTGCGTTCGGCGCTACTGAGAAGGGTTCTCGACGACGTGTGAAAGGGAGCGGACAGCGGAGTTCTGATCCCAAAGCTTCGAAGACGTGAGCGGAGCAAGCACCGGCCACTAGTCACGAAACACGGCGCGGGTCTGTTCATCCGAAAGAGCCTTCATTCGATCTGCGGGTGTTAGATTGACTCCGCGCCGTCGTTTCATGGGCAAAAGGAAAAGAGGCGTGGCTGAAGGGAGTAAGGGATTTTAGCGCCGCGCGGATTGCTTAGAGCATCATGCCCTTTCCTCGCGCGAAATCGATGAATCTCTCAATAGCTTCCTCATACTATCTGAGTCGTCATTGAGTCGCCAGATTCCAAACGTCACTGGATGTTGGTACACTGCAACCCTCCGACCGCCGGCCAGGAGACGCTTATGGACCGCATACGGTTTGTTACGCAAGGCGACCAGCGCATCTTGTTGTTGGATTTTACAAACTGCACCGCTCAGGAAGTGTCGGCTATCGCAGATCAAGCTCCGGCAATCGTGGCTCAGGAGCCAAGTGGTTCTGTCCTGGTGGTGGCCGATTTCAGCGGAGCGGAGTTTAGTCGCAATGCAGTGGAACACATCAAAATCGCGACTGTCTTCGACCGGGCCTACATCAAGAGAGCGGCGTGGGTTTTGACGGGGAATCTGCCCAAAGCCCTCTATGATGCCGTCCGCCATTTTTCTGCCCGTGAGTTTCCCGTCTTCGCGACCCGCGAAGAGGCGCTGAATGACCTCGTGAGCTGATCAAATCGGCGCGGCAAGAAGACAGCGGTATCGGATCTCGGCTGCGCTCCGCTACCGACTGCGATTTACCGCGTTTACCGCGTCTGGTAACCAAAAGAAGAGGGAGTGTCGTCGTTGCGAATCACCCTGAACGGGTACACCTCAACCAACACGCGAAAAACGCTATAAATCAATTGGAAGCGTGACTAGAGCAGCGGTCGCCTTCCGCAAGAAAGTTCATCGCACATTTAAGACCACACGCTGACGCTCCAGCTGCGAACTGGTCGAGGTCTCATATCACCCTTCGAGATCGGCCAGCAACGTGCTGCGAATCCATTCCGAGACGCCGAGATTGCTGGCCTTCGCCGCCCTACTCAATCGCTCGTATTCGGCCTTTGCAAACCGCACAGGCACAATCTTTCCCTTGGCCTCACCCTTCGGGAGTTTAGGCCGTCCAACTTTCCTAGATTTCTTCGTCTGTTCCATTGTTCCAGCAACTCCTATAAATTTCGGCAGCGACCATGCTTCTCAAACATGCGGCGATAAAATTGAGCCCTAGTAGGGTTCTCGGCTGAATCAGGGAACGCATCCATGACTGCCTTCTGGATCTCGGCATTACTTCCCTTGCGGAGCAGCACTTCCTCCGCTACTTGGTATCTGTACCTGTACCCCTTGTGCGCAGCTTCGCTACGCTTCTTCGATTGCTGTTCCATCTCTCAACTCCTGAGCAATTGCTGCCCGTACTGCCATCGCTGCCGATAGGATAGGCGGAATATCATCCTCGTCCAAATTAACTCCGCTGTGCTGAGCGTCGCCGGGAAGAAGAAGGCTGAGAGTCTCTGATAAGTTGAGTTTGTCGAAACTTGACGAATCAGAGGAGGGCTCAGCCTTGAACCGAGTATGCAGCATTTTCTCGCAGATTCTCCAGCTTATTTCTCGCACCGGCTTTGAAGCCGCGGTCCGGAAGCACAAAGCCGAACGGCATGCGCGCGGCTTCAGCAGTTGGGGACAGTTCGTCGCCATGCTGTTCTGCCAGCTGGGAGGCGCCAAGTCGCTGCGCGAAATTTGCGGCGGACTGGCGGCCAGTGAAGGCAAGCTGCGGCATTTGGGCCTGCCGCAGGCTCCCGCACGCTCCACGCTGGCCTATGCCAACGAGCACCGGCCCTGGCAGTTATACGAAGAGCTATTCCAGCAGCTTCTGACCCAATGCCGGGGATTGGCGGTGCAGCAATCTGCGGGCCGGCGCAAGTTCCGCTTCAAACACAAGCTGATCAGCATGGACGCGACGGTGATCGATCTGTGCGCCAGGGTTTTCGATTGGGCGCGATTCCGCCGTACCAAAGGGGCGGTCAAGCTGCACCTGCTGCTGGACCACGACGGTTTTCTCCCTTGCTATGCGGTGATCACCGAGGGCAAGCAGCATGAGATTGGGGTAGCCCGACAACTGCGCTATGAGCCGGGGACCCTGCTGGTAATGGATCGCGGCTACAACGACTACAGTTGGTTTGCCGATCTGAGCCAACAGGGCGTGTACTTCGTGACCCGGATGAAGGACAACGCCGATTACATCGTGGTGCAGGAGCGGGAGCTACCACGCCGCAAGGGCCTGCTGCGCGATCAAGTTATTTGCTTTTACCAGCAGGCGCGCGACGGGCAGGAGTGCTATTTCCGCCGCATCGAGTTCTACGACGAAGAGCAGGACCGGGTGCTGGTGTTCGTGACCAACCACCTGACCTTGGCTGCCGCGACGGTGGCGGAGGTGTACCAGCAGCGCTGGCAGATTGGCGTGTCCAGCCAAGGGCACATTAACCAGCCGGTGAAAGACCGGCCAAGGCTAAGAGACTCAAGCCTTGTAGCTTGGGAGGCGTCGTGGAGCGAGAGCGAGACGATGAAGCCCTCCGACAACATGCTCAGAAAGGAGTATGCGCAACTCACCAGGTTGCAACGTGCAGTGAACGCAGACGTAGCCTCGTCACACGAAAACCCGGAGGCCGAGACGGTCTACAACGTGCGAAAGCAGCAAGAGCCGATCGAAACGAGTCCGATGCGGCGGCTCTCTCCGGCGGGGTATCAGCGGCGACATGGTGAGAAGGAGGATGTGCCAACTGGAGAAGCCCTCGGTGCCCGGCGAAGAAATCTCGCCGAAGAGGCGACTGCTATAACCGCGAGTGGGAAATGCAGGCGCAGGCATCAGGGTGGCGGATCGGGTCGTAGTACTGTCGATGGACGTGCAGCAAAACGCGTCCGGAAGGAAGGGCCCGGACCGGTGAATATGCCGTTCGACAAAGTGAGGCAGGGGTGAGATGACAAAACCACCCATCAGTCTGCAGGATCTGCGGCGACGGATCTATCGAAAGGCGAAGTCGGATCGGACGCATCGCTTCTGGGGTCTCTTCGTACATATCACGAAGACCGAGACCCTCGAAGAGGCTTACCGTGCTGCCAAGAGGAACGGCGGCGCGCCCGGCATCGATGGCCAGACGTTTCAGGGCATCGAACAGGCGGGGCGGGCCGGCTTTCTGGCGGCAATACGGGAAGACTTGGAAACAGGCAAGTATGAACCCAAGCCGAATCGCCGGGTAGAGATACCGAAAGGGAAGGGCAAATTCCGCACGCTTCAAATCCCTTGCATCCGCGACCGTGTGGTGCAAGGAGCACTGAAGCTGATCCTCGAAGCCATCTTCGAGGCGGACTTCTGCCCCAACTCCTACGGGTTCCGACCTCGGCGATCACCACACCGCGCACTGGGGGAAGTCAGACGTAGTGTGCTGCGGCGAATGTCAACCATCATCGAGGTTGATCTGTCGCGTTACTTCGACACGATCCGGCATTCGGTGCTGTTAGACAGGATTGCGAAGCGGGTCCAGGACCCGCAGGTCTTGCATCTGGTGAAGCAGATCATCAAAGCCGGAGGAAAGCTCGGGGTTCCGCAAGGAGGCCCGTTCAGTCCTTTGGCCGCGAATATCTATCTGAACGAGGTGGACTGGGCCTTTGACGCAATTCGCCGTAAGACGGCAGAGGGACCTTACGAGGCAGTGAACTATCATCGGTTCGCCGATGATATTGTCATCACCGTCAGCGGTCACCACACCAAACGAGGCTGGGCTGAAAGAGCCCTGCAACGGCTCCATGAGCAATTCGCGCCGCTCGGCGTGGAACTGAACAAGGAGAAAACGAAGGTGGTGGACACCCTGAAAGGGGAAGCCTTTGGGTTCTTGGGATTCGACTTGCGCCGTGCCCGGAAGCGTAAAGGGAACGGCCATTACCTCCAGATGACTCCGAAGAAGAAGGCTCGTAAAGCAATCAAGGCCAAGGTGCGCGACATCATTCTGCACAGCGGGGCAACCCCGATGCCGAAGGTGGTGGCGCAAATCAATGCCTCGCTTGCCGGTTGGGTCAACTACTTTAGGGTCGGCAATGCGAGCCGCGCCTTCAGCGAAGTGCGCGATTACGCGGAGATGAAGGTGCGTAACCTTTTAACCCGGCGGAAACGGCGGCGAAAGACGAGCGTCGGCTGGCGGCGATGGAGTAACGAATACCTCTACGGAGTACTCGGGCTGTACTGGGACTGAAAAATCCAGCCACTGCCTGGGGTAGAGAGTCTGAGGTGAAAGTCTCCGCTATCCGACACGACACATAACCCTTTCGACGAAACTCACTGGGTGAGCTGCTTGAGGGAAAACCTCACGAGCAGTTCTTATGGGGAGGGGCTGGAAACGGACTGAGGTTTCACTCAGGCATACCGCGCCAGTCCCTTACCCGACAGCTGTTTTTCAAGTGGATCAAGCAGCATTTGCGCATCAAGGCCTTCTACGGCACCAGCGAGAACGCGGTGAAGACGCAAATCTGGATTTATTCCCTTGAACCTAAATTATGCGCACACTTCGGCGTTTCCTGAAGATACCGATTGATTTCCGATCCTCATCGGTCCTGCTGGTTCGAGTCTTGATGCTTCGCTAAGTTAGTCTGTTCTCGTCTTTTCGTGCCCCTTCGTTCTAACTGATTGGATTTGCAGGGTAAACAGTGCATAGGATTTTATGCACTACTCAGCATGTGAGCGGCGTAGCCACCACGGGCAGGAATCCTGTCGGGCCAACCGTCATGGCGCGGAGTCGATCCATGAGCCGCTGCAGCAATCCTTTTTCCTGATACTGATCGCTGTAGCTGATGCCGACTCGCCCGGAGTGCCGCCAGATCTTGGCAGCCACAAACAGAAAACGCAGACGCGCCGTAGCTAAGGTCGTATGCTTCAGATGGTTGGTCTGGACTTCTTCCTCCCGGTTGAACAGCAGCAACCAGCAGTTCAGGTTGTAGGCCAGCATCACCAGCTGAAAATGCACGCAGTTGGTAGCCCAGCGCTGGGAAGGATGTGCCGCCAGTCCCGCATCATGGTTGGCTTCCTTGACCAGATTCTCCGCTGCCGCCCGCTGATTGTAGAACCACACCAGGGGAGCAATCTCATCGTCCATGTTGGTAACGAACACCCGATAGAGGTATTGCGGAGTGTCCAACAGTTGATACTGCTCGCGCTTTTGCGGCGGTTTGTCGTTCTTATAGCGCAGGGCGATAAAGCGGTACGTTTTGCTCCAGCCTTCCGGTTGGTACCAAAATTCACACTGCTGGTCGGCGTCGGTCTCGGGCGAGGGCTTCCACGCAGCAGCTTGCAGGTGATCCAGCAGGCGAGACGTCTTGCGGGCCACCAGGATGAAGCACGCTTTGGCGTGCTCGTAGGCTTGCACCGCCTCCCAACAATAGAACCCGGAGTCGGCCCGCGCAAACAGGCGACCAACGCAACTCGGCAGGGCCGCGAACACCGCCGTCAAATGACGCGCAATCTGTTTTCCGTCGGGCCGGTCGCCGTTGCGTAGCTCCCCCCAAATGTACTCGCGGGTCTCGGCGATAAAGGTAAGGATCGGCTGATAGCTTTTCTTTCCTTTGTTCTTCGGGTTGTAACTCTTGCGTGCCCCCATCTGGTTGCCATACAGGGTGTGCACGGTGGTGTCGGTGTCCACGGTGATCGCGGGCAACTTCAGGTTCGCTGCTTCCCAGACCCGCTGGCGCAGGACTTGCTGCAGTTCCAATAACTGTCGTGCCACGGTCAAATGCAGCGACGCGCAAAACCGCCAGAACGTGCTCTGCCCGGGCAAGCTTGCCACCTTCAGCAGCCCGGTCAGCATCGGATCGTTGGCCACGAAGCGGAGGTGATTGAGACGGGAGAACCCGACATAGATGGCCAACACCATGGCCATCACGAATTGATAGACGCTCATGAAACGCGGCCTGCGTTTCACCCTCAGCATTTCCTCCACCAGCTTCTGGAACTCCAACTTCTCCAGCATGGTGGCCACCGGGAAAAGTCCGCCGTAGGGAGTCAGATTCTTGCCGTCAAAGTCGAATGGAGTCGAACCCGCGATTTTATTGGGTTCTGGAGTAACTGCTGGAGGGCCTTGCTTGGAGCGGGTTTTGCCGCTATGCTTCTTTTCGTTCTTCACCTTTTGGGTGACCTCCTGGAAATCGGCTCGCGAAGGTGCGAACTTCGCCACCTCTTCTGTTTTACAACAGGATTTCCAGGGTCCCCAGAGGGTTCTCTTCCTCAGCTCCTCTTTAGCTCCTCAAACGCTGTGCATAGGTCAGGTTGAAGTGCGGCTTCAGTTCTTCCGGGTCGTAGGGGCTGATGAGATGACACGGCCCAAGGCTTTGCCGATGCTTCTAGACAACTGCGGGGGTTTCTCCCTTCGGGCAAAATCCGATGATGGATCGATCATCGAGAGAGAGGCAATTCGGGTTTAGGGAATCCCGCTGACATTTTCGCTTCGGGCCGAGCTGTCGCAATAGTTGCCACTCCAGTCACGCAACTTCGCCGCACTTGGGCGGCTCCACTTGCTTCTGTCGTCCCGATTCGCGATGGCCGCGCGTGTTCGCCTCGATGTTCCCACCAACGACGCGCTGGCAGGCAACTCCGATAAAGGCCGCCTCCCTTCAACTCGGCCACTTTGACAGTGTAACGCCCAAACCGCCGAACTATCTTCCTCGCTGCTATTTTCGCGGATTAGGAACGAGCAAAGCCCATGTGTCCGGAAATACCCTCGGTTGCGAAGCGGTTGATTTGGCAGTTGACCGCGTCGCCAAGCTCAGTTGCCAACAAATCGCCCTCCCATGCGCGGAGACATGGCGCTGCCCTGTGAAAACCGTCAGGAGCCGGGTCCCCCTTGAGTCGCGAGCAATCCGGACACTGCCGACTTCGTCTCGGCGTGAGGGGGGGTATATGACGTGTACCGCGTCTGAGATTCGCACTCAAGTTTTGGGCTTTAAAACCCCTAATTTCAGATTTCAACTGGGGATTCAAGTCCAGCAGTGTTGCTCAACTCCCATCCCGCCCGGTTGTCGATTTAAGGAGCTGCGCGGACTGCGACAGATGTCCAAGACCTCATACTTGCTCTGAATTTTCCAAAAGCATTGTTGACCATCTGCAAAGCCGCAGCACCGTGCGGATGGACGGCAGCATTTGGCCTCGGCAAGGTTGACTCTGGATCTCTGCCGGCCAACGCGGAAACAATGCACCTACTCTACTCGCGGCCTCTGGAACTGCAGCCGAAAGGCTGGGTAAGCCGCGTAACTCGTCACGCAAGGACAAGCAAGCACCTTTCATAGTGCACGAAGATGTCGGAACTCCGGGACGACCTGGAAGGAAGTCGCGGGAGCATTGACGGTTTCTCCAACCAGGTCGATGAGTGCAGGAGAAGCGTTGCCCAGGAATCTCGAACCCTCGCGGATGTGCGCGATTCTTCCGGGGTCGAATCCCATCAATTGCGCGCAGGTTGCGTCGGCTGCAACCGGGTCGTCGGCAAGTACGATTTTTCCCAGAGGACGGGGCGTGCCGTTAAGAGGCCCGTTTCCTTCCATCGCTACGATGCCGTCAGCGATAACGAAGTGGATCGGAAGGGTGGCGCACAGATCGAGGATGCTTTCCTGAATGCCCTTCCAGTGGAGGATGTTCTTCGGCCATCCATATCTCGCACCCGGCACTACGCCAAACATGTTCTTCATGCTGAGCGTGACGCCGGACCAGTGGTGGGTCTTGATCTTTGGCATGGAAACAAGGAAATCCGCTTCCAGCACTGCCCGAGGGAGCCAGAGATCCCTCATGCCCGTATAGCTCGCCCGTAACGCAGTGCGAATCAGTTGGTCGCGATTGAGGTCGACGAATCGGATTCGTTCGTCTCGAAGAGACTGCTCATAACCACTCTGTGAGAGCACCAGTTGAGTGTCGCGTTGGTGTCCCGGTCCCTCGGCTACCAACACGGATTTGGCGCCCAGCCGGCGAAATGATTCGGCCGCGGCGAGGACCAGCAATGGATGGGTATTGATTGCATCGCCTGGAATGTAGTCGACCAAGTTGGGCTTGAGCAGCACCGTCTTGCCTCCGACGTCAATCGGAAAGAGGCGGAGGCCCGCGGCGAGAATTTGATCAAGCTGTTGGGAGTATTGCTGAGCATTGAGGATCGCGACTCGGGACCGCTTCGGTCGCTGATCCGAATGATATTTGGGCAGAAGAAAAGGAGTGGTGACCGCTGTACCAGCCGCCAGGGCGGCGGACCCAACAAAAAAATCCCGACGGGTAAGGCTCACAGCGTCACCCCAAACGCCTGTAACGCGCGGGGTTGATCAAGTGCGAGGCATACCACAGCCAGAGTGCTGGTGTCCTCGATGCTTGAGAGATCGGGAAGTGCAACAAGAGAATTGCTTAGCGAAGTAGTCGGCCGCCGGTGTGCTGTGAGAGCAAGAATCGCCCACGCAAGACTCCATGGCGCCGTAAGGGCTGGAGCAGTGCGCTCCAGGTAACGAACGCCACTTT
>Ga0097691_1002593_pt1 | contig 11894 bp, 10 predicted proteins | sample NGESurdeep072012_8_FD_72858 | JGI IMG/M metagenome (GOLD analysis project Ga0097691, IMG submission 72858) | Arctic peat soil microbial communities from Barrow, Alaska - NGEE Surface sample 210-1 deep-072012 | ecosystem: Environmental > Terrestrial > Soil > Wetlands > Peat ...
GCCGTCTCGGTGCGGCTCATACGCGCAAGCCGCACGAGGGTTTTGACATCCACCATCGAGGCTGCCGAGACAATGACGACGGCCGCGAGCGTGCTGGACGGCAGATACGCCGTGAGACCCGGTGCCAGCACCATGAAGGCGATCAGCAGCCCCGCGGCCACGACTCCGACCAGCTGGGTGCGTGCCCCCGCCTGGACGGCCACCGGAGTGCGCGAGGTGCTGCCGGACACCGGGAACCCGCCGAACAACCCGCTTGCCGCGTTCGCGATCCCCAGGGCGCCCATCTCCTGGCTCCCATCGACCGTATAGCCATGGCGCGTCGCCAGTGCCCGGGAGAGCACTGTGGTGTCCGCGAAGGCGATCAGGGCGATGCCGGTGGCGGGCCCGAGCAGAGCCGCGACATCCCTTAGGCCCAGTCCGGACAGCGCCGGCGCTGGGAGTCCCGAGGGCAGGGCGCCAACGACCGGCAGCGCGCCCTCCGACCCGAGAACGGCTGTGGCGATCGCTGACCCCACCACCGCGAGCAGGGCTGCGGGTACCTTCGAACCGAGAACCCTTGAGAGGACGATCACGCCCAGCGACGCGACGCCGATCAACAGTGCCGGTCCGTTGGCTGCGCCCTCAGACAACCCACGGGCCGTCTGCCCGAGGTAGTCCCAGACCGAGCCGCCCCGCACGGACATCCCCAGCAGCTTGGGCAGCTGTGTGGCGATCACCACTAGCGCGATGCCGTTCAGGTAGCCGACCCGGATGGGTTTGGAGAGCAGCCCGGTGATGAAGCCGAGCCGCAGCGCCCGGCCGGCGATCAGGATCAGCCCCATCATCAGGGCCAGCATCCCGGCCAGCGCCACCGCGCTGCGAACTGCCGAGGGCCAGCGGCAGGACGGCCGCCGCAATCATGGGTGCCAGGGATGAGTCCGGCCCCAGCACCAGGACCCGGGACGGTCCGAACAACGCATATGCGAGCAACGGCACGATGGTGGCGTACAGGGCCGTGACGGGCGGTAACCTGGCGGCCGCGGCATAAGCCATTCCCGCCGGGATCAACACTGCGACAAGGGCGGCCCCCGCACTCAGATCGGGTCGGATCCACGACCTCCGGTAGCTGCGGGCCACAGCCACGCCGGGGACGAATCCGTCGATCCACCCGCGGTCCATCGTGCCAGCCTAGGCCGCGACCCGTGTCCCTTGCCCGACAGGACGGCGCCCGGCCGGTACCCAGCCGTGGGAGCGGTGCGGCTACCCCAACCTGTTGCACGTGGAGCACCCGAATTTGGGTGGTAAGGGGTTGTAGGGACGCTCGCGAACCCCACCTCCAGATGGGCGAGCAGGGAGTCGTACACCTCCGCGGTCCCTCTCGGAAGGCTGTCGCGCTCGACCGCGCCCGCGAAGTACTGGGCCGGCGCGACAGGGGCGCAGGGGCGCTCCTGTCGGGCACAGGGTTGGGTGGGACTGGCGGACGTAGGCGTCCATGTCGGCAAGAACCCCAGCATCGCCGGTCGGTGCCTCTCGGATACGTAGCCGCGCTCCGCCGGCCACCATGAAGTCCTCTCCTGCAGCGTTGCCGGCCCACTGGTGGTCCTGCCTGCCCAAGTGTCGCCGCGGCCAAGCCCGACAGAGCCTCAGAACGGCGCCGAGCCCCAGGACCCCGCCAAAGACAAGCCAGCCCCGCGCGCGGGGCCCGTGATGCTCGCCTGCTCGACGCGTCCGGCTCCACGTTTCTGATGGCGACGCCGGTCCTCGCCAGTTCACCCCGTGGAACGTCAAAACACAGCGATGCCGGCAACCAGTAGTCTGACCCCCGCCAAGGCCGCAGATCAGGATGTTCGGGCCACCACGCGAGAGAAATGGCCACGATGCACCTCCTGTTGGCTGAAGCCACGCAGGTCAACGCCGGAGACACCGCCTGGATCGTTGTGTGCACTGCGCTGGTGCTGTTGATGACCCCTGGTCTGGCGTTCTTCTATGCAGGCATGGTCCGGTCCAAGCATGCGCTCGCCATGATCATGCAGAGCTTCGTGACGATCGCCGTCGTCTCGGTGACGTGGGTACTGGTGGGCTACTCCCTGGCCTTCGACCACGACGCGGGCGGCGGCCTGGTCGGCGGCCTCGGTATGGCCGGACTGACCCACGCCGAGGTCGCTGTGCCAGGGATGCACCTGAGCGTGCCTCCGCTGGCCTTCGTGGCCTTTCAGATGATGTTCGCCATCCTCACCGCCGCCCTGCTCAGCGGCGCGTCCGCAGACCGGATGCGCTTCGGCGCGTTCGTCACGTTCATCGCGATCTGGTCCGTGGTCGTCTACGCGCCGCTCGCGCACTGGGCCTGGTCACCGCAGGGATGGCTCCACCAGGCCGGTTTGCTGGACTTCGCCGGCGGCACCGTGGTCGAGATTTGCTCCGGTGCGTCCGCCCTCGCGCTCGCCTTCGTGATCGGTCCGCGCCGCGGGTGGCCGCGCGAGATGATGGCGCCCCACAACCTGCCGCTCACCCTGCTTGGCGCAGGCCTGCTCTGGTTCGGCTGGATCGGGTTCAACGCGGGCTCGGCGCTCAGCGCGGGGTACCTCGCGGCAAGCGCCGCCCTTGCGACGCACCTGTCCGGCGTCGGCGGGATGATCGGCTGGCTCGTTCTGGAGAAACGGCTGGCCGGGAAGGCCACGACGCTCGGCGCAGCCTCGGGGGCGGTTGCCGGCCTCGTCGCGATCACACCCGCGGCAGGCTTCGTGTCGCCCCTGCCGGCGCTCCTGATCGGAGCCACGGCCGGGGTGGTCAGCCTGTTCGCGATACGGCTGAAGTTCCGATTCAAGTACGACGACTCGTTGGACGTCGTCGCCGTCCACTACGTCGGTGGCGTGGTCGGCACTCTCTTCGTCGGCTTGTTCGCCGCGGCGGCCGTCAACCCCGCGGTCAGACACCAGGGGCTACTGCTCGGCGGCGGTCTCACCCAGCTCGCGCGTCAGGGCCTCGGAGTGCTTGCGGCGACAGCCTTCGCGTTCACCGCCACCTACGTGATCGCGTGGGTTCTGCGGGCCACGATCGGCCTGCGGGTTGAGCCGGACGATGAGGTCGAGGGTCTCGACTCCAGCCAGCACGCTGAGAGCGCGTACGAGTTCACCGCCACCTCCGGTCTGGGAAGGGCCTCCCGATGAAGCTCATCACCGCGATCGTCAAGCCGTTCAAGGTGAGCGACGTGCGCGACGCCCTGCGGGACATCGGCGCGCTCGGGTTGACCGTCTCGGATGCTCAGGGCTACGGACGCCAGCGCGGCCACACCGAGGTGTACCGGGGCGCGGAGTACAAGATCGACTTCGTGCCGAAGATTCGCATGGAGGTTCTGGCAGATGACGACGACGCCCCGCGCGTCATCGAGACGATAGTCAGCGCGGCGCGGACCGGAAAGATCGGCGACGGGAAAGTCTGGGTACAGGACGTCGAGGAGGTCGTCCGGGTCCGCACCGGGGAACGCGGCGCCGAGGCCATCTAAGAGCGGCCCGTCCAGAGCCGGGCAAGAGCGGCAGCCCCGAGATGAATCAGGTCGTGCCTGGAGACTTGTCCGACCTGTTGGAGTTGTGTCAGTTGAGGATGGTCATCGCGACGGTGACTCGGGGCGTCATATAAGGCCGACTCATCGGTTGCTGGAGGCAAGCCATCGGTCGAGGTGCTGGTCATAGCCAGGAGCTAGACGCAGTCCCCGTCCCGAACTGCGTTCAAGCCATCCCCTGGCAAGGAAGGTGTTGGTCACTGCCGCGGGCAGGGTACCGGCGACGTGGGGTTGGCGCTGGGTCCAGTCCAGGCACGATCGAGCGAAGATACGACGAGCGGAGCGCAACTGATCGAGATCGATGTCCAGATCGGCGATCAGTCTCTCGCCGTGGGCCGTGAGGCCGTGGTCTCGCTCATCAATGGGCTGCAGGGCTCCGGTGGCCCGCAACCGCTCCCGGAGCTCGACGCCGCGACGGCCGGCAAGGTGGTCGTAACAGGTGCGAGCCTCAGCCCGGGCGCTCACCTGGCGGTGTTGGCGCAATGACCTGATCGGCACCGTTGGGGCGACCTGGGCGAGGGCTTCCAGGACTGCCGATACCCGCGGCCGGCAAGCTCGTGGTATCGGTGTCGGCCCTGCACCGTGACTCGGACAAGGCCGCCATCAACGAGTCGTCGCAGGTGTGCCGTTGCTGTTGCCGGCGACACGCAGGCCCGCCTGGCAAGCTCGCCCGCCGGCAACGCTCGACCGTCAGAGAGCGCTGCGAGCATCGCGACTCGGGCCGGATCGCCGAACAAGACGCCCGCCGCCGCCAGATCGACGTGACACTGTTGTTCGGCCATCTGACCAGCATGGCGCACGAACGTTTTGGCCGCGAACGTAACGTCATCATCGTAATGTCGGGGCCATGGTCGCAAACCTAACCACCAGGACCGCCAGCGACGACGACGCCGCGTTCGTCTACCACGAATGGGACCGGCGGACCCGAGCCCATGACATCGACGGATTGCTCGAGCTGTACCTGCCCGATGCGGTCCTGGAGTCGCCATTGATCCCGCGGATCCTGGACCAGCCGAGCGGCGTGCTCACCGGCCGACAACAGATCCAGCCGTTCTTCCAACGCGGAACCGACAACCGCCCCAACGAGCTCGTGCGCTGGCAGCGCACCGGCCGCTACCACTTCGATGGCTAGACTCTGATGTGGGAGTATCCCCGGGCGACCCCGACGGGCGAGCAGGTCGACCTTGCCGAGGTTATGGACCTTCGCAGCCCTCAGATAGCCCACCATCGCATCTACTGGGGCTGGTCCGGCATGCAGCTCCTGATGCCCTCAATCCACTGAAAGCATCGAAACCCAGATGCGGTCGCACCCACCACGACCAACAGGAGGCTCCCCGGCCGCCGCCACACGATCTCTCATGTCAAGAGGGCCTGCGCTCTTTGTGCGGCCAAGCATGGCCCGCACTCAGAGGTACCACCGGCAGTACCGCCTCCAAGGGCCACCGGGCCTGTCGAACGCTGGCGAGGTCCGCACTGGTGTCGTCCTGAGGAGGCATCAACCACCGGCGGCCCCCCCGATACGCTTGCCTCTCCTGATCTGTGCTGAGAGCGTCCATTTTTGGTGATGTCGACGACGAACGAGAACCGGTCGGCTCTCCTTCGCCAGATGAGGACCTCCGGACGCTGGCTATCTCCAGGCTCCCCACGGCTCGGAGTGCTCCGAGCGGTGGGGAAGGCGCTCACCATGGCGCGCCACGGCCGAACTGGCAGATCGCTTCCTTGGCTTCAGCGGGTGAACAGCTGCTCGAAGGTGCCCGAGGTTCTCGGTGAACAGGTGTTTGCCAGGCAGCCGAGGTGCCACATGTGCTCGATGGTCGACAGCAGTGTGTAGTGGTCGGCCGGCTTTTCGGAGGTCTTGTGCCGGCTCCCTGTGGAGTTGATGACGATCATCGGGGCGTCGCCGCCTCCGAGCACCACAGACTTAGCCCCGACCGGGCTGCCGGGACCGCCAGCGTAGCCGGAGTAGTCGTTCTCATCCCAGACCAGCACGATGCTCGATCGCGTCGTCTTCCACGTCTTGGAGTCCATGATCTTGCTGACACTGGTGCGGACGAAGTCGTCGCCGAGGTGGATGGCACCGTGGTCCAGGCCCGTCGCCGGGTAGCCGCACGCGGGGAGCCCGATGAGGTCGGCACCGGCGGGGGACATGCCGTGCATGTCGTGGCACTGGTCGGGGCTGATCCATGAGAAGTCGGGCACGGTCCCTGATGCCAGGTCGCGGCCGAAGGACTTCTCGTACGGGACGATGTTGTTCAGACGAGGGTTCTTGAGAGAGTTGATGTCCGAGAAGTACATGAACGGGTTGTGCTTCTGCGCGTACAGCTTGACGGTCGTGCCGTTGATGACCGGGGCGTACTCGCCCTCGAAACCGGCACTGGGCATGGACTGCATGTAGGCCTTCCAGCTACGGCCGTTTGCCTCGAGCTGGTCGACAATGTTCTTTCCCCTGAAGAGGTGGGGCGTCGAGGAGGAGCTGGCGATCTGCGCAGGAGTGAGGGAGGCGCCCGCGGTGGCGTCGCCGGAGCCAGGGACGAACTCCTCGGGTGCACAGGTGACGGAGGCGCCGGCCCTGCAGTCGTCCCAGATGCCCTGGAAGTCGCCGGAGATCGCCGAAAGGTAGTTCGGCAGGCTGGGGTGCGTGACGCCGAAGTAGTTCTTGGCGACGTTGTAGCGCTGGGCGAGGGCGGTGATATAAGGGGCGTCGGCCGTGTTGCCGATGACCTGGTTGGTGCCGTGGTTCTCCATCATGATGACGAAGATGTGCGCGGGGGCACCCTTCGCGGCCGGCACCGGGGTGGAGGCGAACGCCTGGCTGTTCACGACGCCGGCGCCGATGCCGAGCGCGGCGAGGGCGGCGCCTCCGGCGCGCATCCATCGCCGGGACCGGGATGTGCTGACCATGGTTTCTCCTGAGAAAGGTGACACTAACGAGGGACGATGCACAGGCTGGACCGGAAGTCTGAAGCGTTCGCCTGAAGTTGGGTGAACCAGGGGAGAAACCTCGGTGAACAGGGCGTGTTCGGATCGGGCGTGACGCTGTACGGATAGAGCGCGGGCCTGCCCGGGGGGAGCGCGGCGCCACCACCTCCGCCCGTCGCCGTCGCCCTCTTGCCGGTTTGGCGGTGGTGCGCCAGCGAGTCCGGGATCCCCAGATCCGATGTCACCTGGTGTTCGCCTGACGGCTAGTTGTTGGCCATTTGACGTCACGTGCCCGCTCCGAGACTGGTGGGGAACATCAGCCCACGAGAGGAATGCCCATATGTCGTCTGTCAGCCGCCGCCGATTCCTTCAGCTCGGGGCTGGAGCAACAGCCGCCTCCCTGCTCTCGCCGCGCATCGCTCGGGCCTCGGCCATCGAGGCCAACCACCGGACGCGCTCGATCCGCGACGTGGAGCACGTCGTCGTGCTGATGCAGGAGAACCGGTCCTTCGACCACTACTTCGGCACGATGCGCGGGGTGCGCGGCTACGGCGACCCCCACCCGGTCACACTGCCCACGGGCAAGAGCGTGTTCCACCAGCCCAGTGGCGCCGGAGGTGCTGCCCTTCCACCCCGACACCAAGGGCCTCGGGTTGGCGTTCCTGCAGGACCTCAACCACGGCTGGGACAACGGCCACTCGGTCCTTAACCACGGGCTCTACGACCAGTGGGTGCCCAACAAGAGCGCCACGACGATGGCTTACCTGACGCGTGACGACATCCCGTTCCACTACGCCCTCGCCGACGCGTTTACCGTCTGTGACGACTACCACTGTTCGCTGGTCGGTCTGACCGACCCGAACCGCTACTACCTGTGGACGGGCAGCGCCGGCGGCGCGGGCACGGGGGGTGGTCCGGTGATCGCCAACGACGAGATCGGCTACTCGTGGACTACCTACCCCGAGCGCCTCCAGCAGGCAGGGGTGAGTTGGAAGATCTACCAGGACGCGGGTGACGGCCTCGACGCAGGCGGGTCCTGGGGATGGACCGGTGACCCCTACATCGGCAACTACGGCGACAACTCGCTGCTCTACTTCACGCAGTACCAGAACGCGAGGCCGGGTGACCCGCTCTATAACCGCGCCCGCATCGGAACCAACGCCAAGGGTGGCCAGGACCTCTTCGAGATCCTCCGCGCCGACATCGCCAAGAACACCCTCCCCGCCGTCTCGTGGGTCGTGGCTCCCGAGGCCTACACCGAGCACCCGAACTGGCCGGCCAACTACGGCGCCTGGTACATCGCCCAGGTCCTTGACGCCCTCACTGCCAGTCCCGACGTGTGGAGCAAGACGGCGCTGTTCGTCACCTACGACGAGAACGACGGGTTCTTCGACCACATCGTGCCGCCCTACGCGCCGATGACCGCCCAGGACGGTGCCTCGACCGTCGACACCGCCCTGGAGATCTACCGCGGAGTGGCCGGCACTCCTGGCGCGACCGTGGGCAAGCCCGGTGCCTACGGGCTCGGCCAGCGCGTGCCCATGCTCGTCGTCTCACCTTGGAGCAAGGGCGGCTACGTCAACTCGGAGGTGCTTGACCACACCTCGATCATCCGGTTCATCGAGCAGCGCTTCGGCGTCAGGGAACCGAACATCTCACCCTGGCGCCGGGCGGTCTGCGGCGACCTCACCTCGGCGTTCGACTTCGCGGCATCCGACGACCAGCTGCCGGCGCTGCCCAGCACCACCGCCTACATGCCCCCGGACCGGAACCGCCACCCGGCCGTCGTGCCCGTCCCCCCGAAGGAGCAGAGCGTGCCGAAGCAGGAGGCTGGCATCCGCCGCGCACGCCCGCTGCCCTATGACCTCGATGTCGGCGCGAGCGTCGGAGCCGACGGGGTGAGCCTCGAGTTCTCGAACCCGGGGCGGGCCGGAGCCGTCTTCCACAGCCGCGCCCGCACCGTGGGTCCGCCGATCGGCATGCACGCCCAGATGTTCACAGTGGAGGCCGGACGCCGGCTCAGGACCACCGTCCCCGCGTCGTCGTCGGTCGGGTACGACGTCGAGGTCCACGGGCCCAACGGCTTCTACCGGCGCCTGTCGGGGACACCGACCCCCGGACCGGCGGTGACCGCAGCGCCGGTCGGGTCCAGCCAGGAGCTGCGACTCGTCGTCACCAACGCCGGCCCTGCAGTAGGGCTGACGATCACGGACGACCGCGTCCCCGGGCGCCCGATGACCCTGCACCTGGCCCAAGGCGGCCGCGTCGAGCACATGGTCGGCGCTCATACCAACGGGTGGTACGACGTGACGATCACCTCGAGCGGGGACCCACGTTTTGTCCGCCAGCTCGCGGGTCACGTCGAGAGCGGACGCTCGAGCATCAGCGACCCGACGCTGGCGGCATAGCCTGGGTGGCACGGATACACCGGAGTTACCTCCGCAGGGCGTGCTCGGGCCCAGCCGCGGGCCTTTCGGTCATTGATGAACGGCAGGACTGATTGCAACAACCACCTGATGGCCCCGTGTTCTCACGTCCTGCACGGGTATTGGCGGCCTCAGCTAACCGCTGGTGACCCGCACCGGCCTGGTCTTGTGGTCCGTGCTTGGCACGGTTCTCTGAGTCTGGGTGTGGACTGGTCGCCGAGGTGGGGCCAGGCCGGTGGACAACAGCCGGTCATGGATGGGGGTCAGGAACATGGTGGTGTGCTGACCCCGGGTCGGTGACCTGGTAGCGGTGGATGTGGGCGATCTTGGCGATGAGGCCGTGGGTGCGTATCGCCGCCACCACCTACCAGAGGGCGATCGACAACCTCACCTGTGCAACCGGCCTCGCCGCATGACCCCCACCAACGCACCACGCGACGAAACTTGACCCAGAATCGCGGCTCCGCCGTAAGCCACTGGGTGTCCTGGGTGTCGACTTGAACGAGCACTGCGAAGTGGAGCGACGGGGAATCGAACCCCGATCGGAGCCTTGCAAAGGCCCTGTTCTCCCGTTGAACTACCGCCCCTCAGCTAGATTGTCGCGGACACGTTGTGTGGGCCCCGTCCACCGGTGACTCTCAAGTCGACCGCTATCTGATCCGGCGTAACGGGGTCCAGGTGGGCTCCGTCCCAGGCACGACGACGTCCTACCAGGACAATGGCCTGGCCCCGGCTACCACCTATCGGTACAGCATCGTCGCAGTGTCCGGGACGACGCGCGGTGACCCTTCGGCAGACCTGAGGGTGAAGACGCTTGCTACGGGCCCGGTCGGGCTCAGGGCGGGCACCGTGAGCGCCAACTCAGTCACGTTCCTCTGGTCGCCCCCGACGGCGGCACCCGACAGTTACGTGATCCTGCGCGACGGCACCGACATCGGTACGGTCCTCGGAACCGTCACGTCCTACCAGGATGGGGGGCTCGTCCCCATCACGGAGTACGTGTACAGCGTGGTGGCGGTGTCGGGCGGTGTCCGTTCCGCCCCGTCCTCCGTCCTGCCGGTCAAGACCCTTCCCCCGCCCATCTCGGCGGGCCGTTTGACTGGGTGGTGGACCGTCGACATAAAGGTCGTCCAGACCACTGGGGGGAACCTCAAGGTCGGCGGGACGGAGACCGACACGTGGCAGTTCACCCCGAAGTGCACGACCGGCGCGTGTTCGGTGATGGTCTCCGGGGGGTTGTACGCCGAGACCTTCAAGATGACTCTGACTCGCGCGGGAGCGGTGTACACGGGAACCACCAAGACCCACATATCGCACTGCGATCAGACGACCGTCGTGGACGCGGTGACACTGCGGATCACCATCAGGAAGGCGGATATGAACAGCCAGGCGTGGACCGCCAGCTCCTGGGTCGGCACCATGAAGATCGACAGCCCGTACACATCGCTGGGCAGCAACTCATACTGCCCAGCACATAGCCTCACGACTTCCCTAACCGGGAGCCCCTGAACCTCGGTCCACCGACGAAGTATTCGCGGCTGGGTGGTCGTTGCGGAGGTTCATGGACCGCAGGGCGCGTTGAACCGGACTGGTCCGGATGCTGACTCTGGCCCGGTCCAGTCGACCGCAGCCCACCCCTCTCGAAGTAACCGTACAAATCCCGTACGGTGGTGTGCGGAGGTACCACCATGACGACGACGAAGAAGCGCCGCATCGAGCTGCGCACTGACGAGGCCACCGACCAGCTCATCTCTGAGGCGGCAGACCTGCTCCACGTCACCAAGTCTGCGTTCGTCACCGACGCGGCCCGCCAGGCCGCCGAGAAGATCATCGCCCGCTCCGACGTAACCCTCATGTCGCCGGCGGTGTTCGACACCATGATGGCGTCCCTCGACATCCCCGATGAGTCCCCCGAGCTGGCCAAGCTGGCCAAGCTGGCCAGACTGATCGCTCAGTGAGCTCGCCGGTCTACCGTGTCACCAAGCTGGCCCCCGGGTTCGACCTGGGGGCCTTCGACTGCGGGGAGTCTGCCTACAACGAATGGCTCGTCCAACACGCCGTCAACGCCGTCGGGGCCGGCTCCAGCATGGTCTACCTGCTGCTGGAGCGGGTGCACCCGGGCGCAGAGGAGCGGGTGGTCGGCTACTACGCGATCTGCCCGACCGTGGTCGTACGAGACGACATGCCCAAGTCGCTGCAACGCGGCATGCTGCGCGCCGCGCCCGCGTGGCTGCGGGCCAAGCTCGCCCTGGACAAGTCCCTGCGCGGCGACAAGGACCACCAGTGGGGCGCCCAGCTCCTTCGCGAGGCACTTGAGAAGATCGTGGCCAGCGTCGATCTGGGAGGCGGACAGATCATCGTGGTCGACGCAGACAACCCCGGGCTGATCGCCTGGTACTCACGTCAGGGGTTCAAGTCGACCGGCGGCCAGGACCTGCGGCTGTACATGAAGGTCGCCACGGCAAGAAAGTACTTCGAGCAAAAGTAGCCGGCAGACGAAACCGCCCTACACCGCGGTGGCCGCGAGAACCCTCCGCTGGACAACCGGGCCGGTGTTGATGTGGAACAGCCGACCGGCACCATCTTCGGCGCCATTGTGCCCATGCTGAGCGGGCGTGAATCTCCGCACGCTCATCGGCTCGCACCCGTCGCGGCAGTTCCGTAGCTTTGTCCATGCTGACATGCGTGCCTATGCATGTCAGCAGTCATGGAGGGTCTCGCACGTGGCTGGGCCTGCCTGCCCTGATGGGGCAGCCTGCTGGATAGAGGCACCGGCCCATTGCGGTCAACTGAGTGTCCGCAAAGGGTCAGCGGGACATCGACCCGAAGCAACTACTAACGCCGATTCTCGCGCAGCGGATTCGACCCCAGTTTGATCATCGGTATTCGTAGCTGAGTCGGCGGCCGCCCCACCAGGGGACTTCGGTGGTGGGGAGGTCGGCTTGGCGCAGAACGGGTGAGTAGGTCCGGCGGTCGAGTCGGACGATGATCTCGTTGCCTCGGTTGAGGAT
>Ga0097691_1002594_pt1 | contig 11893 bp, 11 predicted proteins | sample NGESurdeep072012_8_FD_72858 | JGI IMG/M metagenome (GOLD analysis project Ga0097691, IMG submission 72858) | Arctic peat soil microbial communities from Barrow, Alaska - NGEE Surface sample 210-1 deep-072012 | ecosystem: Environmental > Terrestrial > Soil > Wetlands > Peat ...
GTAGGTTGAACGGGTGTCGTCCCGGTCGACAAAGAATCGCTCGAAGCGCCGCAACCTGCGATTGTCGCCGCAAGCGAAGTCAACCCTGCCGCGACAAACCGCGCCCACTTCATCCGGTGAATCGGCGCACGACGATTGCTCAAGGACACCTCCGGTGCTCATTCACAGCTTAAACGAAGCAGACTATCTAGCGCGAATCGGATCGAATCGCTACCGGTCTAAGCTTGGCGGCTTCGATTCGGCGAGCATTTCGGCGAGATCGGAGCTAGTGCGCATCGAAAGCGACGCAATCCTACAGAGTAGAAACTCGGCGACGGTCCGTCACGTTCGCCAGCTCGAACTGTGCCCGCAGCACTGCCAAATCGTCATCGAGCGCGAGCGTTCTCGCGGACTTGAGATTTGCGATCGGCGGAACGAATAGCGCCCATGTCGCACCCGAGCCGCGCGGCATCACGCCGATCGTGCCCGGCGACGCGACGCGCAATCGCGTCCGTCCAGCAGCCATTGGGCGTCCATTTGTCGGTCGCGCGGCGGTCTGCTATTTCACTGTTCGTGAATCTTCGCCACGCCGCCGCGCTCGCGCCTAAAAAGTGCGAACGCTGCGGGGATGTCGGCAAGCACCGCTGGATAGACGATCTTCTCCAAGGCCGCATGAACAAGATCGGCGTCGTTCTATGCCGGGAATGTTACGCGGCCCTCAGACAAGCCGACGCGCGTGCTTGGGCGTGGTTTCGGGAATATCGCGACCGGGATTGACCCCCCAGCCGCTTCACGCCGCCCACGGGCGAGTTCAAGCTTGGGCAGTGCCGGGTACATGCGCTCAATAAGTTCGTAGACGAGTTGGGGGCTTTTCACTATGCGCCCCGCGGCGCAACCGAATGACAGAGGCCACCCGATCCGACGGTGCTGGCGCTGGCGGAGAGCCTCGCGCCGCCGGCAACAAGAGTTCGTGCTGCTAACGGAAGAAGTAACCGGGGCCGATCACCTGTTTGTCCCATACCACGCAAGTCCGACAGCTGAAGCCCCACGCGGTGGTCGGGCGGCCTATGTTACGGAGCTGGCGGCAATTACCGCGACGCGCGCCTGTTGCCGCAATCCTGACAGATATTATCCGCCGCGAAATTGTGTTTGCCGCCGCCAACGAAGCACGGTTTGAGATTCAACTCGATGCGGTGCGGCCATTCGGAAGCTCCGCATTTGCACCGCCCGTTTTGCTGTACGGTATGGCAGATGATCTCCGAGCGGATCGTGCGCTCTTCGTGCCAAGCCCTGCCACCGGTAGGGTCGTCTTGTGCGGGGTCGCCGGAGCTGTAGTCGGCTTGTTGAGGCCATCGCTGCGGGTCACCAGCCGCCGGAGCTTACCGCGAAGGCTTTGAGGCGAACACGCCGGTCCACTCGTCGAAGGGCAGGTTGCTGGTGACGATAATCGAGCTGCGCTCGTAGCGCTGGCTGAAGACCTCGAACAGCAACTCGGCCCACGGCACGCCCATTATGTCAGCCGCACCGAAGGTCATGATTCCGACCGACGATGAGAGCTGAAAAACTCGTGATTGCGCGCTCCAACGCGGAGCTGCGCAGGGCAGCGGCGCGCCTTCGGAGATAACGCGTTTTGCTCTGACTGGCTGCGGGATGACGCAGTCCGATGCAAACCATTCTCCCGCGAGTAAATTCCCTGATAGGCCGTGAATACAGGGAAATCGGGCGACTTTTCGTGCAAATCGGGCAGTCAGCTGTTCGGAAACCCCCTGAAATCGAGAACTTGCAGATCGAATTCCCTAAGTCGTCAAACAGGGAATTTTCTTGAACGGATCAGGAACCAAAAAAGACACAACAGTGAACCAAGAACCACGGAACAGCGAAACTTCGAACGGAGGCACTATGGTGTAGCCCGCGCGATGGCTTTTTGTTGGCTCCGCTTCGGTCTAGGCTTTCGCCATGCGCGATCTTGCTCGTGGCCGGAAATTTTCAGCGGATGATTCGGAGAAACCAAGCCTGGGGCTTCGGCCTTCCTCATCGCGCTTGTGTCGGCGGCGCGATTCGGAGCCGAAATCTAAGCGCAATAATCGATTGTAGTAGGTGTCGGATAAATGGAGGCGATTTGGCAAGGTCACCGATACCTTGCAACTCTATGGCGTCACGTTGTCTGCCGTTCTATCTCTTCTTCTTCTTCGGCTCCTTTCCGGTTCCCGACAGCGGGATCTGCTGCGGTGCTCCCGCCTCGTCGTCGTTGATGGTCAACTCTCCGTATTGCTCCGTGGTATTGGGCGGAGTGAACGTCACCGAAACTTTACAGCTCTTTCCCGGCGCCAACGTCCTGATGCATTCGCTCTTGACCGCGAATGGCGTGGCGGTCGTCTCACCGGTGATCGATATGTGGATCTTGGATCTCTTTGAGCTGACGTTCTTGATCGTCACCGACTCGGCTTTGCTGACCTTATCGACGGTCTTTTTGCCAAACTTCAAGGATTTGGGTTTAAACCTCAGCTTGTCGGGTTCAGGCGTCGCCGTCGAAGTTGGCGTCGGGGTTACCGTCGCAGTCGGCGTCGGAGTTGCCGATCCGGCCGCTCTATGAGGGATTATCTCTCCGGCGCTCTCACCGTTGGGATTCCAGCTCGAAAGGACCGATGAAACGAGGAGTATCAGAAACCGTCCCTTCGTTCTTTCACCTCGGTAACACAGGTTTCAACTTGGTCCTCCTTTCTCACGCTCAGAGGACCACACCAATCGCCTGTGTGTGGCGAATTACTGATTTCCCCAGAATCAGCAATTCGCCACACACACCGTCGGAAGATGAGTAGGTCGACGAATCCCAAACCGGGTCAACTCCAGAACCTGGTCAGACGTTTGATCGCACCAAGTCGACGAGTGGCTTGCAGGCGCACCACGCCGACGCAATCAGATCAATCGCATCGGTCTTTCGAAGCTCTGGGCAGCGTACGTAGTCAAACACCACGCCCATTTGAAACTCGTAGTTCGAGCCTTCTTTGTTGACGAAAGAGTCGTAAGCAGCGGACAGCCATCTTGGCTGTGTCTTCGGCGGCCCACTGGACGGAATCGCCGTGCGCAAGTCGAATTCAATGCTTGCATCGACGAACGGCGCCTCCCGCTGCGTCCGCCACCGCCGCTGAACACCCCTGAACCACGGTGCTGCGCCCTTGTGATCATGCAGCAATGGCTTCAGGTTGTTGACGATATCCTCTGCCAACGCCTGAAATCCGGCCTTACCCAATTTCTTGAGCTTCTGTTTCACGACCTTGTTCACGTTGTTGGGCACAGTCACCATAGCTCGAACGGCTTGAGAACCGACGCTCAAGGTCAAATGGGGATGGTTGGTGAACTTAGATTCGTCCGAGGCCACCGAGAGCGAGAGAAAATCCCAAACGGCGTCTCTTTGGCGGCCGGTGATGCTCCCCCGGCCCGGCGATTTTGGATTGATGCCGAGACGATCCAGGAGGTCGCGGCGGCTTCTTAGCTCGCTCAGCGCCAACTTAAGAACGCGTTTGCCCTCAAGGTAGGTGAACTGTTGATCGGGCCCAAAAGGAAATCCTGAAAACATCGTCAAGGTGCCCTCCCGGAATTGTCCAGTGTCAATAAGCTTCGCCTCGGCGATTTCCAAGTAATCTGCCGCCATTGCTGCCCACTTGCTGCCGGATCTGTGTTGCCGAAGCCACGCATACACGGCCCGCCATTCGAGTGGTACGGTGCCTAAGGGAAGGGATGCTGGAAGAACGGGGGCAATCGCCACCGCTATAATATGTTGGAAACCGCGCCTTTCGGCTGTACGCCGGTGGCGACGGATTTGGTCTGCACCCAGCTTCGCGATCACCTTGGTTTCAATGAAAACACACCAGCTTTCTTCATCGAAAATCCAGCCGTCGGGAATGCCCCGGCGTTCAAGCTCGTCCTCGCCCGGCTCCTCCTCTCCTGGATATTGCTGTTCCAACACCAAGAGCTTGTGCGGGTTTGTGGGAGCCTTCACTTTCAAAAGTTCGCGCAGAAAGTGACTCAATAGCTTTCGATCTTCATTGAGTGCAGTCATCAACGCATGCGTAACGCGATTTTCAGGCTGAGTGTATTGATCGAAGGCGTTTCTCAAGGGCACTCCCAAAATTGTTATTTAGGCCGCGCCGCACACGCGCGGATTGGGCAGACGTTAGGCGGAATTTCTCAACCTCGATCGGTACCTTAAACTATTACATTCCGAAACATAAAGGGGCCGGTTCGCGGCCGGCCGCCTGGGATACCCTACCCAGCCTCCTTCACCAACGCGTCGAGCCGGTCGATCAGCTGCTTCTTCGTGAATGATCGCGCGTTGAAGACCTTGGCCTGCGCGCGCGCCAAGTGGCCTTGCCGGTGCCGGCGGGATAGCGGATTGTTGGGTTGCCGAGACAATTGCCTGAGGAAGCACATGCGCGATACTTGGGCGTTCTCCCGAAATATCGTTCACTTTAGAGGTACCCAATGAACTATCGGCAACTTGGTCGAAGTAAGCTTCGTGTTTCGACGGTCGGACTCGGATGCATGGGGATGTCGGAATTCTACGGTGCGGGCGACGACGAGGAATCGATCGCGACGATTCATCGCGCGCTCGATCTCGGCGTGAATCACCTGGACACGTCGGACATGTATGGTCCCTACAAGAATGAGGAACTGGTCGGCCGCGCGATTCGCGGGCGGCACAGCGAGGTGGTGATCGCTACCAAGTTCGGAATCGTACGCGGACCGGATGGCACCCGGAGCATCAACGGAAAGCCCGAATACGTCCGCAAGTCGGTCGAGGGCAGCCTGAAACGCCTCGGCGTCGATACGATCGACCTCTACTACCAGCACCGCGTCGATCCCAACACGCCGATCGAAGAGACAGTAGGCGCCATGGCGCGGCTGGTGGAAGAAGGCAAGGTGCGCACCCTTGGTCTTTCCGAAGCGGGAGCGCAGACGATCAGGCGCGCATGCAAGGTCCATCCGATCGCGGCGCTGCAAACGGAATATTCGCTGTGGAGTCGCGACCCCGAGGATGAGCTGCTGGCCACTTGCCGCGAACTGGGCGTTACGTTCGTAGCATACAGCCCGCTCGGCCGTGGTTTTCTGACCGGGCAGATACGAAAGTTCGAAGACCTTGCCGCCGACGACTACCGGCGGCTCTCCCCGCGTTTTCAGGGCGAGAACTTCCGGAAGAATCTCGCACTGGTCGATCGTATAAAGGAGATGGCGGCCGAGAAGAGGTGCACCGCGTCGCAGCTCGCACTGGCATGGGTAATAGCGCAGGGCGAAGAGATCGTGACGATTCCCGGCACCAAGCGGAGAAAATATCTCGAGGAAAATGTAGGCGCTGATACTGTGAAGCTCACGCGCAAGGATCTAAAGAAGATCGATGAAATCGCGCCACATGGCGTCGCGGCGGGCGAGCGCTACCCGGCCGCGATGATGGGCTCGGTGAATCGCTGACGCAGCGCGTCACTCTGCACCTCGTCCAAGTGGATTTACGGTGGGGGTGTGGCTTCTCAAAACTCAATTCCCGCGGATTGATTGGTGGTTTCGATCGGCTCAGGATAGCTGCTTTCCTGGGTGTCGCTTATATCTGGCAGGTCCGCGGTACTTCACTTGGGTAGCCTGATCACGATGACTTCGGCTTCGCCGGGCTTCAATTCGGGGAGACGCGGCCGGCGTATACGCTGACCATGTTGGACCCGTGCCCAGAATCCGCGAGGTGGCACCGGAATCTCAAGACGCTGACATGCCTTCGCGAGACCCCGTCCCGAGAGCGCCCACTCCTTGGCCAGCTTCTCGATGGGTTCGGTCCAAACGCGCTCAAACAGAGCGGCGCGGTCAAGCCTGATCTCGCGTCCGCCCCAGCGCCCGCCTCCAATTTCCACGTAGCGGGGAATCTGGCGCTCCGGCTTTTACTGATTTCCCCAAGAATCAGCAATTCGCCACACACAGGCCGGAAAGCTGGTGCTTTATCCGGCAAACGTGGGAACTAGAGCAGCCGGGTAAAGCGTCGGGACCGGAATTCTTCGCGGCAGTGCAGGCGCTCGGCGACCGCCACTACTATACGCCGCTTGAGTTGAAGCCGTCCGCTAAGTGAGGTCGGATTGCAAATGATGCGGCATAGTTGCCATGCGCCGCAGGCTATCGCCGACCCCTCTTAATGCCTCTGCTTCTTCAAGACGAAGAAAACCGGAGTGCCCCGCGACCAGCGAGGTCCTCTCACTGACCGTGCAACGCGGAAGTGATCGCGTCATACGCGGCGTAAATTTCCGATTCCTTGCCGGGGTCCCAGAAGCCGTCGTTGGCGCTGGTCTTCACAATCACCACGTTCTCGCGCGGATTCACATATATGAACTGAAAGAATACTCCTTCGGCTGAGTATGCATGATCTTCAGCTCCCGGAAACGTCCACCACTGGAATTGATACCCGAGCGGACTGCCGGATATGAGCTTGCCGGGCTGCACCTGCGACGAGCCTGGCGTCGTGGCTTCATCGACCCATTTCGCCGGCACGATCTGATTTCCGTTCGACCTGCCGTGGTTCAGAAAGAGCATTCCGAAACGCCCGTAGTCGCGCAGCGTGGCCTGTATGCAGCAGAAAGTCGCTTCCATGCCGGTGCCGTCGGTGAGCCACGACGCATTGTGCTCCATTCCGAGCGGCTGCCATATTTTCCGAGACAGATAGTCGGCAGGATGCTCGCCTGTAGCGCGGCTCACGAGCCATCCGAGCACCTGGGTGTCGATGCTCCGATAGTAGAAGCGGCTGCCGGGCTCTTCCTCGCGTCGGAGCGATCGCGCGTAATCCTCGAGCGACAGTGAATTCTGCTCCATCGTTCGACGCCACATGTCAGAGAGGTCGTCGCGGCCGCCATAATCTTCGTTGAATTTAACCCCCGACGACATTTGCAGGATGTTTTTGATCGACACGCCGTCGTAGCCTGACCCGTGCAGCTCCGGGATGTAGTCGGTGACGGGACGATCGACGTTTGCGACCTTGCCGTCCGCGATTGCGAGGCCGACCAGAGTCGAGGTGAATGACTTGGCGACTGACATCGAAGTGAACAGCGACTTGTCGTCGGCGCCGAGATAGTACTTCTCAAAGACGATTTTGCCGTTCTTGATGACCAGCAGCCCGGTGGTGTTGGTACGCTCCATGATGTCGCTGAGCTTTCGCGTCCGGCCCTCGAATTCATAGCTGACGTCCAGCGCGCGCTCGGCGCGCGGGATCTCGGTTACCGGCCCTCCCCGGTTGATCGCCCGACTTGGAAAGACGTTTTCCATGTGACGAAACGCGCCGATTCGAAAATCGCGGTCGGTCGCGACGCTCTGCAAGAAACCAATATGGGAACCAACTTGTTGTGCTCTCGCCGGCGCGGAGCAGATCGTCAACATCAGAGCACAGACTAGGACGCAGGCTCGAGTTCTCATTCTTTTGTTCCTCAAAACGCAGTCGATTGTCCCGACCGAGCCCGCAAGACCGGCCGCTGTACCTACTGAAAACTCTGAAAAGGTCTAACCTTTATAATTTTCGCAGCTTTCGGAATTGTTGGAAGCTACCGGCTATTTCCCCTTCTTCTTGCGCTCCGCCCAGCGCTTCTTCATCGCCAGCGACAAACGCCGTCTGCCCTCCGGCGTAATTCCGCCGCGCTTCTTTCGTTTCGTTGCTGGTCGACCGACAGCGACGGCCTTCGTCTTACTTTCAGCGAATGGAGAGTAGGTTCCCACCAGCGCCGCAATGGCTCGGCCGATCCGATCTCGTTCCTTCTTCAAGTCCGCAACTATCCCTTCTAGATTCAAAATGTTTCTCTCCTTTGCTCATAAGCGCAATTTGGCTAGACCTCGACGATACCCTCCTCGCAATCGGAACCACAAGCTCTAATCCGCTTCGTTCTTCCTATGGTTGATCACAAAGATTGCGCTTGGCCGGTTTTGTTTCCCGGGGTGGATCATACATCAACTGACTCTACCTATAATTGCGGGTAAATTGGGGAGCAGGCCAGTGGAGGCATGGCGACGACCACGCTTCACTGAGCTGGCTATCGCGTGTGCGTGCGCAATTCTCGGATCGGGTCTAGACTTTTTAGCGCTTTCGGAGTTTTCAGTAGGAACAGTGTCGAGCGGGGGTCCTCTTGCCCGGTGCTAATAATGCGGCTGGAATCGTAAATAATGACCGTTCAATAGACGGAGATCGAAGTGACTCCCACGAAGATAGTTGTTCTCGATGGTCACACGTTGAATCCAGGCGACTTGAGTTGGGAGGCTCTGCGCGCGATTGGCGAGCTGCAAGTCTTTGACCGTACCGCAGACGATCAGATCGTAGTGCGCGCGCACGAGGCTGAAATCGTGCTTACCAACAAGACCCGGCTGCCTGCGCAGATCTTGCGGCAGCTCAAAACTACCCGTTATATCGGCGTACTGGCCACCGGATACGACGTAGTCGACGTGCGAGCGGCACGCGAGCTCAGGATCTCGGTCGCCAATATACCGACCTATGGTACAGCCTCGGTGGCGCAGTTCACGTTTGCACTGCTTCTGGAGCTCTGCCATCACGTTGCTCTTCACAATGAGACGGCCCGCGCCGGAGAATGGTCGCGATCAAAGGATTTCAGCTTCTGGAAAACGCCCTTGGTCGAGCTGGCGGGCAAGACGATCGGGATAGTAGGTCTCGGTCAGATTGGCCGACGCGTTGCCGAGATCGCCCTGGCATTCGAAATGCGGGTAATTGCCGCCGATGCGGTCAGAAGCTCGGTTCCCGACTGGCCCAGCTTTCGATGGTGCGAAGTCGATGAACTACTGCCGCAAGCCGATATCGTGAGCCTGCACTGCCCGCTGCTGCCGCAAACCCAGGGAATTATCAATGCTAAATCCCTGGTCATGATGAAACCGAGCGCCTTTCTCATCAACACGTCGCGCGGTCCGCTGGTCATAGAGCACGACCTGGCTGATGCGCTCAACAACGGGCGTCTGGCAGGCGCCGCGGTCGACGTGCTTTCGAGCGAGCCGCCATCCCCCGACAATCCGCTTTTACGTGCGAAGAATTGCATCGTGACACCGCACATCGCGTGGGCGTCGAAGGAAGCGCGAACGCGGCTGCTCAATACGGCCGTCGCCAATGTGCGCGCATTTCTGGACGGCCATCCCATCAACGTCGTGAATTAGTTCCTACGGACCCGGCTCTTGCTTCAGATACCCAGCTGCACGGCCTTGTGCGGCGAATATTCACGTTAATTTTCTTGAGGTGAAGGCCTTTGGTTCAAGGCGCCTTATTGTGTACCGGTCCGATAAAGACTCCAGCGCGTTGTATGCTTTGGGATGCGACGCAATGCCCACCGGGCGTTGCAGCGCCATCTTCTCGAAATTCAATCGGGCGTTAGAAATCTCGCCCTGCATCGCCATTTCAGACGGGCGCTCGCTGGCCAGGGCGGTTCCGGAACTGGAGGTCGTCGCCCTCTGCCATCGGGTGCGATTCTCGGAGCTGTTCAAAAATAGACCCCGATGAGATTCCCAGCAGGGACGACTGACAAGTAGGCGGCGGTTTCACTTACACGAGCTTGGGACGAACTTCGGCGTCGAAGCGATCGATAAACTTCGCGAGCGGCTCTGAGCTAAGCGGGCTTATCAGGATCTCGTGGACTCCGATCGCGGCGAAACGATTGAGGTAATCGGCGAGTTCGGCGGGCGGCGCTAGAATTCCTTCAACGTAGCCTCCCGTGTCGGTCCATTTCGGCGCGAAACCGAGGTACACGCGATGACTTATCGCGAAGCCGTCAAGGCTGCGGCCGTTGCGGACAGCAAGTTCGCGAATCCATCCGATTCGCTCGGCAACTTGATCGGGGTTCATCCGCGTCCCATGCCATCCATCGCCCAGTTCGACAGCGCGGCGAATGGCGCGGCGACTTGTGCCTCCCACCCAAATCGGAATGTTGCCCGCGGCCGGGCGCGGCCCGAAGCGCATACCGGTAAGATTGAAGAAGTCACCATGAAATTCCGGAACGGCCGAGGACCACGCCGCGCGCATCAGAGCTATAGCCTCGTCGGTGTAGGCGCCGCGTTTTTCGAAGGATACCCCAAGCGCGCGAAACTCGGCTTCGAGCCATCCGCTGGCGACTCCGGCGACGACCCGGCCCGACGACAGCCGATCGAGCGTGGCCAGTTCCTTCGCCAGATGAACCGCGTTGCGATACGGAACCACGATCACGCTCGTCGCGAGTTTGATCCGGCTGGTGAGCGCTGCGACGTAGGCGAGCGTCGCGATAGGCTCCATTATTTCGATCGGAGGCAGCCGTCCGCCCGACTCGGGCACGATCAGATGATCGCTGACCCAGACGGTTTCGTAGCCGGCCTGTTCGGCGCGCCGGGCGGCGTGCGCGATTTCGTTTCCGTTGGCCGCAGCACCGAGCTGGGGCAAATGAAGTCCGATTTTCGTGGCCGTTCTCCCGCGGCTTCAGTCAAGTGCGTCACCCGCGAGTACCGCAATTATTCCGTGAGCGGTTCGAAAGTCAACGCGCATGGAGCTCATGCAGAGCTTCCCTAGCTTGCTGAAAACTCCGAACATCCGGAAGTCGCGTATTCTGCTCACGTTTGCACTACCGGCCCGTAATCTCCCGCGCGGCGGCCGAAGCTCCATGCGACTGCTTCGTGAGCTGATTCGGTCTCCGGCGGCACCCTCAGAAGGTGACGCCGCACAGTTCCGTCCGGGTCGGGCGTCGCATTGACCACTTCCACCACGAGAAGACGTTCGTAATCGTGGAACTGAATTCGATGGAGCCGCCCGAAATCATCCTCTTGCACGAGTTGCGCTTTGGCTGCCGCCAGGAAACGCTCGTGACCCAGCACGCATCCCCTCCGGTTCGCCCAGGGCGGTCCTGGCGGCCCGGTTAAGCGCTGGCGGAAGTGGAGTCCAAAGCCAAGGGCGTTCTGGACCGATGGCAGCAACCGAATGCCCGGCCAGAGCCCGCCGAGATACTCTTAATCTCTCAATTCCTCGCGCTGATGTATTGCCGCGTACCCCGCGCCATCAACGCCGCCAAGGAATTATTGGAAATTTCGGGGTTCGAAATCACTAAAATAGCAGCCGAACGCCGCGATCTGGTCGAAGCTTCCTAGCGAGTCAGCTGGCTAAGGGACGCCTTCCGGCCATCGACATCGACGAATTTCTCGAAAGTCTTCAAAACGCGGAAAGCCGATTCACTATCGAGGCCAACCCGAAGATCGCTCTGGCCCACAGTCTGCGGGCGGCACCGACCGTGGCAGAACTACTTGCCAAAATGAACTGGTGCCTGTGTCGGGCATCCGGGATTTCAAAATTCATCACGAGTGACAGTCCGCTTTGTGTATTCTCAGAGAAGGCGGGCGGCAAGGCCCTGTTCGGTGCGGGATTCGGTCTGCCCAACGTTGAAGTGTACTTTCCTATCTCACCGTCGTATTGCTTGCGACTTGAAAACCGGCAGATGCAGCGTCGCGCAACAGTATCGCGCCACTTCGTTGACGAAGCGAATCGCCGAACCGCCGCGAATGCTGAACGTTATGTGATATCGAATAGAAGCAGCGCAAAGATCGCGGCGTTGACTGCGGAATTTGGGTTCACGCGGAGTCTTCCGAAACTGGATCGTAAAATCGTCTCCGACATCATGGGCCGCAGACTCCGGGCTAATCTTGAGCGCAACCGTCCGAAGAAGAGGTAGCTGATCGAGGCCGCTGGCTTGGGCAAGCAGCCGGCCGGCCGGTTCGTCAAATCAAACTGTGCGATCGTCATGCCGAGGCCGTGATTGCTCGTGAACGCAAGCGCGGCTTCGAGATATTCGACCGCCGCGATTGGCACTAACCAGAGCGGTTTCGACTTGTTATGTTTGCAAACCGCGCGATGTTGGTGGGAGTCTGAATCAAGTTTCAAAACGGAAATTCC
>Ga0097691_1002595_pt1 | contig 11889 bp, 6 predicted proteins | sample NGESurdeep072012_8_FD_72858 | JGI IMG/M metagenome (GOLD analysis project Ga0097691, IMG submission 72858) | Arctic peat soil microbial communities from Barrow, Alaska - NGEE Surface sample 210-1 deep-072012 | ecosystem: Environmental > Terrestrial > Soil > Wetlands > Peat ...
CGACTGGTACATGCTGAACGTCATGTTCCAGGCCTGGCTGGTGAAGATAGCGAACACGCAGGCGAGCTCGGCGCCGAACACGCGGCCGGGAAACAAGTTCATGAAGAAGACGACGGTGAAGGTGAGAAAGCCTAGGATCGGCACCGATTGCAGAATGTCGAGCAGTGGAATCAGCACCATCTCGGCGCGTCGACTCTTGGCTGCGAGAGCGGCGTAAATGAAAGTAAAGATGATGGAGCAGACGATGGCCAGCAGCATCCGCATTGTCGTTCGCAGCGCATAGGCCGGAAGATTAGCGGGATCGAGAGATACCGGAGCGACATCGAGGGCCGACAAGGGAGCCGCGGTCTGCTCACCACCGTAGACGATGAGCACCATGGCGCCGATAACAACAATCAGCGCCACGATGTCCCAGATGTTGGGCCGGAGCGCCTGTCCGAGTGCGGGCGTCTGAATATCTTGAAGGGCCATAAGAGCCGCCTTGTTCAGAACTCGCCGGGCAGCCGCCCTGAGAAAATCGAAACCGACCCGCGATCAGCGTTATAGGCGGGGTTTGTGATCAACCGAAACTACTCGACTTAATGGCTCTTTCGCCGATGACCCAGAGCCAATAATGCCCAGAACCGTTCCAGAAATCGCGTTCCTGATAAGACGGTTCGAAGACCGTTATGTGAAATCCTACGCTCCCGATGAAGGATCATCGCACAACGTAAGATTCCGCTCGCCAGCCGTAAGACTCCAATGGCTCCCCACCGTCGCGCGTTTTCGATGGCCGCCTTGATCACGCTCCCACCGCCTTTTGAAATTTCGGCCAATCAATCTCCAAATAGCCGTCGATCTCAGCGAAACTGCCTCGGTTTCCCATTCCGAGCAAGTCTTCCAGTGAGGGCAGGTTTCCGACCGGCGTCTGATCGGAGCTGCGCCGTGCGTTACGTCAGATCTTGGCACGAATGCGAAGTGCTGATTGGCTCCGAAAATGTCTCCTTATCGGGGTAGATTGAAAGTGAACGGACTCCGCTCGGCCCAATGTTTAGCCTAGCCGCAACCGACGCCTCTATGCCTACTTTCGACTGCGGCCCGATCAGACGCCTCGAAAGATTTCACATTTGAGCGTCGATCGTTCGCCAGTTCACGGCCAAACCAAAAGAAGTACCAACCCCAGAACCCCGAGAAAGGCGCCTTCATGCCAACGATTGAGGCCAGGACCGGTTGGCCTCTCACCCCTCGCGTATGCGGTCCACAAAACTGCCGCCGCAAATAGAAGGCTGAGAACACCCGCCGCTCGTGCCGGCGAGTCCCCGGACCAAAGAACAGAAAGGATCAGCACTATTGTTATTCGAAGGGCCAACCGGCCCAGTGTGGCGGTGGACCGATGACCGCTGGCAAGCATTGATCCCTCTAGACGTTAGCCGAATCGCCCAGCACAGGCCTTCTCAAAGCCCCCACCTGCGAATGAACCAGACTTTCACAAGGTGAGTCAGTATAGCGTATGTCACCAGCATGGCCGCGACCAACGGCCAGTAGAGCCAGGGAAGCGGCTCGAAACCTAAAGCCGAACCCGCCCAGGTGAAGGGTAACGTCATTCCGACCGTGCATATTATCACCGTAGTCGCAATGAGTGCGGGACTTGCATGGCTCTCGATGAACGGGATCCTCGCCGTTCTGATGATGTGAATGATGAGGGTTTGGGTCAGAAGGGATTCGACAAACCAACCGGTTTGGAACAACGACGGATTGCTCCAGGCATCGAAGACATAGAGCATCATGCCGTAAGTTGCGTAGTCGAATATTGAGCTGATCGGTCCGATAAACACCATGAATTTGAATATGTTGCCGATATCCCATTTTCGCGGTGACGCCAGGTACTCCTCGTCGACATTGTCCGTCGGAATCGTTGTCTGCGAAAAATCGTAGAGAAGGTTGTTCGTCAGGACCTGGATGGGCGCCATCGGCAGGAACGGCAGGAAAATGCTCGCCCCAATCACGCTGAACATGTTTCCGAAATTCGAACTCGCACCCATCTTGATGTATTTTGTAATGTTCGCGAACACTTTGCGGCCTTCCGTTACCCCTTCCTGAAGAACAAGCAGGCTCTTTTCGAGCAGGATAATGTCGGCGGATTCCTTGGCGATATCGACCGCCGTATCCACCGAGATGCCGACATCCGCAGCCTTCAAGGCCGGACTGTCGTTGATCCCGTCGCCGAGGAATCCAACCACATGTCCTTTGGCGTGAAGGGCCCGCACAACCCTATCCTTCTGCTCAGGGTTCAGCTTTGCGAAAACCGTCGTGCGGTCGGCGATCTCCGCTAGCTCAGCGTCGCTCATCTGGGCGATCCTGGCGCCAAGCAGGATTTCGCCCGGGTCCAATTGGACCTCATGGCAAATCTTGCGCGTAATGATTTCATTGTCGCCTGTGAGGACCTTTACCTGAACGCCCTTGCGCGCCAGCGCCGCGATCGCCTCGCGGGCGCTTTCTTTCGGCGGATCGAGAAAGGCAATGTAGCCCAGCAGTGTGAGATCGGCCTCGTCTGCGATCGAATATGTTGTCTTCGACGGTTCCATCTCCTTGTAGGCAACTGCGACAACACGAAAACCGTCGGAGTTAAGCGCGAACGTTTGCTCTTTGGCCGCCTCAAAATGACTTTTGTCGAGCAGACCCGTCTCCGCGTCCAGGGAATATTTCGAACAAACGGCGAATATCTCTTCGACGGCGCCTTTGCAAATGAGAATGTGCTTGCCATCATCCCGCGCGACGACGACCGACAGGCGGCGACGCGAGAAGTCGAACGGAATTTCATCGAGCTTCGAATATCCGGCGCCGATCCTCAAGGTCTCCTTGAGTTCGACATGGGCTAGAACCGCTTTGTCGAGCAGGTTCTTCAGCCCTGATTGGAAGTGGCTGTTCAGGAATGCATACTGAAGTACCCGTTCGGACTCCTGTCCTTTGATGTCGAGATGTTGTTTCAGGATGATGCGGTCTTGCGTCAGGGTGCCGGTCTTGTCCGTGCAAAGGACGTCCATCGCTCCGAAGTTCTGAATCGCGTTGAGGCGCTTGACGATGACCTTCTTGCGCGACATCGCCATCGCACCCTTGGCGAGGTTTACCGTGACAATCATCGGCAACATCTCGGGTGTAAGGCCGACTGCCACCGCAACCGCGAACAGCAGCGCCTCGAGCCAATCATGTTTCGTCAAGCCGTTGATGAAGAACACGGCGGGCACCATGATAAGAATGAAGCGGATCATCAACCAGGTGAACTTGTTGATACCCTGATCGAACGCTGTCGGAACGCGTCGTCCCGCAATCTCATGAGCAAGCTGGCCAAAAAACGTTTTTGCGCCGGTTTGCACGATTACCCCAGTCCCATAGCCCGATACGACGTTCGCACCCATGAAGCAGAGGTTTGACAGGGCGAACGCATCCTCTGAGCCGCTATCGCATGCCGGAGCATGCCTTTCCGCAGGCATGGACTCGCCCGTAAGTGCAGACTGATTGATGAAGAGATCCTTGGCTTCCAGCAAGCGAAGGTCGCCTGGTATCATATCTCCTGCTGAAAGGCGCACGACGTCGCCCGGCACGAGCCGCTCCATTGGAATTTCGGAGAATGGATCCTCTGAGCGACTGGGGATGCGCCTGACGCTTGCCGTGGTGTGGACCATGGCGCGTAGCTGGGCAGCGGCCTCATTTGACCGGTGTTCCTGGACAAAGGCGGTCGTGATCGCGAGGACTACCATTACTGCGATCACGACTGCAGCACGGACGTCTCCCAAAAAATAGGAAGTAGTCGCCAGGGTCAACAGCAATGCGTTCAATGGATTGCGGGCACGGCCCCAAAGTTCTTCCAGGATCGTCGCCTTGCGTTCCCGGGCAACGATATTAGGCCCGAATTTCTTCAGGCGTGCGTCAGCCTCTGTCTCAGATAAGCCTTCCAAAGCTGAACCCAGCTTCACGCAGACTTCATCAGGCTGAAGTCGGCTGATTGCCGCGAGCAAACCCTCGCGATCCACTGATTCCGCGTGCGTGCGATCACTGCTCTTGATTGGTGTTTGTGAAACATTCATACGCGGCACGATAAGATTGTAATCGGCGCCATACGACATCTCCACGGTTCAAGCGATACGCCAATGAACGAGACTGTTAGCCGTAGTTGCCCGATGCCGGCAGGATTACGTTTGAATATTGGACCGGGATCAACACATCCTCTTCATTGTCGTGCGGGCAACGTTTGCTCCGCTGCCGTCGGCCACGAACGATAATAAACATCGCTCCAAGAATGCGGCGAGGCCTTGCGGTAGATCAAAAGCTTGGGAAATCAGCAGCGAAAGTAGTCCCTCGCGCATGAAGCCTCGCCAACTGTCGGCGGCCGCGGCTACGCGTCAAGTCCCATAAGCCAGACTACAATCGGATCGAATGCGTGGCCCCTGTCGAATCAGTCCCGCTCTTACCAATGACTGAAGTAGTGCAATCCCGTGAACACTACGCCGATAATGATGAGCATGAGCGAAAGAGCCGTCACCGTCAGGCGAGTGAATTGTTTTCGGTTCAAGCGGTCGCTCATTGTTCGCTCCAGCGTGATCAACCGGATTCGGTCCGTGGATAGCAATCTCCCAGCAGCGCTTCTTTGCGTTGAGGGATGGCTATCTTGGCTGAGAGGTCAGAAACAGAAAACCCGACGGACTCTTGCGCGCTTCAACAGATGGGATGCACGTCCGCATCAATTTGCCCCAAAAAGTGGTGCTTTTGCGTATAGGACGGGCTAGGTGCCAGCAATGCTTACTGACCTCTCTGCTTACCGCATTGATGTAAATCAGTGCGCGATGCGCTGCATGTGTACATATACCTTGCTTGATTTTTGTGACTATCGATGAGGAAGGCGCATGTCCAAGAATGTGATCGCGTCTACAGGCCCGAGCGTAGATCAGATTGCTGCTCGGTCAGTCCCGATTCCCGAGCACCCAACGTTGGCGGCCACCGAAACTGAGCCGGTTCAAGGAAAAGGGCAACCAGCCCCAGTCCACGAGCTTCGGCAACCTGAAGCGCCGGGTGACAATGCTCTTGATCAATTCCTCCACTCGTCTCTCTCCCGTCTCACGGGCGGACTGTCGCCAGCCGCAATCGCGGAAGCCTATTTCGTTTGGGCGACCCATCTCGCCTTCTCGCCCGGGAAGCAGCAGGAGCTACTCAAGAAGGCCGTCGAAAAATGGCAGCGGTTGATCAATCAGGCTCAGAAACAGGGATTTTCCGACCTTGCCGCTCCCTGCATAACGCCGTTGCCTCAGGACCGGCGGTTCGCCAACGATGCGTGGCAGCGATGGCCGTTCAGCCTGATCTACCAAGGATTCTTGCTAAACCAACAATGGTGGCACAATGCCACCATGGACGTCGGCGGGGTCAGCCCGCAGCACGAGGCGGAGGTCGAATTTGCTACGCGTCAACTTCTCGATATGTTCTCACCGTCGAATTTTCCGGCAACCAATCCTGAAATACTCAGCAAGACCATCGCCAGCGGCGGTGCGAACCTCCTCACGGGCTTTGGCAACTTCATGGAGGATGCCCGTCGCAAGTTAGCCGCCGAGAAGCCTTTTGGAACGGAGGCCTTCAAAGTCGGCCGTGACGTTGCCGTAACGCCCGGCCAAGTCATCTACAGCAATCGCCTGATCGAGTTGATTCAATACACGCCCACGACCGCGACAGTTCGTCCGGAGCCTGTGCTTATCGTCCCGGCGTGGATCATGAAATACTATATCCTTGATCTTTCACCGTCGAACTCGCTAGTGCGCTACCTAATCGAGCAGCGGTTCACTGTGTTCATGGTCTCCTGGAAGAATCCGGACGAGGGAGATCGTAACCTCGGCATGGAAGACTATCGCCGGCTCGGAGTTGAGGCTGCACTACAGGCCGTCGGTGCAGTGTTGCCCGGACGTAAGGTGCACAGCGTCGGATATTGTTTGGGCGGCACCCTGCTGTCGATCGAGGCCGCCACGATGGCACGCAACGGTGACGAGCGGCTGGCAAGCATCACATTGCTCGCTGCCCAAACCGATTTCACTGAGCCGGGCGAACTGTCGTTGTTCATCAATGAAAGTCAGGTCCACTTCCTCGAAGATGCTATGCGGGGGCCTGGTTTTCTGGACGCAAAACAGATGGCCGGCGCCTTTCAAATGCTGCGTTCGAACGATCTCATATGGTCCCGCATGATCCACACTTACTTCATGGGCGAACGCGAACCCATGATTGATCTTATGGCCTGGAATGCTGATGCCACTCGATTGCCTTACCGCATGCATTCGGAATATCTACGTCGCTTGTATTTGAATAACGAACTAGCCACGGGACACTTCAAGACCGATGGCAAGGCGATTGCACTCACCGACATCCGCGCACCGATCTTCGCGATTGGTACCGTCCGCGATCACGTCGCTCCCTGGCGCTCGACTTACAAGATCATTCAGCAGACCGACACCGACGTCAGCTACCTGCTAACGTCCGGCGGGCATAATGCGGGCATCATCTCGGAGCCCGGCCATCTACACCATAGCTACCAGATGATGACCAGGCGCGCGAGCGATCGCTATATTGATCCTGATATTTTCCAAGGGGAGACGCCGAGCAAGAGCGGCTCCTGGTGGCCTGAGTGGTCTAACTGGCTCAAGAACCATTCGGGTGAGCCGATACCGCCGCCCGCCATAGGTATTCCAGGTCAACCTCCGCTATGCGCCGCTCCCGGTACCTACGTGTTGCAGGAGTGAGCCGCACTCGGCGCTGAGGGCTTGCGTGTCTCTGATGACGCAATCGCCACCACTTCATGAAAGCGAGCGACGGCCGACCCGAAACAGCTCGTTGATCTCGCGCTGGATAGCGCTGGCATGGTCGAAGAAATATCGACGGAATGCCTCGCTCAGCTCGCGTGCCGCCTTCGTCTGCGCCTCGGTTTCGGGAAAGTGAACTACGATTCTTATCGTACGCTCGGCGGCCAGTTCGCGAGCCCAACCGACAATAAATTCTTCCGCCTCCTTATCCAGATCGCGTTCACGGAACGGAAACGGATCCAGCGTGTGAAATAGCTGCGCGAGATTGTCGACGCGTAGTTCGATCAAATTGCCCGGCGCGGTTTCAGTCATTACACGATCAACCGATTCTCGGACATTTGCCACCCAGGTCAAGTCTGCGGGAAAATATCATCATACTATTTACCGACCGAGATTTATTGCGTTAACGCAAGATATGACAGGGAACAAGGCATAGAGTGACCAAGCACTTTGCTACTGAATATCGCTCAAAGGATGCTCGCGAGCATGAAACGCGTTCAGCTCGATTCTCCGCATGGCCGGAGCGCCACCGAGGTACTCGCTGCGCTGAATGTGTCATTCTCTTCCGGTCTTTCCGACCATGAGGCGGAGCAACGGCTCTCGGTTTACGGAGCCAACGCGATCGGCTCGCGGCAAAAGGTCGGACTGATTGCCGTCCTTGTTCATCAGTTTCAGAGCCTTGTGGTTGCACTGCTCGCCGTTGCTGCTGCGGTCGCATTCTACTTTCGGGAATGGGAGGAAGGCGGCGCAATTGTTGGCGTCCTGATCCTCAATGCCGCGATCGGCTTCGTCACAGAAATCAAGGCCGTTCGATCGATCGAGGCCATCAGAGCGCTGGGAAGTCGATCGGCCAGGGTGCTCCGAGGCGGGCGGACGCGCCTGATCCCGGCAGAGCGGCTGGTGCCGGGAGACATCGTCCTGCTCGATGCAGGCGATGTCATTTCGGCGGACCTGCGGGTCGTGGAAAGCGCCGATCTTGATGCGGATGAATCGACGCTGACCGGCGAGTCGATGCGGGTCGGCAAATCGATCGTTCCAGTCGAGGCCGAGGCGCGTGTCGCCGATCGCACGTCGATGCTCTTCAAGGGGACCAGCATCACGCGTGGCAGCGGTGCCGGTGTCGTCGTCGCGACCGGCATTGACACCGAACTGGGCCACATCTCCAAGTTGGTCGCAGAGGCGGAGAGTGAAGCGTCACCACTTGAGAAGAAGCTCGCGTTGCTGTCCGGGCAACTTGTCTGGCTCACGCTCGCCCTGACCGCGCTCATCGGCGGAATCGGGCTGCTGCAAGGCAAAGACGCCTTCCTGATGGTCGAAGCCGCCATCGCGCTGGCCGTCGCGGCTATCCCGGAAGGATTACCGATCGTTGCAACGCTCGCGCTGGCGCGCGGCATGTGGCGGATGGCGCGCAAGAATGCCTTGGTCGAACGTTTGTCGGCGGTGGAGACGCTTGGTGCAACGACAGTTATCCTCACCGACAAGACCGGAACGCTGACAGAAAACCGCATGACGGTCCGTCGAATCTGGCTTCCATCCGGCGAGCTTCGCTTGGCGAAGACCGGTTTTGAACCCGCTGAGGGGAGCTCATCCGTTCAGCCGGACACAATCGCTGAGCTTCAGTGCCTGCTCAAGATTGCGGTGCTTTGCAACAACGCAACGCTGGGGCACGTTCCCGCCGAAGACAGCGGAGATCCGATGGAGCTTGCTCTCTTGCGCGCGGGTCGGCTTGCCGGACTCGATCGCCCCGCGCTGCTGAGCGAAAGCGCTGAGATCAGGGAGCATGCCTTCGATACCGTCAGAAAGATGATGGCAACGGTGCATCGTCGTGACGACGGCTGTCTCTTTGCGATAAAGGGTGCACCGGAAGCCGTCCTCGCGAGCGCAAGACTAGATGAGACAGCGCGAGACGCATGGCATGCGCGCGTGGCCGCGCTTGGCGCCAACGGCCTGCGCGTGCTGGCCTTCGCCAAGCGGACCCAGCCGCGCCGCGATGATCCGGCCTTCGAGGCTTTGACCTTTCTGGGCCTGGTTGGTCTTGAGGATCCGCCGCGAGCCGACGTACCGGATGCGATTGCTGCATGTCATGCAGCGGGCATCCGGGTGATCATGATCACGGGCGACCATTCGGTCACCGCGCGCAGCATTGCCAGACTTGTGGGATTAGGTGGCGAGGCGCCGCGCATCGTCGAAGGTCATGAACTGACCAGCCGCGATGGCAAGGTCAGCGGGCAGTTCCTGCAGGCCGAGATATTCGCTCGCGTGAGCCCCACCGAGAAGCTTGATCTCGTACGTTCCTATCAGGCCGCCGGCGAGATCGTCGCCGTGACCGGCGACGGGGTCAATGACGCACCGGCGCTGCGACAAGCGGATATCGGCGTCGCCATGGGGCTCAGGGGCACCGACGTGGCGCGCGAAGCGGCTGCGATGATCCTGTTGGACGACGCCTTCCCGACAATTGTTGAGGCGATCCGGAACGGGCGCGTTATTTTCGGCAATATCCGGCGCTTTGTGACGTACCTTCTATCCTGCAATCTCGGTGAGGTCTCGATCGTCGGCATTGCAATGGTCTCTGGGCTGCCATTGCCGCTTCTTCCTCTGCAGATCCTGTTCCTGAACCTTGTTACGGACGTCTTTCCAGCCTTTGCCCTCGCCATGGGCGAGGGTGACAGGGACATTTTGAAGCGTCCGCCGCGCGATCCGAAGGAACCGATTCTTGGCCGGGTCCAGTGGCTCGCGATCGTGCTGTACGGCTCCACGCTGACCGCCGCGACGTTCGGAGCGCTTGCCTTGGCTCACGGACTTGGGCTGGATGAGCAGGCAACGGTGACGGTCACATTCTTGACCTTGGCTTTTGGCCAACTCTGGCACGTTTTCAACATGCGTCATCAGTCGTCGCGGCTGATCCTCAATGAAATCAGCCGGAATCCGTGGATATGGGCGGCGCTTGCGCTTTGCGCCGGCATTCTACTGACCGCGGCTTATGTCCCAAGCCTGTCTTTCATGCTTCATATGGTGGCGCCAGACATCAGGATGTGGGGAATTATATTCGCGATGAGCACTGCTCCATTGCTCGTTGGGCCGATCATAAGGGGCTTTGTTCGCCGGTATGAACCAGGAACGTGATCAATAGTCCTACAACACTCTTGGCTGGAACCGCCGCCCCATGGTGCAAAAGGACTTTTACAGCATAAAAATCCAAGCCGCCCTTCGAATGCCTAAAAAGCTATTGGTATCGTACTACGATTGTTCGAATTTGCCTCGCATTGCGTTGGAGAGAAATGACCGAGACGCCTGAGAAGGTCCCTGGCGCCAACATCGTCGATGCCTTGCTGCCGCCTGAGATGGCGCTCGCCTGCGAGACTGCGGGTGTCGCCAAGGCGGGGCGAGATGGGCTCGCGCTCGTCATCTTGGGACTGCTTGCAGGCGCCTTTATCGCGTTCGGCGCTATCTTCATGACCGTGGTATTGACCGGAGCCGGCGAACTCCCTTGGGGCGTTGCGCGCCTCCTGGCTGGTATGGTCTTTTCGCTAGGACTTATATTGGTGATTGTGGGCGGCGCCGAACTATTCACCGGTGACTCGCTGATGATCGTGGCCTTTGCCAGCCGGCGCATCACGCTCGGTGCGCTGCTCCGTGCCTGGTCATTGGTCTATGTCGGCAATATCGCCGGCGCGGTGGGCACAGCCGCGCTGGTGTTCCTCGCCGGGCAACACGGGTTTGGCGGCGGTGCTGTCGGCAAGACGGCGCTCGCCATTGCTTCGGCCAAAGCAGCCTTGCCGACGATCCAACTGTTCTTCTTGGCCGTGCTCTGCAATGTGCTGGTCTGTCTCGCAGTGTGGATGTCGTTCGGGGCGAGAAGCATAACCGATAAGGTCATGGTCATCGTCCCGCCCATCGCGGCCTTCGTCGCCGCCGGCTTCGAACACTCGATCGCCAACCTCTATCTCCTGCCCTACGGCCTTGCGGTCAAATCGTGGGCCGGGCCGGAGTTCTGGGCCGCGATCGGACAGGGTGCGGCGGCCTATCCGGAGCTGACCGTAAGCGGCGCGCTCCATAACATCGTCGTTGCGACAATAGGTAATCTTGTCGGCGGCAGCCTAATGGTGGGCACGGTCTACTGGTTCGTGTATCTGCGCCGACGCACGTAGCTCAGGCATTGTGCGCTATCCGGTAACTATCGTCGCGAGATGCTGTTTGCGTATGAACGGCAGCTTTGCGCCAAAAGTGGTCATTCCTAGAAGTCGGTTCTTGACCCATCTCTGAAGTCGGGCCGTTTTGAAGAAAAGCAATTGCGCAGCATGGGACAGTCACGCCATCGCTCGGCATCGATCAGGACTGGCACCGATCTTGAGTACTGCAGGGCCAAGTTTAAGACCGCATGGGCGCGCATCCGCGCCGGGTGGACGCATGAGGTCATCGCGAAGGCGCGCGAGATGCGGCAGTGACTACTTGCCGAACCACCAAGTGCCCAGTTGCGGATGTTCTACCTCAATAGAACCAGGCCGCTGCACAACAGCCACAGTGTTATGTCGATGGCAGCTCCTTGCAGCCCGGTTTTAAGTCCATGCGTCATCGTAACCAATCGACACCGTGAACACCGACAGCATCAAGACGGCCATGGTGCTCGGCGGCACGCCCGATGCGGCGCGTGTTATCACGACGTCGCCGCGACGGTGGTGAACCCGTCGGGGGACGCGGTCGCGCGCTGACGACGGATACCGGTCAGCTTGGTTCGCTTCAACATCAGAGCGTTGATCGCGACCAGCGCAGAACTGCCGGACATGGCAAGAGCGGCGATGCTTGGCCCAAGGAGAAACGGATACAACACACCGGCGGCGAGCGGGAAGGCAATGACGTTGTAGCCGACCGCCCACCACAAGTTTTGATGCATTTTTCTGAGCGTCGCATGGGATAGCTCGATGGCACCGACCACATCGAAAGGGTCGCTTTTCATCAACACAATGTCGGCGCTCTCCATCGCAACATCGGTGCCGGCACCGATTGCGAAGCCAACATCGGCCTGGGTCAAAGCCGGGGCGTCGTTCACGCCGTCGCCGACCCTGCCGCCCCTTTTGCC
>Ga0097691_1002596_pt1 | contig 11886 bp, 10 predicted proteins | sample NGESurdeep072012_8_FD_72858 | JGI IMG/M metagenome (GOLD analysis project Ga0097691, IMG submission 72858) | Arctic peat soil microbial communities from Barrow, Alaska - NGEE Surface sample 210-1 deep-072012 | ecosystem: Environmental > Terrestrial > Soil > Wetlands > Peat ...
AGAGCGACCGGACCCGGGCCCGGCGCTGATCGACCTGCTGGGTTTCACCGACGCCATCCTGCGTTCCCAGCCGCCCAGGCCGTTCGAACCGCTGGGCTTTCCGGTTCTGTCCCGGATAGCCGAGCAACGGCGCGTCGGCGCGAGCCCGGTCTGAAGGTGAACGAGCCGAAACGTCCCGGCGGGCTGGTGGCCAAGATATTGGCGGTACACGAACTGCTCGACTCGATGCGGGTGACCCATCAGTTCGGCGGTGCCATCGCTCTCGCCTGGTATCGCAACCCGCGTGCCACGACCGACATCGATCTGAACCTGACGGTACCTCCCGCCCAGGCCGACCCGGTGCTCGGGGCGCTGACCCACCTGGGCGTCACCGTCTCGGAATCCGACCGGAAAATGATCAAGCAGGATGGTCAGGCACGGCTCAACTGGGCCGGTTCCTATCTCGATGCATTCTTCGCCACTTTGGAGCTGCACTACGAGATGGCCCGGCGTCAGCGTCTGGTCGAATTCGGACCGATGCAGATCCCCATCCTGGCGCCGGAGCACCTGGTGGTGTGCAAGGCCATCTTCGACCGCCCGAAAGACTGGGTTGACATCGATGCCATGATCGCCTGGGGCACCGAGATCGACAGGACCGAGGTCCTCCGTTGGGTGTCAGAGCTTCTCGGGGATGATTCCGAGCAGTACTTCCGCCTGGCCGACCTGCTGGACGTCGTCCCGTAAGGCGGCTTCGTGCCTGCCGTAGGCCGTCCGCCCAGTCCTCGGTAGAATGTCCCGATGGCAGAGCGTTTCTGGTTGGAGACGTTGGGCTGCCCGAAGAACAAGGTCGACTCGGACAAATTGGCGGGGACCCTCACCCTTGACGGGTACGAGCCGGCGGACACTCCCGAGGACGCTGACCTGGTGGTCGTCAACACCTGTGCGTTTATCGAGGCGGCCCGCCAGGAATCGATCGATACCATCCTGGAGTTGTCGGATGCCCGCCGAGACGGTGCCCGGCTGGTGGTGACCGGCTGCATGGCCGAGCGATACGGCGACGAACTGGCCCAATCGCTTCCCGAAGTGGACCTGGTGGCACCGTTCGGGGTGTCGCTGCTGGCCCAAGTCGCTCCCGCCGAAGTGGCGATACCAGGCACTCCCGTGTCGTTGACCCGCAAACCCGAATTCACTGGTCCGGATACGGTCGTCCAAGGACCACTGCCGTCCTTCGACCTGTTGAACCTGCCGCGACCTGCGGCCACCGCACCGTGGTCGTACATCAAAGTGGCGGAAGGCTGCGACCGGAATTGCGGCTTTTGCGCCATCCCGTCGTTCCGGGGCAAACAGCGGTCCCGTTCCACCGAGTCGATCCTGGCCGAAGCCGACCAGCTGGGTGCGGCCAACGGCAACCTCAAAGAGGTGGTGCTGGTGGCTCAGGACCTTTCCTCGTTCGCCCTCGACCGGTCGACCGGTCGGATCGAACCACGCATCGATGGACCCGCCGTCGGTGGCAGGCGGCCGATCGTGGAGTTGGTGGCCGCGATGTCGGAGCGGGTGGCGTGGACCCGGTTGCTCTATCTATACCCATCGACGCTCGACGACGCGTTGGTCGAGGCCATGTTGGCCACCGGTGTGCCCTACTTCGACCTTTCGCTGCAGCACGTCGCCCGACCACTCCTCAAGCGGATGCGGCGGTGGGGCGAAGGCGATCGGTTCCTCGAGCGCATCCGAACCATCCGCCAGGCGGAGCCCACTGCCGCCTTCCGGTCATCGTTCATCGTCGGCTACCCGGGCGAGACCGAAGCCGATCACGATCAACTCCTCGAGTGGATCGGCGAGGCCCAACTGGACTGGGTGGGCTTCTTCCCGTTCAGCAACGAGGTGGGGACCTACGCCGCCGATCTCGATGATCAGATACCTGAGAACCTGGTGACCGAGCGCCTACGTGAATGCACCGAGCTCCAAGATTCCATTACCGCCCACCGCCGCGACGAGCTGATCGGCACCCGGGTCGAGGTATTGGTGGACGCCCCCGGCGAGGGACGGACCTACCGGGAGGCTCCCGAAATCGACGGAATCGTGGTCCTGCCCGACCACCTGCCCGTCGGTTCGTTTGTGGACGTCATCGTGACCGGCGCCGATGGCCCCGATCTCGTGGCTGAACCGGCGAACATCGGACACGAGGCTGCGGCCGTCCGATGAACGACGAGACCTCCACAGCATCCACAGCATCGACATCATCCACAGCATCGGCATCGACGCCAGCGACCTCGCCCCTCCGTAACTCCACCTTCGGGCCCTCGGCCTTGTTGACGCCGGCCAACGGCATCACCGGATTGCGCTTGCTGGCCACTCCGCTGCTGATCGCGCTCATCATGGTGAGAGGGGCCGACTGGGTCAACTTTGTGGTGTGGGGAGCCCTCTCCTTCACCGACGGGATCGACGGCTGGGTGGCTCGGCGACACGGGACCACCCGGTCGGGTGCGTTCCTCGACCCACTGGCCGACAAGGTGGTGGTGCTGGGTGCGTTGTTCGCGTTGGTAGCCAAGAGCATCGTGTGGTGGCTGCCGGTGGCCATCATCGCCGTGCGTGAGGTCTACATCACCATCTACCGATCGGTGGTCGGACGAAAGGGCGTGTCGATCCCGGCCCGAACGACCGCCAAGGTGAAGACGCTCTTCCAGAGCGTGGCCGTCGCCCTGTGCCTGGTCCCCCCGTTGGGCAAGCACCATACGGTGTTGGCGGTGGCGATCTGGGTGGCGACGATTCTCACGGTGTTCACTGGAGGTCAGTACTACCTCGACGGCCGCAAGTCGGCAGCAGTTCGCCGTCACACGAGCGATCCGAGAGACGAGGTCTGAGCCGGACATGAGAATTGAGATCGTGGCGGTCGGGACCGAACTGTTGCTGGGCCAGATCGCCGACACCAACTCGGCATGGTTGGGTGAGCACCTGGCCGCCGCCGGCATTGGCTCACATTTCCACCAGGCGGTCGGGGACAACCACCAGCGCATGGTGCTGGCCTTCCGTACCGCATTGGCCCGGAGCGACGGCATCATCGTGTGCGGCGGGCTCGGACCCACCCATGACGACATCACCCGGGATGCCATCGCCGAGGTGATGAATGTCCCACTGGAACGGGACGAGAAGTTGGTCGAGCGGATCAGCTCCATGTTCACTTCCCGCGGGCGGGAGATGCCGCCGTCCAATCTCCGCCAGGCCGATGTGCCCAAAGGTGCGACCGTCATTCCCCAGACCAAAGGCACTGCACCTGGGCTGATCTGCCCATTGGGTCACAAGGTGATCTATGCGGTGCCGGGTGTGCCCTACGAGATGTCCGACATGTTCGACCGGGGGATACTGCCCGATCTCCAGCGCCGGATGACCGAGAACGGGGAATCGACAGGGGTCATCGCCAGCCGGGTACTGCGGACCTGGGGGATGAGCGAATCGGGCCTGGCCGACGCCCTGGCTGGTCACATCGGTGAGCTGGATGTCCCGGCCAGTAACGCCACCATCGCTTTCTTGGCCAGTGGAATCGAAGGGATCAAGGTACGGGTGACTGTCCGGGCCGATGACCCGGACGCAGCGGCCGGCCTCCTGGATGCAGAGGAAACCGAGATCAGGCGCATCCTGTCCGACGCCGCAGGGGACGTGGTGTTCGGGGTCGATGACGAAGCCATTGAGCACGCGGTGGCCCGGGCCCTGGCCGTGGAGGGACTGACCCTGGGTCTGGCGGAGTCGCTCACCGGGGGTCTGGCATCGTCCCGGCTGGTCAACGTGCCCGGGGCCAGTCAATGGTTCCGGGGCTCGGTGGTCTCCTACGCCTCGGAGGTGAAGTTCGACGTGCTTGGCGTTCCCAAGGGACCGGTGGTCTCCGAGGAGGCGGCTATTGCCATGGCCGAGGGGGCACGCCGGGTACTGGGCGCCGACGTGGGGCTGTCGATCACCGGTGTGGCCGGGCCCGACCCTCAGGACGATCAGCCACCCGGCACCGTGTTCGTCGGTGTGGCCCGGCCTGATCGCAAGACTGAAGTGGTGGCGTTCACCGTGCCCGGCGATCGTGAACGGGTCCGCCAATACGCCACCATTGCCGCCCTCGATCTGCTTCGCCGCACGGTGGGGTCAGACGGGTCGCCGCCCTCGGCACGTCTCTTCGGGCGTTAGGTTCCCCGGGCGTTAGGTTCCCCGGGGTGGCCGGGCCAGCGCTGCGATCTCGGGAAGTATCCGTGATCGCAGCCACATCCCCCCATCCTTGGAGATGTGAATGCCATCGCTTGAGCGAACGGTGACACCGTCGATGATCGGCGAGTAGCGACGGTCGGGGGACAGCACCTTGTTCAGGTCGTACACAGTGACCATGCCCGGGTGCTAAGCGGCAACCCGGCGGATCAGCGCGTTGTAGGCATCGGTGCGGCCGGGTGTGTTTTCGGGGTAGACCGAGCCGTCGGACGCCTCGGTCGGATTGACGTAGGGCATGGTGAAGAGCACAACTTTGGCCCCGTCGGCGTTGAAGATGCCGATGGCCTGGTTGAGTTCGACGCCGAGATGACTGTCCCACAGCGGCTGGCCGACGTGCGTCCACGTGCCCTGGTAGAGATGGTCGACGCTCTCCCAACGACCGAGGAGCAGTCCGACCACCTCGGGGCGTACGTTCTTCACGTACCCAGGCCAGATGGTCTGCCAGTTTTTGCATCCGGGGGTGGCGATCCCTTGCGATCCGGATACCTTCACCTGGAGCTGAGGGTCGAGGTCGCACCCGAGAGTGGCGCCTTCGAACAGATTCTCGACACCCCATACCGGCTGGCTCTTGACCTCCAGACCGAAGCCCAGAGTGACAGCGATCGAGTCCCCCAACAACATGAAGCGCACCGGGTTGGTGGTGAAGGCGTGGGTGGTGTTGAGCTCACCGAGTTCCGCACTCGATAACCCTGTTGAGGAGCTCGTCCCTGTTGGCGTGGCGGTGGCGGTGGCGGTGGCGGTGGCGACCGGTGAGGCGGTGGCAACGAGCACCGCTGCCGCGGTCACCCCGGCCGCCAATGGGGTGACGACCCAGGCCTTCCAGGTGCGGATGCCGCCCCGGCGGATCGGGTTCTCCACGAAGTGGGCCGATGTGATGGCGAAGGCGAAGGTGACCGCCACCCGGGGCAGAAACAGCGACCAACCGGTGAGCCCGGTTCGGGTCCCGGTCAGGGTCAAAAAGATCGGCCAGTGCCAGAGATAGAGCCCGTAGGAGATCTTTCCGGTGTAGGCCAGAGGCCGCCACCCGAGCATGCGGGCCGGTAACCCGTGGGGGACTTGGACGACGCCCAAGATCACCAGGCCCACCAGCACGTCGCCGAGCAGAAATCCACCTCGGTAGAGCATGGCGGAGTTTGTGGTGAGCCGGGTCCATTCCACTGTGAAGCCGGCCATGGCCACCACCACCAGCAGCGACATGCTGTGCTTGCCCCGGCGGGTGTGGGCCGGGCCACGGTGGGACAACACCAGGGCGACAATGGCGCCGACGAGGAGATCTTGGGCGCGGGTGTCGGTTCCGTAATAGAGGCGACTCGGATCGGATCCGGGATGGAACAACAAGGCCATCTCCACCGCCGAGGCGATCGCCGCCGCCACCGTGAAACCCAGCAACGCCTTGATCGACCGCCGCCACTTGAGGATTCCGAGGACGATCAATGGCCAGATCAGATAGAACTGCTCCTCGATGGCCAATGTCCAGGTGTGCAGCAAGGGCGATGGAACCGCGGCCTGGGCAAAGTAGCTCTGCCCGGACACGATCTGATGCCAGTTGGCCACATAGAACAGCGTGAACAGAGAGTTGGCGCGCAGAGCGGCATGAGAGTCGGCCGGTGCGACCAGCCACGCATAGAAGGCGATACCGATCAGCAGAACGAAGACGGCCGGGAGCAGCCGGCGGGCACGACGACTCCAGAATCGCCGGAGGATGATGGTGTTCGACTTGGCCCACTCCTTGACCAACAGGGCGGTGATGAGGAACCCGCTGAGGACAAAGAAGGAATCAACTCCGAAAAAACCTCCGGCGGCCCACCCGAAGCCTCCGTGAAACAAGAGGACCAGGATGATCGAGAGAGCTCGGATCCCATCGAGACCGGATACATACGAGAGGTGGGGCCCACCCCGCATGTGGGCCGGTGCGGATGGGTCGCCGGATGGGTCGGTCAAGGCCGGTGGAGCGTCCGACCGTTCGGTCTCCGGGCCCGCCAACCCGGCGGCTAGAGAATCAGAATCCATGAGCTCGGGGAGTTGCGGGTGCGGAAACGAAACTCGACGCCAGGTCAGCAGTGTCGGCCGGGCTGTCGCGCTCCGGTGCATTCGTCGCCGCGGGGAGCGCTGTCGGTTGTTGATCGGCTACCGCTGGGGCCCCACTGGCCACCACCGCCCAGGTGGCAACGATCCACCACCCGGCCATGGCCGGGAATTCGGTGACCCGGTGCACCGTTGCCACCAACCACGGTTTGATCGGTTGGGAACCGATGATGAGGGCCCCGGCCACCGAACCCAGACCACTGGCCAGTCCTGCCCATGCCCACCAGTCGTTGGCGGCGTGGCTTCGGCGCCTGACCTTCGCCAACACCAAGCCGCCGATCACTGCGATCGGGACGGCCAACAGCAGAACGTGGAGGTACGGACCGAAACTGTCGTAAATCGCCCGGGCCCGGCTCGCCATCTCATCTGGTGACGAGCGTGACGAGGACGGTTCCCGGGTCCGAAGGATCTTCATGAGGATCGGCCATGCCCCCACAGCCGCCAGTTCGGCAATACCGACAGCGATCGGCCCCCGCCGCCACCGGCGTTTCCACTGATCAGCCGGTATGGCGGTGAGTTGGCGGATGGCGACCAGGACAATGAGGATGGCCGCGGTGACCAGTCCCTCATACTTGGTCATCCCGGCGGCTATCACCAGGATCGCCACCACCCCTTGCTCGGACCGGCCCCCGCCCGCCTGGAGGCCGTAGACGACCGCACCCAATGCCGCCAGCGACCACATCGGATCGGCGTAGCCGTTGGTCATGAATGGCTCATTGATCCCGAAGGAAATGAGGATAAGCAGCACGCCGGCGACGACGCCGGCGATCATCGGCAGAGAAGTTGCGAAGCCACTGCTGGATCGATGACCCGATAGCGACAGCCTGGCGGAGAACTTCCGGCCCAACTCCACCAGCGCGAACGCGGCAGTGGCCAGCGCACAGGTGTTGAGAAGGGCGATGACCACCACTCCCAATCGCATCGTCTGGTTACCGGTGACGCTCCATGCCACCGCTCCTGCTGCACTCACCAGTGGTGGGTAGCCGGACTGACCCATATGCAGCGACGGAGCGCGCATGGCGATCAGCAGTTGATGATGGGAGTGCAACAACCATCCCGACCGCAGCAGCCAAAAGGTGCGGGCGTCGAACCCCACGGTGGGAGTGGACAGGTCCCTCAGGCACCATACGGAGGCGACGACGATGCCGAGGGCACCGATGGCCCCGGCCATTCGGTGACCCCTGATTGACGGTGGACGCGATCCCGATCCGTCGGCCCAGGGTCGACGGTCCGGCCATCTCGTCCAAGAGGCCACGCACAATGCTGCACCTACTGCCGTCAAGGCGACGAACCAACCCATGAACGAGCCCCCGACAGCCAGGAACACGGTGGCAGCCATGGCGGCGATCACCGCGCCGGTCAGCGGTGCCAGCGGCAAGGTGATCCAGCGCAGGCCGACCAGCGCCATGGTCGGGAGCGCTCCGGCGGTGGAGAGCACCAACATCGCCACGATGGTGGCGGGTACCGTCGTCATCGTGCCCTCACCTGGTCCGGGCGGTCATAGCGGCGGTGCCGGGGGCGGCCCCTGGCCGGCCACCGATGCTCCCGACCCGACCCGCTCGGAGATCCCGTGCTGGGGTGTCGCATAATGGGCGACGACCACTGAACTGCGGCAGGCAAACCTGCCACCACCACCGCTCACGGTGCGCAGTGAGAGTTGGACGGCGGCGCTCGACGGAGAGTCGGCAAAGGTGGCCCAACTGCCGGCGGTCTTGAGCAAGATGATGAAGTTGGCGAGGTTGTCGGCATAGATCGTGACTGACTGACCCGGAGAGACAAGGCTGTGGGCCTGGGTGTCGAGACAGTCGTAGTAGGCGTCGTCGAGCGAGGCATTCCGTGCCGCGGTTGATTGACGTTGGACGCTGACCGTCCGGGCGCCATTGACCGCCTGCACACCCAGCCCAACCGTCGCTGCCACCACCACGGCGATACCGATCACGGTGACCGGAACCCGGGATTCTCGACCGCGTCTCCACAGGCGCCCGTTCACGCTGCCCGAGGCTACTCGGGGTGCACCGGGCCGTGGCTTCGTGCCCGGTTGTGGTTCTGGTCGCCACCGCGGTCGTGTCCGTGCGCATGGTGGTCGTTTCAGCGGTCGCCGGCTCGGTCTTCTCGGTCACCTTCGTGGTGCGCACGTAGGCTCGCCGGATGAGCTTCGACCGGCCCGCCATCGCTGAATGCATCTACCGGTATGCCGAATTGGTCGATGGCGGAGACTTTGCCGGGGTGGGGGAGCTGCTGTCCGCCGCGGTCGTCACCTTCGAGGGCGATGATCGGGTCTATCGGGGCGAGGACAGAATTCGGCGCCTCTACGAGCGGTCGACCCAGCGATACCCCGACGGCACGCCAATGACCAAGCATGTCGTTACGAACGTGATCGTCGCCGAGGCCGAGGACGGTACGGCGGAAAGCCGGTCGTACTTCACAGTGTTCCAAGCCGTCCCCGGCGAATTGGCGCTGCAGCCTGTCATCGCCGGCCGGTACCGCCACCGTTTCGAGTACTCGAACACCCAATGGCGGATCAGCTCCTTTCACGTCGTCGTTGACCTGCTGGGAGAGCTGGGTTCACACCTGCTGTTCGAACTGCCCTGAGAGAGGGTCGGTGTCGGCATCGTTCCGCACGCCAGTGGGACAGCGGAGTTGGTCAGCCAGGTATCGGTGTGACCGTGACCCCGGCGGGGACCAACTCTTCCCAAGTGTTGCCCGGTTGCAGCGTGATCGGTGCGCCGTTGGCAGCCGTGAAGGTAGCCGGTGATGTCAGTGCAGTCCGGGTCCAGGTGCCGGTGATGGCCACACCGTTGCGCATGACGACCAGAGGACCGCTGCCGGCGGTGGTCACCAGAACTTCGTTCCCACCTTGGTCGTTCTCGACCCAGGTCCCTGCCGAGGTCTGCACCGTCATGATCACGACATTGGTGGCGGTCGTACGGGCACCGTCGAGCAGCGTGTCGGGGATACCCGCATAGGAGCGGAGGTAGTTGCCTCCGGTCGGGTTCCAGGTCCAGGTCACATCAGAAGTACCGGAGAACGGAACGTGCACGCTCGCGCCCGACCTTGGAACCGAACCGGCGGGAAGCGTATTCGAGAACTGGAAAATCGGAGCCGGAGGCGTCACGTTGGTCGGATCGAATGCCCACAGCGAGGCGGTATTCACGAACGTTGAGTACGGTTCCACTCGGCCGGGTTGCTGGATGGTGGCTGACCCGTTGCCCCCCTCGTAGAGGTTCTTGTCGATCAAGGGCGAGCTCTTCATGAGGGCGATCACCGGGGGAATGCCGCCGGCGTGGACAAACAGCGGATCCGACAGCTGGGAGAGGATGCCGGAATCTGGCTGTCGGGCGGAGCGGAGGTCACCGACCAGGGCTGCGCTCTGACACTGGAATACCGCCACCAGGCGGGTGATGGCACCCTCCACCGGCTCCTCGAAGACGATGTCCGCATTGTTGAGGCCCGAGGACGGGCGATCGTTCGGATAGTTGCCGATCTTGATGCCGAGCGCGGGTCGGGCGGGCACCGCCCCCCCGGGTGCCGGAACACCGGTGAGGGGACAGGTTGGCACGACTGGTGCCGGCGCCACCGTGACCGTGGTGGGTACCGGGGCAGGCACCTTCACCGCCGCGGCTCTTGAACCGGTAGTGGTGAAAAGCGCAATCATCGCGCCCATGAGCACGACCACCACCACGCCGATCACCAGCGAAACGGCGTGAGGTTTGCCACTCTTGTGGCGGGCCGGGTCTTGGTTGGCTTGTTTCCGGGAGAGAATGGTCGGTAGCGGCGGAGCCGCGGCCGGAGCGTTGGCCGGAGCGTTGGCCGGAGCCGGAGGAGTCTCCTTCGACGTGTCGGATGTCTCGGAAGATGCTGGAGAGCCCGACGTGGGACCGTCAGATGTGCGCTCGGCGCCCTCGTCATCGGAACTGAGGGAGGGCTGATCGTCAGTCATCGCGCCGAGAGACTACCCCGAACCCAGCTCCCTCCCGGGTGATCCCAGGCCGGGGAACCGTGCCGGCCGGTCCCTTGGCAGGGCCTTTGACAATCAGTGGCGCCAGGGTCCAACATCGAACATGCGTTCGGGTCTACAGTGACCTCGTCGAGCAGTATCCATCGGTACCGGACCCGATCCGGACCCCCCAGTCGGGTGTCACACCCTCTCCGTAGGGTCAGCCCGGTCAAGTGAATACAGGCATTAAAGGAGAGTGAAGGAAATGGAACGTGACAAGGCGCTCGACATGGCCCTGGGCCAGATCGAGAAGCAGTTTGGCAAGGGGTCTGTCATGCGGATGGGGGAAAACCTCCACATGAACATCGAATCAATCCCCACCGGGGCGCTGGCACTCGACCTCGCGCTCGGCATCGGCGGCCTGCCTCGTGGCCGCATCGTTGAGATCTTCGGACCGGAGTCGTCGGGTAAGTCGACGCTGGCCATGCACGCAGTGGCCGAAGCGCAGCGCAACGGTGGTATCTGCGCCTACATCGACGCCGAGCACGCCATGGATCCGGTGTACGCCAAGGCAATCGGCGTCAACATCGATGATCTGTTGATTTCGCAGCCCGATACAGGTGAGCAGGCGTTGGAGATCTCCGACATGCTGATCCGTTCGGGTGCGCTCGATGTGCTGGTCATCGACTCGGTGGCCGCCCTCACTCCCCGAGCGGAGATCGAGGGAGAGATGGGGGACACCCATGTCGGCCTCCAGGCCCGCCTGATGTCCCAGGCGTTGCGCAAGTTGACGGGCACGTTGTCCAAGTCCCGCACCATCGCCATCTTCATCAACCAACTCCGCGAAAAGATCGGCGTGATGTACGGCTCACCCGAGGTCACCCCCGGTGGCCGGGCGCTCAAGTTCTATTCGTCGATCCGTCTCGATATCCGTCGGATCGAGACCATCAAGGACGGGGCTGACATGGTCGGGAACCGCACTCGGGTCAAGGTAGTGAAGAACAAATGCTCGCCGCCGTTCAAGCAGGCGGAGTTCGACATCACCTTCGGAAAGGGCATCAGCCGCGAGGGCTCGCTGCTCGACGTGGGTGTGGAGCTGGGCTTCGTGAAGAAATCGGGAGCATGGTTCACCTACGAAGGTGAGCAACTTGGCCAGGGACGAGAGAACGTCAAAACGTTCCTCATCGAAAACCCGCAGCTGATGGCGGAGATCGACGAACGCATTCGCGAGCACATTGCCGCGTTGAACGCCGTCAAGGCCGAAGAGGCGTCGCCGACCGTGCCTGATGACATCGGCGCTCTGGCGTCCGACGATCAACCCATCACGCTCAGCGAGTGAGGTAACACGCTGCGTATCTCCGACATCTGCTTGGCCAACGCTGGTTTTCCTGTGCTGGTTCCTGGGTAGAGGAGGTGAGATCGCCGGCCCGGGATGCATGAATGCATCCCGGGCTGCTGCGTATCCGGGACAGGCCGGGCCGGACGTTACGGATCAACAACTCGGGCCGGCTACCCCCGCCTCCCCAACACGCAGTCGGGGACGGTCTGGGGAGGTCCCGGTCGGTAGTTGGTTGTCCCTACGCATAACCGGAATGCCGTCGGATCGATCTGCACGGAAGGCGAGATGGTGGGCCCCACCGTCC
>Ga0097691_1002597_pt1 | contig 11883 bp, 11 predicted proteins | sample NGESurdeep072012_8_FD_72858 | JGI IMG/M metagenome (GOLD analysis project Ga0097691, IMG submission 72858) | Arctic peat soil microbial communities from Barrow, Alaska - NGEE Surface sample 210-1 deep-072012 | ecosystem: Environmental > Terrestrial > Soil > Wetlands > Peat ...
CGGCCGGCGGGTCGAGCGAAATATCCAGCGCGCGGGCGAGGCCGTCGCCCGATCCGGCCGGCACGATCGCCAGCGCGGTGGCGCCGAAGGCGAGCGCCGTCGCCACCTCGTTCACTGTCCCGTCACCGCCCCAGGCCACGACGAGCCGCGCGCCCGCGTCGCGCGAGGTCTGCGCCAGCTCGCGCGCGTGGCCTGGCCGCTCGGTGACGAACACCTCGGTGCGGGCGCCGACCTCGGCCGCGACGCGGCGCGCCAGCTCCACGCGGTCGCCGACCGCGGCCGCGCGTCCGCGGGCGCCGGCCATGGGGTTGATGATGATGACGGTGGACAGATCAGGCGCTACTTCAAAGCGAGACGAAGCGTGCTGTGGTCGCCCAGATCCTGGAGCTCGACAACGTCGGCGGCGATTCTGGTGACCTTGTAGCGCAGCGTGACATTCTGCCCTTCCTTCACCATGAACAGCTGGCCGGGGCCGGACACGATCGCCGTGCGGATCGGCCCGTCCGCGCCGGCGTCTTCGGCGATGCCGATGAGTTTGAACGGCGGAGGCGGCGCCGCGGCCGGTGCGATGGGCGCCGCTTCGGTCAGCGCCGGTCTGGCGGGGACCATGTCGCGGCGCGGCTTGGGAGCGGTGAACTGAAACAGGTTGCGTCCCGGCTGAAGCGGCGTCGCGTTGGGCGCAAGACGCTCGTGCAGGCGCGCGACTTCGCCGGCGAGCGCCTCGCCGCGCGCGTCAACGGGGACGGCACGCTCGGCCGACCGCGACGCGGTGTCACGCGTGCCGGACATGGCGTCGGCGGCGAGCCACGCCGCGAACGCGCCGCCGATGACCACCACCGTCATCGTCCCATTGAGCTTCATCGAAATTGCCTGCGATCGTAGCACGGCCCTCTCGTCGGTTGTGCTATTATTCGTCGTGCACCCTGCATCGGCTGGGATCGCGGTCGATCACGTTTCCCCTCTGCAGATCGTCGCCATCATCCCCGCCCGATTCGCTTCTTCCCGATTTCCAGGCAAGCCGCTCGCCGACATCGACGGTCGTCCGATGATCGAGCACGTGTACCGGCGCGCGCAGGCGTGCGCGGCGGTCCATCGCGTGATCGTGGCCACCGACGATCGGCGGGTCGCCGACGCCGTCCACCGCTTCGGCGGCGACGTCCGGCTGACGCGGGACGATCATCGGAGCGGCACCGATCGCATCGCCGAAGTCGCCGCGACACTGGACTGCGACGTCGTCGTCAACGTGCAGGGCGACGAGCCGCTCATCGATCCGGAGGCGATTGCGGCGGCGGTGGCGCCGTTTGCCGCCGACCGCACCATCCCGATGACGACGCTGTATCGCCGCATCGAGCATCCGGCCGATCTCGGCAACCCGAACATCGTCAAGGTCGTGCTCGACCGGGCCGGCTACGCGCTGTATTTCTCGCGCGCGCCCATCCCCTACGCACGCGACCCGCGCGGCGGCTGGCCCCCGCTCTACCGGCATATCGGCCTCTACGCGTATCGCCGCAGTACGCTCCTGGTCGTGGCGGCGCTCGAGCCGACGCCGCTCGAACGCGCCGAATCGCTCGAGCAGCTGCGCGCCCTGGAGCACGGCATCCGTATCAAGGCGGTCGAAACGGCGTACGACTCGCTCAGCGTCGACACGCCGGAGGATTTGGAGCAGGTGCGCCGGCTGTTGTCGGCGCCGACGTCGGGCTGAAACCCCTGAACAGAAACCTATGACCCACACCGACCAACGGACCAAGTTCATATTTGTCACCGGCGGCGTCGTCTCGTCGCTCGGCAAGGGGCTCGCGGCCGCCTCGATCGGCGCCCTGCTCGAGGGGCACGGCTACAAGGTGACGCTGCAGAAATTCGACCCGTACATCAACGTCGACCCCGGCACGATGAGTCCGTACCAGCACGGCGAGGTCTACGTCACCGACGACGGCGCCGAAACGGATCTCGATCTGGGCCACTACGAACGCTTCACGAACACGGCGACGACGCGCAACTCCAACTGGACGACCGGAAAGATTTATCAGAGCGTCATTCAGAAAGAACGCCGCGGCGACTATCTCGGACGCACGGTCCAGGTGATCCCGCACATCACCAACGAGATCAAGGACGCGATCCACGCCGCCGCGCACGACGTCGACATCGTCCTCGTCGAGATCGGCGGGACGGTCGGCGACATCGAGAGCCTGCCGTTTCTCGAAGCGATTCGGCAGTTCCGCCAGGACGTCGGCCGCGACAACACGCTCTACATTCATCTCACGCTCGTGCCGTTCATCGGCACGGCCGGCGAGCTCAAGACCAAGCCGACACAGCACAGCGTCCGCGACCTGCGATCGATCGGCATCCAGCCCGACATCCTGCTCTGCCGCACGGATCGATTCCTCGATCCCGAGATCAAGCGGAAGATCGCGCTGTTCTGCGACGTGGCCGAGGAAGCGGTGATCACGGCCAAGGACGTGTCGTCGATTTACGAAGTGCCGCTCGTCCTCGCCGCCGAAGGGCTCGACCGCATCGTCCTCGCCTACCTGCATCTGCCGCAGACCGAGCGCCGGATGCAGCCGTGGGAGGAGCTGGTCGAGCGCATCAAGCATCCCCGCGACGAGGTCACCATCCACGTCGTCGGCAAGTACGTCGGCTACGAGGATTCCTACAAGAGTCTCAACGAAGCGCTGTATCACGCCGGTTTCCGTCATCGCCTGAAGGTCAACATCAAATGGATCGAGGCCGAGGCGCTCGAGGAGCCGAACGGGTCGGCGCTGCTCGACGATGCCGAGGGCATTCTCGTGCCGGGCGGCTTCGGTACTCGCGGGACGCGCGGCATGATGAAGGCGGCCGAGATCGCGCGGGCGCGCGGCATTCCGTACTTCGGCATCTGCTACGGCTTCCAGTGGGCGACGGTCGAGTACGCGCGCAACGTCGCGGGGCTGGCCGACGCCGATTCGACCGAATGCAATCCCGACACGCCGACGAAGGTGATCTACAAGCTGCGGGATCTCTTGGGCGTGGACGAGCTCGGCGGTACGATGCGGCTCGGCACCTACGCGTGCCAGCTGACGCCCGGCTCGCTCGCGCATCGCCTGTACGGCACGGATCTGATTCACGAACGCCATCGCCACCGCTACGAGTTCAATTGCCTCTACGAGCGGACGCTCGTCGAGCACGGCCTCCGGATCTCGGGCCGATCGCCCGACGGCAAGTTCGTCGAGATCGCGGAGCTGCCGGGGCATCCGTGGTATCTGGCCGTGCAGTTCCACCCGGAATTCAAATCCAAGCCGCTGCACCCGCATCCGCTGTTTGCCGGCTTCGTCGAGGCGGCCTACCGGCACAAGACGGCGCACGGCGTGCAGCCGGCTGCGACCGAATCGGTCGCCTGATACAATTGGCGGCGTGAACCCCGTCCGTGTTGGCGAGATTGCGATCGGGGGCGGGAGCCCGTTCGTGCTCATCGCGGGACCCTGCGTGATCGAAAGCGAGCGCCACGCGACCGACCTCGCCGCGCATCTGGCCGGCGTCGCCAGGCGGCTGCGCGTGCCGTTCATCTTCAAAGCGTCATACGACAAAGCCAATCGCACCTCCGGCCGATCCTTTCGCGGGCCCGGGCTCGAGGAGGGGCTGCGCATCCTCGGCGCGATCAAGTCGCGCCTGTCGGTGCCGATTCTCACCGACATCCACGACGCCTCGCAGGCGGGCCCGGCGGCCGAGGTCGCCGACGTGCTGCAGGTGCCGGCGTTTCTCTCCCGGCAAACGGACCTGCTCGTCGCGGCGGCGAAGACGGGCCGGGTCGTGAATATCAAGAAAGGCCAGTTTCTCGCGCCTGACGATGTCAGGCATGCCGTGGCGAAAGTGATCGACGCCGGCAATCCGCGCGTCATCGTGACCGAGCGCGGCACGAGCTTCGGCTACCACAACCTCATCGTCGACATGCGCGCGTTCCCGATGATGCGCGGGCAGGGCGTGCCGGTCGTCTTCGACGTCACGCACAGCCTGCAGCTGCCCGGCGGCGGCGACGGCGTCACCGCGGGACAGGCCGAATACATCGAGCCGCTCGCCTCGGCGGGAGTCGCCGCGGGCGTGGACGGCGTGTTTCTCGAGGTGCACGACAACCCGGCCGACGCCAGGAGCGACGCGCAGAACGCCTTGCACCTCGATCGGCTCGAGCCGCTGCTCCACCGGCTCATGGCGATCGACAAGATCACGAAGGCCGCCGAAGCGAGCCCGGCTCGGGCCGAATAACATCCATGGCTGATCTCGCGCTCGCGCGCAAAGTGCTCGAAACCGAGGCGGCCGCCATCCTGGCGCTCGTCGCGCGCCTCGACGCCAGGTTCGATGCCGCGGTCCAGCTGCTGCGCCACTGCCGCGGGCGCGTGATCGTCACCGGCATGGGCAAGTCGGGCATCATCTGCCGCAAGATCGCCGCGACGCTCACGAGCACCGGCACCGCCGCGTTCTTTCTGCATCCGGCCGAAGCTATCCACGGCGATCTCGGCGTCCTTCAGGGCGACGATGTCGTGATCGCGCTGTCGTACAGCGGCGAGACCGACGAGATTCTGCGCCTGCTCGAGACGATCCGCCGGCTGGGCGCCAAGCTGATCGCGATTACCGGCATGCCGGCGTCCACGCTCGCCTCCGCCGCGGACGTCGCGCTCGACTGCAGCGTCACCGAGGAAGCGTGTCCGATGAACCTCGTGCCGACGGCGAGCACGACGGCGGCGCTCGCGATCGGCGATGCGCTGGCCATGACGCTGCTCGTCGAAAAAGGATTCAAGCAGGAGGACTTCGCCAACCTCCATCCCGGCGGCAAGCTGGGCAAGAAGCTGATGCGCGTCGAGAGCCTGATGCACGGCGGCACGCAGTGCCCCGTCGTGCAGGCCGGCACCGTGATGCGCGACGTGATTTACGAGATGTCGAGCAAGGGGCTGGGCATGACCTGTGTGGTGGACGCCGGCCGCGCGCTCCTCGGCATCATCACCGACGGCGATCTGCGCCGCCACATGGACCGCGCGGCCGGCATTCTGGAGCTGACGGCCGGAGACGTGATGACGCGCGGGCCGGTGACGATTCCGCCGCAGACGCTGGCCGCCGAGGCGCTCAACATCATGGAGCAGCGCAAGATCACCTCGATCGTCGTCGTCGACGCCGGCACGAGCACGGTCGCCGGGGTCGTACATCTCCACGACCTCTGGCGCACGGAGATGTTCTAGCTTGCCTGCCTCGCCGAAGCTCGAGGGTTCGTCGGGCGAGCGAAGGCGGGTGGCTCGGTGGTAACGTCGATCGACGCGCGGGCCGCGGGTATCCGTCTCATCCTGTTCGACGTGGACGGCGTGCTCACCGACGGCAAGATCCTGCTGCATGCGGACGGTTCGGAGAGCAAGCAGTTCGACATCAAGGACGGCACGGCGATCGTGTGGGCGCAGCGCGCCGGCCTGACGGTCGGCTTCCTCTCGGCGCGTTCGTCGGCCTCGACCGCTCAGCGCGCCTCGCAGCTGGGCATCACCCTCGTGCGACAGGGCGTGACGAGCAAGCTCGAGGCGTATGAGTCGATGCTGCGCGACCACACGCTCGCCGACACGCAGGTGGCGTATATGGGCGACGACATCCTCGATTTGCCGGTCCTCGGCCGCGTGGGCCTGTCGGCGGCGCCCGCCGACGCGGCCGACGAGGTCCGGACGCGCGTGCACTGGGTGAGCCGCAGGCCGGGCGGACACGGCGCGGCGCGCGAGCTGATCGAGAGCGTGCTGCGCGCGCAGGGACGGCTCGAATCCATTGTCGCGGCGTACCTGGCGGAAGGGACTCGCGCATGAGCGCGTATGCGCCGATGCTCGCGGCGCTCATCGCGCTGCTGGCCGGCCTCGCGGTCGGCAAGGCGTGGGAGCGCTACAAGCTGCGCGACGGCACGTGGATCGACCGGCGCCGCACCCGCGAATCGCCGCACTATATCCTCGGTCTGAATTTCCTCGTCGCCAATCAAATCGACCTCGCGATCGACGAGCTGGGCAAGGCCGCGGGGCTCGACGCCAACGCGCTCGAAGTCCACATGATCCTCGGCAACCTGTACCGCGAGAAGGGTCAGGTCGGCAAGGCGATTACGGTGCACCAGCAGCTGCTCCAGCGGCCGAACCTCAGCCGGCTCGAGCACGCCCACGTGCTGCTCTGCCTGGGCCTCGACTACAAGCGCGGCGGCTTCGTCGATCGCGCGCTCGAGGCGTTCAACGAGGTCTTGCGTCTCGATCCGAAGAACGAGTACGCACTGGTGAACCTGGAGAAGCTGCAGGAGGAGCAGCATCAGTGGAGCGAGGCGTACGACACCCGGCAGCGGCTGTCGAAGCTGGCTGACGCGGACGAGGGACCGCAGAACCAGGCGATCCTCGCGTTCCTGGAAAACGAGATCGGGCTCGAAGCGATGCGCCGCACGGACTACAGCGAGGCCGTCCGCCACTTTCAGAGCGCGATCAACCTCGACCCGCGAGCCGTCCCCGCGTATCTGAATCTCGGCGATGTGCGCGTGGCGCAGAACAACGACAAAGAGGCGGACGCGATCTGGCAGCACCTCGTCGACGTCGCGCCCGATCGCGCCTATTTGGCGTTCGACCGGCTCGAAGCGCTCGCGGTGCGGACGGGATCGCCCGAGCGCTTTACGCGCCTCTGCAAGCGTCTCATCGACGAGAACGCGCAGGACTGGCGCGCGCGTCTCGCGCTCTCACGCCATCTGGCGGCCAGCGGGCGTCCGCGCGACGCGCTCGATCTGCTGTTCGCGGCGCTCGTGCAGAACCCGCACGCCCTCGGCATCCACCAGGCGATCTGGCGCGCGCTCGGCCAGCTCCGCCACGAACCGGAGCTCGTCGATCGCTACAGCGAGCTGACGCGCCACGCCATTTTCTACCTCGATCCCCACATCTGCGTGCGGTGCCGCTACCGCAGCACGGAGCTGCTCTGGCAGTGCCCGCACTGTCACGACTGGAATACGTTCGTGGAAGAGCGCATCGCGCCGGCGCAAGATACAACCGAAGTGGAAGTCTAAAACGATCAACGCGGAAACCGCGGAATTCGCAGAGACAATCTGTTTTGTTCTGCTCTGCGGTTTCAGCGGGTTCTGCGTTGTCCGTCGAGGGATGTCAGGATCGCTTCGACCTGCTCGTCTGTTTCCTCGACGCTGCCGTCGGTTCGAATCACAAAATCAGCGCGCGCGGCCTTTTCCTCCGTGGGCCACTGGGCGGCGATGCGCTGCCGCGCCTCGGCATCGCTCATACCGCGTTCGATCAGCCGGGCGATCTGGACCTCGGGCGGACACGCCATCACGATGACGCGGTCGAAGTCCTGGGCGTGCCCGGTTTCGTACAGCAGCGGCACGTCGACGACGGCGAGCGGATAGCCGCCCAGCAGTTCGAATGCGCGCAGGCCGGCGGCAATCGCGCGGTAGACGGCCGGGTGGACAATCGCCTCGAGATCGCGCCGCGCGCCTGGATCGGCGAAGACGAGCGGCGCCAGTTTCTGGCGGTCGACGGCGCCGTCGGCGGCGAGCACGTCGCCGAATCGTGCCGCGATCGCCTGGGTCGCCTCGGTCCCGGCCGATTCGACACCGTGCGTCAGCAGGTCGGCGTCGAGGCACGGCACGCCGCGCTTCCTGAACTGGTCCAGCACGTGGCTCTTGCCGGTTGCTATTCCACCGGTGAGGGCTATTCGGAGCATTCGGTCAAGCCCGTCCCGCCCTCTCCTGCGCCGCGCGCAGCGTATTGCGCAGCAGCATCGCAATCGTCAGCGGACCGACGCCGCCGGGCACCGGCGAGAGCGCGCCGGCCACGCCGGCGACCGACGGATGCACATCGCCAATCGTAATCGAGCCGCGGCGGTCGAAGTCGTCCAGCCTCTTCGATCCGGCCGCAAAGAGCCGCTCGACGCTGGCGCGGGTGGACAGCCGGTTGATCCCGACGTCGACCACCGTCGCGCCCGGCTTGACGAAGTCCGGCGTCACAAACGCGGGACGCCCGAGCGCGGCCACCAGAATGTCCGCCTCGGCGGCGCGCTTGGCCAAATCGACGGTCCGCGAATGGCAGATCGTCACGGTCGCGTGGCGATGCAGCAGCAGCAGCGCCATCGGCTTCCCCACAATGTTGCTGCGGCCGATGACGACAGCCCGCGCGCCGGCGATCGTGATCCCCGATCGCTCGAGCAGCTCGATCACCCCGGAGGGTGTGCACGCGACGAGCGTCGCCCGATTCTGCACCAGGCGGCCGACGTTGACCGGATGGAAGCCATCGACATCTTTTTCCGGGCTCACCGCGTCGAACACGCGCGATTCGGCGTCCTCGCCCATCGACGCCGGCAGCGGCGCCTGGACGAGAATCCCGTCGTGCACCTCGCTGCGGTTGAGCCGATCGACCAGGTCCAGGAGCTGGGGCAACGACGCGCTCGCCGGCAGCCGCTCGATGTCGGCGCGCAGCCCCGCCTCGCCCGCCGACTTCAGCTTGCCGCGCACGTAAATCTCGGACGCGGGATTCTCGCCGACCAGGATGATGCCCAGCCCCGGCGGCCTGCCGGTGCGCGCGGTAAAGGCCTCGACCGCCGGACGAAGCTCGGCGCGGATCTGATTCGCGACGGCCGTGCCGTCGAGGAGCCGCGCCGTGGTCACTGGGCCGCCTCCGCTTCGAGCTGCTTGAGCGAATCGGGCCGTCCGAGGACCACGAGCTTGTCGCCGCCGTGAATCGCCGTGTCGGGCTCGGGATTGAACTCCATCCGCAAATCCTCGCGCTGGATGCCGACGACGATGACGCCGTAGCGCTGCCGCAGGTTCGCGTTCAGGATCGACTGGTTGGCCAGCCTGGACGTGGCCCCGACCGTGATTTCCTCCATCGCGAGATCGAGATTGTCCGAGCTCGTCGCCAGCGTCATGAAATCGACGACGGCGGGACGAAGCGCGGTCTGCGCGATCTGGACGGCGCCAATCTGGTAGGGAGAGATGACGCGATCGGCGCCCGCGCGCTTGAGCTTGATCGTCGCATCCTCGGTTTCCGCGCGTCCGATAATGAAGAGGTCCGGGCGCAGCACGCGGGCCGTGAGCACGGCGTAGACGTTCTCGGCGTCGGTGCCGACCGCGGCGATCAGGCCGCGCGCGCGCGCGACGCCGACGCGCTTCAGCACGTCTTCCCTGCTCGCATCCGCTTCCACCGCAATCGCCCCATCGTCGACCGCCTGCTGGACCCGCTCGGGATCGCGCTCGACGACAACGTAGGCGATCTTCTGGCGCTGGAACTGGCGCGCCACGATGCTGCCGATGCGTCCGTAGCCGCAGATGATGAAGTGATCTTTGATCGTGTCGAGCATGCGTTGGTCTCGCCGCCGCTGAAGCCGCTTGGGTAGGCCGCCCTCCACGACGACCGTCGCGAGCAGCGTGAAGGTGTAGAGCGCCGAGCCCACGCCGCCAAAGATCAGGCAGACGGTGAACGCCTGGCCGGTGCGCGAGAGGCTGTGGACTTCCTGGTAGCCGACGGTGGTAACGGTGATGACCGTCATGTAGAACGCGTCCCACGCGCTCCACCCTTCGATCCACTTGTAGCCGACGGTGCCGCCGGCGATGACCGAAATGAGAAGGGCGACCGCAAAACCCGGACCTTGCGCCCGGAACCAGCGACCGCCCGTCTGCACTCGCGTCACGGAACCCGTATGACCAGAACGCTTACCGGCCCTCGGTCGCGAGCCGGCTGTGCCGTATGCCGTAGCTGAAGTAGAAGATCAGACCGATCACCAGCCAGACGATCAGTCGCAGCCAATTGGTCCAACCGAGTCCGTAGATCATCGCGCCGCAGACGACGATACCGAGCACCGCCACCACGGGCAGCGCAGGCACTGTGAAGCCCCGTACCAGATCCGGCCGGCGGACCCGCATGATCCAGACGCCCGCGCACACGAGCATGAACGCGAACAGCGTGCCGATGCTGGTCATCTCACCGACGATGTCTTCCGGAAGGAACCCGGCGAACGCGGCGGTGAACACAAAGAACAGCATGTTGGACTTCCACGGCGTGTGATACCTGGGGTGCACGTCGGAGAAGATTTTCGGCACCAGGCCGTCGTGGCTCATCGAGTAGAACACGCGCGATTGGCCCATCAGCATGACGAGGATGACGGATGAGAATCCCGCCAGGATGGCGACCGTCACGAAGTTGGCCATCCACGCATAGCCGGTCATGTACTTCGTGATCGCGAAAGCCACCGAGGCTTCCTTGCCCGCGGTCCGGAAGTCCTCGACCGTGGCCACGCCGCTCAGCACGTACGAGAACAGCACGTACAGAATCGTGCAGATGGCGAGCGATCCGAGGATGCCGATCGGCATGTCCCGTTTAGGATTCTTCGCCTCCTGCGCCGCGGTCGAGACCGCGTCGAATCCGATGAACGCGAAGAACACGACGCCCGCGGCTCCCAGAATTCCCATGATGCCGCCGTAGGGGTGGGTGATGCCCTCGGCGGTCGTGTAGGTCGTGGGGGCCGGTATATACGGCGTGTGATTCGCCGGGTTTATGAATCCCCAGCCGATCGTGATCACCATCAGGACGATCGCGACCTTGAGGACGACAATGATGCTGTTCACGGTCGCCGACTCCTGCATCCCGCGAATGAGCAGTGCCGAGAGGACGAAGAGAATGCACACGGCGGGAATATTCATGATGCCGTGCACGCCGTTCATCGCCTCAAATGGCGAATGGCACCACTGGTAGGGCACGTGCATCCCGAAGTATTCGAGGATCTTGTTGAAGTACTCGCTCCAGGCAATCGCGACGGTCGCGGCGCCGACGGCGTACTCGAGGCACAAATCCCAGCCGATGATCCACGCGACGAGCTCGCCCATCGTCGCGTACGAGTAGGTGTAGGCGCTCCCCGCGATCGGAATCATCGAGGCGAACTCGGCGTAGCAGAGGCCGGCGAACGCGCAGCCGAAGCCGGCCACGAGGAACGCGAGCGTGACCGACGGGCCGGCGCGCTCGGCGATGGCTGCAGCCGTCCGCACGAAGAGGCCGGCGCCGATGATGGCCCCGATGCCGAGCGTGACGAGTGAGAACGGACCGAGCGTCCGCTTCAGGCTCTGCTCGCCGGCCGCCGCGACGTCGTTCATCAGGCGATCGATTGACTTGGTCCGAAACAATGCGCCAGCCACCATCTCCCTCTCAGTTCTTGGATGAGATTCGAGCGATCCGGTAAGACCACGAGATTATACGCGGCAATGCCCTATCGCGAGAGCCGCTCCAAATACGACCGAACACGGCGCTCGGGGTCGCCGCCGCTCAAAAGGTCGCCGATCACGGCGACCGACGCCGCCCCGGCCTGAATGACGCCCGGCGCCGATTCGAGCGTGATGCCCCCGATGGCGACCACGGGAAGCTGGCGCGTCCGCGCCCGGGCGGCCGCCTCGCGCACGCGGTCGAGCCCCACGGCCTGGTATCCGGTGGCCTTCGTGGCGGTCGCAAATACCGGGCCGATGGCGAGGTAGGACACCGGTTGCGCGAGCGCCGCTTCAATCTGATCCGGCGTGTGGGTCGACAGGCCGACGAGCGCCGCGTCGCCCACGATCGAGCGCGCCGCCGCGGGACCCAGATCCTCCTGCCCGAGGTGAACGCCGTCCGCGCCGGCGAGGCGCGCGATATCGGCGCGATCGTTGACGACGACGCGCGCGCCGGCCGCGCGGGCGCGCTCGACAATCAGCGCCGCCACGTCGAGCAGCCAGCCGCTCGAAGCGTCCTTCGCGCGCACTTGCAGGAGCGTCGCGCCGCCGGCGAGACACGCCGACGCGAGATCGACGAGCGTCCACCCCGCGGCGGCGGCGATCTCGGCGTCAACGATGGCGTAGAGAGGCGGGAGGATCACACCGCTTCGGCAAGCCGGCTCGCCCGCGGA
>Ga0097691_1002599_pt1 | contig 11875 bp, 17 predicted proteins | sample NGESurdeep072012_8_FD_72858 | JGI IMG/M metagenome (GOLD analysis project Ga0097691, IMG submission 72858) | Arctic peat soil microbial communities from Barrow, Alaska - NGEE Surface sample 210-1 deep-072012 | ecosystem: Environmental > Terrestrial > Soil > Wetlands > Peat ...
AGACTCCAGGTATCCAAAATAAATTCATCAAAAGATAAACCAATTGTGAAGTGATTGCCCGACCAATATAACCCTGATCCAGTTGGAATTTAAGATCCCGGCGAAAAAAGCAATCGCGATTAAATACTGGCAGCTTCATGCGAGAGCATCGTATTGATCTCTCTCGCAAGCGCGATGCGGCGCCGCGCGAGATCACACCAGATGGGTGAGCGGCGCGCGTTGATCTGAATCAAGTCGGCGTCGTCAAGGCATAACCGAAGGAGTTCAGCCACTTTCTCTCGGACTTGGGTTAAAGTTTCTGCGTTCATGACTCCATCCATCGTTCGGTGCGGCCGCCTACCGGCGTGCCCGGAACGCCGGGCCGGATAGTTTTCGGATCGACCGCGTTGAAAGGCGCGCGACCAGCGTGGGTGTCGTCTGTTCTTTTGAGCCGCCATTACCGTTATTACGTCTCGCGTAAAGTCATTCGCGGTTCAACCGCGAGAAGAAGGAGCGGCTGGCGATTGCCCGCGCTCCAGATCGAGCGGGCCGTCGCAGGCGCGAGTCGGCAGATGCTCGGAGACCGGCCCGCGATCGCCACAGTCTTGCAGGAAGCTGGCGTGCCGATCGGCGATCTGCAGCCGGCGCTCGATGCAGCAGACACCAACCGCAAACAGCTCGCGGACAGCTCGGAACTCGCCGACAACCTCCGCAATCTGATCGATCGAGTTCAACTGGAGCGCGGCGGAATCCGAGTGTCGCTGAATCTGAGGACACTGCTCGTCGGTGAGACCGATTGCCGAGACGCCGCGTCCTTGACGATGACGCGCTTCATGGCGCTGGAGATGAAGCGGCGAGGAGTGGAACTGCGGCTCGTGATCGAAGCTGAGAACCCGCCTCCAGCACGACCCGATCCTTCGCTGCTTAAGGTCATCGCGCGGGGACACCGCTGGTTCAACGAATTGGCCTCGGGCAGAGCAGCTTCCAGCAGAGAGATCGCCAAGCGAGAAGGCCTGCACGATAGTTACGTGAAGCGCCTGATCCCGCTGGCCTTTCTTGCACCAGAGATCGTGCGCTGTATCTGTGAGGGCTCCCAGCCATCCACGCTCACTGCCGAAGTGCTCAAGCGCACCGTCCGCCATCCTGTGTTCGCTCGTCCAGACCTGCAAGCACCTGCAGATCAATCCCTTCATCTACTTGCGCGATGTCATCGAGCGGGTATCGACCCATCCGGCGCGGCTGGTCTTGGAGCTCACACCCCGCGAGTGGAAGCGCCTGCGGCAGAACTCCCGCGGCCAAGCCGCCGCCCGCAGTATTCCGTCGGGACGCAAGGTATTCTTGGAGTCGTGATGCCGGAACGCGTGCTGACTGTTGATCAGGCCCGAGCTGGTGCCATGCCCAAACGGGGTCTCTCGTCTTAAGAGCCGCAGCTTGTTCGTTAGTCACTCCGGTAATCTCCGCTCTGTCGTTCTCACAAACGCCTGGGCGTTCGCTACGCCGCTCGCCCGTGGGCCATGTTCCCCCTCCGATCGACAACTTCAGCAAAGATTCTCGTCTCGCTCAGATCGATCGTCAACGGCGGGCGGAGAGAAACTCTGATTTTCGTTCGACGATGGGCTGCGTTGAGTGCCCAACACGATCGGTCGTAGCGCCTGTTCCGCCCCGTTGTTGTCGATCTTGAGCCGTCCGTCTTCGGCGTAGCGCGTCAGGGCGACCCAGTTGAGCAGCGCGTAGCCGATGGCTGCACCGAGCGGGCTCTTCGTGGTAGTCCAGTCACACACGCTATCGGTGCAAGAGCAGCAAGCTGATCAATCCCGAGAGCGAACAGTATACGGCGAATGGGGTGAGCGTCCTCGTCTTGAAATATCTGGTCAAAAACTTCACGGACAAGTACGAGGCGATTGCGGCGCAGGTGGCGCCTAGCAGCGCTGCTTCGATCGCTGGAGCATCCCTTGAAGCGAACAGCACCGGTAGCTTGAGGGCGGCTGCGGCTGCGATTATCGGTGTCGCCAGAAGGAACGAAAATCTAAGCGCATCTTCATGAGCCAACCCGACCATCAGTCCTCCCGCAATCGTCGATCCCGTCCGCGAGAAACCGGGGAGCAGTGCGAGGACCTGCATTACACCCACTCCTGTCGACTGGCGCCACGAAAGTTCCGCAGCGATCCGCTCGTCGGCGTCGAGAACGCTGCCACCACTTTTCGCCTTTGTTCTCAGAAGCTCCGCCGCGTAGAGCAGCACTCCATTCAATGCGAGAAACGAGGCGACGTAGGAGGGCGAGGTAAAAAGTTCCTGCACCTGCTTTTGGAATAAAATTCCGACAATTCCGGCGGGAACGGTGCCAACCACAAGGAGCCATCCTAATTTTGCATCGGGGTCTGGAGGTATTTTCCCCAGCCTGAACGATTTCAGGATTCCGGAGATAATACGGACCCAATCGCTCCGGTAGATGAAGAAGAGAACCGTGGCCGTAGCAAAGTGAGTCGCAACAAGAAAGGTCAGAAAATAATTTGCGTTCTGATCAACGGTCCAACCCAAGAGCGCTGGTAGGATAATGCTATGGCCAAGGCTCGAAATGGGAAAGAGCTCTGAAATTCCCTGTAGAACTCCGAGAATCGCCGCTTGGAAATAAGAAAGCATGGGCTTGGTTGTTCCCTCGAGCCGCAATTTTGCATACGAGGCGCCGGCAAAGATCGATCCTTTAATGACTCTAAGCCAACTGTCTTGCCATCAATCTGCACGCCCACGTTATGGTCCAAAAGTCAGTTGATAAGCGAAGTACCCCTGAAGTTGGTTCGGTCCTCCGAAAGCGGGACCAGCCGAGAACATGATGTGCTGAAGGTTGCTAAGGTCCCACACCATCCCGAGATTAAGTCCGGTCTGCGCCGACTGATCTGTCTGTTGTGAAGTCCCTTGAAAGAGCTCCAAACCCGGGGTCAGGTTCGAAAGCACTTGGCACTGGATGAGGATGCCGGTAAACCACCAATTCCGATTCCCAGAGCCTGGATTGATCCAGTAACCGCCTCCTCCATACGCAGTCCAATTTCCTTCGCTCTTTTGGAGCCAAATCGGCAGGAACGTCTGAAGATGCCCGCTACCCAGATTCCTGGCGTGCGACCCGCTGGGAACTTCCAGCAGCGGAAATGTTCCAATCTGCGGTAGCCAATCGCCTTCGTGAACGAACCGATATTTGACTCCAAGCTCGGTGTCGCCGTAGCCGTAGCTGCTCGCACCATTAGCAGGTGCGTACAGGGTTATCGGCAGGATCGTATGAAGTTGAACGTCAGGTACGACTCCGTAATTCACTTCCACGTGGGGAGCTGTGCTTGTCCAGGCATCGGGCTGTTTGGCGAATATCGACGCGAAGTAAACCTCCCAGTGCTGATACTCAACCGGCTCCGGGTCGTCGGTGATGTACGGGGGTCCCGCGAAAGCTTTGCCCGAAAGGATCAGCACAAGAAGAATTAGCGTAAGAGGAAGTGCCGCCGTAAGCATCGGACGTGAGGCGGTCCTCATGCGCCAAGCCATCGCGTTGCAACCAGTCCGAATAACCCACCCGCGAAGATCAACCACGCAGAGTTTATTCGGAAATAGATCAAGACTACCGCGCTGAGAGCGGCGATAGCGCCGGTTGGGAAATCCACCAGCGCCGCTCGGCTGAGTTGCCAGGTAACCGCGATCATCAGCGCCACGGCCCCAACATTTACGCCGTCCAGAAAGGCAGCGGCGATCTTCGAGTGACGGATCCGCGGAATTAAGGGACGGCTGGCGGCGACGAAGAGGAAGCCGGGAAGGAAAATGCCGGCGGTCGCCACCACTGCACCGCGAACGCCTCCGAGCAGGTAGCCGATGAACGTCGCAGTGGTGAACACCGGTCCGGGCGTAACCTGACCCACGGCCACCGCGTCGAGTAGCTGCGCCTGAGTCAACCAATGCAACCGATCGACGAGGTCGGCCTGAAGAAACGCCAGCAAGACGTAGCCGCTTCCGAAGATGACCGCGCCAAATTTCAGAAAAATCAGGAACAACACCGACAGGCTTATAGGGACTACGGCGGCTAACACTGAAGTCGCTGCCATCGAGGATTTGGCAAGTATCGGGAGTGTAAGCAGACTGCCAGAGAGACGACGATCCTTGATCCACGCCTGGAACACAGTCACCAAGCCAGCGGCCAAGAGTATCGCTAATACATTTCCGCCTGCGATCGCGGCCGCCGTGGCCAGTAGACCGACCGCAAATAGGAAGCTGTTCTTGATCGCCGTGCGTCCGAGTCCCCAGAGCGCCTGCAGCACGACGGCAATGATGACCGGTTTGATTCCGTACAGGACGCTTTGCACCTGAGGAAGCGAACCGAAGGCCACATACGCCCACGCACAGACCATCACGATCAACATCGCGGGAAGGATGAAGCACACGCCCGCGACGACCAGCCCTCTCCAGCCCGCTCGTTGATGGCCGATATGAATGGCCATTTCGGTCGAGCTCGGGCCGGGAACCAGGTTGGACGCCCCAAGCATGTCGAGAAAATCCGCGTGGGAAACCCAGCCGCGCCGTCGAACGAACTCCTCTTCCATCATCGCGATATGGGCCGCTGGGCCGCCGAAGGCGGTTGTGCCCAATCGCAGGAACGAGAGCGCAATTTGCTTCAGCGCAGCGCCGGAAGCGTCGCGAGCTGCGGTTGCGATGCCGACGGTAGTCTCTTGCGGCGGTAGCAGGGCGTCCTCACTCATCTTCGAACAGTTCGGAGAACAGCTCGCGGACCTTGCTCTTCGCCTCCCGCAACGCCTGGCGCCCCTTTGAAGTGGCCTTGTAGAGACGGCGGGCATGCCGGCCGTTCCTTTTCTCGAAGGAGCGGAGATAGCCTTCACGTTCCAGTCCGTGCAGCAAGGGATACAAGGTTCCAGCACTCAGCCGGTAACCATGGCGTCCCAGCTCCTCGATAATCCCCAACCCGAAGACCGGCTCTTTCGACGCATGGTGCAGGATGTGCAACCGGATCAGGCCTGAATAGATTGCGTTCGATACCGCCAATGTATTATCATCTTTCGATATCGAATTAGGATAATAGTGTCAGGCAGAGAACGCAAGTCTGACGTGTCGGTTTTGCCAAACTGTTGACGTTCTCCGCCGCCGAGCACGAGGAATTTTTTTGGACGAATAGCCCTGTACGTTAAGAGGAGGACGGACAATGAGTGCCGAGTCCATCGAAAATCGCAGCCCACGGCCGATAAGCCCGGCAAAGCTCTCACACGTGGTGCTCCGCACCACCCGACCCAACGAAATGCTGAAGTGGTACACTACCGTATTAAACGCACAGGTTCTGTACCACAACGATTTCATGACGTTCATGACCTACGATGACGAACACCACCGGATCGCCTTGGTATCCTTTCCCGGCGTGGTCGAAAAAGCAAAACGCAGTGCCGGTCTCGACCATCTGGCGTTTTTCTATTCGACCCTTGACGACTGGATCGCGACTTACGAACGACTCAAGGCGGTCAGGATCACTCCGAGGGTCTCCATCCATCACGGATTGACAATGTCGTTGTACTACCGCGATCCCGACGACAATGGTGTCGAATTGTCGATTGACAACGTCGAAAAGTCCAAGTGGCACGACTGGATGCGTAACAGCATGAAGGACAATCCGATTGGCGCGCCGATGGATCCCGACGAGCTCGCGCGAAAATACCACGCTAGAGCACCCGAGGAGGAGATCAGGCGTTTCAGCCCATCGTCCGGCGAAATCGACCCGGAAGTCCTGCGGCGAATGATCGAGTAGAAAGTTTCGCGGGTCCTTGACCATGAGCAAGCTTTTGGTTTCCACCTGGGGTGTCAGGAGTCTGATTTTCATTCGATTGGCTGTGGGGTTAATCTTCTTGACGCAGGGCATCCTCAAATACATCGACCCTCACATGGGCGTTCTCCGCTTTGCGAAGATTGGATTTGCGCACCCCGGATTCACGGCGCATTTTGTAGGAACCTTCGAGATTGCTTGCGGATTGCTCGTCTTGGTCGGCCTGTTCACGAGGATCGCGAGCATTCCACTCCTGATTGTAATCCTGACAGCTATCGCGACGACCAAGATCCCAGAATTGCTCCGCCCCGACCAAGGCTTTTGGTTCATGGTGAGCGACGGGAGGACGGACTTTGCGATGACAATGAGCTTGCTTTTCCTGATCAGCGTCGGAGCCGGGTCATGGTCTTTAGACGCTTGGTTGTGGAGAGAAAAACCGCACGAAGCAAGTTAAGTAACGAATTACCATCGAGCAGACGTGTAAAATGGGAGGTCCCAACATGCAATTTCACTTGAGGCCAATTGCGATCCTGAGTTTGTTTGTGGCGAGCCTTCTCTTCGTTGGGACGCGCACCGCCGGTGCGGCGACCGCTTCGGCCACGATCAACTCGATTAATGTTACGGGTGTCGGCGCCCCCTTGGGGACGGCGACCTTTGTGGACAGCGCCCAGGGCCTGGTGATCACGCCCAAGCTCTCCGGCTTGTTGCCCGGAGAGCATGGGTTTCATATTCATGACAAGGGCGACTGCGGGCCCGGGATGAATCAAGGCAAACCGGCCGCAGGCTTCGCCGCCGGCGGCCACTACGATCCTGCTCACACCAAAAAGCATCTGGGACCGCTGAGCACCGCCGGCCATCGCGGCGACCTGCCGGTGCTGGTGGTTGATAGTCGGGGCGATGCGACCGAGGCAGTCACCGCCCCCAATCTTACTGTGGAGCAGATTCGCGGGCGCTCGATCATGATCCATGCCGGCGGCGATAATTACTCGGACACTCCGGCGCCGCTGGGTGGCGGCGGCGCACGGATCGCCTGCGGCGTGATCAAGTAGATTTTGACCTGTCGGCTCTTAGCGTAGGCAGGCGTACTGCTCCCGCACTGTCGCAGCATAAGGTGCTGCCTGGAATAGCGCCGCCACCGGCGGCGATGTGTTCTTTGGTCAGTTTGCGCTAGGGAGGCTTCAGGCCACGGCGTCTCCGTTGGCACGCGCGTCGGCGAAAATGGCCTGTTTCAACCAAAGGGAAGGTCAGCGGGTTCCTAACGTCGTAAAATACCTGCGCTTCGCCAGGCGCGCGACGTCGACCAGCCCGATCATCACCGGAACCTCAATCAAAGGCCCAATTACCGCTGCGAATGCCGCGCCGCTGTCGATTCCAAACGTCGCAACCGCGACTGCGATCGCTAATTCAAAATTGTTGGAGGCCGCCGTAAACGACAGCGTCGCGCATTGCGGATATGTGGCTCCAACACGCCTGCTCAGCGCGAACGACACCGCGAACATGATTGCGAAGTAGAGCAGGAGCGGTACCGCGATGCGCACCACGTCCAGCGGCATCCTCAAGATCGCTGCGCCTTTGATCGAGAACATCACGACGATGGTGAAAAGCAGAAAGGTCAGCGTCAGAGGGCTGATCTTCGGAATGAAGCGCTGCCGATACCACGTCTTTCCCTTTACCGTGGTTAGAACTTTCCAGCTTGCGAGACCCGCGACGAAGGGGAGGCCTAGGTAGATGCCAACGCTCTCAGCAATCTGACCGATTGTGATGTTCACGATCGCTCCGCCGAGGCCAAGCCGTCGGGGCAGGACAGTGATGAACACGTAGGCGTAAACCGAAAAGAACAGCACCTGGAAGATCGAGTTGAAAGCCACCAGCCCCGCGCAATAGTCGGCGTCGCCCTCTGCCAGATCGTTCCAAACGATCACCATCGCGATACAGCGAGCGAGACCGATCATGATGAGTCCAACCATGTACTCGGGGCGGTCGCGCAAGAAGATGATCGCCAGCGCGAACATCAGGATCGGACCGATAATCCAGTTCTGCACCAACGATAGTCCAAGGATTTTCCAATCGCGGAAAACGTCGCCCAGTTCGTCGTAGTTCACCTTAGCGAGCGGTGGATACATCATGAGGATGAGGCCGATCGCGATCGGGACGGATGTCGTCCCCACGCTCATTCGATCGAATGCCGCCTTCACGCCGGGGAAGATCGCGCCAATCGCAACCCCAATCGCCATCGCGAGAAAAATCCAGAGCGTGAGGTAGCGATCGAGGAACGAGAGCCTGCGCAGAGGCGGCGTTTGCGCTATCGACATCGTCGCACTCATTGGTGAGTCTCCCGTGTCGCTGGTGTCGCGTAACGCGGGCAAATCGCCGCTATCGCTCGCGTCCATCCGGAAGTTTGATTCGGCCGATTTCCCTGACCCGTTGCTCCAACGCGAAACTGTCGAGCGCCTCGATTCTCAGGCTCGTGAAAATCTTGATTCGATTTTCCAGCTCGCTGTAAACGCGGAAGAAGAAGCGGCGCCTTTCTTCGTCTGTACCCTGAAACGCCACCGGGTCGGGCGCACCCCAGTGCGCGGTGATCGGTTGTCCCGGCCATAGTGGACATTGCTCGGCGGCGGCCCGATCGCAGACCGTGAAGACGAAGTCGAGCGGCGGACTGTCCGCACGAGCAAACTCGTCCCAACTCTTGCAGCGCAAGTTTGAGGTGTCGTAGTTCAGCTCTTTGAGCAACTCTAGCGTCATCGGATGGATGGCGCCCTTGGGATGGCTTCCGGCGCTGTATCCTTTGAACTTTCCCCTACCCCACCGCCCGATCGCGCACTCGGCCATGATGCTGCGCGCGGAATTGCCCGTGCATAGAAATAAGACGTTGTATTCTCGATTGGCCATGGCGCGATCCTCCGTTGAGGGTTCGGTTCACTGTTGCGTTTTCGATGCTGAGCAACAGGCAGTGGTTGAAGACGGGGCTGGCGCGCAGCACGAATCAGACTCGGGCAGTTTGGCCGCCATCGGACGCGGTGCGACGTCGTTGCCATAGACCGTGCTCTCGCCGAAGGTGTGAAAGGTCTCCCACGAAATGCCGCTCGGATCGGACACCCAGCCTCTATTGCCGCGCGCGTAGCAGCAAGCCGCGTTCTCCTGCTTCGCGACCGATTGCCCGGCGGTGTTGAGCCGTCCTGCAATAGTCGCCAGGTCTTCATCCGATTCGACTTGCAGCCCTAGATGATCGAGGCCCGCCAAGGTCGCACCCGCAGTGATCGCAAAATTGACGCGTGGATCGTCGAGCATCCATTTCGCGTAGTCGGGTTTCAGTACTGCGGGATCCGCCCCGAACAGTGTCGAATAAAAGCGCACCGAGGAATCGAGGTCATCGACGCGTACGTGAAATCGTTTCATATCGATACCCTCCGATTTTTCTTTGGCGTGACAGTCTGCTGAGGAGCAAATTCGGATCCGGAGCTGGGCAAAAAGGCGGGACTACATAGCTCCGGCCGCCCGCCGCAGCAGTTCTCGGTCAAGTAAGCGAGCAGATTGCTCATTGCCTTGAAATTGGCGCTATAGATGATCGACCGGCTCTCGCGCCTCGAGCTCACCAGGCCGGCAAACCTGAGTTGGTTCAGGTGAAATGACAAAGTGGGCGATGGTTGACCCAGACGCGTGCCGATCTCACCTGCCGGCGACCCAGCGGGACCCTTCTGCACAAGAAGACGAAAGATGTCGAGCCGAGTCTCCTGTGCCAGCGCGCCCAGCGCGGCGATCACATTTGATTTCTTCATAATTTCATATTTATAGAAATATTCCAGAATCCTGTCAAGGTGCCGGCAAGGAACCCAAAACTCTGAGTGACCGTTGTGCCGACTAAAGACTCCGAACGCGGCGAAAAGTTCCCGGAGGCACGCGGAAGTCGGCTGACAACGAGTTTGTGGATGAATGTACGCATCCGGACGAGGGGAAATCAGAAAGAGGAGCTGCGTTGTACTTGGAGGATAAAGGCAGCCGGCAGGCGACGGTGGACTCCAAGTGGCGCTCGAAAAGCGCCTGCTGGTTGCCGAAATCTTTGAAGTCTATTTATATCTATTAATCTTGTGACGCCGACCTTGCGGCCTTTGCTAACGAACCAGCCGGCTATGCGGCGGGCTGATTGCCCCAAGCACTCCAGCCTTCACGCCGCCCACCGGCGAATAGTTCAAGCTTGGGCAGTGCCGGGTACATGCGCTCAATCATTTCGTAGACCAGTTGGGGCTTTTCACTATGCGCCCCGCGGAGCGACCGAATAACAGAGGCCATACACGCGGCTCCACAGCCGGGTAGTGTCCTAATTTGCCGCCGGTTTACGCGGCTGACCAATGCGTTCAGTAAGAAGCTGGCGAATCCAAAGGCGTCGGTGGCCTTACACTACGCGCACTACAATTTCGTCCGGATTCATCGGACGCTCCGCTGTACGCCCGCTATGGCCGCTGGCGTGACAGATCGGCTATGGTCGGTCGCGGAATTGCTAGAATCTGCGTCGCAGGAGCAAGCGGCATGAAAGCCAAGACGATGGCGAAGCCACTCAAAAATCCGATCAACCTCTCGAAGAGTCCTGTGCACTTCGCACCCACTGGATCGATCGAGCTGGTCGCCCAACGCGGTCGCGCTCATCCAGGTGTCAAGGGCAGACTCGCGGGAGAGGCCCGAATGACGAAGAGTCCCCCTCATGCAGGAGAGATGCACCCCGACGGCGACGAACTCCTCTATCTCGTCGAGGGCGCAATCGACGTTGTTCTCGACGAGGAAGCTGGCGAACGCTGTCTTTCGCTGCAACCCGGCCAAGCCTTTGTTGTGCCATGCGGAGTATGGCACCGCGTGATGGTCAAGGAACCGTGCTGCCTACTGTATTTTACGCCGGGCCGCAGCCAAGTCCGCTGGCAACGCCCGATACGCTCCAGATGAGCACCAGAACCAGAGTTCTCGTCAAATTAGGACACTACCCCGCTGAGCTGGCCCGTTGACTTGGGGATGTTAACTTGCCGAGGCCACGACGAGACAGAGCAATGCCAAGAGTAGCGCAACAGGCCCGTTCTGAAACCGTTCCGAACTGCTCGACGAGACGAAGTTAGCTAGTGCACTCAGCGCCATCACACCGACGAGCGCCCATGTCCCCCAACGCAAAATACCGAAGCGGTCGGTTGACGACCAATAGCGCGCGCGGCCGAGGACGATGATAGCGCCGGCGACGAGCAGGACGGCCGCGAACGCGCTCGCGACTCTGAGCCCAACGGATAGATGGTCGTGACCGCCACCCCAAGCGCCGGAAAGCCCCCAAGAGCCGCCAAGGGCCCAGAAAATCTCGAAGGCCGCGACTATGATGAAAGCGGTTGCAACCACCATCGCAGCGAAGCGAGCCGGTGGTGTGGCGACCGTAACGCGGCGGAGTCTCATGCTGCGTTTGTAACGCTGACCGCGTAAATCAGCAACACACCTTCAGGGCACCATCGGAGGATGCTTGTCCTGCCCAGGGGCGGGCGCGTTCGAACTCGGCCGTCAGCGCGATTATGCCCGCTTCATCGCCGGGCCGCCCGACAAGTTGAATCGCCAGTGGCAGTCCCGCCTTATTGAATCCGTTGGGGAGTGAAATAGCGGGCTGACCGGTTGAGTTGAACGGGAAGGCGAACGCGATCTATCCGTAAATTTCATCGGCAACGGTGGCGGGATTCAACGGCAACGCGCCGAGCCGCACCGCGGGCCGGGTGAGCGTCGGGGCAAGCAGCGCGTCGTAGGGCATGAGCGCGTGTACGATTTAGCGCGAGGTATTGCAAACAAACTCAGGATCGCGATTGAGCTCAAGCGAAACTTGGTTACCTCCTGTTTTGCACGTTGCTCGACGGTAATTGGGGAAGTGTTGCAACTTTCAAAACGGTGACCGAGGACGCCCCGAGAGGAACTGGGCGGCGAGGTCTCAGGCAGGCAGATCGAACAGCTGGTCGATGAACTGATTCTGTTTGCGAACATCAGCGTCGCTGACCCACCGCGCCTGGCCCTTCCGGATCATGTGCATCGCCTCGTATCCATCAATCGTTCGCCGGGCGGCTTGGAACTCACGAAAGCTCTGCTTGG
>Ga0097691_1002600_pt1 | contig 11868 bp, 6 predicted proteins | sample NGESurdeep072012_8_FD_72858 | JGI IMG/M metagenome (GOLD analysis project Ga0097691, IMG submission 72858) | Arctic peat soil microbial communities from Barrow, Alaska - NGEE Surface sample 210-1 deep-072012 | ecosystem: Environmental > Terrestrial > Soil > Wetlands > Peat ...
CGCATCGTTTCGGCTGCTCTATGTGATGATCATTCTGGCCCACGATCGCAGGAAGATCGTGCGCACAGCCGTCACCGAGCATCCGACCGCAGCCTGGCTCTCGCGCCAGGTTACGGAAGCTTTCCCGTGGGACACGGCTCCGCGCTACCTGCTGCGCGACCGCGACGCGTCGTATGGCTCGTACTTCTGCAACCGTATCGAAGCGATGGGCATTACCCAGGTCATCACGGCGCCACGATCACCTTGGCAGAACGCGTACGTCGAGCGCGTGATCGGTTCGATTCGCCGCGAGTGTTTGGATCACGTCGTGATTTTCAATGAACGCCATCTGCGTCGCGTCCAAGCCACGGTCGCCAAGTACATGGTGCGAAGACGAGGTGCGCCTCGCGATTTCGGGGCCTCAGCGGCGCAAACGTGGGCCAAAAAATGCCGTGATTACGAGAGCTTACAGAGCAAATTCCCTAAAAAACTTAACAGGGAATTTTTTCGCCGAAACAGGGAATTTTGGAGGCGGATCAGGGAAATCATCTCCGCGATCAGGGAAACCCTGGGGAAGCGCAGCGCCGTTGCTACCAGTCAAATCAAAGAGCGAGCTATCCGATGCCGAGCAGCCTCTTCTGCGCGTCCCAGTTCAAGGGCAGAAGGGTGCGCCGGGTCAGCCTCTCCACGGTGAGGTCTTGTGGTTGGCGGCCGTCCGCGATCACCTCGACGATCTGTGGCGCGAGCAACGCGAGCCGGAGGAGGAGCCCGACATAGCGCGCGCTGATTGCTTGTTGCGCCGCAATCACCGCGACTGAGGGCGCGCGTCCCGCGGCGAGATCGTCAAACCACCGGCACGCCCGCGCGAGCGCCTCGAGCAGGACGAGAACAGGGGAGTGCAGGTCTTCGCCGTCGCTGAGGATCATGTTCTGAAAAGGCACGGGGTGTTGGTACGTGAGCCAGATGATGGTGTCGTCCTGTTCTTCGACCTCGATCAGCGGCCGGCCGTTTGTGGTTCAGATCACAGCCCGAATCTTTCTTTCCCCCTCTCGCTCTTCACCCCGGACCAGAGTGAGAGGGCGGAAAGGGACCGATGCGGCGCGCAGCGAAGCGACCAATGAGCGCGGCGGAGCAATTCAAGGCCGGCGTGCCAAAGCGTAGCGTTCCGCAGGATTGGCGCGCAGGTTTTGAGCGGAGCCACGCATGGCGGGGATGGCGCGCGGGTCCCCAAAGACGGCGGCTTCTGCTAAATTAAGCAGACTGGCGTTTTATTTCGGTACCGAGCCGATGCTCTGAAACCGGAAGTCTTCTGGGACGACTGTTACCGAAGCGCCATCATGCCGAGTAGTGTACGGTACTGCAACGTCTGGAGGGTTCGAACTAAACGATCGACCGAGGACTGGCCAAAATGCTGGGCTTGACACTACGGGACGAGTTTCGCGGGAAACTCCTCAAAGGCACCGCGATCGAACTTGCCAATGACAACAAGACAGGCGCCACTCAAGTAGCGGCGAGCGACTTTCTAGAGATCACATATCCAACGGTTGATCTGCTGAAAGCGTTAGAGGCGGTCGGTCCAGGTCGCGGTCGACCGCTCGTGATCCTTGGTGAGCGCGGTCTCGGAAAATCCCACTTGATGGCTGCGCTTTATCACGGTCTTACGGACACCGCGGCGACGAAATCCTGGTTGTCGACTTGGGCAGCAACGCTAAAGGATCCAAAGATTTCGTCCTTGGACTTGCGCAAGGGAATGTCTGTTATCACGGAGAGCCTCCATCGCCAGCGTTACAAATTTCTCTGGGATCTCCTCTTCGAACAGCATCCCGAAGGGAAATACATCAGGGGCAAATGGGAGGGCATGGGGGCAAGTAAACCGGACGTGCCATCCGACCAGCTCATGCTGGAGCTTTTCAAGGCCCAACCGACGGCCTTGCTCTTGGACGAATTTCAGACTTGGTACGATAGCCTCACCAACACAAAGCAATATCCATGGAAGAACTGGGCTTATAATTTTATTCAGATTCTTTCCGAAATCGCCAAGGAAAACCCGGAGCTGCTGGTACTTGTGGTCTCCGTGCGCAATGGCTCTACCGACGCGTATCAACAGATCCATCGAGTCAACCCGGTTCAGATCGACTTCAAGGGGCCACATGCGCAGGTTGACCGAAGACGCCTCCTGCTTCATCGCCTGTTCGAGAACCGACTTCTCGTCGAGGCGGGCACGATCCAGAAGCTGACCGCAGCGCACTTTGGTGAGTACGTTCGCCTCCTGAATGTAGCGCCATCGGAAGTCGAGCAATGTCGCCACGATTTTATTGAAACCTGGCCGTTTGCTCCGCACCTACTTCAGCTTCTCGAAGACCAAGTCCTTGTAGCCACGGAGGCACAGGAAACCCGCGATCTAATAAAGATTCTCGCCAGCGTGTTTAAGAGCCGCGGCGAGAGTTCGCCGATTCTCACGGCAGCTGATTTTCAGCTCGACGACGAGAACACGGGCATCGGAGCGCTCTTGGACTCTGTCGCCAACCAGCACCACAGAACATTGCGCGAGAAGGCTTTCCGAAACATCACGTCGGTCGTAGATGCAGTTCCTCAGGCGGACACAACCATCCCACATCTCGAAGAAATCATGGGGGCATTGTGGTTGCGCTCCATCGCCGTTGGCAACGTCGCAGGAGCCGACGCTCCGACACTACAGGTAGATTGCACGCGCGAGTTACCCTTGGACGACAACGCCTTTCAGGTTGAGCTAGCTGCGATTGTCGAGAACAGCTTCAACATTCACCAGGAAGGCTCACGTCTCGTCTTCAAAGAGGACGAAAATCCGCAGGCTAAATTGATGGCCTGCGCGCGAAACGACAAGCTGTTCACAGACGGTTCCGATCAAACGCAGCTCGCTAAAGAGACGCGCTATGTGATTGGTGGCAGCGATGACGTTGCCAAGGCGTTTCGGGTGATCGCGCTTCCCCAGTCATGGATCACGGATCCGTGGTCGTCACTCGATCCTGCAGAGCAACCAGAACAATGGGATGACCGCATCCCTATCATCGTCCTGCCGGAAGTATCTGACAAACTGGATGAACGCCTTGGCAGGTGGCTTAAAGATCACCTTCAGAAACGTCGCAATGCAGTCCGGTTTATACTTCCACGATCCGACTCAACGAACGAGTTTCTGGACCGCGACCTGATCATCATGGCTCGCGCGATTCTCAAAGCTCAGGAGTGGAAGGGGCAAGGCCCGGAGTACGGAAAATTGGAGCGCAAGTATCAAGGGGAATTGCGCGAAATTCTGAAGAAACGATTCGATCGCTTTGCGGTTGTTCATCGATGGAACTTTGCCGATCCCGGGCAATCGAAGTTTCACGTCGAAGGTCTTAAGGTGCAGGGTGCCCAGATCCCGGACTCTATTGAGGAAATTCTGCGTGAGGATCTCTTCGTCCCGGAAGACTTCGAGGCGCTTGTTCTCGATGCGGCGAAAGACAATGCCCCGCTCGGAAAACTCTTGCGCGAGTTACAAGAACCACGACCGGCGGGTCAGGACTCAATCCCCTGGCTGGGCGAGACCCTCATGAAGGAGAAGGTCGTCCGCCTCTGCGCTCAGGGAAAGATTGCTATCAACAATCGAGAACGCGAGACGCTCCAGCAGGAACCTGGCGAAGATGAAGAGTCTGCATGGCGGCGGATGCGGAGCAGACTCGGAACTGGCAAACATCTCGATGAGACCTTCCTGATGCTACCGAGCGCCATACCGACGGCGCATGGTGCGGCGTCTCACTCCCCCGGAGCCGCTACTGCAGCTAGCCAAGATGGCGGAGTGGCGTCGCCTGGCGCGCAGCCCGGGACGGGCGCAACCGGCACTGCATCGCCGAATTCGGGCCTTTTTGGCGGGACCACCCCCGGCGGAACTCGCACTCCATTGAGCTCCGGCGGGCCGACCTCGGCACTGAACCTTATGGGGAAGCTTGAGGCGTGGAATATCGGCCCGGCTACGCCGGTACATCAGGTGAAGGTCAAACTCGCTTCCGCCACGGGTTCTCAGCTTCAGAAGCTCCTGAAATCCCTGCCCGATGGGCTGACGTACGAGTTGGATCTCGAAAAGGAGGACCCCTCCTGATGGCTCTTCCGCTTCCGCTTCTCCGCCGACTTACGCAAGACGAGCCGAGGGGAGCTTGGAATGCTCTCGTTGAATTTGCCTTAGGGATACTTCAGCCTGCCCTCGATTCCAGCAAAGTTGCAGGCGAAATCACCCGGCGCGATCGAGAAGTCGCGAGCACGGACTTCTATTTGTCTACTGCGGGCTGGGACCTCTGGAAGCATTTCGACACTGCCGTCGTTCACACCTCGGATCGTTTGGCAGATTGGTGGACAACACCGCACCTCAAAAAGGCGGTACTGATCCTGGACGGGCTGTCCTTAAGAGAGCTGCCGTTCCTGATTCAGGGGGCGGGAATTCATGGGTTGAACGTTAGCGATGTCGGCGCGACGGCTTCCGAGATCCCGGCCGAGACGGCCGATTTCGCACATAGTTTAGGGTTCGCGCAACGTTCCAGCCTGTCGAACAACGGTGCCGGCTCGGGTCATCGCCTGCCCGATGCCAAGACCGAGTGTAGCGGCCTGCCGTGGAGCGATTGCGCAAACCTGATTGGCGCTGAGCCGAACTGGGTGTTCTGGCACCACTGGCCGGATAGCAGCGTGCATCAGATGTCTGAGGCTGGCCAGGGTCTTGAGACCCTAAGCAGAGAAGCCGCTGACAAACTCCTTTCGGACGACTTCTGGTCTTTTATAAAACGACTCGCGACGGGACGCCGGGTTATTATCACTTCCGACCATGGATACGCAGCTACCGGTCTCTTTGCCGATGCGCCCGAAGACCAGTCTAAATTCCTCCGTGATACTTTCAAGAGCAGGCGCGTAGCCCGCGATGTTGGAGATACGGGGCATTGGGTGCCACCGATTGCACTCTCTCTTACATCGCGTCGGGGCGAAAACCGTCTGGTTCTCGGTCGGCGCAAATGGAAAAGCCAGGGTGGATATCCGACCTTAGCCCACGGCGGACTCTCCGTTCTAGAAGTACTCTCACCTTTCGTTGAGTTGTCTTTGTAGGAAGGCATTTGTGCGTAACGGATCGAACGGGACAAAAAAACAAAAACTTGCTGCTGACATTGCCCGCGCGGTCGGCGCGGGACGGGCGGTTGCTGTCGAGACCGTCGATTTCAACGATCTGGCTCGGCCCAAGACTTGCCTTGAGGTGGATTTCCCAATTCTGCCCATCAACGAACTCTCCAAAGTAGAAAGTTCGTCCGGCGCAGGTCGCAAGCCGATTTACACTATGAGCAAATGGTGGGCACGTCGTCCGTCGAGTGTATTTCGCTCCATGCTCTTATCTGCGGCAACACGAGCGCCTGCTGATGGGGCTCTCGCATCAAAGCACATTTGGAATGTCTTTTATGCTAACCACCAAACGAAGGAGAACTTTAGCGACCTAACGGTCCTAGACCCTTTCATGGGTGGTGGCACCACATTGGTTGAGGCATCACGGCTGGGGTTCCGATCAATTGGTATCGATTTAAATCCCGTGGCATGGCTTATTGTAAAAAATGAGTTTGCGCATGTTGATCGCGACCTGCTTAAGAGTTTTCTCAACGAAATCGAAGCTGAAGTAAAACCCCAGATTGCACCATACCTAGCGTGCGATGGCCCTAATGGTGAGAAAGGTATTTGGACGCACACACGAAGCGGTCGCATCATGGGACCGGATTTTGATCCACTCACGCTGACGCCGGAAGAGCGCACCGACTACAGCTACGATGGTCCCGAGATTATTTATACGTTCTGGGCAAAACACGGACCCTGCCAAATGACAGGATGCGGACACCACACGCCAATACTGACTAGCGCGATCGTAGCTACCAAGATTTTGACGGTGAAATATTGGGCCCATGTATGCTCGAATTGCGGCGCTGAATTTGACATTGAAGAATCCCCGCCGCGAATTGCGCCCGATGTGCCATTAGTTGTTGCACCCTCCGAGAAGCCATTTTCCGCCTTAGATATAAGGGGGGGAGCCATATGCCCGAAGTGTGGACATTCCGAGCTTGTCAAACTTATCGCCGACAAAAGTAAGAAGGTTAGTCTAACGCTTCTTGTCCATCCGCGTTGGACCTCGGGCAGTTCCTCCAAAGATGCTCATGGGCAATGCTTTGCGGGTTCGGTTGAAGATGACGCTTCATCGATTTGCAACTGGATCCGTGAGCGCGCAAAAGACGCTCGGCTCATAGAATTCAGAGGAAATCGGCCTGATTCGGTAACTTGCCCAGATACTGGCGACACGATCGACACCGGGAAAGGCGGTGGTACGATTCCTAAGCGCTCTCATTTCACGTGCGCTGCCTGCGGCACCATGCAAGATGTCCAAGCAGCGGTTAAAATGTCCGGCAAAAGTGCCCCTTTCGCGGGTTACGCGATACAGGCTTACTCGCCGAAAGTTGCACGCACGAGTGCTCCATACAATGGTCGTTTCTTTGCGCGCTTCGATTCCCGTGCGGCGCGCCAGTTTGAGGCTGCGGTGTTGGAGTGGGATTCGCGCAAGACTGGGGACTTACGAGGGTATTGGCCGGAGTCTGCGATTCCGATTGGAGCGGAGATAGGGCCTCACGATGTTGAGGGTCATCATCTATCACATTGGTGGAAATTATTTAATGCGCGCCAATTACTAATCCTTTCTCAACTTCTCAAGGCGGTTTGGTGTGTCGGCGGGGACAAGTATGACAGCAATTTGAGGGAGTTTGTCCTCGGGGCATTTCAGAGATATCTCCAACATCAAAATTATCTTTGCTTTTGGGATATTCAGCAGGATTGCGTAGCCCCAAGCCTAAGCAACACAAATTTCCATCCTAAATCTACCGTTGTTGAAAACAGCGTCTTCGCAGCTCTTGGAAGAGGAAACTGGCGGTCGTCTATAGCTAATCTGTTTGAAACAATAGAGTGGCGCGAATCTCCCTGGGAACTTGTCAGCAATGAGCGTGTTGCGGCGCAGAACCCAGCTTTTACCGGGAAGCTGAGTGGGCGATCTGAGAAAATTCTGATCGGCGATCGCATTTCCGAAAAGCCAGACATTTTGTGCGGCAGCTCCACGGATCTTTCGTCAATCCACACCCAGTCGATAGATCTAGTAGTCACAGATCCACCGTTCGGTGGATTGGTTCAATATGCAGAAATCGCGGATATGTTTTACGTTTGGCTGCGACTTGTTTTGAAAGAGAAATATCCATCGGAGTTCGGCCCTGCACTTAGCCCGAAGGCACTGGAGGTAGTATCCAATCGAGCACGCGAGCCGGACGATCCAGACGCATTTTACCAGCGCTTGCTAACTCAGTGCTTACAGGAGGTGCATAGAGTCTTAAAGCCCGGAGGTCTGCTATCGTTTACCTTTCACCATAGTGAAGATGAACCTTGGGTTGCTGTGCTTGGGGCGCTATTTGACGCAGGCTTCTACTTGGAAGCGACGTATCCGATCCGTTCTGATGAGACGAAGGGAGAAGGTGAATTCGGCTCCAAAAAGATCGAGTACGACATCATTCACGTTTGCAGGAAACGGATCGGCGAGCCTAAGCCCGTTAGCTGGGCGAGAATGCGGCGGGAAGTCCTCGATGATGTTCGCCAACTCCAGCAGCTACTCGAAAATCATGCAAAAGAAGGGCTGCCTGAGGCGGATCTGCAAGTGATAAAAAGAGGCAAGGCTCTTGAATATTTCTCGCGTCACTACGGCAAAGTATTCGTCGACCAGGACCGGCCGATCTCCGTTAAGGAAGCGCTTGTCGGGATCAATCAACTGATCGACGAAAGCGGTAAAGCAGGACAAGAGCCTCCCCCCGTTATGGCTGAGCCAGTGACGCGGCAATTTATGAGAATATTTGATGGCACCGTTTCGCAGCCCCGGGACCAGGTTCAAAAGTATCTTCGAGGATCCGGTATGGCTCCGGAGGAGTTCGAACTCCGGGGCTGGTGTGTCGAAGAGCAGAAAATTTATCACCTGGTGTCACCGTTAGACTTGGCTCGCGCGTGGGCCGGTCGTCATCGTCGGAATATGGTCTCCGATTATGATCAAGCGATGTATATCATCGGCGCGTGCTACGATGGCAGCGGAATCAACGCAACCGATACGCTAAACAACGAAAACTTCCGATCCCATCCAGCACTTAAATCTTTACTCGAATGGCATGCGAAGCGTGGGCCACGTCAGGATGTCTGCAACGCCGCGTCGCGAGCTGTGGCAATTTACCAAGCGTGGGAGCGCACGCATCAGGAACAGCTAAAGAGGCAGCTTTCGTTTTTCGAGGATAACTAAGCAATGCGCACGCTTGATGGCGACGTTTGGAAGCGACGAGGCTTAAGTCTGCTTTGGGGACCCGAAGCGCTCGCCGATTTAGCAAAGCCTGAAGAAGTTGCCTCCATTCGCGACGTGTTTCATGTATCCCGGTCTTGGCCGGATGAGCTTCCCAGCAACGGCGGCAAGACTCTTGTCGTCGCAGGCGTCGAGGGTTGCTTGGATTCGCTGGTGCCGGAAGACGCCGAGAGCTGGATCGAAAGTGACTTGAGGCCAGTGCTGGTTAGCTTCCAAGAAGAATACGAAGGACAAGCAGCTTTGGTCCTGTGGCTGCCGACCGGTCGGCGCCGGATATTAATGAACCGGGCGAATGAGACATACCTCTGGAAATGCGGCGCTCCTTTTGGTGATCGGCAGATAGAAATCGGACGCATATTATGGGGTGGCGCCCAAGACGATGCTGGCCGAATCATTGACGCGCGTAACGGCAGCCGGGATCCCGATGGCCCAACCTGGATCGGCCTCCATCATCCGCGGCTATCGTGATGCTCGAGTCCGTTGAATTGCTGCCAGGCCAGCGAGTCAGCCACAACGACCTCGGCGAAGGTGTCGTCGTCGAGGCTCCTAGTGATGGATATGTTCGCGCATTCTTTGCCATAGGCGAAAGACGCGTTCCCCTCTCCGCGATTCGGAGACAACTGTCTCGGGCCGAACGGATCCTCAGCTCGGTAGAGGGCTCACGCGAGCGCCTGAAGAAGATCTGGCTCGCCTATCAAGCGCACGCACTTCCGCTCATGGAGAGCGCTGCGGCACTCACTTCGGCCCGTATCGATCTCCTGCCTCATCAAGTTGTCCTTACACACCGTATCGCTACCGCATCTCCCCGTCGGTTTCTGATCGCGGACGAAGTTGGCTTGGGTAAGACTATCGAAACCGCGCTGATCCTTCGCGAACTAGCGAGCCGATCCGAGCTGAGCCGGGCGCTCATGGTAGTTCCCGCAGGGCTCGTCAACAATTGGCACCGCGAGCTAAATGAGGTTTTTAACCTTGGCTTCGAAGTATTCGGGAGCGAAGGAGACATTACCGATCGGAGATCGAACGCTTTCGCCAAACACGACCGAATCATCGCGAGCGTCGATACCCTGAAGCGCCCGGTCCGCGTGAAACGCATTCTCGAAGCCCCAAAGTGGGATCTCGTCGTTTTCGACGAGGCGCATCATTTGACGGCTGTGCGTAACGGAACCCGCGTCCGGAAAACAGAGAACTACAAGTTAGCTGAGGCGCTCAAGGGCCATACGCGCGATCTCCTTCTTCTGTCGGCAACTCCCCATCAGGGCAATCATTTTCAGTTCTGGATGCTGATTCAGCTTCTGAATCCCACACTTTTCAGAAGCGTCGAGGACATGATCGAGAACAGACATCGCTTGAACACGGTAGTTTTTCGCCGCACGAAGGCCGATGCCTGCCAACCTGACGGTTCGCCACTCTTCGCGCGTCGTTGGGTCCACACGGAATCGTTCGTCATGTCGGCGGAAGAAGCTCGCTTTTACGAGCGTCTGCAGGAATACCTGCAGGACGGTTTTGATTTGGCTCGGCGCAAAGGTACACAGGGTCGCGCTCTCGGGTTCCTGATGGCGATTTTCCAAAAGATCGCGGCTTCGAGTTTTGCTGCCGTTCGCCGGACTCTGCTTCGGCGTCTCCTCGCTCTTACGATCCATGAAGCGGTGCTCCGCGATCGCGATCTGGACATCGACGAACGCGAGAAGCTGTACTCAGAAGCACGCGAAGTAATACACGACGAGTTCGCCTACCCGCAGGACGCTGTTGGCCGCAGTCAGGCGGATCGAGTGCTCGCAGATCTGAAACTTCGCCTTGTGAAAAAGCTCGATGAGCAAGAACTAGAACTCGCCTCCGAGCCGTACGGATCGGAGTTCGCCGCGCTTCACGCCGAAGAACTTGCCGGCGCAGCCGTAAGTCTCCATCTGCCCGAAGAGCGAACACGGATTCGCGAGCTTCTCGGTCTCTTTCCCGCCAAACGAGAGACCAAGATAGAGAAGCTTCTGAGCGGTCTCGGCATACTGTGGCAGCAAAATCCCAGCGAGAAGGTTGTCATTTTTGCCACTTATCTTGGCACGGTGGACCTGATCGCACGGGAAATCGAAGCAGTTTACCCCGGCCAAGGCGTGGTCGTGCTGAGGGGTGGTGACCACGGCGCAAAGCTAGCTGCCGAACGACGTTTCCGGCAAAAGGAAGGACCGAGAGTGCTGGTATGCACCGCCGCCGGGCGCGAAGGTATCAACCTTCAGTTCGCTAGAATTCTCTTTAACTTTGATCTGCCTTGGAATCCGATGGAACTCGAGCAGCGTATCGGCCGCATCCATCGGTACGGACAACGGGACACCGCCCAGGTGTACAATTTGATTCTCTCTGACACGATAGAGGGTCGAATTTTCCTACTGCTGAACGACAAGCTGACCGAGATCGCACGGACGCTCGGCAAAGTCGATGAGCATGGCAATGTCGCGGAAGATCTCCGCTCCCAGATTCTCGGCCAACTCTCCGAACGCCTCAACTACGACAAGCTGTATCAGGCTGCTCTCTCCGATCCTGAGCTCAAGCGAACGAAGCTCGAACTGGAAGCAGCGCTGTCAAATGCTAGCGAAGCGCGTCAGGTTGTATTCGCGCTCTTTCAGGATCTTGAAGGTTTCAGCCTTGATGAATACCGACCGTTTTCCGACGTTCGCGGTAGCCTGACCCGGCTGAGGGAATTTCTCAACATCGCGCTCGCCGAACGCGGTCAACGACTCGTCCCGGCAGGCGACGGTCTATATGACCTTCGAGATGACAATGGGTCAACGTTGACCCGCTTCACGGACGATCGGGAAAAGGCAGCCAACGCTGAAAATCTGGAACTCCTTGGCCTCGATCATCCATTGGTTTCAGACTGCCTCGGGCGATCGCGAGCCACTCCGCCTGAGCAATTGGGTGCGGCGGTCAAAACAGCGGACTCCGAAAGCGCGATAGTGAGCTGGTGGCATGTCGAGGCGATGAACCGCCAAGGGGAGAAGAGAACCCTGCTACAAACGCTCGCAGTCCGACCAGACGGTGTGCGGCAGCCTCAAATAGAGCGAACCGCAGATACCATCTTTCGATCGGAACCGGCGGCTCCAATTCTAAGTCCGACGCAGCGACTTGCGTTTCTTCATCAGGTTGTCGAACCGACACTCCAGCGAGAATTGCGTCATCGAGGCGTGCTTACTGACGAAGGCTCTCTATCGGCAGAGCTTCTCGGTTGGATCGAGATGTCCGCTGGTTAGTCCAATCACTTTACCTTTGACGCTCATGCGCAACCCACACCCCGACGAATGGTGGCATTCTCTGGTTCCACCGCCGCGCGTGAATCGCGCCCCACGCGCCGATTTCACCGCTTCTCCACAAAGTATGGAAACATGCCAGACTGTTTGGCGGAGCGCAGTCAATTCGAACTCTCAGGCGACTTTGTCAGCGCTCTGCAAGTCATCAAATTTCGTCGGTCAGATGCGATTTTGGAATCCATATCGCAA
>Ga0097691_1002601_pt1 | contig 11867 bp, 10 predicted proteins | sample NGESurdeep072012_8_FD_72858 | JGI IMG/M metagenome (GOLD analysis project Ga0097691, IMG submission 72858) | Arctic peat soil microbial communities from Barrow, Alaska - NGEE Surface sample 210-1 deep-072012 | ecosystem: Environmental > Terrestrial > Soil > Wetlands > Peat ...
TGCATCGCTTTCGCCAGATCCTCAACGGTCATTGGCGCATGCCTGAGATTTTCCAGGACCCGTCGGGCCGGGGTATTCAGAACAAAGGGCGAAATAATAGTTGCCATTGCACGAGTCGTTAGATGTTTCCCTGAGCGGGCTTCTCGAGCCCCTCTGTCTAAACGTTCAAGAGGCAGGCCACGTTGAGGCCTTTGGCAGAATAATCGCTTGGAAACGGGCCATCGGTCTGGTTATTGCGGATAACGCAGTTTATATTTGCCGATCTCCACCGGGATTCCTGGGAGCATAGGATGAACCTGCTCGATAATGGTTGGCGGTCCCCGATCGTTCGTCAGTCTCGCCTCGTATTATTTGCCGCGCTGACTGCCGCTGGCGCCTGCACGATGCAATCCGCATCCAATGCGACAGCCATCGGGTCCGCGACTGCCGCCGCTCTGGCCAGCGATGACCTGTCTCCGACCAGTCTTGCCGACGGCCAGCGGGTGTTCCGCTTCGACACGTTTGGCGATGAGCAGTTCTGGACTGATACGCTCGAGATGAACCAGGTGGTCGAGCAGAATGTCGATCCAACCACCGCGCTCAAGGTCGGACTGAAAGTCGACGCAGATGTCCTGCCGGCAGGAATTCTCGAGAAGGTCGATCTGAAGAGTCCGGCGACGACGGTCGCATTGCTGAAAATGAATGCCGTCGTGGGCGTCCAGGCCGTCGTCGATGCGAACAATCACATCACGCGCCTCGGTATCACCTGCGCTCTCTGCCATTCGTCCGTGGACAACTCGGTGATGCCCGGCATCGGCCACCGGAAAGACGGCTGGCCCAACCGCGAGCTGAACGTCGGCGCGATCATCGCATTGTCGCCCAAGCTTCCGGCGGACAAGAAAGCCGTCTACAACTCATGGGGCCCGGGCAAGTACGATCCGCGATTCAACATCGACGGCAAGAACACGCCGCTCGTCTTACCGCCGGCCTATGGCCTCGCAAGCGTGAGAAACGAAACGTATACGGCAGAGGGGCCGATCTCCTATTGGAACGCGTACGTTGCGGTGACGCAGATGCACGGTCACGGGAATTTTTCCGACCCCCGGCTTGGCATCGATATCCATCAGACGCCCGACATGGTGGGACCGAAGCTCGCATCCCTGCGCGCGTATCAGCACAGCATTCCGGCGCCGGACGCACCCGCCGGGAGTTTTGACATGGCCAGCGCAGCCAGAGGCAGGGAAACCTTTAATCGAACGTGCGCGAGCTGCCACGTGGGTGGAACCGGCACCGACAACAACTCAGGGCGGCTTCACGCACCCGCCGAGACCGGCATGGACGCATCGTACGCGATGCGCACTGCAAACAAGGCGTATCGCACTACTCCGTTGCGAGCATTGTGGCAGCACGCCCCCTACTTCCATGACGGAAGCGCAGCGACGCTCGACGACGTCGTGTCGCACTACAACGCAGTTCGCAAACTCGGTCTCTCGGCAGATCAGCAGCGAGAGCTGGTTCAGTATCTGAAGTCGCTCTAGGAGTGCGCGCCTGGCTGCTCGTGGCCAGAATGCGCTGAACGTGTAGTTTCCGGTGAATGATTACCGTGATGCTGGTCATCATCGCCGTCCTGGTCCCGGTCGCCGGCTGGTTCGTCTACATGACGCTGGCAATCAATGCCGACGCCAACCGGCAGGACCTGGTTGACGCCGCGCCGCCCATTGCCGCCGATCCATCGGCCTTTCTGCGGGCGCTGCATGGAGCCACCGGTGAAAGGCCGAGCAACGGGAACCAGGTGGATGTGTTCCTGAACGGCGAAGAGATTTTTCCCGCGATGATCGAGGCGATTCGCGGAAGCCGGGAAACCGTTCACTTCTCGACCTACGTATGGTGGAAAGGCAAACATGTTCCCGATCAGTTCGCCGCTCTCTTCCGCGAAACTGCGCAACGGGGTGTCATGGTCAGGATCGTGATCGACAGCGAAGGCTCCGAGAGCATGTCCCCGGCTCTGCTTCAGCAGATGCGCGCCGCGGGATGCCATGTGGTCTTTTTTCGGCGCGTTCGCTGGAACACGTGGATGCGGTACAATCACCGAACTCACCGGCGACTGCTGATCGTCGACGGGAAGGTGGGTTTCACCGGGGGCGTAGGAATCGCGGACGAGTGGTCCGGCAACGCGGAGAGCCCGGAGCACTGGCGTGACACGCACGCTCGCGTACTAGGCCCCGCCGTTTCCAGCCTGCAGGCCGCATTTGCCGACAACTGGAACCAGGCCACCGAGGAGCTGCTCCTCAACGCCCGCGACTATCCGCCGCTCGAGGAGGCGGGACCGATGGCGGCCTGCATAGTGGTGAGCACGCCGGCCTATGGCTCGTCTGCTGCGCAGCGCACGATGGCGTCGTTCATTGCCGGCTCGACGCGAACGCTCCATATAACGAACGCTTACTTCGTTCCCACGCCGGCCTTCGTCAAGAATCTCTGTAGAGCCAGCCGGCGTGGCGTGGACGTGAAGGTGATCGTCCCGGGACCGCACCACGACATGCCAATCGTGCGGCACGCGAGCTGGCATGTGTGGCCGAAGCTGCTTGCAGCCGGCGTGAAGATCTACGAGTACCAGCCGACGATGATCCACTGCAAGACCATCGTTGCGGATGGTGAGGTGAGTCTCATCGGATCGATCAACTTCGATCCCAGGTCGTTTGCGCTCAACCTGGAGTGTGCCGTGGTGGTGGCCGACGCCGGAATTGCGGCCGGCATGGAAAGCGCGTTCGCCGGGGATCTTGCACTGTGCACGCAGATCGACCTCCGGACAGTGAAATCACGGGGAGTTGTTGCCAGAACGCGGGACGCTGCCTGCTACTGGGTGCGCGCCCAGCTCTGAGACATGCTCTACCATATGGCGTACAGATTCCACAGGAGATGCATCGCGATCGGGACGTACACGCTCTTGGTACGGTAGCGCGCCGCGCCGAGCAGCAGCCCGTCCACGAAGATGATCGCGATCACGGCGGGCGTGTAGGCCGTATGGAGCACCGCAAAAGCGGCTGCGAGCAGGATTATCGTCCAGCGGACGCCCAGCCGGGTGCGGACGAGGCGGCCGTAAAGAAGTCCGCGGAAGATCAGCTCTTCGGCAATCGGTCCAAGAATCCCGACTGCAAGAACTCGAAGCACGTCGATGAGAAGCGGTGACTTCTGCCAGACTGAGAAATCCCACGGCCCGCGCCAGTACATCACGTAATTGGTGCCGAGCATCCACGCCGCGTAGACAAGCACCCAGACTGCACTTTCGCCGAGGGGCGGAGTCTTGAGTCCTATGTCGTCCCGCAGGGACAGGCGGCGCATTCGTGCGACCAGAAACACAATTGCGATCCCGGCGAGCGGAATGAGCACTTTCAGGAGTGTCTTCTCGAGCTGCGGCCATGCAGGCATCATTTATTCTCGCTCTTCACGCCTCTGCCCAAGAGTGCCCGGCGCCATGCGAGTTGCTCGCGAGGGCAAGACGCGGCAGAATACCCACTCCGGGCGGACATCAGGATCGCCCCATAGTAACCTTTTCCATTGAGTTGCGATGAGTCGCACGAAACGTGGGCAGCTGGGTCACGGAATGAAGCGGTGAGCGGCGAAGCCGGCGGTCACGGCCATGCGCACGGGATTGTCGATGCGTCGATCACGACGAGCGAGCACGGCTTGTGGGCCGTCAAGTGGAGCTTCATCGCGCTCGCGGTGACCGCGGCAATACAGCTTGTCGTCGTCGTTCTCTCGAACAGCGTGGCCCTGCTTGCCGATGCGATTCACAATATCGGGGATGCGGGCACGGCCATCCCTCTGGGTATCGCGTTCCTCCTTGGGAGGAGGCCTCCGACGCGGCGGTTCACCTATGGATTCGGGCGCATCGAGGATCTCGCGGGCCTCGCGGTTGTCTTCATGATTCTCGTCAGCGCCGGCGTGGCATTTTACGAGTCGCTGAATCGCCTTTTCCATCCGCACCCGGTTACCCACCTGGGCGCGATCATCGCCGCATCGATCGTGGGATTTGCGGGAAATGAGCTGGTGGCGGTGTTTCGAATTCGGGTGGGCCGGAAGATCGGAAGCGCTGCCCTGATTGCCGACGGTTATCACGCGCGGACTGACGGCTGGACCAGTCTCGCGGTGCTGGTCGGTGCGCTCGGCGTTTACTTCGGCTACCCCAAAGCAGATCCGATAATCGGACTTCTGATCACGGTCGCCATTCTGTTCATAGTCTGGGAGTCAGCGCAGACGGTCCTCGGACGGATGATAGATGGTGTGGATGCCGGCGTGATCGATCAACTGGAACAAGCCGCTGCCCACGTCTCCGGTGTCGCCGAAGTCACTGACGCGAGAGCGCGATGGATCGGCCACCGCATGCGGGCAGAAGTAAGTGTCGCCGTCGATCCCCAGCTCAGCGTGGCGGAAGGGCACCGGATTGCAAAAGAGGTGGAGCATGAGCTCCGGCATGAGCTGAGTTTTCTGTCATCGGCCAGCGTCCACGTCGACCCGCTTACAGAAGTTGGCGAAGCGCATCACCATCACGCTCATGATTGATAAGTTGCGCCTTGTTGCGCGTGTCGTTCCGCTCGCCAATCCGTACATCATTGGCGCCGGATCGTCGCCGACAAAGCATCGTCCCAACATCACCGGGGCGGAGATTCCGCTGCCCGTCGACTCCGCTGTCGTTCTCGCGCACGAGGCATTCCCGGATGTGATGATGCACAAGGGCCAAGTCCTGGCCGATCTATCGGGAAGTGAGCACGAAGGTCTTGCTGCCGGCGACCTGCTCCAGCGCTTTACCGAGCTGCGATACACGATCGAATTTGCGGTGGCGAGTCGTCCAGCGGGGGGGGTGATCGCTCGTGGCGATTGGATTTGTACGCGATGAATGATTTCGTTTTTGCCCGTTCGCAGATGGCCATGTCGCTGGCCTTCCATATCGTCTTCGCGGCGCTGGGCATCGGGATGCCGTTGCTGATGGCGATCGCGGAGGGCCTGTACCTTCGCACCAGTCAGCCAGTGTATCTCGAGCTGAGCAAACGATGGTCCAGAGGCACAGCGATTCTCTTCGCCGTGGGCGCCGTCTCCGGCACGGTATTGTCCTTCGAACTCGGGTTGCTGTGGCCAGGGTTCATGGAACAGGCCGGAGCGATTATCGGCATGCCGTTTTCCCTGGAGGGGTTCGCGTTTTTTATCGAAGCAATTTTTATCGGCGTGTATCTCTATGGTTGGGACCGCCTGTCTCCGCTCGTGCACTGGTTATCTGGAGTAGTCGTTGCCGTCAGTGGCACTCTGTCCGGTATTCTCGTCGTGACGGCCAACGCATGGATGAACTCGCCCGCTGGGTTCAAGGTGGTGGATGGCCGATTTACCGAGACCGACCCGATCGCGGCCATGTTGAATCCGGCCAGCTTTCATGAAGTCCTGCATATGACACTGGCCGCCTTTGTCGCCGCAGGGTTCGCGGTTGCGGCGGTGCACGCGTTCTTCGTGTTGCGAGACCGGCACAGTCTGTTTCATCGCAGCGCCCTCGCCATCGCGCTGGCCGTCGGCTGCGTCAGCATCCCGCTGCAAATCCTGAGTGGCGACCTCAGTTCGCGCGCCGTTGGCCGGTTGCAGCCCGCGAAACTCGCGGCGATGGAAGCGCTGTACCACACGCAGGCCGGAGCACCCGTACTCATCGGTGGAGTTCCGAACGATGCAAGGCGCACGACCGACTATGCGATTCACATTCCGCGCGGTCTGAGCTTCCTGCTCACCGCCGACCCCGATGCCAGGGTCGTCGGTCTCGACGAGTTCAGCGAAAGCGACTGGCCCAACGTGCGTGTCGTTCATTGGTCGTTCGACATCATGGTTGCGTCGGGAACGCTGATGCTGGCGTTGGCGCTGTGGTCGGGCTGGCTCTGGTCGAGGCGCAAACGATTGGCCGACCAGCCGTGGCTGTTGCGCGCGCTGGTTGCCGCCGGGCCCCTGGGGTTCGTAGCGATTGAAGCCGGCTGGGTTGTCACCGAAGTCGGGCGCCAGCCCTGGATCATTTACGGAGTGACGCGAACGACGGAAGCGGTCACGCCGATGCCGTGGCTTGTGGTGCCGTTCATCGCCTTCACCGGGCTGTACGTAGTTCTCGCATTCATCGTGGTCTTCCTGCTGCGGCGTCTTTTTCTGGAAACGCCGGGGCGCGTCACGGAACCGTCGCCGGATTCAGGCCGTGCTTGAACTCCTCGTTGCCATCTGCCTCTCTCTGGCGTTGATCGTGTACGCTCTCACGGGCGGGGCGGACTTTGGGGGCGGCATGTGGGACCTGCTGGCGCGTGGGCCGCGCGCCGCCCGGCAGCGGGAGGCCATCGCCGACGCGATCGGTCCAATCTGGGAGGCGAACCACGTCTGGCTCATCCTCGTCGTGGTGCTTCTCTTCGCCGGTTTTCCGAGCGGGTTCGCCGCGATCATGACCGCACTGAACATTCCCGTGACCGTGATGCTGATCGGGATCGTGCTGCGTGGCTCGGCCTTTGTCTTCCGGAAATACGACTCCAGGGCGGACGAGGTGCAGCGCCGATGGAGCACGGTGTTCGGCGCCGCCAGCTTCTTCACGCCGCTGTTCCAGGGCGTCATCGTCGGCGCGCTGGCGACCGGTCAGATTCGTGTTGTGAATGGTCACGTGGGGAGTGGGTTCTTCGCGGCCTGGTTGACTCCGTTTGCCCTCGGCTGTGGCGTGTTCGCGCTTGGACTCTTCGCATTTCTGGCGGCCACGTACCTGACCGTCGACACGAGGGATCAGCCCGATCTGCAAGACGATTTTCGGCGGCGGGCGCTCTTGTCCGGATTGTTGCTGGGCCCCGTTGCAGGCGCGGTCTTTCTCACCTCGAAACTCGGCGCGCCCGAGCTGTTTCACGGGTTGACACGCTGGTGGGCACCGCTGCTGCTGGGACTGACGAGCGTCTTCGCCATCGGTGCGCTCGTGGCGCTATGGCGGCGGCGGTTTGCCGCGGCGCGGATTGCCGCAATAGGTCAGGTCACTCTGATTCTTGTTGGGTGGAGCCTGTCGCAGTATCCCGATATCGTCACGCCGGATGTGACGATTGGTAACGCGCACGCGCCCGACGTCACGCTCCGCCTGCTTCTCCTGGCGTTGGGCGCCGGCGCGCTCGTGCTGTTCCCGTCACTCGCGTTCCTGTTCCACATTTTCAAAGGCAGGCGGACGGCGTCAGCGACAGAGTGACCTCAGCACATGGGTGACCGACCCGGCGATCATGAGCTCTTCGTCGGTGTGAATGACCCGAACCGCGACTCGACCGCTTTGCACGAACGGGTGTTGCGGCTTCCAACTTGCACGTAGAGGAAGAAACTCAACCATCTATCACATGTTTTCAGGCGCCCATCTCCATCTCATCGTAAACCACGCGCCGATCTTCGGTTCACTTTTCGCGCTCGCGCTGCTCGTCGCGTCGTACTTTGCCGCGCCCGATGTTCTCAGGCGCACTGCCTTTGTGGTTCTCATAGGAACGGCGATTGCCGGCGTTGCCGCCGATCTCACCGGTGATCCCGCGCAGGATGCGATTCGCGGGTTTCCGGGAATTCGGCGCGAGGTGATTCACGACCACGAGGCAATGGGCGACAAGGCATATCTGGTTGGTGGCCTCGTTGGCGTCCTGGCTCTCGGCGCGCTCGTGCGCTGGCGACGGAAGCCGGTACCGGGCAACGCGGCAGTCGTCATGCTGGTGGGAACGGTGGCGGTCAGCGGGCTGATGATTTATACGGGACTTCTCGGTGGCGAGGTGCGGCACACCGAGGTTCGGCCGGGCGCCGTGAAGGCGGACGCGATGACGATCGAGCCGCCGCGCCAACGCCCGCGCCCGCCAACGACGCCGTAACAAGGTGGTGGATCGGGCGATGATCCAAGAACGCACGCGACTGCACCGGGCGCTGCCGCGCGCATGGCCACGGCCCATTTGAAGTAAAGTTGTCCCGATTGAACGCCGCGCATCTCCTCTTGTTCCGGCGCGCGTGATGCTCCATTCTCAGGACACATCCGCGTAGCATCGCCGGCCGAATTCCGCGCGACGTAGCATCAAAACAGTCATCCGGCGAACGCGGGATAATCTTCTGCGCCGGAGGATCGCGCATGAAACCCATTTCATTTTCGCTCAACGGGGTCCAGCGCAAGCTGACCCTCGACGATACACGCATGCTGCTCTGGGTATTGCGCGACGACCTCGGCCTCACCGGTACCAAGTTCGGCTGTGGCGAAGCGGTCTGTTCCGCGTGCACAGTGCTGCTCGACAATCAGGCGGTCCGCGCCTGCGTTACGCCAATGAGCGCTGTCAACGGGAAGCGCGTCGTGACAATCGAAGGGCTGGCGCATGATGAGCGCCTGCATCCCGTGCAGGAAGCGTTCGTGAAGCACCTTGGCTTCCAGTGCGGCTACTGCACAAGTGGAATGATCATGGGTGCGCACGCATTGCTCCTCAGGAACGCCAAACCTACGCGCGCGCAGATCATCGAGGAGATGGAACCGCACCTGTGCCGGTGCGGCGCCCACGTCCGCATCGTGCAGGCCATCGAAAGTGCATCAGCGGCGATGGCGGGAGGTGCGTCATGAAAAACGAGAGTGATCTCCTCGAAGCGTCCGAGGGCATGGGATTCGTTCAGACGATGGACCGGCGTGAGTTTCTCAAGCTCACGAGCCTGGGCCTGCTCGTCATGTGCGCGATCGATCCGCTCCTCGGGATGGCGGGCCACCTGTCGGCGGAAGCTGCTCCGGCGGCTCCCGACTTCAACGCCTTTCTGCACATCGGAGCGGACGGACGTGTCACGTGCTTCGTCGGCAAGATCGAGATGGGACAAGGCATAGTGACCGCGCTCCCGCAGCTCGCGGCCGAAGAGTTGGGCGTGCCGTTGTCGTCGGTGGATATCGTGATGGGAGACACCGACCTCTGCCCGACGGACCAGGGCACATACGGGTCGCTCAGTGTCCGCATGTTCGGGCCGACACTGCGCGCTGCCGCAGCCGAAGCGCGTGAGGTGCTGGTGCAGATGGCGGCCGAGCGACTGCAGCTTCCGGTCGCCGGCCTCGACGTGCGCGACGGCGTCGTAGTGTCGAAGACCGACCGCACGAAGCACGTCAGCTATGGAGAGCTGACCGCGGGCAAGCGCATCGAGCGGCGCCTGGAAGGCCAGGCGGTGCTGAAATCGGTTGGTGCGTTCACGATCATGGGCAAATCAGCGCCACGCCGCGACGCGCGGGACAAGGTTACCGGCAAGGCGAAGTACGCCGGCGACATCGCGCCGAGCGGGGCGCTGCATGCGCGCATCCTGCGGCCACCGTCGCACGGTGCGACGTTCGTGCGCGCCGACACGTCAGCCGCAGAGGCGGTGCCCGGAGTGCGCGTCGTGCGCGAGGGTGATCTGATTGCGGTGCTGCACCCGCATCGCGACGAGGCAACGCGCGCTCTCGCGCTTGTCAAAGCCACGTATTCGCCTTCGCCGTCCACACTCACCCACGAGACGATCTTCGAGCATCTGCAGAAAGTGGCGCCTGAAGGACGGGAAACGGGCTCGCACGGGAGCCTCGCCGACGGAGAGAAATCGGCGTCGCAAGTTGTTGAGCAGACCTACCTCAAGGGCTATGTAGCGCACGCGCCGATGGAGACGCACTCGGCCGTAGCGATGGTGGAGAACGGCAAGGTCACCGTATGGGCAGGCACGCAGACGCCTTTCCCGCTCAAGGCGCAGATAGCTCGCGCTCTCAATCTCGCGCCCGAAAATGTGCGCGTCATCACGCCGTACGTTGGTGGCGGATTTGGCGGCAAGAGCGCAAGCATGCAGGGTATTGAAGCGGCGCGTCTCGCGATGGCAACGGGAAAACCGGTGCGTGTGGTGTGGGGGCGCGAGGAGGAGTTCTTCTTCGACACGTTCGACCCTGCCGCGGTCTTCAAGATTCGCGCGGGGCTCGACGCCGCGAAGAGAATCGTGTTCTGGGACAACGTGGTGATCGGCGCCGGGGAGCGAGGCTCAGCGCTGTTCTACGACGTCCCGAACCACCGCACTGTGGTCCGCGGCGGCTGGAGCGGCAACTCCGGCGACATGCACCCCTTCGCCGTCGGGCCGTGGCGGGCACCGGGCGCCAATGCCAACGTCTTCGCACGCGAGTCGCACATCGACGCAATGGCGGCGAAGGCCGGATTGGATCCCGTTGAATTCCGAATGCGGAACCTCACCGATGCACGCATGCACCGGGTGCTCGAAGCCGCCGCAAAACGATTCGGATGGTCGCCGAAGCCGGCGCCGAGTGGCCGCGGCTTTGGCGTGGCGTGCGGCATTGACGCAGGCGCATACGTGGCGACAATGGCCGAAGTGAAGGTGGACAAGGGCACCGGCGAGGTGCGGGTCGTGCGCGTCGTGTGCGCGCAGGACATGGGGATCGTCGTGAATCCCGAGGGCGCCGCGCAACAGATGGAAGGCTGCATCACCATGGGACTCGGCTACACGCTGGCGGAGGAGGTGCGGTTCAAAGACGGCGTGGTGCTCGACAGGAACTTCGACACGTACGACTTGCCGCGGTTTTCGGCGGTGCCGCGTATCGAGACGGTGATTCTGGATTCGCCGGATCTGGCACCTCAGGGAGGCGGCGAGCCCGCGATCATCACGACGGGCGCGGTGGTGGCGAACGCGGTGTTCGATGCGGTGGGCGCACGAGTGGCGCAGCTGCCGATGACGCCGGCGCGCGTGAAGGGGGCGATGAAGGGATAAGAAGAGCGGCCGGCGGTCTGTCCGGGGGCCCGCAAAACCCTCGTTAACGTGCTTGTGCGCGTGGGCGGCCGTCCGTATGGTTGCGGGCATGATTTCGCCGGCTGCTCCCGTCGCCACGGACGCCACCGCGGTTGAAGCGCGAGCGACTCATCGAATGGGGCTCGAGCATCCGGCGCCATTTCGCTCTGTCGCGTCGTGGGTGCTCTACGACCTCGCCAACACGATCTTCTCGATGGGGGTCGTGTCCCTGTTCTTCTCGCTCTGGATTCGCGACAAGGTCGGGCCCGAGCGCGCGGACCCGGTCTACACGCTGATCACCGCGTTTTCGATGGGGATCATCTTCATCCTGTCCCCGCTGCTTGGCGCGATGAGCGACCGGGCGCGCCGCCGGATGCCCTTTCTCATTGTGAGCACGGTGCTGTGCGTCGGCTTCACACTGCTGCTTGGCCGCGCCGGCTACGTGGGTACCGTCATCGCGTTCGTGATCGCGAATGCGGCTTATCAGGCCGGGCTCCAGTTCTATGATTCGCTGCTCGTCGAAGTCACGACGGACGCGAACCGCGGCCGGATCGGCGGGATCGGCGTCGGCATCGGGTATCTTGGTAGCTACATCGCCGTCGGCTTTGGACTCCTGCTCGGAACCAGCGACAAGGCGCTGCTGTTCACGCTGATCGCGCTCGGCTTTATCGTGTTCTCGATTCCGTGTTTCGTATTCGTGCGCGAGCGCGGCAATCCGAATCCGGGCAAGGTGTTTGATCTCGGCGTCATCGCATCGAGCGCGAAGCAGACAATTCGCACGCTGCGCGAAGGGGAGCGTTATCCCGGGCTCGTGCGGTTTCTCGTGGGGCGCGTGTTTTACACCGACGCCATCAACACCGTCATTTCCGTCATGACGCTCTACGCCGTGAACGTCGCGATCACCAACGGACAGGGGAAGGACGCGGCGGAAAAAACCGCCCAGCTCATCATGATGTCGGCGATCACGTTCGCAGTCATCGGCGGATTCGTATGGGGATGGATCGTGGACCGCATCGGACCGAAGCGCACGCTCGACATCGTGCTGTATCTGTGGATAGGGACGTTCACCCTCGCGAGCGCGATGGGACTCCTCTGCCTGCCGCTCGCGACACTCT
>Ga0097691_1002602_pt1 | contig 11862 bp, 13 predicted proteins | sample NGESurdeep072012_8_FD_72858 | JGI IMG/M metagenome (GOLD analysis project Ga0097691, IMG submission 72858) | Arctic peat soil microbial communities from Barrow, Alaska - NGEE Surface sample 210-1 deep-072012 | ecosystem: Environmental > Terrestrial > Soil > Wetlands > Peat ...
TCCGTGCAGTCAGTCTTTGTGCGATTTCGCGAATAATGATGTCCCCGCCGCCGCCTGCGGTAAACGGCACGATAAATCGTATCGGACGCGTAGGGTATTGCTCGAGTATTGTTGACGCTTGAGCGATCAAGACGGCGGCCGCGGCCGACTCGCGGACGTTCGCATCCCGCAAGCGGGAACCCTGCTCCCTGCTCGCGTCCAGCCCACCTACGGTAAACGGCACGATGAACCGTACCGGTCGCGACGGGTAATCCTCGCCGAGAGCCGGTACCGCGCAAACCGCAAGCAACAGAACAAGAAAAACGTTTCGGTTCTCAGTCAATCGATGCATGCGATGCCTTCACTACCCTGCTCCATCGCTTCAGTTCGGAACGGATGTAGGCTCCGAACTCCCCGGGAGTGCTGCCGATTACATCGAAGCCCTGATTCACCAGGCGCTCCCGCACGTCGGGCAGTTTGAGCACCTGCGTGAAAACCGCGTGCAGTTTGTCGACTATCGGCGCGGGCGTGCCTTTGGGCACCATCACGCCAAACCACGTAGTGGCTTCGTGTCCCGGCAGACCGGATTCGGCGACCGTCGGAATGTCAGGGACCAGCGGCGAGCGCTGTGCGCTCGCGATCGCAATTACCTTGACGCGCCCTCCCGCCACCAGCGGCAGCGCAACCGCCACCGTGAAAAATCCCATTTGCACCTGTCCTGCAATCAGATCCGTCATGGCAGAGACTCCACCTTTGTAAGGCACGTGGCGGATATTCACGTCCGCCATGGACTTGAACATCTCCATCGCCAGGTGGCTCGGGCCGCCGTTGCCCGACGACGCGTAGTTAAGCTGGCCGGGCTTTGCCTTTGCCAGCGCTATCAACTCTCTAACCGAGCTCACCCCAAGTGATGGATTTATCGCCAGCACGAACGGAATAGAGCCGAGTTGCGTGACCGGCGCAAAACTGTTCAGGAGATCGTACCCCAGCTTGCTGTAGAGCGCCGCGCTGATAGCGTGAGCCACATTGGCCTGCAGCAAGGTGTAACCGTCGGGGGCCGCCTTCGCCGCCACTTCCGCCGCAATATTGCCGCCCGCGCCAGGGCGGTTGTCGATGACGATTTGCTGGCCGAGCCTTTCCCCGGCTGGCTGGCCCGCGATCCGGGCCAGGCTGTCCGCCCCGCCCCCAGGAGGAAATGGAATCAGGAACCGAAGCGGCCGCTCGGGATACGCGTAAGCACTACCGGCGACAGTGCAGCCTACGCATAACATAACGAGCGCTGCCACTCGTGTTGCGTTCAAGAGCGCATCTCCTCCGGGTGACCGCGGTAACGGCCATGGCAAGAATTCAACTGCACGCGATGGAACTCGCGGTTCCGCTCGAGTTGCTTATGAATCATCGCAATCACGCGCTACGCCCGCGGGCGTGATCGCGAATTGTGCTCGTCCCGGGCGTGCCGGGTCAAGCCCAAGCTCACAGGCGAACCTGACAATTGGCTGGGCGGCGAGCGTGGCTTGGCTTAGTGGTTATCCCTGAGAGGTTGCTCGGCCCGCACTTTTCAGGGCGACGATCCGCACGTCATCGTCGTCTGAGCGACTAATTTAGGCCGCGGCGTTTGCATCATGCCACGGGCGAATACCAGCCAGCGCTTTACCCAGAGAGTCCTGGGCGCAGTGGATGTCGTATTGCTGTTGCAAGTTCAACCAGGATTGCGCATCTGTGCCGAAGAAACGTGCCAGCCGCAATGCCGTGTCGGCACTGATGCCGCGCTTTTCCCTTACGATCTCATTGATACGCGCAGGCGTAACGCCCAGTGCATTAGCCAGCGCGGTGGAGGACAAGCCCATCGGCTTCATGAACTCCTCCCGCAGGATTTCACCAGGATGAATGGCGGGTAACTTTTTGCTCATGGATGCTCTCGCTTAGTGGTAATCGACGATCTCGACATCGAAAGCGTCACCCTTCGAGAAGCGAAAGCACACGCGCCACTGCTCATTGATTCGGATGCTCCACTGGCCTTTGCGATCACCCTTGAGAGCCTCCAACCGGTTCGACGGCGGAGACTTGAGATCTTCGATCTGAGTCGCCGCGTTGAGTTGGGTGAGCCTCATCGCCGCTCGAGCGCGAATCTCCGTGGGCAGGCGTCTCGAGCGGCCTGTCGTGTAGAACCGGTCGGCCTCAGAATCAGCGAAGGACTGAATCATTCAACCAAGCATAAACATTGCGTTTATAACTGTCAAGCGCCCGCGTTGAGGCAACGAGTTCGAGGCCGGGGCAATCCCGCTATTTGTCCACCGGCGGCTCGCGCACGGCGAAGGCGACCAGGGCCGCCAGAGCGAGCAGCAGAACGCTGATGGTGGCAAACCCGGCTTTGAGCGAGACCGTCGCAAACATCGCCGCTCCCATCGGGCCGACCATGAATGCGAACGCCTGCGCGGCGCTGGCGATGCCGAAGGCGGTCCCGCGCCGTTCGCGGCTGACGTTCAAGGCAATCATGGTATTCGTTGCCGGCATCATCGATGCGTTCAGGAATGAGGCAAGGGTGAATGCAAGGACATAGAGCCAGACCGAATCGCTGAGCGCAAGCAACAGATGCCCCAGCGCGGTGAGCACGCAAGTGACGGCCAGCAGGTTGCGCAGGCGGTGTTTGCGGAAAAATCGCGCCGACAGAATCCATACGCCCAGGGCGCTGGCGATGCCTCCCAGTGCGAACGCGAGGCCGGTGACTGCGGTTACGTTCGCGCCCGCGATGCCCTTCAATGCGATCGGCGTCGCGATGGTTCTGAAAGTACCCATCGCGAAAAGCGAGAAGTAGAGCAGGATCGCCAGCGCGAATTGAAGCGTCGGCTTGAACGGTGCAAGTGCGATTGCGGCGCCTGTCGGGTCACGCTCCGTCCTGCGGATGGTGTCCGCAGGCACCAGATAAATGACCGCTGTCGCCACCGTGGCCACCAGCAGCGCGGAACAGAAGATCGCGCCGCGATAGCCGAATGCGATCGCCATGGCCGCGCCGATCGCCGGTCCGACCGCGTTGCCCAGATATTGGGCGCCGGAGACCGCGTTGAGGGCGTCCCTGACTTTTGCGTCCGGCACGCTGACGCTCATCAGGGCAACCGCCGCAGGGATGAATCCGGAGAGCAAACCCTGCAGCGCGAGCGCGATGGCGACCTGCCAGGGGGCGCTGATCATGCTGAGGACCAATGCGGTGAGCGCAGCCGAATACACCGATCGGACAAACATCTTCTTGCGCCCGAGGCGGTCCGAGAGCAGCCCCCAGAGCGGCCCGCCAATCAGCCTGCCCACGCCTAGCGCGGTCATCCCGACTGCCACCCAGAACAGCGCTGCGGCTTCGTCCTTGGCACCGACCTGAAGCAGGTATAGCGGCAGGAACGGAAACCACACGCTGACCAGGAGTGAAGTGCTTCCGGTGGCAGTGGCAATGGCCAGAACAGCCCGCTTGTGCAAGGCGTTCGGCGGGTCCGCTGTTCTGTGCTTCATGCTGCTCCAGGTCGGGGTCGGGGCGAGGGCGCCCCTCCTACAGATCGATTAACCGTGGCCGTATGGCCGCGTCGCAGTCATGCGCACCGTGATGCCGATGTTGGCGGCGGCATCGATCAGGCGGTCGAGGGTGAAGACGTCGTCTCCTGTCCTTAGCCGGCTCATCTGCCCGGGCGAGAGGCCGGGTTCTTCCGCTGCTTCGAAGTCCTTGAGCTTGAATTCGGCGATGCGGTTGATGATTCTGTCGCGCAGTGGTGCAATGCTCAATCGCGCGGGGTCTCCGGATCTTCCCCGAAATACCCCGGCGCAAGCTCGTCCGCGTAACACACCGGGGAACTGAGGCTCGATCCCTTCACGTTGCTCGGCACGCCGAGGAACTCGAGCTTGTCGCCGTCGCGCCGGTATACGCCGCGCTCGGTGACCACGTAATCCATGGGGATGTCCCAGGGCTGGGGCTGGATGGTGGCGATCGCGCCCAGCTCGAAGCTCACGCCTATCACCAGCGGCTTCGAGTTGCGCAGGCTCTCCAGCGTGCGGTCGAAAAAGCCGCCGCCGTAACCGAGGCGATAGCCCTCTCGATCGAATCCGTTCATCGGCAGCAGTACGGTGTTCGGCACCAGTTCGGCGCCCGTCTTGGGATAGGGGATGTCGAGCTTGCCCAGCGCCATTTCCACTCCCGGATGCCATTCGCGGAAAATGAGCGGCGTGTTCGGCGCGACCACTACCGGCAGCGCCGCGGTCGCGCCCTGCTCGCGCAGCCGGTGCACCAGGTGGCGCGCGTCGTACTCGTTCTGGATCGGCCAGCAGAAAGCCACCACGCCCTTGGCCAGACCGGGGAACCCGTATTGAAAATGCCGGTCCATGGCTATACGCCAGGCGTGGAGCCGGTCTGCGGGCACCGCCTGCCTGCGCGCGAGCAACTCGCGCCGCAGGTTCTTGCGCCAGGCCATCAGTTCAGCGTGCTGCATATATTTGATGCTCGTCATCCATCTGGTCGGTGGAGCGTTTATACTAGTTCCATCATGGGCTTAGCCATAAAAGCGACTATAACACCGATGCTGCGCGCTCTGATGCTCGCGCTCGCCTTGGCAGTGCCCGGGATACAGGCGGCGCCGTCACGCCCGCAGACGCAGGATGAGATTTTCCTTGCCGCGCATGCCGCGGCGCGCGCGGGCGACTACGACAAGCTCGCCAGGTACGACGCGCAGCTGCAGGGTTACCTGCTCGAACCCTACGTCGAATCCTGGCTGCTGCGCCCGCGTCTCGATGTTGCCACTGCGGCGGAAGTGCGCGGCTTCCTCGTGCGCCAGCAGGGCAGCTTGCTCGCCGAGCAGGTGCGCAAGCAATGGCTGAAGGTGCTGGGCAAGAAGCAGCAATGGGATCTGTTCCGGTCCGAGCATCCGCTGCTGGTCAGCGACGACAACGAGATCAGCTGCTACGCGCTGCGGGCGCGCTGGCAGCAGAAGGACGAATCGGCGCTGGTCGAAGTCCGCGCGCAGTGGTACGCGCCGCGCGAACTGCCCGAAGCCTGCGTGCCGCTCGCCGAAGCGCTCATCACCAGCGGCCAGTTCACCAACCGCCAGGTGTGGGAGCGCATACGCCTCCTGCTCGAGGCCGGAGTGGTCAGCGCGGCGTGGCGTACCGCCGAGTATCTGCCGCCGGGGGAAGCGCTGGACCGCGGGCATCTTTTTGCGGCGGCTGCCGGACCGCAGCGCTATCTCGACGACAAAAAGAAAGACTTGTCACGCCGTCAGGTGCGCGAGCTCACCATGTTCGCCCTGCAGCGCCTGGCGCGCACCGATCCGGTCGCGGCCGCGGCTCACTGGGAGCAGAAGCTGCGCGCGAAATTTTCCGCCGAGGAGCAGGGCTACGTCTGGGGCCAGTTCGCGCTGCAGGCGGCGCGGCGCAACCTGCCGCAGGCGCTGAAATGGTATGGCTACGCCGAGGCGGCGGGAGCGCAGCTGTCCGAAGAACAACTCGCCTGGCGCCTGCGCGCCGCGCTGCGCCAGGGTAACTGGCGCGAAGTCCAGGTCGCGGCGGAAAAGATGTCGCCGCTGCAACGGAACGAACCGGCCTGGATTTACTGGCAGGGGCGCGCAGCACAGGCGCTGGGAAATCCCGCCGAGGCGCGGACCCTGTTTGCGCGCATCGCCGGCGAATATCATTTCTATGCCCGGCTCGCTGCCGAGGAACTGGATCTCGCCTTCACCATTCCGCCCAAGGGTTACACGCCGACGGCGGAAGAGGTGGCCGCGATTGCGCGCGAGCCCGGCTTCGAGCGCGCGCTCGCGCTGTATCACCTGGACCAGCGTTTCGAATCGGCGCGCGAATGGATCTGGTCCATACGCGGCATGGACGACAAGCAACTCCTGGCCGCGGCCGAATTCGCGCGCCAAAACGAAATGTTCGACCGCGCCATCAACACCGCCGACAAGACTCTGGCGCTGCACGATTTCAGCGTGCGCTATCTCGCGCCTTATCGCGAGGCGCTGGGCGAAAATGCGCGCGCGCAGCAGCTGGAGGAAGCCTGGGTGCTGGGCCTGGTGCGCCAGGAGAGCCGATTCCTTTCGGCGGTGAAGTCCTCGGCCGGAGCGGCCGGGCTGATGCAACTCATGCCGTCCACGGCCAAGTGGGTAGCCGGGCGCATGGGCATGCAGGACTATTCCTGGGCGCGGGTGACCGATGCGGGCGTCAACGCGGCCCTGGGCACCTATTACCTGCGCCACGTGCTCGACGACCTGGACGGCAGTCCGGTGCTCGCGGCGGCGGCCTATAATGCAGGGCCGGGGCGGGCGCGCAAGTGGCGCGACACGCGTCCGCTGGAAGGTGCGATTTACGCCGAAACCATACCGTTCAACGAAACCCGGGACTACGTCAAGAAAGTGATGAACAACACCATGTATTACGCAGCCCTGCTGGGAGGCAAGGTGCGCTCCTTGAAAGCCCGCCTCGGCATCATCGCGCCGCGCGGCGGCAACGATCGCGTCATGGCGCAGCACGAGACCGCGCAGGAAGAACCGCAATGAAACTGGAACGGATAGCCGTCCTCGGCGGCAGCGGCTTTATCGGCCGTCATGTGGTGCGCATGCTGGCGGGCGAGGGCAAGCGGGTCGTCGTGACCACGCGCCGGCGCGAGCGCGCCAAGCACCTGTTCATGCTGCCGACGGTGGAGGTGGTGCAGGCAGACGTGTGCGATCCGTCGCAGCTCGCTGGCGTGTTGCGCGGCTGCGACGCGGTGATCAACCTGGTGGGCGTGCTGCAAAGCCGGCCGGGCGAGCCCTACGGCGTCGATTTCCGCCGCGCGCATGCCGAGTTGCCGCGGGACCTCGCGTCGGCGTGCGAGCATTTGCACATCCCGCGCCTCGTGCACATGAGCGCGCTGAACGCGTCGAGCAAGGGCCCCAGCGCTTACCTGCGTTCCAAGGGCGACGGCGAGAACTGGATGTTCGCCGAAGGCAAGCGGCTGGCGATCACCGTATTCCGCCCTTCGGTGGTGTTCGGTCCGGAAGACAGCTTCCTCAATCTGTTCGCGCTGCTGCAGCGTTTTGTGCCGGTGCTGCTGCTCGCCTGCCCCGAGGCGAAATTCCAGCCGGTCTATGTCGAGGACGTGGCGCGGGCTCTGGTGCATGCGCTCGACGATCGCGCGAGCTTCGGCAACACCTACGACCTGTGCGGGCCGAAGGTCTACACCCTGCGCGAGCTGGTCAGGTTCGCCGGCCGCGCGAGCGGCCACCCGCGTCCCATCATCGGCCTCAGCGCCAAGTACTCCATGCTGCAGGCATGGATCATGGAGTGGCTGCCGGGCAAGCTCATGAGCCGCGACAATGTGCTGTCGATGTCGCAGGACAGCACCAGCGCCGCGCCTTTCCCCTTCGGCATCCGGCCCACCGCCATCGAGGCGGTGGCGCCGGTCTACCTGCGGGGGATCTACGCGCGCTCGCGCTTCAGCCTGCTGCGCTACCACGCCGGCAGAAAGACGCGCGAAGTGTGAAGCCGCTCAAGCTCGCAATCGCCAACAAGAACTACTCCTCCTGGTCGATGCGGCCCTGGGTGCTGCTTACCCAGGCCGGCATCGCGTTCGAGGAAATCCAGCTCAAGTTCAGCGACAGCGGCAAGGTCGAAGGCATCGAACCCTACTCGCCCACGCGCCAGGTGCCGGTATTGATCGTCGACGGCGAGCCGGTGTGGGATTCGCTCGCCATCGGCGAGGCCGTGGCCGAGCTGTTTCCGCACAAACAGCTGTGGCCGGCCGACCCGCGGGCGCGCCAGATCGCGCGCTCCATCTGCGCCGAAATGCACGCCGGTTTCCGCAACCTGCGCGGCGCCATGCCGGTGAACATTCGCGCTTCGCTTCCGGGCAAGGGCATGAGCCCGGCGGTGCAGCAGGATATCGACCGCATCGTCGAAATCTGGGAATCCTGCCGCGCGCGCTTCGGCCAAGGCGGCGAGCTGCTGTTCGGGCAGTTCACCGTCGCCGACGCCTACTACGCGCCGGTGGCCACGCGCTTCCTCACCTACGCCGTCACGCTGCCGCCGGCGGCGCAGCGTTACGCCGACGCGCTGCTCGAGCTGTCTGCAGTGCGGGAATGGATGGCGCAGGCGCGCCGCGAAACCGAATTCGTGCGTGCCGACGAGCCGTATGCAAAACCCGGCATGACCCCGGCATGACCCCGGCCTGACCCCGCAGCGGACTTCCGGTGAAGATTTACGCTGTCGGTGGCGCGGTCCGCGATGAACTTCTCGGGCTCCCGGTCAAGGATCGCGACTACGTCGTGGTCGGCGCCACGCCCGAAGACATGACCCGGCTTGGGTACAAACCGGTGGGCAAGGACTTCCCGGTGTTCCTGCATCCGAAGACGCGCGAGGAATATGCCCTGGCGCGCACCGAGCGCAAGACGGCGCGCGGCTACAAGGGCTTCCAGGTCTACGCCGCGCCCGACGTGACGCTCGATCAGGATCTGTCGCGGCGCGATCTCACCATCAACGCCATCGCCCGTGACGAGCAGGGCCGCATCATCGATCCCTACGGCGGGGCGGACGACTTGAAGCGCGGCGTCCTGCGCCACGTCAGTCCGGCGTTCGCCGAGGACCCGGTGCGGATCCTGCGCGTGGCGCGCTTTGCCGCGCGCTTCGGCTTCAAAGTGGCGCCGGCCACGCTGCGCCTGATGCGCGCGATGGTGGACGCGGGCGAAGCCGATGCCCTGGTCGCCGAACGCGTGTGGCAGGAACTGGCCATCGGCCTGATGGAAGCGGCGCCGTCGAAAATGTTCGCGCTGCTGCGGAACTGCGGTGCACTCGCGCGCGTGCTGCCGGAGCTGGCCGCGGCCTGGGCGAGCGCAGTGCAGTACGCGCGCTCGCAGCGAGGGCTGGCTTTCGCCGCCGCCCAGGGCTATGCGCTCGAGGTGCGCTACGCCGTGCTCGCTTGCGCGCTCGCAGGCGCCGATGCGCCCGAACGCGAGCTGCGCCGCATGAGCGCGCGCCTGCGCGCACCTGCGGACTGCGGGGACCTGGCCCTGCTCGCACTGCGCCACCGCGAACAAATCGACCTCGGCGCGAAGCTCGAGCCCGAAGCGGTCGTCGCCTTGCTGCAGGCCTGCGATGCCTGGCGCAGACCGGCGCGTTTCGAGCAGTTGTTGCAGGCGGCCGAGAGCTGCAGTACCAGCCGCACCCGGCCGTTTGCCGCCGCGCCGCGCCTGCGCGCTGCGCTCGGCGCCGCGCGCGCCGTGGACGCCGGCGCCATCGCCGCGCGTGAGTCCGAGCCGCACCGGATCGCCGCCCGGTTGCGGGCGGCGCGCGTGGCCGCGGTGACATCCGCGCTCGCCGTCAAGTAGATTTGCGGCCGGAAGATTCAGGCATGAAATCCACCGCGGCCCTGCTGCTGCAGGGCCTGAAGCACAACTTGAGGGCCGGCATGCGCCTGGCGGCCTTCCTTCCCGTAAGCCGCTACGACTTCCGCGTCTCGCCCGGCGATTTCGTCCTGCTGTGGGCGTTCAACCTGCTCGCATGGCTGGCCGGCGGCATGCTGCGCGGAGGTTTTCCCGGTCACGTCGAATACGGCGCGCTGCCGATGGCGCTGGCCGAGATACCGCTGGTGCTGCTGGCAAGCCTGATCATTGCGTCCTTGTACCGCAAGCGCGAGTTGCTTCTGGCTCTGGCGCTGTTCTTGATCTCGCCCGACGCTTTGTTCGAGCTCGTATCGTCGGCCATCGTGATCGCATTGCGCTTCGCCGGCGCAGAGACGCCGCCCGTTCTCCAACTGACGGCCTACGCGGTTTATCTCTTATGGGTGCTTGCCGTCGCCTTGCGCGCGCTGTGGGTGGCGGCCGGCTGGCACCGGCGGCAATTCGTCCACGGCAGCGTGCTGCTGGTTGTGCTGTTTGTGTTTCTGCTGAATTACATGCCGCGCACCGAGTTCTGGGCCGCCTACCGGGAAGTCAGCGCCGACACGACGCAAAGCCCGATCCTGCAGGAAGATCTGTTTCACGCCCAGGGCGGGCTGCTCGATGCGAATCTGGCCGCGCTGCAGCCGCAGCGCGCCGGAATGGCCGATTTGTATTTCGTCGGTTTTGCGCCCTACGGTACCCAGGACGTGTTCGGGAAAGAGCTGCACGCGGTGTCGCGCCTGATGCGGGAGCGCTTCGATGCCGCCGGGCGCACGCTGCTGCTCAGCAACGATCCGGCGACGCTGGGCGATTTGCCCATCGCCAGCGCCACCAATCTGCGCGCGGCGCTGGAGCGTGTGGGTCAGATCATGGATGCGGACGAGGACGTGCTGTTTCTGTACATCACCACTCACGGTTCGGAGGACGGCGAGCTGTCGGTCGAACTGGAGCCGCTGGAACTGTCGCAGATCGGGCCCGCCGCGCTCTCGCGCATGTTGCACGACAGCGGCATCAAGTGGAAGGTGCTGGTGATCTCGGCCTGTTATTCGGGCGGCTTCATCGAACCGCTCAAGGACGAGAACACGCTCATCATCACCGCCACCGATGCGAGCAACCAGTCGTTCGGCTGCAACAACGGCGAGGACTTCACCTGGTTCGGCAAGGCCTACTTCGACGAGGCGCTGCGCCGCACCCGCTCCTTTACCGAAGCGTTCGGTTTCGCCCGCCAGGCGGTGGCGCAACGCGAGCGCGAGCAGAAACTTCCCCCGTCCAATCCGCAGATGTACGTCGGCGCCGCGATCAAGAACAAGCTCGCCGGCCTGGAGGCAAGGTTAAGGGCGGAGTGAACGTGTAACAGTTTGTTGCCGCTGTGCACGCTCGCCTGGCCCCGGCGTTATTGTCCTCACCAACTTTCTTATTGGAGGACGAACATGTTCAAACGTAGCCTGATTGCCGCCCTGATCCTGGTCCCCGCCATCGGCTTTGCGGCGGATAACACCGCCGGCGCCAAGGGCCCGCGCAGCGCCGGCCATTTCAGCAAGGCCGACACCAATGGCGATGGCAAGCTGTCGCGCGCCGAAGTCGAGAAGGCCATGCCGCACCTGTTGGGCAAGTTCGAGAGCATCGATACCAACAAGGATGGCCAGTTGTCGCGCGGCGAGTTCTACGCATGGAAGAAAGCGCACCGGGGCGAGCGCCAGGCGAAGGCAGCCGAGCGCTTCAAGCATGCCGACACCAACGGCGACGGCAAAATCAGCCGTGCCGAAGCCGAGAAGAACGCGCCACGCCTGGCGAAGAGATTCGACGCCATCGACGCCAACAAGGACGGCCAGCTGACGCAGGACGAACTGCGCGCCTATCGCGAGACCAGGCGCAACCACAAGGACAAGGCGTAAGCAATCCCTTCCCGACACCACCTTTGGGCGGCATGCGCATGCCGCCCAACGTCTGATGGACGCCGCGCGGCGATTAAATCAGGCGCACGAGCAGGGTCAGCGCGAGCGACAACAGGATGGTGGTGGTGATGGGCAGGTAGTAGTCCCGGCCCTTGTAGCGCAGGGTGATGTCGCCGGGCAGGTGCCCGAGTCCGAATTTGCGCAGCCAGGGTGTGCACAGGGTCAGCACGACCAGCGCGGCGATCAGGGTCAGCAACCACTTGAGCATCGAATCATTGTAAACTGCTCTCCACAATTAAGAACTGGCGTGGAGAACAAATGATCGATCTTTATACGTGGAAGACGCCCAACGGCCGCAAGGTCTCGGTAATGCTGGAGGAGTGCGGCCTGCGCTATAACGCCCACGCCGTCGACATCGGCAAGGGCGAGCAGTTCACGCCGCAATTCCTTGCCCTCAGCCCGAACGGAAAAATCCCCGCGATCGCCGACTCGGACGGCCCGGACGGAAAACCCATTACCCTGTTCGAATCGGGCGCGATCCTGATCTACCTCGCCGGAAAGACGGGCAAATTCCTGCCCGCGTCCGACCGTGACAAATACATCGCATT
>Ga0097691_1002603_pt1 | contig 11860 bp, 8 predicted proteins | sample NGESurdeep072012_8_FD_72858 | JGI IMG/M metagenome (GOLD analysis project Ga0097691, IMG submission 72858) | Arctic peat soil microbial communities from Barrow, Alaska - NGEE Surface sample 210-1 deep-072012 | ecosystem: Environmental > Terrestrial > Soil > Wetlands > Peat ...
TCTTCTCAGGTTCGGTGTGGTAGAGGGAGACGGCGGTCCCGATGAGCTCGTCACGGGGGACGCCGGTGACCTTGACCGTGGCCTCGTTGACGTCGGTGATCTTGCCTTCGGGGCTGATCGTCACCAGCGGGTCCAGCAGCGAGTCCACGGTCGCACGCAGGTAGGCCCGGGCCGCCTCGGCGGCCTCCCGTTCGTGGACCAGGTCATCGACATCCCGCAGGCCAGTGACGACGCCCACGTACGTTCCGGACTCGTTTGCAACCGGCGTGGCAGAGCCCGATACCCACCGGTACTGCCCGGACTTGGCCCGCATCCGCCCCACGAACCCGCCCTCGGGTGCGTTGATCTCGTGCCCGGCGTACAGTGCCTTGGGCTGGGCCGCCGTGGCGGACGCTTCGTCGGGATAGACCAGATCCACCAGCCGGGTCCCGATGAGGTCCTCCGGGGCCCATCCCAACGTGCGGGTCACAGCGGGCGAGACCCATTCGATCGCGCCATCGGGATGGGACAGCACAACGATGTCCGAGGCGTTCTCCGCCAGCAGTCGGTACTGCTCCTCCGACTTCGCCAATGCCTGCTCGGCGTCGACCACCGCCTGGACGTCATGAAACCCGGCGATGAGGACGACGACCGCACCCGCGTCGTCGGTGATGGGCCGCCAGGCCCGCGCCACCCACCGGTAGGAGCCGTCCGCGTGACGAAGGCGCGTCCTGCCGGAGACCGACTCCCCGGCCGCGGCCCGCGCGACGGTCTCACGTACGGCCGCCACCTCTTCGGGGTGAATGAAGTCGAACCAGCTCCGGCCGACAATCTCCTCGGGCCGCCACCCCAGGATTCCGGTCACCGACGGCGACACCCACGTGGTCACACCATCCGGCGACGTCTGAACCACGACGTCCGCGGCGTTCTCAGCCACGAGTCGGTACCGCTCCTCGGACTTGGCCAGCGCCCGCTGTGCCTGCACCTGCTCGGTCAGGTCGCGGGAGATCACGGAGGTGCCGATGATCATTCCGCCGGCGTCGCGCACAGGTGAGACGGACAGCGAGACCGGGAACACGCTGCCATCCTTTCGAACATGTTCGGTCTCCAGCTGGGCGACGTGCCGCCCAGCTTTTAACTGTTCCAGGATGTCGCTGATCTCGTCAGATCGATCCTTGGGGACCACGAGCTGAATGGACCTGCCCACGATCTCCTTGCTTGAGTAGCCGTACATCCTCTCCGCGGCCGGGTTCCAGCTCGTGATAGTGCCCTCGAGCGTGCTGGCGATGATGGCGTCGTCCGAGCTCTCCACGATCGCCGCCATGCGCTGGGCGGCCTCGAAAGCCTGCCTCTGCTCGGTCACGTCGCGGTGGACTGCAGACACGCCGACGACTGCGCCGTCGCCGTCGCGGATCGGCGCGATGGTGATCGAGACCCGGACCAGCGTTGCGTCCTTTCGGACACGGGTGCTCTCGAGGTGCCTCACAATCTGGCCGGCCTTGACCTGTTCCATTACGGCATTCAGCTCGCCGACGCGATCTTCAGGGAACAGCAGGCTGCCGGACTTGCCGAGGATCTCCTTGCTCGAGTAGCCGTACATCCTCTCGGCGGCCGGGTTCCAGCTCGTGATGGTGCCCTCGAGCGTGCTGGCGATGATGGCGTCGTCCGAGCTCTCCACGATCGCCCCGGTGAGCCCGGCGTTCTTGACCGCCTGCTGCTGCCGGGCCACGTCCCGCGCCCCGGTGATCACCAGCAGGACGTCCCCGGTGTCGATGTGGGACATGCTGATGTTGATCGGGAACTCGCCGCCATTGTGGTGCCGTCCGCTCAGCTCCACCTCCAGCCCACTGGACCGAGTTCTGGGGTCTGTGAAGTACTGCTTCCGGTTCTGCGCGTAGATCTGCCACAGAGGTTCGGGCACCAGCGTCTCGACGAGCTGGCCGATCAGCTCGTCGCGGTCGTAGCCGAACAGCAACTCGGTCTGGCGATTGACAAACCGGATCACGCCCTCCTGGTCCATCCCCACCAAGGCGTCTGGCACAGCCTCCAGCAGCTTCTCGAGCTTCATCGTGGTCGAAGACATCTGGTTCCCCTTGGAGTTGTCGTGGCAGGGTGACGATACGCAAAGACACCCGATGCAGTACGTCGACCAGGGGGATGATGATCCGCAGGCCTGGCCCTCGCGTCCCTCGCAGCCGTCCCAGCCGGAACAGCACACCCTTCTCGTACTGCTTGACGATCCTGATCGCCAGCCCCAAAACGATGAGGGCCAAAAGTACGACGATCAGAACGACGACTCCAGCGCTCATCGGGATGATCGGCTCGGCCCACGCGGGAAGCCGTCGCCGGCCAGGATAGCAATCGACGTCATCATGACGCCCCCTCTCAACCGGTCCAGGAGGGGTCCCGGTGGAGGCCTCCCGATCGGTCTTTCACCACGCTACTCGCCTGCACCGGAGCAGAGCTCTGAAGCCGAGTCCCCGTATCCGACGTCCCGGACGACCCCTTGGCAACCTGACACCACAGAAGGGAGCCATGAGTGGATGTTAGCCTTCGGCATGCGACATCATCGTTGGGCAGATTCAGTCGGTCGTCGCTAACGACCCTTACCGGTCAGATTTGCGCTGCTCAAGCCAGTGCAGGTTGCTGCGCGTGGTCAGGGTCTGGGGAGCGTCCGGGCCAAGCACCCGGGTGCGGTCGGCCAGCAGTCGCCCGCATGCCGTGATGGCTTCGGCCAGCCGACCCGACTCGACGAGCAGTCCCGCCAGGTTGCTGCGAGTGAAGAGGGTCTGGGGGTCGTCCGGGCCAAGCACCCTGCTCTGGTCGGCCAGGAGCTGCTCGAACGCGGTGATCGCCTCGGCCACCCGACCCGACTCGCCGAGAGACCACGCCAAATTGTTGCGAGTGTCCAGGGTGTCGGGGTTGTCCGCGCCAAGTAAACGGGTGCGGTCGGCCAGCAGCTGCTCGAACGCGGTGATCGCCTCGGCCACCCGACCCGACCGGCCGAGCCACCCCGCCAAATTGTTGCGGGCGGCAAGGGTTGTGGTGTCGTCCGGACCAAGCACCCTGTGCTGGTCGGCCAGGAGCTGCTCGTAGGCGGTGACTGCCTCGGCCGGCCGACCCGACCGGCCGAACAGCTCCGCGATGTTGCTGCGGGTGGCAAGGGTTGCGGTGTCGTCCGGACCAAGCACCCTGTGCTGGTCGGCCAGGAGCTGCTCGTAGGCGGTGACTGCCTCGGCCAGCCGACCCGACCGGCCGAACAGCTCCGCGATGTTGCCGCGCGTCGTCAGAGTGTCGGGGGCGTCCGGTCCAAGCGCCCTGCTCTGGAGAGCCAGGAGCTGCTTGTACCTCGTGATCGCCTCGGCGACCCGACCTACGACGGCCAGCAATGACGCCACGCTCTTGCGCGTCGTCAGCGTGCCGGGGTTGTCCGGTCCGAGTGCCTTGCTCTGGACGGCCAGAAGCTGCTCGTACGCCGTGATCGCCTCGACCAGCCGACCCGCGCGGACGAGCAATGACGCCATGGTGTTGGCCGTGTTCAGGGTGTTGGGGTTGTCAGGGCCGAGCACCCGAGAGCGGTCGGCCAGCAGCTGCTCGTACGCCGTGATCGCCTCGGCCACCTGACCGGACTTGGCGAGCCAGGACGCCAGGTCGTCGCGTGTGGTCAGGGTCTGGGGGGCATCCGGGCCAAGCACCCTGCTCTGGTCGGCCAGCAGCTGCTCGTACGTCGTGATCGCCTCGGCTACCCGACCTGACTCACCAAGCAACCCAGCCAGGTTGTAGCGGGCGGTCAGGGTGTGCGGGGCGTCCGGGCCAAGCACCCTCCTCAGGTCGGCCAGCAGCTGCTCGTACGCCGAGACCGCCTCGGCCACCCGACCCGACCGGCCGAGCCAGAACGCCAGGTTGTTACGAGTGAACAGGGTGTCGGGGGCGTCCGGGCCGAGCACCCGGGTGCGGTCTGCCAAGAGCTGCTCGTACGCCGTGATCGCCTCGGCCACCCGACCCGACCGGCCGAGCAACCCCACCAGGTTGTTGCGAGTGGTCAGGGTGGCGGGGGCGTCCGGGCCGAGAGCCCTGCTCTGGTCGGCCAGGAGCTGCTCGAACGCCGTGACCGCCTCGGCCACCCGACCCGACTCACCGAGCCAGAACGCCAGGCTGTTGCGGGTGGCCAGGGTGTCGGGGTTGTCGGGGCCGAGCACCCGGGTGCGGTCGGCCAGCAGCCGCTGGTACGCCGTGACCGCCTCGGCCACCCGACCAGACCGGCCGAGCAACCACGCAAGGTTGTTGCGGGCGGTCAGTGTGTTGGGGTTGGCCGGGCCGAGCGCCCTGCTCTGGACAGCCACGAGCTGCTCGTACGCCGTGATCGCCTCGGCCACCCGACCCGACTCACCGAGCCAGGACGCCAGGTTGCTGCGGGTGCTCAGAGTGTTGGGGTTGGCCGGACCGAGCACGCGGCGCTGGTCGGTCAACAGCTGCTCGAACGCCGTGATCGCCTCGGCCACCTGACCCGACTCACCGAGCATGTCCGCCAAGTTGTTGCGCGTGGTCAGGGTCGCGGGGTCGTCCGGGCCCAGCACGCGGCGCTGGTCGGCCAGCAGCTGCTCGAACGCCGTGATCGCCTCGGCCACCCGACCCGACTCACCAAGCCAGGACGCCAGGTTGCTACGGGCGGTCAGGGTCTCGGGGGCGTCCGGGCCAACCACCCGGGTGCGATCGGCCAGGAGCTGCTCGCACTCCTTTACCGCCTCGGCCGCCCGACCCGACCGGGCGAGCCAGGACGCCAGGTTGCTACGGGCGGCCAGGGTCTCGGGGGCGTCCGGGCCCAGCACCCGGGTGCGGTCGATCAGGAGCTGCTCGAACACCGTGATCGCCTCGGTCAGCCGACCGGACCGGGCGAGCCACCGTGCCAGGTTGCTGCGTGCGGCCAGGGTCTCGGGAGCGTCCGGGCCCAGCACCCGGGTGCGGTCGGCCAAGAGCTGCTCGCAAGCGGTGATCGCCTCGGTCAGCCGACCTGACTTGCCAAGCAGTCCCGCCAGGGTGCTACGGGTGGTCAGGGTGTCGGGGTTGTCCGGGCCAAACACTCGGGTGCGGTCGATCAGGAGCTGCTCGTATGCCGTGATCGCCTCGGCCACCCGACCCGAGCCGGCGAGACACCCCGCCAGGTTGCCATGGGTAGTCAGGGTGTGAGGGGAGTCCGGGCCGAGCACCCGGCGCTGGTCGGCCAGCAGCTGCTCGAACGCCGTGACCGCCTCAGCCACCCGACCCGACCCGGCGAGCAACCCCGCCAAGGTGTCACGGGAGGACAGGGTGTCGGGGTCATCAGGGCCGAGCACCCTGCGCTGGTCGGCCAGCAGCTGCTCGAACGCGGAGATCGCCTCGGCCACCCGACCCGAGCCAGCGAGCCATCGTGCCAGATCGCTGCGTGCGTCCAGGGCCTGGAGGGCGTCCGGGCCGAGCACCCTGTGCTGGTCGGCCAGCAGCTGCTCGCAGGCCGTGACCGCCTCGGCCACCCGACCTGAGCCAGCGAGCCAGGACGCCAGGGCGCCACGAGCGGTCAGAGTGTGTGGGTCGTCCGGGCCGAACACCCGGATCTGGTCGGCCTGGAGCTGCTCGTAAGCGGTGATCGCCTCGGCCACCCGACCTCCGCGGCCCAGCCAGGACGCCAGGGCGCCACGGGTGGCCAGAGTGTCTGGGTCGTCCGGGCCGAGAACCGTGGTCTGGTCGGCCAGCAGCTGCTCGAACACCGTGATCGCCTCGACCACCTGACCCGACTCACCGAACGCACTCCCGTACGCTGCGCGCAGAGTCAGCAACTGGCCGGCTGCGGGCTCGGAAATCGTGGATCGCAGCGCGCTTTCGACGATCCGGATCACGTAGCGACAGCTGTTCACATCCGGGTCCGCAAGCAACCAGCCGCACAGCGTCACGGCCCCTGCCAGGGTGTTCTGGCCCCAGGGCAGGAATCCCTCGCTGGCCAGTGCCGCGAGCAGTCTGGCCTGGTGCAGCTCTTGGATCGGCGACGTGGCCACACCTGCCGAGATACCTTGTGCCATCGCCTCGTACAACAAACGGCGTTCGACGTCCGCGTACTTGACCTCGGCTTGGCTCACCGCAACGTCGTACTGAACGGGGTCAGGGAACCGTCGCAGCGACTGGTCGACGCTCCGAACCCAGGCGGAGGCATCCGAGGTCTGAGTTAGCACCGCAGGGAGGTCTGCGGCACTGGCGCCCGGCCACGCCCCGGTTTCCGAGACCGCCGTCAGCAACAAAGCGTCCCAGCGAGCGTCTCCGAATCCCACGCTGTCGCTGATCGCAGCGGGAGTGCTGAGTGCCGCGACCATCAGCACCTCGCGGGTGTTCGCCGGGAGCTCGTCCCATAGCTGTGCGAAGAGTCCGCCGACATCGTGCGGCAGACCCGCAACCTCATCAGCTGTGAGGTTGCGATCGGCGCGACGCACTGAGCCGACGCGGCACGCCAGCTGAAGGGCCAACGGGTTCGGGTACGACGCCGCCAACAGGTTCGCGTTCCACCCGGAAACCTCGGGCAGACTCGCGCCGACGATCACCTGACGTTCGCTGGGCGCAAGATCCGGCACGGCCCCATCGGTCAGCACCCGGCATACCCGATCAGCAGGCACGCGCTCGATCAGCCGGTGGGCAGGACGGTCGTCCTCGTCCAGAGACCCTCGCCACGCCGTTGAGATCACCAGGACGGGGGCGCCCTGAGCGGCCAGAAGGCGAGCCAGAAGCTCCACGAGGCTCTCGTCGGCGAGGTGCAGATCCTCGATCGCGATCACGATCGGCAGTCCCGCGGCGCCAAGTCGCTCGAGCGCAGGGGCAAGCTCGTCGACAAGGTCTGACCTGTCGCGCCCCGACGCCTCGACCACGCGACCGCCCTGTGCCGCGAGCCCGCGATCCCGTCGGCCCTGCACGCCCCACTTCGCATTCAGGGCCAGCACACCCAGACCCGGAACGGGCAGATTTGCCAGGCCGGCAGCTACGCCGAGAACCTCTCCGGCCGCAGTCTCGACCACCTCACCCGGCTCTGGCGACCGTCCCGCCCCCACGCGTGGCTCAGGCGCGGCCAGCTGCCGCCACCGTTGCTCCAGCCCGACCTGGTGTTCCACGAACTGCGTCAAGTCGTCGGCGAGCGCCTGAACCGGAGTACCGCTTCGCGTCGCGCACGAGATCCCCCACCAGAACCACTGCGGCACGGCCGCATGCTCAGGGATCACCTCCTCGGGGGACACCCTCCTCCGCATAGCCATCCAGGGCCCAGCATCCTCGAGCACGGGAGCCTGCGGAAGCAGCGACGTCGGCCAGTACTTCGCGCCGGGCTGCCGCTCCGCGGCGAGGCGCCGGTAGAGCTCCTGAACGATTCGGGTCTTCCCCCAGCCGGAATGCTCCTCAAGGGACCACCACCGAGGCTTCCCGAACTGGCTGACGTGGTCGAACTCCGCCAGCAGTCGCTCCACCAGCTTATGGCGCTGTTCGCCAACGAACGGCGCCCCGTTAGCACCCACCCCGCTAGAGTCCACGGCTTCCAGCCTAATGACATCACGGCCCAGGGCGGCGGCCTGTCTCTCGGGTACCGCAACCAGGGCCGGTGCACCGCCCAGGCCTGATCGTGCTGCACTCAGCCAAGGGCCTCAGGTGCAGCTTCCTGATGTCTGGCGGCTTCCGAACGATCACCACATGCCGATGGACTGACTGAACAAGAACGCACGCCCATCGCGGCAGTACCGGAAGTTCAGAACGCGGGGAATCGTCCGCTGCGGAAGCGCGTGGCTTAGAGGGTGCGTCAATAGGGGAGCCGTGATGGGGTTCGGCGCGCCGTCAACGTAAGAGGCACGGGCCGCTTGATCATCGAAGGACTTACGACAGTTCGACGATGAGGAGCAACCCGTGCCTGCCTTGCCATCATCCCTGATCGAACCCATCTGGGAACAGGTCGCCGCCCTGTTGCCTGAGCGCCGCGACCGGCACCCGTTGGGATGTCACCGGCCTCGGATCTGTGACCGGACGGTCTTCGAGCTGTTGATCAACGTCCTGGTCTTAGGTAGACCTCAAAAAGATCGCTGGTGAGGTGGACGGACAGTTGGTACCTTCCAACACGTAATGCCCGTGAGCGAAGGTGATGGCCACAGAGACCGAACGTAGGGCAAGGACTGCTAGGCCCCGGTCCACACGATGATCTTCACGGTTCCCTCGATCTTCGTGGTTCTCGAAGAATGTCGCTACACCCGTCCGGATGAGGTGTGCGTCGAGTTCGGGCTGGATCTGCACGCCGAAGCTGGTGCGTTCGTTCACTCCGTCCGGTCCACGATGGAGGACAGCCGCGCGGACCCAAGGACAGCTCGCCCAACCCGCATGAAGAAGGGGACTCCGCCCGAGGATCTATACACCGTCGAGACTCAGGACCTCCCCGATCTGGTTGACGTGTGGCTCGCGTTCAATCGGCTGTACCACGACGCTTGGCGTGCGTATGTCAACCTCGTCACGGGCGTCGAGGCGAGGACATGCCCTTACCGAACAGCGTGTCGGGCAGCGCTCGCCTACCTGCGACTCAACACGATCAAAAACCAGAGGCTCGCGATCCGCCGCGCCAGGACACAACCTCGACGTGAGCCGTTTGGGGGATCGGCAAATGACACGGCTCGTCGACGGCCGCGGTCGTGAGCGTCGCATGGGCTTCGGCGTCGCGGCTGGCTTCCGTCATCGTGCCGCCCGAGCGACGTGCTTGCTCCCATAGTCGTCCGCTTCCTCGTGGAGGCAGAGTTACGTGCCGCGATGGGCTTTGCGATGGCGCGACGTTGGAGAGCCGGCTGAGCATTGTAGTTAGAGTCGACGGCGCTAACCTGACGGTATCGAGGACCGAACTTAACCACAAGAAACACAACATAGATAACTATCTGGTGTTTTTTGTGTTTGGGTCGTAGAGTAGAAGGATGCGTAGAGGAGCCTTGGAAATGATTGCTATGACCGACGACGACCTCGCCCTGACTACCGGGGAAGCTGCTCGGCTACTCGGCAGCAGCCGACAGCACGTGGTCGACCTCATCGACCGCGGTGATCTGCCAGCAACCACCTCCGGAACCCACCGTCGGGTGCTCCGCAGAGACATCGAGGCGCTCCGCTCCCGCAGTCAGACGATGACCCGTGACCAGCGGCGTAGCCGCCGACTATCGATCGCAGTAGCCGGCAAACTGGTAGCCGACCCCGAAGCAGGTCTCACGCTAGCCGAGTCGAACATTGACAAGCTTCGGAAGAGGCACGCCCGCGGCCAGGCCGCATACTGGCTGGACCGGTGGGAGAAGCTCATCTCCGGACCGCTAGACGGCGTCCTCGACGCGTTGACCTCCACTTCACCTGTCAGCCGCGAGCTGCGACAGAACGCGCCGTTCGCCGGTCTACTCACTGACCAGGAGCGGGAGCAGATCCTGACGGCGTTTATCCGAGGCGTCCGTTGAAACGCTCCGAACTGGCCCACGTCCTGCGAGCGGCCTCGCGCATCGCGGGCGAGACCGACATAGTCGTGTTCGGATCCCAGTCCATCTTGGGCTCCTTCGACGAAGACGACCTACCCGATGCGGCCGTGGGATCGGTTGAGGCCGATGTGACGTTCTGGAGCGACGCACGCGACGAGAAGGCCGACATGGTCGACGGGGCCGATCGGGGAGGGTTCAGAGTTCCATCAGATGAACGGCTACTACGCCCAGGGTGTCAGCATCACTACCGCGAAGCTGCCCGCCGATTGGAAGGACCGCGTCGTGGTATTCCAGAACTTCTCGTCCGTTCCGGGGCGAGGAATCTGCCTTGAACCGCACGACCTTGTGGTGTCCAAGCTGGTCGCCGGCCGGGAGAAGGACCGCGTCTTCGCTGCCGCCCTCCTCGACGCTGGACTGATCCAGGCGAGCACCCTGATGGAGCGAGCTCGCATGCTCGACGAGTTGCCCGGCGTCATCCGCCGCATCGTCAAATGGATCGAGTGGTGGGAGAGCCGCTTCCAGTCACGACCCTAGCGGCGTTGATGGCGCGGGTGCGTTCCGATAGAGGAACCCGCTACGGAACGACGAAGACCATGTTTGTGCCAGGTCTGCGCAGCCTCCGCGCGTGCCCGTAGCCGGATCCCCACACGCAACGTGTCCGATTTCACACGGCGACAGCCCTCGGGTGGGCCTTTGGTCCCTAGTTCGCCTTTGCGCCCGGAGGTATTACGAGGGCATGAGAAGTAATCGCCTACAACCAACCGTCCAGCACGGTCGTGCGGCACGCGCTCGGCTAGCGACAGATTCGGCTGCGACACGCCTGGCGATCATGAGGAGTGCCACCGGATTTCAACGGTGGGCGCAACACCCTCGACTGGGCAGCACACGAACAACCGGCTTAGGCTCTCGCGGAAGGTAGAGAACAATGAAACGCAAGACATTCGATGCCCTGCTCACCAGCGGAGGACTCGTCCTGGCCATCGTCCTGCTCTGCGCCGGTGGTCTGCTCACCTGGGCGAGCTCCTTCATCGGCGACCAGGTCAAGACCCAGCTCAGCGAGCAGCAGATCTTCTTCCCGCCGAAGGGTCCGGCCACGGCCAGCCCGGAGATCGGCCCGTACCTGAACCAGTACGCGGGCCAGCAGTTGCTCACCGGTCAGCAAGCCGAGGCCTACGCCGACCACTTCATCGCGGTCCACCTCAAGGAGATCGGCGGCGGCCTGACCTACGCCCAGCTCAGCACCAAGGCACAGGCCGCCCCCACCGACACCAAGCTGGCGGGAACGGTCGCGACGATGTTCAAGGGTGAGACCCTGCGCGGCCTACTGCTGAACGCGTACGCCTTCGGCACCATGGGCATGATCGCCGGCATCGCCGCGATCGGTGCCTTCATCGGCGCCGCGGTGATGCTCATCCTCTCGCTGCTTGGCTTCGCCCACCTGAGGCGGGTCTCGCCGGACGCAGAGCTTGGTGCGCACAGCCCGCCCGCCTACGCCCTAACCCATCCCTGAGGAGGCTCTGGCACAGGCCTTCACCGGGCGTTGACCGATGAAGGCCTGTGCTTTGCGTCCCCTCGCCAATCCCTACGAGCCCTCGCACACCAGGTGCCCGCAGCCGAATCGGTGACCGGTGGTTCACGGCTGGTGCTGCCCTTCTTCACCCTTGGCGTCGAGGCGGATTTTCGCGCTGCCCGCAAGGCACACGCAGACCTACTAGCAGTCGATGAGGACGAGCGGCTCGAGGCGATCAACCAACTGCCGAAGTAAGGGTATCCACACTTCGTGCACAATTGTGGACATCAAACAGCAGCGCCCGCCAGGCGCCCAGCTCGATGTTCAGATCGTCCTTGGCAACACATCGCGCCCAGGCGATCCAGATCAGCACGAGCCCAAGGACCCGTCGTCGGGCGCCTAGCGGCACGGAGGCGAACCAGAACAGAACGGCCATACCTGCCGTGGCGATCGCGGCCCCGACGAGTATTCCGACGCTAAACGACGAGCATTCCGACGCTAAACACTGCGGGACCACCGCGAGCAAGGCCGGCCACGCCGGACAGCAGCGCCTGCATCCTGAGCAGCACGGCGAGCCCCGGCAGTCCCGCGCAGAGCCCGACGTTCACGGCACGGTCGGTCGGCCAGATCTGCTCCGCCACGTGGGTCGCGTAGGCCACGACGTCCCCGAAGGGCTGCTCAGGCTCCTCGCCGCGGCCCGAGCTCGAACGAGGACGGTGTCCGCATTCGTGCCACCACAGGACACACCGCGTCCGTATGCGGAACCGCCCGCAGTTCGCCAGTGACCGCGCGCAAGGGAAGGAGCCTCGCCAGGGAGACCTGTCCGTATGCCTCGCCCGCGGCGTTCACCGGGAAACGGGCCTCATGCGAAACAGTCCAGCAT
>Ga0097691_1002604_pt1 | contig 11856 bp, 11 predicted proteins | sample NGESurdeep072012_8_FD_72858 | JGI IMG/M metagenome (GOLD analysis project Ga0097691, IMG submission 72858) | Arctic peat soil microbial communities from Barrow, Alaska - NGEE Surface sample 210-1 deep-072012 | ecosystem: Environmental > Terrestrial > Soil > Wetlands > Peat ...
CGATGACATCCTCGGCGGTGGCTTGCCGGAGTTCTCGTTCAATCTCCTCGCCGGGCCGCCGGGCTGCGGCAAGACGACGCTGGCGCACCAAATCATGTTTGCGATCGCGACAGCCGAGCGCCCGGCGCTCTACTTCACGGTGCTCGGCGAGCCGCCGCTCAAGATGCTGCGCTATCAGCAACAGTTCGACTACTTCGACACCGACGCGGTCAACCACTCGGTCCGCTTCGTCAACCTCTCCGATGACGCGATGGATGGCAACCTCGATCGGGTGCTGGAACGCATCGTCGCCGAGGTCGAAGGGGCAAGCCCGGGCTTCGTTTGCGTCGACTCGTTTCGCTCCGTCGCGATCGCGAGCGACGCCGGCGGCAACGGCGTCAGCAAGATGCAGCAGTTCGTACAGCAGCTCGGCCTGCTGATGACGAGCTGGCAGGCGACGACGTTCCTGCTCGGCGAGTACTTCACCGAGACCGATGCCAACCCGGTGTTCACGGTCGCCGACGGCCTGATCTGGTTGCGCCAAAGCGTCGACCGCAACTCCATGGTCCGCAAGATGGAGATCATGAAAATGCGCGGGCAGCCGACCCTGCCGGGGCTGCATACCTTTCGAATCAGCCAGGCCGGCATCGAGGTGTTTGCGCCGGCCGGGACGGCAAGCATGGCGGACATCGAGTCGACCTCCACCGGCCCTCGCCTGAAGATGGGCGTGCCCCCTCTCGACGAGATGCTGGGCGGTGGTCTGCCGCGCGGATATTCGGTGCTCGTGGCCGGCCCCTCCGGATCCGGCAAGAGCACCCTGGCGGCTGAATTCCTGGCCGAAGGGGCGCGCTGCGGCGAGACCGGCGTCATTGCGGCCTTCGAGCAGCGCCCGACCCGCCGCCGCAGCGGCGTCGTCGCCGACCTGATCGCCAGCGGCCGCGTCGGTCTGGTCGACAGCCGCGCCGTCGACCTTTCGATCGACGAAACCTTGAGGCTGCTCCTGAGCGAGATCCGCCGGATCAAGGCCACCCGCGTCGTCATCGATTCGCTTTCCGGGTTCGAGCTTGCTTTGGCGCCGACCTTTCGGGAGGATTTTCGTGAATCGCTGTCCCGTCTGGTCAATGCGCTGGCCGGCGCGGGCGTCACCGTGCTGCTGACCTCCGAGCTCGAAGACCGCTACACCGACCTGCGCTTCAGCCCCTACGGCACCGCCTTCCTGACCGACGTCATCATCGTGCAGCGCTACATCGAGCTCGACAGCCGACTGCGCCGCATGATCGCCGTGGTGAAGGTTCGCGCCAGTGCCCACTCCCACGAGTTGCGCGAGTTCACGATCGATGGCGACGGCATCCACATCGGCGACATGCTTCCGGCCCAGGAAGGGCTTCTCGGTGGCAGGCCGACGCAAAAGCGCGCCGCCGACCGAGCGGCCTCGCCCGGCGACGACAAGACCGAGCGCCCGAAGAAGGCCAGGCATTCGCCGTGAATGTGCCGAACCCCAACCCGGGTTTTGCGGCCCAGGCCGCGCACGAGTTGGCGCAGCTGCAGGCGCTGGTCGAAGATATGCGACTGCAGCTGGCCTCGCTTCGAACGGATGTGGCAGACGCGGAGAGCCGCCTCGGTAGCACCGAATCAGCTCGAATCGTCGAGGCCAACGAGCAGCTGGTGCTGGCCGCGCTGCGTTCCCAGGCCGCCGCCGACACGGCGGCGCAGGCGTTGCAGGACATGTCGCAGTCGTCTCACCTCGACGCGCTGACGGGTCTTCCCAATCGCGCGTTGCTGGACGACCGGCTTGCCCAGGCCCTCGCCTACGCGAAGCGGCGCAACGCGCGGCTGGCGCTGCTCTTTCTCGACCTCAACGATTTCAAGCACGTCAACGACTCGTTCGGCCACGCGATGGGCGATGAGGTGCTGATGGTTGCCGCGCAGCGGCTGTCCGCTTGCGTTCGCGAAACCGACACGGTCAGCCGCTACGGAGGCGACGAGTTCGTGATCCTGCTCGCCGATGTCCTGCAGGCGGCGGACGCAACTCAGATCGCGAGAAAAATGATCGCGGCACTGGCCGCCCCGGCCCGCATCCGCGATCACGTGCTCCGTCTGACGGCCAGCATCGGCATCGCCATCTATCCCGAAGACGGCCAGGAGGCCGACCGGCTGATCGCCTGCGCCGATGCCGCCATGTACAGCGCCAAGAATGAGGGGCCCGGCAGCTTCGTCTTCCGGGGCGGCGAGGCTTCCCTCGAGCCGCTGCTCAGCCTGCCGTCACTCGCTTCGCTTCGCCCTCCCCTGACCCATCACGAGGTGGCGATTGCGGAACATGAGCGCCGGCTCGGAGAGCTTCGCGAGGCCAATGAGCAACTCGTGATGGCTGCGCTCAACGCGCAGGACCTGCAGGCCGGCGCCGAGCAGGCGCAACGCCGACAGACTGACTTTCTCGCCGTGTTGGCGCACGAGCTCAGAAATCCGCTGGCGCCGATCCGCAACGCCGCCGCGACCCTGGGCGACGCCCGGATGGGCGAGGCGATGCTGCCCAAGATGCAGGCCGTTATCGAGCGCCAGGTGGCCCATATGACCCGGCTCATCGATGACCTTCTCGATGTCTCGCGGGTCAGCACCGGCAAGCTTCAGCTCGACAAGGTCAGGATCGACATCGCGGCCGTCGTGGACGCCGCGATCGAGGCCTGCCGGCCGGCCATGGACACTCGCCTGCAACGTCTGACGGTCCATCTGCCGGCAAGCGCGCTCGAAGTGCACGGCGACGCCGCGCGATTGGTGCAGATCCTCGGCAATCTGCTCGACAACGCGTCCAAATACACGCCCGACGGCGGTGAAATCAAGCTCTCGGTTCAGGCACGGGGTGATTCCGTCGTGGTTGCCGTGGCCGACAACGGGATCGGAATTTCCGCCGCAAGCCTGCCTCGCATTTTCGAGCCGTTTGTCCAGGACACGCAGGCGATGGGCTTCAACGGCACAGGCCTGGGTATCGGGCTCACGGTGGTTCGCGAGCTGGTCGAGGCGCATGCGGGAGAAGTGCAGGCAAGCAGCGCAGGCACCGGCCTGGGCAGCGAGTTCGTCGTCACGCTTCCCTTGTTTCGCCTCGGCGCACAACGCTGAGTCACGACTTCGCCCTTGCTTCCCGACACTTCGCCACCAGGGCTTCGAGCTCGCGGTGCCCGGCAGGCTTGCTCACATGGTGGTTGAAGCCTGCCCTTCGCACCCGCTCGAGGTCGGCCCGTTGGGTGAGCGAGGTGTGCGCGATCAGGACCAGCTCCGAGTCCGCCGATTGCCGGCGCAGCGCGCCGGCCGCCTCGCAGCCGTCCATCACCGGCATGTTGATATCGAGGATGACGAGATGAGGGCGGAACGTTTTCGCCATCTCCACCGCCTGCAGCCCGTCGTAGACCGATCTCACGTCGTGGTCGTCCAGGCGCAGCAAGTCCGCCGTCGAGTCGGCCGTATCGTGGTCGTCATCGGCCACGATCACTCTGTGAGGGGAAAAGGAGCTCATTCGATGCAGCGAGTGGTCGCTGCTGGCACATGACGTACCCGACCGGAGCGGAGCCGCCGCGGGCCGACGCCGGTGCGGGGCTGACGCCTCAGTAGTGGATGCTGCGCGGCGCCCCGCCGCCGGCGGCGATGGCGTCGCCGTTGATCGCCACCGACTTCGCCGAGCAGAGGAAGACGACGACGTGCGCCACCTCCCCAGCGTCGACGAGATGGCGGATCGAGTTGCCCTCGGCCATCTGCTTTTCGACCGCCTCCACGCTCGTGCCCAGAGCCAGTGCGCGCGCCTGCACGAGCGCGACCGTGCGCTCGGTGCGTGTCAGGCCGGGGTGGACGACGGTGACGTTGATGCCCGCGGGCCCGAGCTCGTCGGCCAGGTTCTTGGTCATCGCCGCGACCGCGACGTTGCGGATGCTGCCGACCGTGTTGCCGGTCTGACGGGTGGCCAGGCCGCTGAGGTTGACGATGCGGCCCCAGCGCTGCGCCTGCATGTAGGGCGCCACGGCGCGCGCGCAGCGCAGGTAGCCCATGACCTTGACGTCGATCTCGCGCTGCAGCTGCGCGGCCGTGATCTCGGCGAGCTTCGGCGGCGCGGCATAGCCGCCCGGCTCGGCCGCGGCGTTGACGAGGATGTCGATGCCGCCGCCGAGCGCGGCCACCGCCTCGGCCACCGCGCGCTCGACCTGGGCGTCGTCGGTGGTGTCGGCGACGACGAACACGACCTTCGCGCCGGTCTCGTTGGCGAGCTCGGCGGCGGCGCCGGCGAGCCGCTCCGCGTCGCGCGCGAGGATCGCGACCGAGGCGCCTTCGAGCGCGAGCCCGCGCGCGATCGCCTTGCCGATGCCGCGGCTGCCGCCGGTGACGAGGGCGCGTTTGGTGTGGAGCTCGAGGTCCATGCGGGAGGGTCAAGCGACAGGATGCAGCGGCGCCCGGTGATCTACCACGTGTTGCGCAGCTCCCGGAGCTTGACGAACACCGTCTTCGGGTCCGGCCGCTCGGGCAGATCGGGAAAGGCCTCGCGCAGCGCCGCGATGACGCTCGGGCTCGACAGGCGCAGGAAGGTGTTGATCCGCTTCTCCTCTTGCAGCGTCGTCACGCGAGCCGTCGCCGGGTCTTGCCCGCTCACCTCGGCCAGCAGCGCCTTGGCAGCCGCGTTGTCGGGCTCGCGCGCGAGCGTGAAGCGCAGGTTGTTCTCGATGTAGTCGTGGCCCGGGTAGACGCGCGTCTCGGCGGGCAGCTTCGCGAGCTGGTCGACGAAGGTCGTATAGAGGTCTTCCGGGTTGCCGCCGTTGTGGCAGTTGCCCGCGCCGGCGTTGAACAGCGTGTCGCCCGAGAACAGCGCCGGCTGCTCGGTGTGCGAGCGCAGGCAGATGTGGCACATCGTGTGGCCGGGCGTGTCCAGGCACTCGAGCTCGACGGTCTTGCCGACCTTGATCACGTCGCCGGCCTTGACGCCGCGGTCGACGCCGGCGATGCGCGCGCCCGCCAGGTGGTGAGCGATGACCTTGGCGCCGGTCGCCGCGACCACCGCCGCATTGCCGCCGGTGTGGTCGTGATGCTCGTGGGTGTTGAGGATCTGCGTGATCTGCCAGCCCTTGGCCTTGGCCGCGGCCAGGCATTTCTGATGATCGAGCGGATCGATCGCGAGGGCCTCGCCGCTCTCGGCGCAGGCGATCAGGTAGTTGTAGTTGCGGTAGGCGTTGCCGGTCCAGACGCGCTCGACGATCATGGCGTGCTCCAAGCCGCGGCGGCGGCCTCGGGCGATGATGCCATCAGGCCGCGCGCGTCGTTCAGGCCCGCGCCCCGGCCTTGCCGGCGGCCCAGCGCGCGAGCGCGTCGCGCGCCCCGTTGCTCGCCGGGTCCATCAGGGCGTCGTGGTCGGCGCGCTTGGCGCACAGCTCGATCACGTAGCCGTTCGGGTCGCGGAAGTAGATCGAATCGATCATGCCGTGGTCCGAAGGGCCGCGGCATTCCAGGCCTTGCGCGCGCGCCTTGGCCATCATGGGCTGCAGCGATTCGTGCCCCACCTCCAGCGCGATATGCAGATCGAAGTCGTGCTGCGCCTTGAACTCGAACGGCAGGTCGTCGGTCTCGAAGAACGCGAGGTGCGAGCCGTCGTCGAGCCGGTAGAAGGTGTGCAGTGCGTGCGTCTCGCGGCCGGTCTTGGTCCGGCCGAGCTCGAGCGTCTTTACCAGCGGCAGGCCCAGGAAATCCTCGTAGAAGGCGCGCGTCTCCTCGGAGTCGCGGCAACGGTAGGCGTTGTGGTGCAGCTTGCGGATCATGGCGCTCGCTCCTCGGCTTCGGCGGACCGGCTCAGACGGCCACCATCGGCTTGGCCTTCAGCGTCTCGGCGTAGCCGTCGATCACCGCCCACACCTTCGGCCAGCTCTTCAGCGCCTTCATGCGGCCGAGCCAGGCCTTGACGTTCGGATACGCGGCCAGGTCGCTGCCGATCACCTCGGCGAGGGCCACGTACGAGACGGCGTGGTAGTCGGCGATCGTGATCGAGTCGCCGCACAGGTAGTTGTTGCCCGGACCGAGGATGCGGTCGTTCAGCACCTTGAGCCAGGTCTGCGCGCGCTCCCTGGCGCGCTCGAGCGTGGCCGCCTGCGCCTCTTCGCTGCGCCGCTTGTGGGTGTCGAAGATCTGCGGGTAGACCAGACCGTAGACCAGGTCGCTGCAGAGCTGCGTGCTGGTCCAGTCCATGCGCTCGTTGACGCGCGCCCGCTGCTTGAGGTCCTTCGGGTAGGCGGGCGAGCCGGTCTTCTCGGCCAGGTACTTCAGGATCGCCGAGTTTTCGGTCAGCACGAAGTCGCCGTCTTCCAGCGTCGGCACCAGCTTGTTCGGATTGAGGCCCTCGTAGGCAGGCTGCATGTGCTCGCCGGTGAACAGGTCGACCACCTGCATGTCGAGCGGGATGCCGCTTTCGGCGGCGAACAGCATGATCGTGCGGCTGGTCGTGGAGATGGGGTGGTGGTAGAGCTTCATGACGATGTGTCCTTCGGTGAGGGATGGATCCGGCGTCGACGGGGCGAACGGTAGGGGCGGCCCATGCCGGCGTCGATGCGCGCCGCTGCAAGCACCGCGTGCAAGAATGCGGTGCAGCAAAATTGGCAGGCGCAGCGGGCCCGCGGCCTGCGTGCACCTGCAAGTGGGGCCGGCCGATGACACCCGAATGGAGTGACTTCAAGGTCTTGCTGGCGCTGGCCCGCGCGGGCTCCGTGGCGGGCGCCGCGCGCGAGCTCCAGGTCGACAGCTCCACCATCAGCCGCCGCCTGGCCGCGCTCGAAGAAGCGGTCGGCGCCAAGCTGCTGATCCGCGGCGGGCGCGAGTTCACCTGGACCGCCGAAGGCCGCGCCCTGATCGACGCCGGCGCGACGATGGAAGCCGCGGCGACGCACGCGCTGCGTGCGGTGCGGACAGCCAGGGCCGAGGTGAGCGGCACGGTCCGCGTCTCGGTCGCGCCGGGCTTCATACCGGTGCTGGTGCGCAGCGTGCTGCCGGCGCTGCGCGAGGCGCACCCTTCGCTCCGCATCGAGCTCGACGGCGGCTTCCAGCGCGCCGACCTCGCGCGCGGCGACGCCGACATCGCCTTGCGCATGGCGCGCCCCGACGAGCCCGGGCTGGTCGCCTGCCACGTGCTCGACTGCGGCTGGTGTGCCTATGCGGCGGTGTCGTACCTCGAAGCGCGCGGCCGCCCCGCGACCTTCGACGAGCTGGCGCAGCACGAGCTCGTGCTCTACAGCGAAGCGCTGCACCGCGTGCCGCCGCTGCGCTGGATGGAGGCCTATCGCGGCACGGCGCGCGATCTGCTGCGCGTCGACAACCTGGAGATCGCCTGCCAGACCATCGCGGCCGGCGGCGGCATCGCCGTGCTGCCGTGCTTCATCGCCGACGGCGTGCCCGAGCTGCGGCGCGTGTTCAGCGACTGCGTCGCGGTCAACCCGGGGTGGGTGGTCTACCACGAGGCGGCGCGCGACACCGCGCGCGTTCGCGTGGTGGCCGAAGCGCTGAAGGACTTCTTTCGCAGCCAGCAGGCGATGTTCTCGGGCGGGTCGTCGATCTCGGCCGGCTTGGGCAGCGCTGCGTAGCCGCCCGACGTTGACGAGTCAGATCCTTCGAAGGTACGCCAGCAAGGCCGCGATCGCTGATGCGGGTGATGAAGCTGGATCGTTACGGGCCGGGCTTGTCGCCGAGCTGACGGACGGCGGGGCGAAGCCGCGATCGCAGGTTCGCGCTGGATCCGTCGGCCAGCGCCCGATAGAGGCTCGAGCGGCTTCCGAAGCCGCTCCGCTCGGCGATCAGCTGATGGTTGGTGACGCCCTCGCCGAGCATCCGCCGGGCCGCCGCCGCGCGGCAGCTCACCACGTAGGCGTGCGGCGTCGCTCCGTGCAGCAACGCGAAGTAGCGAACGAATTGAAAGCTCGACATGCAGGCCACCTTGGCCAGCGCCTCGAGCGGCAGCGGCCGTTCGTAGTGCGACTCGATGTAGTCGGCGGCCAGGCGCAGCCTTCGGCTGAGCTCGGCCCGCGTCGACGCCTTGATCGCGGGCAGACGCAGCGTGCGCTCGAACGCCGCGTTCTCGGCGTGCAGGATGTCGTCGACCAGGAGCACCGCCTGCTCGTCGAGCCAGTGCTGGCTGCGCTCGCCCGCCATCACGCTGTCGTAGATGAAGCGCATGCGTGGCGTGACGTGGCCATCGTGGCCTCGAAGGTGCGCGGAAAACGACGCCGCCGCCGGGGCGTCGACGGATTGCTCCATGCACCTCTCGAGGCCGAGCCGGCGCGCCGCGACGATCTCGTCGGCGAGGCCGCGGCGCAGGAAGACCGAGAACGACGTCGCCGGGCGCTCGCTGCTCAGCGTGCTGCCGTACTCGTCGCCCTCGTTCAGCACGAGGTAGCTGCGCTGCGGCTGCGCGACGACGGTGCGCGCCCGGGTGATTGATGAGATCGATCACGGCATCGGCTTCGTCAGGTAGACGCCTTCCCGGCCGACGATGCTGACGCGCGCCGGCATGAAGATCGTGCACTCGTCGCACGGCGCGCGGATCTCGAGCGGGCCGTCGGTCGCGATGAGCTCGCCCTCGGCGAAGGTCTCGAAGCCGATCACCGGGCGCGTGAAGGCGAAGCTCTCGTTCTGGATGACGTGCGTGCGCAGCAGCTCGAAGCGGCGCGGCGGCACCGCGGGCGGCCGCGCCGGTGGGTCGACGAGGCCGAAGTGGCCGAGAAAATTCATCGCCACCTCGGTGGCGAAGTCGGCGGTCGCCTGCTTGAAATGCTGGCCGCACTCGACGACGAAGGCCGAGCCGGAACCATCCGCCCGGCCATGCGATTCGTACTGGACGAGCGGCGTGCCCGAGCCGAGCCCGGCAGGCATGACCAGGTGAACCTCCGGCCGCGCGAGCGCTCGCGCCACGACCGCATTGCGCTCGAACGACGGATAGACCCAGAACGGCACCACGTCCTGGCTCGTCGAATGAATGTCGAGGATGTGGTCGGCCGCCGCCACGGCCGGGCGCATCGCGCGCGCGCGACTCAGCTCGACGCTGTCTTCGCTGCCGTCGAGCCAGGCCGCCGACCAGATGCGGTTCAGGTTGTGCGTGATCAGGCGGCTGTCGAACGGCTTGGCGGGATCGAAGGTCTCGTAGGCGGCGACGTTGGCGAAGCTCAGCGTCAGCGTGCCGATCTTCGGGCGCACGCTGCTGTCGAGCAGGTGGCACACGGCCACCATGCCGCAGAACTCGTTGCCATGGGTCAGCCCGTTGACCATGACGTGCGGGCCGGGCCGACCCGACTCGAAGCGATGGACGTAGTCGATGCCCGTGTTGCCGATGCGATAGCGCGAGAGATCGCGCGGCGTGACTTCGAGTGCGGGAAGAGGAGTGCTCATGGTCTCGGTCAGCGCTTGCGCGCAAGGGTCAGGCCGTCGCCGATCGGCAGCAGCGAGAGGTCGACGCGCTGATCGTCGTGTAGCTTGGCGTTGAGCCGCTGCAGCGCCGTCGTGTCGGCGTCGGTCGCGGGCTTCGCGACCGCGCCGCCCCACAAGGTGTTGTCGATGGCGATCAGGCCGCCCGGCCGCAGCAACTGCAGGCAGCATTCGTAGTAGGCGTCGTAGCTCGACTTGTCGGCGTCGATGAAGGCGAAGTCGTAGTGGCCGGCTTCGCCGGCGGCGATGCGGGCCTCGAGGGTCTCGCGCGCCGGCGCAAGGCGCAGCTCGATCTTGTGCGCCACGCCCGCCTGCTCCCAGAACGGGCGGCCGACGCGGGTGTAGTCGTCGCTGATGTCGCAGGCGAGCAGCTTGCCGTCGTCGGGCAAGGCGAGGGCGACGGTCAAGGCGCTGTAGCCCGTGAACACGCCCACCTCGATGGCCCGGCGCGCGCCGATCAGCTTGACGAGCAGCGCCATGAACTGGCCCTGCTCGGGCGCGATCTGCATGCCGGCATGCGGGTGCGCCACCGTGGCCGCACGCAGCGCCTGCTGCGCGGGGTGCTCGCGGATCGAGTGCTCGATCAGGTACGCGTGCAACGCATCGTCGACTGGCAGTGAACGGCGTGTCATGGCGTCACTCTCTCACAAAGGCCGGCGCTCACAGCTTCTTCACTTCGATGAAGTAGAGCCCCCACGGGCACAGCGCGAAACGCTGCTTGAGGGGCTTGTCCTTGAAATCGGCGAGCCGGTCGGCGTCGTAGACCGCCCAGGCCGGGCCCAGGCCGCCGATGCTCATGGGCGCGCCGTCGAGCGTGGTCGCGACGATCATGCGATAGCGCTGCGCATCGGCCAGGCTCACGCCGACCTGGTAGCCGTCGAGCGCACGCAGCGTCAGCGTCACGGGCGCGCCGGCGGCGACGCCCGCCGCGCCGACCACCGCACTGAGCAGCGGGCCGCTCAGCTTGTGCGGCTTGCTGTCGTACTCGAGCGTCGGCTCGATGGTCACGGCCGGCAGCGCGGCCAGCAGCGCCGCATCGAACACCCACGCCTTGTCGAACTTGGTGTTGTGCTTGACCATCAGCTGGTCGAGCGCCGGATCGAGCGGGCCGCGGTTGCTGCGGCCGATCGTGCCGGCGACGGTGAGCAGACCCGGACCCGCGGCCGCTCGTGGCGGCGCGGCCGCGCGCGCCCGCCAGGGCAAGGCGGCGCCGAGGGCACCTGCGATCAGAAGCCGGCGTGAGTTCATTCGATGGCCTTTGTCATGCGGCAGGCTAGCATTTTCGAGGCTTCGAGTTGGCAACCGCCGTCAGGCAGCGTGCACGGGCTAGCATCCGGCGCCCGGCGCGGCCGTCGACGCCAATCAGGAGACCGCATGTCCGAGTCCACCGATTTCACCGCGATCCTTGCTCACTGGGAAGCGCGGCAACCGGATGCCATCGCCATCACCTTTGGCGGGTCTCACTGGACCTGGGCCGAGCTGGCTCATCGGGTGCGCCGCAACGCCGCGGCTTTGCGAGCCGCGGGCTTGGCGCCCGGCGACCGGGTTGCCGTGCTCGACCTCAACCACCCCTCGTGTCTGGAGCTGACGCTGGCCTGCGCCCAGGTCGGCAGCGCCAACGCGGTGGTCAACTTCCGGCTGGCACCGCCCGAGATCGTCTATGTGATCAACGACGCGAAGGCACGGCTGCTGTTCGTCGGGCCGGAGTTCGCCGGCGCGGTCGAGAAGCTTCGCGATCAGCTGCCGACCGTCGAGCGCGTCATCCGCGTCGGCGGCCCCGACGACGAGTACGAAGCCTGGCTGGCCGCGCACGAGCCCGATGCCAGGGCCCACCCCGCCGCGCCGGGCGACTGCTTCGTGCAGCTCTACACCTCGGGCACCACCGGCTTTCCGAAGGGCTCGATGCTCACGCACCGCGGCATGCTGGCGCACTCGCGCAACGTGGCCGCCAGCCAGGACTTCGGTCCCGACTCGCGCGTGCAGGTCGCGATGCCGCTGTTCCATGTCGGCGGCACGAGCTATTCGCTGATGGCGGTCAGCCTGGGCGCGCGGCTCTTCATCATGCGCATGCCGGACCCGGCGGCGGCGCTGGCCATGCTCGAGGCCGAGAGGATCACGCACACCTTCTTCGTGCCCGCGCTGCTGGCCGTGATCAACCAGATCCCCGGCGCCGCCGACCGCGACTATTCGGCCTTGAAGGCGCTGTCGTACGGCGCCTCGCCGATGCCGATGCCGGTGATGCGCGCCTCGCTGAAGCTTTTCCCGGACGTCCTGCAGCAGGTCTACGGCATGACTGAGCAATCCGGCGCGGTCAGCGTGCTCGGCCCGGCGGACCACGTCGATCCTGCCGCCGCGCACCGGCTCGTGTCGGCGGGCAAGCCGATACGCGGTGTCGAGATCGAGATCCGCGAGCCCGGCACGGGCAGGCCGGTGCCCACCGGCGAGCCC
>Ga0097691_1002605_pt1 | contig 11856 bp, 8 predicted proteins | sample NGESurdeep072012_8_FD_72858 | JGI IMG/M metagenome (GOLD analysis project Ga0097691, IMG submission 72858) | Arctic peat soil microbial communities from Barrow, Alaska - NGEE Surface sample 210-1 deep-072012 | ecosystem: Environmental > Terrestrial > Soil > Wetlands > Peat ...
GCTTTGGGCATGATCAGCAGTTCTCCAAAGTGCCAGGTGGGGTCAAGGGCTTCCACTAAGACATTGTTGACCGGGTCCCCGGATGCGGTAAGGAACTCCGGCAGATCGGACATCACATCCCGGTTAAGCTTCACAGCTTTGAAAGAGCCTGGCTTCGGCGCCGGGGTAGCGTCCTTGGTTACGGGCAAACCTGCCTCCTGCCACTTGGAAAGGCCGCCGTCGAGGATGAGAAGGTCCTTGGCGGGAAAGCCGAAGTAGTCGAGCGAGAACAGGGCCCGGGTAGCGAGATATGTGCCGCCCTGATCGTAGAGAACGATCTTTTTCCCGGAACTGATTCCCCAGGACTGGTAGCGTTTTTCCATATAGGCAGCCGACATATCCTGAAGGCCATAGGTGAATATGTCGTAGCTGAATGCGCCGGGGATGTGCTTTGCCGCGTAGATCGGAGCGGGCGACGCGTCGAGTAGCACCACATCGGCATGCTTGAAGTTCTTCTCCAGCCACTGGGCAGTGACGAGATTGCCCTTGATTCCGTCTTGTGCCAGCGAGGGCAGCGCCAGGAGCAGGCAGCCTGCAACGGTCAGCAGATACAGAAAACCTACGATTCTTGTGGTGTGGTTGGTTGGGTGCATGCCTGTCTCTCCTTGTTTCTCAATGTACGAACGGGACCGCAAGAAAGTTCGGTCGGAGATACGCTGGTCCGGTTCGAGGGCCACGCGCATCGAGGCTGCCGCGTCCTTCTTCTACCTTGTAGACGAATGAGGGGGTGCGGATATTGCAGGGTCGGGAGTGTTACTGAACTTTTCCCACCGCGGCCGTGGCTGCCGCCGTCGAGACCGGCAGCGCATTCACCGCGGGCAGTTCCACGGTGAATATCGAGCCGCCACCCGGCGCCGGCTGTACGTCGATGACGCCGTCATACCGCTTGAGGATGGCCATCGCCACGCTGAGCCCCAGCCCGGTACCGCGCCCCGGCCGCTTGGTGGTGAAGAACGGATCGAAGATCCTGTCCAACTGGTCGGCGGGAATTCCCGGCCCGTCATCCTGGAAGCTGATCCACACGCGCTGGTTCTTGCGTCCCATGCGTACGCGCAACGTGCCGCGCGGGCGTATTTCGCGGATTGCCTGCTCGGCATTGATGATCAGGTTCAGGAACACCTGCATCAATTGATGCGGATCGCCGACTACGCTCGGGATGGAGAGGTCGGGGAGGAAGTCGATGCTTACGCCGCTCAGCTTCAGCGAGTGTTCGTGCAGTGCGAGGCTGCGCTGCACCAGTTCGCTCACGTTCAGCGGCGCCTTGCCCGGGGCCGGCGGACGCGAGAAGAACAGCAGGTTCTGCACTACTTCGGCGGCGCGCCGTGCCTGTTGCCTCACCAGTTCGTATTTGCGCGCCGTCGCCGGGTCCGGCGTGGACGTTTCCAGCAGTTCGAGCGCGCCCAGGATCGCGGTCAGCGGATTGTTCAGCTCGTGCGCGAATCCGTCGATCATCTGTCCCATCGCAGCCATGCGCTCGTTCTGGATCAGTTGCTGCTCCATCTGCTTCACGTCCGTCATGTCGCGGACGCTGGCCACCACGCCAGCCACCTCGCCCTTGGCGTCGTACACCGGGCTGGCCGTGGTGCGCAGCACGCGCCACGTGCCGTCGCGGTGTTGCGCGTTGTATTCCGCCGAATCGTACTTGTGCTTTCCGGTGACGATCTCGTGGAACATCCGCTGCAGATCGAGCGCGGCGGGCGTGCGGTCCGAAATCAGGCTGCGCCCGATGAACTCCTCGGGCTCGTAGCCCAGCAGGTCGCGTACGCGCGGGCTAACGAACTTGTATTTGCCCTCGCGGTCGAAGACGAGGATGAGGTCGGGGAAGCTGTCCACCAGGCGGCGGCGGAACTCCTCCTGCTCGTGCAGGCGCTCCTGGGTCTGGCGCAGTTCGGTGATATCGATCAGCGCGCCCTGGTAACGCTCCACCTGTCCCGACCCGTCGAATACCGCGCGCGCGCTGTCCAGGCAAATGATCACCGAGCCGTCGCGCTTCTTCAGCTTGACCTCGCGCTGCCGGACCACCGCGGCCTGCTCCACGTCGCGGCGCCCAGCCTCGCGCTGCGAGGAATCCAGGTAGTGCTCAAGCACCGGCGTGGCCAGCAGTTCTTCCTTGCTGTCGTACCCGAGCAGGCGGACCAGCGCGTTATTGCAATCCAGCAGGCGGCCGTCGGCCGTTGTGAAGTACACGCTCTCCTGGAGCGTCTCGAACAGCTCAGTGAAGCGCAATTCGCGCTCGCGCTGCTGGGTGACGTCCTCCGCCATGATACTTACGCCCATGACTTCGCCGTCGTCCACGATGGGATGGAATACGCAATCGAAGAACCGCAGCTTCGTTTCGTGCCTGAGCTGTACCCGCAAAACGCCCGACCAGTACCGCTGTTGCAGGAAGCGCGACATGGCTTGCTCGGCCTGGGCGCGGGTCGGTTCCGACAGGAATTCTTCCAGGTTCTTGCCCACGACCTCAGCGAAAGGTCTCTGCAGCAGGTCGGTGCACGCCCGGTTCATGGTGTGGATCGTGCCTTGCAGGGAAACTCCGATGACGGCCGTGTCGAGGCTGTCGATCAGTTCACGGTAACTGCGCTGCGAGTTGCTGATGACTTCCAGCAGCTTGCCCAACTGCTGTTCGCTGGGCGGCGACTTCTCGCGTTCCTGCATGCCGCGCACCACGCCGCGCAACTCCGCCATCTGGTGCCGCTTCGAGGCCGCGTAAATCGCAAACAGTACCACCAGCAGCAGCGTGCCGCTGGGCAGCACCTTTAATCCGGGCAGATCGCCAAGGTGCTGGGGAAGGTTGGCGAGGTTTTCCCATTGCGATGCCGCCAGGCCGGTGGCCAGCAGGGCTAGAAAATACAACGCGATCCGCCATAGATGCCCCTCTTCGTGCTCCAGGCGGTGCAGACGTTCTTGAACCTGCTCTTGAGACTGTTCTTGTTCTGGCATGGTGGCGGATTCCCGCTGGGCGCATCGTATGCACATTGCGCTTCCGGGGCAAGTGGGGGGAAACTCGTAAGTTAAATGCTGTCGACATAGGCCTTAGGCCCGGCCCATGACGCAGGGGTGTGTGTCGTGCGTCACATCGTCGGCGTTAAAGAAACGGTATCTTGCCATCCTCAACTCTTGTGTCCAGGGACGTGCGCCGGGTGCTCTACAAGACGCTCAGTGCGGCGGTATACGGCATCGACGCCTCGATTATCGAGGTGGAGGTGGACGTATCCGGCATCAAGACGATGGACGACATCTTCACCACCGTCGGCCTTCCCGATGCCGCTGTGCGGGAAAGCCGCGAGCGCGTCCGTGCCGCTCTCCGCAACTGCGGATACGACATTCCCACCACCCATATCACCGTGAACCTCGCTCCCGCCGATATTAAGAAGGAAGGCTCGGGCTTCGACCTGCCGATGGCCCTGGGCATCCTGGGCGCCTACGGCGGGATCACCCCCAAGAGCCTGGCTGAATTCGTCTTCGTCGGTGAGCTTTCCCTCGACGGAGGCATCCGCGGCGTTCGCGGCACCCTGCCCATCGCCGTCGCCGTCCGGTCCCGGAACATCCCCAACCTAATTGTTCCGGCGGTAAACGCGCGCGAGGCGGCCGTGGTTTCCGGCGTGAATGTGTACCCGGTGGAGTCGCTGGTCGACGTTGTCCACCTGCTCAATAAAGGTAACGGAATCACCCCCATGCAGGTGGATGTCCAGGCCCTGCTGAGCAACAGCCAGCATTACACGGTGGATTTCAAAGACGTCCGCGGACAGCGCACCGCCAAGCGCGCACTGGAAGTGGCCTGCGCCGGAGGCCACAACATCCTCATGATCGGGCCGCCCGGCTCGGGCAAGACCATGCTCGCCAAGCGCATGCCCACCATCATGCCGCCGCTAACCTTCGAAGAGGCGCTGGAGACCACCAAGATCCATAGCGTGGCGGGCGTACTCGATGCCGGCGCAGGCCTGGTCGGGGTGCGCCCCTTTCGCGCCCCGCATCACACCATCTCCGACGCTGGACTGATCGGCGGCGGCGCCGTGCCCCGTCCCGGCGAAGTTTCTCTCGCCAACAACGGCGTCCTCTTCCTCGATGAGCTGCCCGAGTTTCCGCGCAATGTGCTGGAAGTCATGCGCCAGCCTTTGGAAGACGGAACCGTGTGCATCGCCCGCGCCGCCATGTCCCTGACCTTCCCGGCGCGCTTCATGCTGGCGGCGGCGATGAATCCTTGTCCCTGCGGATACTTCAACGACCGTACCCGCGAGTGCCATTGCACTCCGCCCATGATCCAGCGCTACGTTTCCAAGATTTCCGGACCGCTGCTGGACCGGATCGACATCCATATAGATGTACCGGCGGTGAACTACAAGGAGCTTCGCGGCGGCGCCGCACCCGAAGGCTCGGACCAGATCCGCGCCCGCGTCATCCACGCCCGCGATATCCAGCTCCAGCGCTTTGCCGGACAGAAACTTTACTCGAATGCGCAAATGTCGACTTCGCAGATCCGCAAGTTCTGCGAACTCACCCCCGACTGCGAGCGGCTGCTGGAGCGCGCCATCAACCAGCAGGGACTCAGCGCCCGCGCTCACGACCGCATCCTGAAGGTCTCGCGCACCATCGCCGACCTGGAAGGCGCGGCGCAGATCGAGAGCAAACACATCGCCGAAGCCATCCAGTACCGCACACTGGACAGGACGTATTGGGCATAAACTACCCGCCTGACGCTCATCAAACCTTGGGGCTAAAATGCTCCCAGGCCCCCGGTTCACGCATCACAAGCACCTGAGACTGGCGTCACATAGGACACGGACATAGCTCGGCTATTCTGTCTCTTCGACTCAAGTCGGAGGAGGCCGTTCCAAATGAAAACGGTATTTGTCGTTGGGGCCGGACCAGCGGGGATGTTCGCCGCCCAGAAGATCGCCCAAGCGGGCTTCCAAGTCATTGTTTTTAATCGTGATATCAAGCCCGGCGGCCTCGCCGAGTACGGCATCTATCCCGAAAAAGACAAGATGAAGATCGGCCTGCGCAAGCAGTTCGCCAAGGTCCTTTCCTTGCCCAACGTCCACTACTTCGGCGGCGTCGCCGTCGGCGCCCAGCAGAAGCTCACCATCGAAGACCTGCGCGCCTTCAAGCCCGCGGCCATCGTTTTCGCCAACGGCGCCCAGGGGACCAAGAAACTCGGCCTCCCCGGCGAAGATGCCAAGGGCGTCTATTCGGCGAAGGATTTCGTTTTCTTTTACAACCAGCTTCCGCCGTTTTCCAGCCAGGACTTCTCCACCGGCAAGCGCATCGCCATTGTTGGCATGGGCAACGTGATGGTGGACATCGCGCGCTGGGTGCTGCAGGACGGTCCCAACCTCAAGACCGAGGAACTTACGGTCGTCGCGCGCCGCGGCCCCTTCGAAGCCAAGTTCGACGAAAAAGAAATCAAGCACATCGACATGCACATGGACGCCAAGGACCTGCTGGCCGAGATGGAGCGGGTGAAGGACAGGGTCGCCGCCGTCGGACAGGACGTCGCCAACGCCGCGGAAATCTTCCCGCTGCTCAAGCAGGCGTACGTACCGGCCAAGTCTCCGCGCCTGAAGTTCCGCTTCCTGTGCGGGCCGAAGGAAATCCTAAAAGGTCCCGACGGCCGCATCAACGGCCTCGTCGTTACCGAAAACAACCTGGTGAAGAAAGGCGAGGGAACCGCCGCCAAGGCCACCGATCAGACGGCCACGCTCGACGTGGACACCATGATCTTCGCCATCGGCGACGTCCACGACAAGGAGTTCGGTCTCCCCATGGGCCCCGAGGGCTATTCCACCAAGCCGGTCGAGGGCAACGAGGGCAGCAAGTACCAGGTCGTCGATCCGCAGACCGGCGCCGAACTGCCCGGCTTCTTCGTGGTCGGATGGTCCCGCCGCGCCAGTGACGGACTGGTCGGCATCGCGCGCCACGACGCCGAAGTCGGCGCTACCTTCGCCATCGACTATGCCAAGCAGGCCGCCGACGAATTCAAGGTGTCCGCCGACGACATCGAGACCGCGCTCCGCGTCAAGGGCCTGCGCATCGTCAACAAGCCGCAGATCGAGAAACTGTCCAAGATCGAGGAGATCGAGGCCAAGAGCCGCGGCGTCGCCTACTTCAAATTCCCCGACAACGACTCCATGCTCCGGGCCATCGAGCGCGAATTACCGGAAGCAGTGGGCGCGACGTCGGGCCGGGTCTAACTAGCGCCTAAGGCAGTAAACATCCGGCAGCGAAGAGTGTCCTCAAGCGCGAGGGCACTCTTTCCTTTGCTGCTGCAATTTGAACCGGCTGTCATCCTGAGCGAGGATGCGGCCGTAAGCGCGGGCCGGTTTTGCCCGCGCATACCGCATCCGAGTCGAAGGACCCCTATGTATTCCTTTGCTCCTCTGCGTTTTCCGCGCTGATCTTTCCTTCGTGTCCCTCCGCGTCCTCTGGGATGAATTTTTTCCATCTTGGGCCTCACCTTCCCTTCCCATTTTGGGACCTTGCCACCCCGCCCTGTGATAAGCCTCACTGTCGGCCCGCCCGCGCCCCAGCAAACTCATAGGTTAGCCAGGAGGGCTTCATGAAGCGGGTCGTAATCCTCGGTGCTGCCGGCCGTGATTTCCACGATTTCAATTGCCTGTTCCGCGACAACCGCGACTACCAGGTCGTCGCTTTCACCGCCACCCAGATCCCGGATATCGCCGGGCGCCGCTATCCACCCGAGCTTGCCGGATCTCTCTATCCCGACGGCATTCCCATCATCGACGAGCGGGGCCTCGAGTTTCTTCTTCGCTCGCGCGAGGTGGACATCGTCGTCTTCTCGTATTCCGATATATCGCACGTCAACCTGATGCACCTTGCCTCGCGTGTCCTGGCCTGCGGCGCCGACTTCTGGTTCCCCGGCGCGCGTCACACCATGGTCGAATCCAAGGTGCCGGTCATCTCCGTTTGCGCCGTGCGCACCGGATGCGGCAAGAGTCCGGTCTCGCGCCACGTGCTCGCCGAACTGCGCAAGCTGGGCTGGCATCCGGTCGTGGTTCGCCATCCGATGCCCTACGGCAACCTGGCCGACCAGGCCGTCCAGCGCTTCGCCACTCTCGCCGACCTCGAGAAGCACCACTGCACCATCGAGGAGTGCGAGGAGTACGAGCCGCACATCATGAACGGTACCGTCGTCTACGCCGGCGTGGACTACGAGGCCATCCTTCGCCGCGCCGAGCAGGAAGCCGACCTGGTTCTCTGGGACGGCGGCAACAACGACACTCCGTTCTACAAGTCGGACCTGGAAATCGTCGTCACCGATCCGCACCGCGCCGGGCACGAGATGTCCTACTTCCCGGGCGAGGTCAACCTGCGCCGCGGGCAGGTGATCGTCATCAACAAGGTCAACACCGCGCCCGCCGAGGGACTGGAAACCGTCCGCAACAATATCCGGCAAAACAACCCGGCCGCGACGATCGTCGAATGTGCCTGCCGGGTCACCGTGGATGACGCCGCCGCCATCAACGGCAAGCACGTGCTCGTCGTCGAAGACGGCCCCACGCTCACGCACGGCGAAATGTCTTATGGCGCCGGTGTGGTGGCGGCCCGCCAATTCCACGCGGCCAGCATGGTCGATCCGCGCCCGCACGCGGTCGGCTCCATCCGCCGGACGTTTGAGAAATACACGCACCTCCACGACCTGCTGCCCGCCATGGGTTACAGCGAGACCCAACGCCGCGAACTGGAGGAGACCATCGACCGCACGCCCTGCGACCTGGTCGTGATCGCCACGCCGGTGGACCTGCGGCGCATCGTCAACGTCAACAAGCCTTGCGTCCGCGTTAGCTACGAAGTCGAGGCCCTCACCCAGCCCTCGCTGCGTGAAATCCTGGCCCAGTTCACGGAAGCAAAGCAGCCGCGCCGCACCGAGGTCGCGCTCGCCCACTAGACATGAGGCAATGCGGAATACGGCATACGGAATACGGAATACGGCCCTAGCAACTGGCAACTGACAACTGGAGTTCCCATGCACGCCGAAGATTTTCTCTCCATCCGCGATTTCTCGCCGCAGGACATCCTGCACCTGATCGGGCTGGCCTGCCGCGTCAAGACCAGCCCGTCCGCCTACACTTCCACGCTCAAGGGCAAAACGCTGGCCATGATCTTCGAGAAGCCCTCGCTGCGCACCCGGGTCACCTTCGACGTTGGCATTCACCAACTGGGCGGCTTCTCGATCTATCTTTCGCCCGCCGATATCAGCCTCGGCAAGCGCGAATCGGTCCACGACGTCGCCAAGAATCTCGAGCGCATGGTGCAGGGCATCATGGTCCGCACCTTCGCCCACGACATCGTCGAGGGCATGGCCGCGTACGCCTCGGTGCCGGTCATCAACGGCCTCACCGACTTCAGTCATCCCTGCCAGGCCATGGCCGACTACATGACCATGCTCGAATTCAGGGGCCACCTCGCGGGAATCAAGGTCGCGTTCCTCGGCGACGGCAACAACGTCGCACATTCGCTGATGTTTGCCGGAGCGCAATTGGGCGCGCACGTCTGGATCGCCACTCCGCCGGGCCACGAGCCCAAGTCCGACGCGCTCAGTTGGGCGCTCCGCCGCGGCGACAAATCGGGCGGCACCTGCCATGTCACCAACGACCCTGCGGAAGCCATCGCCGAGGCCGACGTCGTTTACACCGACGTTTGGACCAGCATGGGCCAGGAAACCGAGGCGGAAAAACGCCGCGCCTCTTTCGTTCCTTACCAGGTAAACGCGACTCTCTTTAGCCGCGCCAAGCCCGACGCCATCTTCATGCACTGCCTGCCCGCCCATCGCGGCGACGAGGTCACCAGCGAAGTCATCGACGGCCCGCGCTCGGTCGTCTTCCAGCAGGCCGAAAACCGTCTCCACGCCCAAAAAGCAATTCTTTTGGAAACCATGAAGAACGTGTCGATCGAGAAGGTCATACCCGAGAAGGAGCTGGAGCATGCGTGAAAGTCCCGCCGGGACGAGTGGAAAGTCCCGCAGGCACGCCCGCTGGTAGCCTAGGACGGAAGTTCTGGGTTAAAGTCGCAACCAAGGATCGGAGTCCCGCAGGGACGACACGAAATGAAGACAGCGTTAGTCGCCATCGGTGGCAACTCACTCATCCGTGCTGGAGAAAAGGGCACCAATGCGGAACAACTGGCCAATGCCAGGCGCACCGCTGCCGCTTTGGTGCGCTTGATCGCGGACGGATTTCATCTCGTACTTACGCACGGCAATGGCCCACAGGTTGGCGCGGGCCTGCTTCGAAGCGAGCGTGCCGCGGACCAGGTGCCGGCACTTCCTCTTGATGTCTGCGGCGCCTCCACGCAAGGTGAGATCGGATACATGCTGGCGCAATCGTTGCGTCACGAACTGGGGGCGGCCGGCCTCTCCACTCCGGTTGCCTGCATCGTCACGCAAACGGTGGTCGACCAGAACGATCCCGCCATGCTTCACCCGACCAAACCCATCGGTCCCTTTTATTCGCGCGCCGAGGCCGAACAGCGGCAACGAACATTGGGCTGGCAGATTGTCGAGGACGCGGCCCGCGGATACCGCCGCGTCGTCCCCTCGCCCGAGCCCGTCGAAATTGTCGAACTGGAAGTGATTCGCGGCCTTGTTCGCGACGGTGTTCTGGTCATCGCCTGCGGCGGTGGCGGCATCCCCGTGGTCCGCGCCAACCGCGGCATTCAAGGCGTGGAAGCCGTGATTGATAAAGATCGTGCCTCGGCCCTGCTCGCGTTGCAACTTGGTGTCGACCTTTTCGTCATCTGCACCGATGTGGACCGCGTGTACCTCGACTACAAGAAACCAACCCAGCGCGCCCTCGATCTGGTCACCACCTCCGAAATCGAAGCGTACTACCGTGCGGGAAACTTTCCGCCCGGCAACATGGGCCCCAAGATCGAATCGGTCCTGCGTTTTCTCCGTGACGGCGGCCACGAGGCGATCGTCACCTGCTACGAGCAGTTTTACGACGCCGTCACCGCCCACGCCGGCACTCACATCGTCGCCGGCGCTTCGGCCAGCACCGACGGCGATTCGCGCAGCACGGAGATTGTGAAATGAGCCGGTCCTCGTGCGTCATTCGGCAATCGTCAGTCGACAATCGGCAATCGGCAATGGTGTTCCGGCGTTGGCCTGGAATACTGAATACGCGAGACGGAATACGATGACATCCAACTCCACAACCCGGCTCTCCCACCTCGTCTCCTCACAACAATTCACCGTTCCCTTGCTGATGGAACTCTTCGACCGCTCCCGCGACATGGAACGCGTCGTCGCCCGCGGCGGCACGCTCGATTACCAGCACCGCATCATGGCGGCGCTCTTCTATCAGCCCTGCACGCGCACCCGCCTCTCCTTTGAGGCCGCCATGCACCGCCTCGGCGGACGCGTTCTTTCCACCGAACACGCGCAGGCATTTTCCTCCGAGGTGGAAGGCGAACAGGTGGAGGACTCCATCCGCATCGTGGGCAGCTATTCCGACGTGATCGTGCTTCGCCATCCCGACGAAGACGGCGCCCAGCGCGCTGCCGCCGTGTCGCCCGTGCCGGTAATCAACGCCGGCGACGGTAATGGCGGCCAGCATCCCACGCAGGCCCTGCTCGACCTGTATACGATCTATCGCGAGCGCTCCCTCGACGGCCTCAGCATCGCCTTCATCGGGGAACTCGACCGCGGCCGCACCGCGCGCTCGCTGGCCTACCTGCTGGCAAAATTTGAGCGTATCCGCATCTTCTTCGTCAGCCCGCCCGAGATGCAGATGAAGCCGGACATCCTGGAGTATCTCGACCGCCACGGTGTGCAATATGAACTCGCCGGTGATTTCGATCGCGTGATCGGCGAAGTGGACGTCGTTTACCAGACCCGCATCCGCCCCGAGCGCGTTGCCGATGCGCCCGCTCTGCGGAAATTTGCCATCAACTCCACCGTGCTCGGGAAAATGAAAAGCGATGCCCTCATCCTCCACCCCCTTCCGCGCACCGTCGAACTCGACAAGACGGTGGACTCCGACCCGCGTGCGCTTTACTTCCGCCAGGCCGCGAACGGCCTCTACGTGCGCATGGCTTTGCTGACGATGCTGCTTGATTCGTGATTCGTATTCCGTATCTCGTATTCCGTATTCCGGAGGTGACCATGAAAGTGGCGGCAGAGAATCAATTGCAGGGACACAAGGACTTAATGGCTTGGCAGGTCGCAATGGACCTTGTAGTCCTTGTTTACCAACTGACTCGCCCTTTCCCACGAGACGAACTGTATGGTCTGGTCGCTCAGCTCCGACGAGCGGCGGTTTCAATTCCAAGCAATATTGCAGAAGGCTATGGCCGCCACTCAGCGAAGGAACTGCATCGCTTCGTCAACAACGCGTTGGGATCATTGCTGGAACTAGAAACGCAAATCGAACTCTCGCAGCGCCTCGGCTACATCACCGCCGCTTTGGCTGCTGATTCAATGAAGCAAAGCAGGCGCGTAAAGCAGCTCTTGCAAGGACTTCGCGCTTGGGCCGAGAACGAACCCGCCGGGTGGATCCCGTCAAACCAGAACTTCTAGTCCGTGAGAGGGCCATGCCCCGGAATACGAAATACGGAATACGGAATACGAACTGAGAGGCAATCATGACCACAATTGCAGAACTCTCCAAGACTCACGAACTCATCGAACTCGAAGACGAATTTGGAGCGCACAACTATCATCCACTCGACGTCGTTATCAAAAGAGCCGAGGGCGTGTGGGTCTATGACGTCGACAACAACCGTTACCTCGATTGTCTGGCCGCCTACTCGGCGGTCAATCAAGGGCACTGTCATACGAAAATTCTGCACGCTCTCATT
>Ga0097691_1002606_pt1 | contig 11855 bp, 11 predicted proteins | sample NGESurdeep072012_8_FD_72858 | JGI IMG/M metagenome (GOLD analysis project Ga0097691, IMG submission 72858) | Arctic peat soil microbial communities from Barrow, Alaska - NGEE Surface sample 210-1 deep-072012 | ecosystem: Environmental > Terrestrial > Soil > Wetlands > Peat ...
GGGCTCCTCGGTCGGCAAGATGCCGGCGCTTTGCCGCTCGATCGCAGCGGTCGAACGTCGCGGCGCCTGCCGCAGTGAAAGGTCTGGGCTCATTAGTTGCACGGCGATCATTGCGCGTTTATCGATTGCGATTGTGTGCCCCGGGGGTGCCGTGGACGAACGTGCTCGGCCTCTGCTGCGGCCCGTCGCATCCGGTTACTGACAAAGGCATCGAGAATTTCTCGGAAAGCGGCGAGAGCGGTTTTGAGTTGTTCTCGAATGTGCACCTTCTGATGTGCGGCATTGAAAGTGATCGCGGCCATGGCGGCCTCCTCACGAATCTAACGTGCATCATGTGCCGACGATGCCATAGGAATGCCAGATGGATCGGCGGTGCGTCTCATAGGAGAGATATAAGAATCGCCGGGGGCGAGATGACGCCGCTCTGATCCGCTCCAGGCCTTTATGCGGCGCTTATGAGAGAGAGCAGGAAGTCGCCTCGATTTCCTATGTTGTCATCCGCATCTTCGGCCAATAGCTCGCAATCCGAGCTGATGGTGGAGAACGAAGATGGCTCACTTTCTTACCAGCGATGAAAAATATCGCGATTTGACCTACGACGATGATTATCGGTCGTATCTTATGGCCCGTAGCAATTCATCGGGCGACTATCGGTTCGGCAGGACGCAGGGAAAGCGCGCTCGCGTCCACGCGCGCAATGCTTTGAGGCGCGTCAACGGTTACCTGAAGAACATGATCGAGGCGATCGCCAATGCGAAGCTGCGGCGCATGGAGCGCGAGCTGGAGCTGCGCGGTATTCGCCTGGACCGGCCCAACAACAGTTGGATGAAGCGCAAATCCGAGCCGACAGAGCGTTCGTGATGAGAAGGCGGGCCATCAGGCCCGCCTAATTCGAATTCGGCTTTTCGCGTGGAGCGTCACATGCCACGTCTTTCATTCACTGCATCCGTTCTTATTTCCCTTCTGCGCAGCGCCGTCAGCACTTTGTTGACGTTTCTTGGTCCACCCTGGGACGGGCCGCGCAGGAGATACCGGCCGGAAGATCACTACATGCGCGGTCCGGGGCCGAAATGGCGGGAAAAGCATGTTCTCGATCGCGCATCCGCCAGCGGGACTTGAGTTGGCACAGCGTTAGGCCCCGAGCATCCTGCGTGACTACGCGTTAGAGCAGGTGCTTATCTCGGGAAGAAAGTCCTCTCCATAAGCCGGTGTCGCGCTTTGGGGGTTTGCTGACCGAAGACGGCTTTGGTTGGTCGGCTTCGATTGCTGCGGCGAAGACACGCTTGAGGCGGTCATCATCAATCCGTGCGAGATGTTGGCGTAAGACCGCGGAACTCAATTCATTCGGCTCTAAAATTGCGGCGCAAAGCTCCGCACTGGTCCTCCGGAAAAATCCGAAAGCCGGTCTGCCCCTATGTGATGGGCCGAGCCTATCAATCTCCGCTGCGATCGCCAGGACCGCCAGCCTGTCGGCATTTTCCAGTGTGACGGCAAATCGCAGCACAGCGAGGTGCCACGCCCGCAACGCCCTTGCTTCCCACCCCTTTTGTGCGTCTTGGCTCATTGAGAAGTCCTAGCACTTGTCAGACAAGCCCTGTGAGCGTCTCACTCGGACGGGTTAGATCGAAGCCGCCTGCCAACCTCTCGCCTCGCTGGCTTGGTTCGGCACCAGGACCGCCGCTATCGCCTTGGCGACCGAGCTTTTTGACGTCTCGTCCAGTTCGACCAGCGGAAGCCGCAACCGCGGCTGCATTAGTCCGAGCAGGCTCAACCCATATTTCAGAGACGCCGGCGCCGAGTCCTGGGGCAGCGCGGCGGTCAGTCGCGCCAGGCGAATTGCCAGGCTTCGCGCACACTCCACGTCTCCCTGTTTGCAGCATTCTTGCATGCGCCGGCAGAGGTCAGGAGCGACATTCGACACAACCGAAATGCACCCGTCTCCGCCGCCGAGCAGATAGGTTGATGCAGTCGAGTCCTCCCCAGTCAGCAGACGAAAATTTGGAGGAAGAAGCGCTCTCCAGCGAAGCAGACGCGCGACATTCCCCGCTGCGTCCTTGACGCCCACGAACTGCGCCGATTCTGTCAAACGCTGCATTGTCTCGTCGGACAGCTCCCGCGCCGTGCGACCGGGCGCGTCGTGCAAAATGATCGGCAGCGTGGTTGAGACCGCAATAGCCTGAAAGTGCGCAACGATGCCGGCCTGCATCGGCTTGTTGTAATAGGGCACGACGGACATGATGGCGTCGGCGCCGTTGGCTTCGGCTCGCATGGTCAGGCTGATCGCCTGGCTGGTCGAATTTGAGCCGGCGCCTGCGATGACCGCTATGCGGCTCCGCGAGATATTGACCGCGGCGCGGATAATGGCGTCATGTTCTGCAGGGCTCAGCGTTGAAGCCTCCCCCATCGTCTCTCCAACGACGATGGCGGTTGCGCCCGACTTGATCTGGTGCTCGCAAAGCATTTCGAACGACGCCCAGTCGATTTCGTCGTTGCGGTCGAACGGCGTCGGGAGATCGGCGATAAAGCCGGTCAACCATGGGGTCGAATACCGCGTTCCAGTGGTCATGACACGTTAGGCTGCCTTGGCGATTGATGCGAAATTGCACCGATAGGCCGAAAGCAGGAAGCCTTGTTGGCATCTCACCCCGGCCTCGATCCGGAATCCAAGTTGTTCCAGTTTCGTGCGCACTCTCAGGCTCAAACCTCGCTCTGGGGATTCGATCGAGACGACGATGGTCGCTGTGGCATTCAAGAGTTGAGAGGTGCGAACAAGCGATGTTTCGAGGTCCAGAAACGAGCGGTCCCCCACGATGAGACCTGCTGAATGTTGTCCGCAGGAAGTGCGGCAGCTCGCGGTGGTCGAGGCATGGACGAATCCGCGGCAGTGCAGGGCCCGATGAATTCCGGGACTATCTCTGCCAGCGATGATGATCCGGTGCGACTGCGACAGACGCGCAAGGTCGATCATGGTGTCGATAAGTTGCTCCTGTGCGGTAACGCTATCGGTCTGGGTCATCATGACGCTCTCAATGGGCGACAGGCGGGTTTACGCAGCTCGGCGCTGAAGTGTGTCTTCGGAACTCATCGCTGCGCGATCGGAAGTGAAGGGACTGCTGTTCAGGCTGAGTTCAAGAACGCTGGGCGTGTCAACAACGGCCTCTGGATGGTGGCCGTTTTCAAAGAGCGCGAATTTAACGGCTGCGGCTCGGTTGACGAACAGGCCGCCGAACAGGCCGCTTTGTTCCTGGGCGACCCAGTTGCCACGGCTGTTCTTGCCGATCAAGACGATGTTGGAGCTGCACGATGGTGGTTCGGTCTGTTTCATTTTCATTCCCGGTAAGGATTCGATCGCGACTGTCGTTGAAACGATTGAGTTTGCGATCAACCCGTTGCTTCCCCAATTCGGGGTGCGCTCAATATCTTCCTCACCGCATAAAGATTCGAGAGCGAAGCAGCGCCTATTTCATATGGAAGATGTGGGGTATCGGACAGGAAGAGGTGGGTGACGTCGGCGGCGGCTGAAGTGTGAATTCAAGTGGCCGAAACCTGACTAATCGTCATGACCAATCCGTAGAGAAGTCCGTACACGGCGGCCTCATCCCAATGGGTCAGCGCGGCGTCGAACGGCGTCTCGCGTCGGAAAGCTCCGGCAACAACGGAGAGGATCGCAGAAAGCAACAATAGCGCGGCAAGGCTTCTGCCAAAGCCGGCGCCTCCAATTGCCGCAAACACGCAGAGCACGACCATCCGCAGACAAAAGCGACCGATGACCTGAACCGATCTGAGGTCGTTGAACGTGACTGGCGCATTAGCCATGGATCGATTTCCCGGAAGAAGCCTCAGCAGCGGACCGCAAGCTAAGCAAAGTTTTCACAGCACAGCGGCTCGAATTGATCGGACCGTACCTGCGGCACTGACGGCCGGCTGGGCTCCCTCGACGCTTCGACCTGCCGAAGCGTTTCGATGTAAACCGCCACAACCGCAAGCGTAAGACTTGCATGGCTGGCCTCGATCGCCTGGTCCAGCCACTCCGGGAGCTCGCGCTGCCGGGACAATGCGCAATGCCACTCGCCTTCATCGTAAGTTATGCGGCGCAGCTTCCACTGCGGCAGTTCTAGGTTGATCAGCGCAAACGCTGCTTCAGTCAAAGCGCCGGCTTCGATCAATTGATGAAGCTGGGCAGCATTGGCAGCCTTATTCGGCGCCGATGGCCGCTGACAGGTCTGGCCAACGATTTCGGAGAACATTTCGGGCGTCGCCTCGTCAGCAACGCGCACTTGCGCGGCCAGCGTCGCCAGTTGCTCCGAACGATGGGAATGATCATGGAACATGGCGTGCTCCTATCGGACAAGGACCGCCGGAATGCGGTCGCGTCTCCAAGGTGAGGAAAAAGGCATTTGAATTCGAGTGGGAAAGCCGCCTCGAAATATAAGTGCGCCATAAGTGCCGCGCGGGTCCGGGATTCCAGTCGATCTCGATCCAGGCGCGCGCCGAGCCGCGTTGTCGGTCGCGCGGCGCAACGCAGAAAATACGAGCCGGAAAAGCGATGCTTCGCAATGGGTTGCCGGGGATCCGTCGATAATCTTTATTAGATTCCTATAACGTTGCCATCACATCCATCTCGAAAACATATACCCAACGTGGCACCTGACGGTCACACGCGATCAGGCGTTTATTGTTTTGATCCTCCGCAATTTGCCGGGCGGGAACAGTGCAACGGTCGCAGCCGGAAACAAGCGCCGCAAGGAGCATCTCATGTTGGACGTCGTCATACTGGCCCTCGGCCTCGGCTTCTTCATTTTAGCGGTAGGCTACGCCTACGCCTGCGAACGGCTCTAGGGAGAACGACCATGATCTTCGATTATTCACTCGCCGCCATCGTTTCTGCGGGGCTGCTGTTTTACCTGACCTACGCCCTGCTGCGGCCCGAGCGGTTCTGACCGCCAAAAGAGACTGCCCCGGATTTGGTCCGGGGCGGCAACCCGTTCTCGGAAAAAATCACGTGCAAACCTAGGGCATACGACCATGACCGTCATCGGCTGGATTCAAATTATTCTGTTCTGCGCGATCATCGTGGCGCTGGTCAAACCGCTCGGCGGGTATATGACGCGCGTCTTCAATGGCGAGCGCACATTCCTTTCCCCGATCCTGCGGCCGGTCGAGGCCGGTCTTTACTGGATCGGCGGGGTCGACGAGAAGCGCGAGCAGCATTGGCTGACCTATACGGTCGCCATGCTGTTTTTCCACGTCGGCGGCTTCCTTATCCTTTACGCGCTGATGCGGTTCCAGGCGGTTCTGCCATTTAACCCGGCGGAGCAATCCGCCGTTGCAGAGGACCTTTCCTTCAACACCACGATCAGCTTCATCACCAACACCAACTGGCAATCCTATGGCGGTGAGACGACCGTGTCGTATCTGGTGCAGATGCTCGGTCTCACCCATCAAAATTTCCTTTCAGCGGCGACCGGTATCGCGCTCGCGGTGGCCCTGATCCGCGGCTTCTCCCGCTCTTCAATGCGCACCATCGGCAATTTCTGGGTCGATGTAACCCGCTGCACGCTTTATGTACTGCTGCCGATCTGCATCGTCGGCACGTTCGTGCTGGTCTGGCAAGGCGTGCCCCAGAATCTCAGCGCGTATACTGAAGCAACGACACTTGAGGGTGCCAAACAGGTTATCGCGCAGGGGCCGGTCGCCTCGCAGATGATGATCAAGCATTTGGGTACCAACGGCGGCGGCTTCTTCAATGCCAACGCTGCACATCCGTTCGAGAATCCGACCGCGCTGACAAACTTGATTCACATGCTGGCGATTTTTGCGCTTGGCGCGAGTATGACCAACGTGTTTGGCCGCATGGTCGGCAACCAGCGCCAGGGTTGGGCCATATTCGGTGTGATGGGCGTGCTGTTCATCGCCGGCGTTGTAGTCTGTTACTGGGCTGAAGCCAACGGTACGGCCGCACTCGATGCGCTCGGGCTGACCGGCGGCAACATGGAAGGCAAGGAAGTCCGCTTCGGTATAGTTGGTTCGGCATTGTTTGCGGTCGTTACCACCGCCGCCTCCTGCGGCGCCGTCAACGCCATGCATGACTCATTCACCGCGCTCGGCGGCATGATTCCGCTGATCAACATGCAGCTTGGCGAGATCATCATCGGCGGCGTCGGCGCCGGCCTCTACGGGATGCTGATCTTTGTCGTGATCTCGATCTTCGTCGCTGGCCTGATGGTCGGCCGCACGCCGGAATATGTCGGCAAGAAGATCGAGGCGCGGGAAGTCAAGATGGCGATGCTTGCGATTCTGGTGCTGCCGCTGATGTATCTCGGCTGGACCGCCGTCGGTGTCGTGTTGCCGTCCGCAGTAGCGTCGATGGCCAACGCCGGCCCGCACGGCTTCACGGAAGTGCTCTACGCTTATGTCTCTGGCACGGGCAACAACGGCTCGGCCTTTGCAGGCCTGAGCGCCAACACGATGTTCTTTAACCTGACCTTGGCATGCGCAATGTTCGTGGGACGGTTCTTCATGATCATCCCGGCGATGGCCATGGCAGGCTCGCTCGCAGCCAAGAAATCGATCCCGCCATCGGCAGGAACCCTTCCGACCACAGGCGGCCTGTTCGTCGGCCTGGTTGTCGGCGTGATCCTGATCATCGGCGGTCTCACCTTCTTCCCGGCGCTGGCGCTCGGACCGATCGTCGAGCACCTCGCGATGACCACCAATACCCTGTTCTGATCGAACTCATTTCGGAGTTACGTCCATGGAAGTCGTCCAAAAGTTGAATAAGCGGATGCCGGTTTCGGCGATGCTCGACCCGAAGATCGTGATACCCGCGATCGGTTCGGCCTTCGTCAAGCTCGATCCCAGGGTCATGATCAAGAGCCCCGTGATGTTCGTGGTCGAGGTCGTGGCCGCGCTCACCACGGTGATCTTCCTGCGCGATCTGGTGACGGGCGGAGCAAGCCTCGCCTTCACCTTCCAGATCATCCTGTGGCTGTGGTTCACGGTGCTGTTCGCCAACTTCGCCGAAGCCGTCGCGGAAGGCCGCGGCAAGGCGCAGGCCGAATCGCTCAGGAAGACCCGTATCGAGAGCCAGGCCAAGCTGCTGACGGGTTCCGGCAAGAATTATCGTCTTGTCTCCGGCACCAGCCTCAAGGTCGGCGACATCGTTCTGGTCGAAGCCGGCGACAACATTCCGTCCGACGGCGAAGTGATCGAGGGCGTCGCCTCTGTCAACGAAGCCGCGATCACCGGCGAGTCCGCGCCCGTGATCCGCGAATCCGGCGGCGACCGCTCGGCGGTCACCGGCGGCACCCAGGTGCTGTCGGACTGGATCCGCGTCCGCATTACCGCAGCCCAGGGATCGACCTTCATCGACCGCATGATCAAGCTGGTCGAGGGCGCCGAGCGGCAGAAAACGCCGAACGAGATCGCGCTCAACATTCTGCTCGCGGGCCTCACCATCATCTTCGTGTTCGCGACGGTTACCATCCCGAGCTATGCCGCTTACGCCGGTGGCCAGATTTCGGTCGTCATCCTGGTGGCGCTGTTCGTGACACTGATTCCGACCACCATCGGCGCGCTGCTGTCGGCGATCGGCATCGCCGGCATGGACCGGCTGGTGCGCTTCAACGTGCTGGCGATGTCGGGCCGCGCGGTCGAGGCCGCGGGCGACGTCGATACGCTGCTGCTCGACAAGACCGGCACCATCACGCTCGGCAACCGGCAGGCCACGGCGTTTCGGCCCGTCCGTGGGGTGACCGAGCAGGAACTCGCGGATGCGGCGCAGCTTGCCTCGCTGGCCGATGAGACCCCCGAGGGCCGTTCGATCGTCGTGCTGGCGAAGGAAAAATACGGCATCCGCGGCCGCGAGATGGCCGAACTCAACGCAACTTTTATTCCGTTCAGCGCGCAAACCCGCATGAGCGGCGTCGACGCCGGCGCATCGTCGGTCCGCAAGGGCGCGGTCGATGCGATCCTGAATTACATCCGCGATGGTGGAGGAACCCACACGGTGGCGTCGGGAAACGCCGTTCGTGCGATTCAGTCCACGACCTCTGAGATTGCGCGCGAGATCCAGGCGATCTCTGACGAAATCGCCAAGGCCGGCGGCACGCCGCTCGCGGTCGCCAAGGACGGGCGCCTGCTTGGCGTCGTGCAGCTCAAGGATATCGTTAAGGGCGGCATCCGCGAGCGCTTCGCCGAACTGCGCCGCATGGGTATCCGCACCGTGATGATCACCGGCGACAATCCGATGACGGCGGCGGCGATTGCCGCGGAAGCCGGCGTCGACGACTTTCTGGCGCAGGCGACGCCTGAGGACAAATTGAAGCTCATCCGCGACGAGCAGGCCAAGGGTAAACTGGTCGCGATGTGCGGCGACGGCACCAACGACGCACCGGCGCTGGCGCAGGCCGATGTCGGCGTCGCCATGAACACCGGGACGCAAGCGGCGCGCGAGGCCGGCAACATGGTCGATCTCGACTCCAACCCGACCAAGCTGATCGAGGTGGTCGAGATCGGCAAGCAGCTATTGATGACCCGAGGCGCGCTGACGACATTTTCCATCGCCAACGATGTCGCAAAATATTTCGCCATCATCCCCGCGATGTTCCTGGCGTTCTATCCGCAGCTCGCCGTGCTCAACGTCATGCATCTGGCGAGCCCGCAGAGCGCCATTCTGTCGGCGATCATCTTCAATGCGTTGATCATCATCGCGTTGATTCCGCTGGCATTGAAAGGCGTGGCGTATCGCGCCATCGGGGCCGGCGCGCTGCTGCGCCGTAACCTGATGATCTACGGCGTCGGCGGCATCATCATTCCCTTTATCGGCATCAAGGCCGTCGACCTTATCGTCAACGCCTTGCACCTCGTCTGAGGAGACACACCATGTTGAAAGAAATCCGTCCCGCCATCATCGTCCTGGTCGCGCTCACGCTGATCACGGGCCTCGCCTATCCACTCGCCATGACCGCGATTGCCGGCGTGATCTTTCCGAAGCAGGCGCAGGGCAGCCTGATCGAGAAGGACGGCAAGGTGGTCGGCTCCGCCATGATCGGGCAGGAGTTCAAGGACGACAAATACTTCCATGGCCGGCCCTCGGCGACGTCAGCGCCGGATCCGGCCGACGCGACCAAGACCGTATCCGCGCCCTACAACGCGGCCAATTCCGGCGGATCCAACCTCGGCCCGACCAGCAAGGCCCTGAATGATCGGGTCAAGGAGGACGTCGACAAGCTGAAAGCCGAGAATTCTTCCGTGCCTGTCCCGATCGATCTCGTCACCACGTCAGGCAGCGGGCTCGATCCCGATATCTCGCCGGAGGGCGCGCTGTTCCAGGTGCCGCGTGTCGCCAAGGCGCGCAATATGCCGGAAGATCGCGTCCGCCAGCTGGTTACGGAGAACACGAAAGGCCGCTTCGCCGGATTGCTCGGCGAACCGCGCGTGAACGTCCTAGCGCTCAATCTGGCGCTGGACGCCGCTGCATCCAAATGACGCCAGCTAGGCTCGGCGCGGCCCGAGGATTATAATGCGGTATGGCCCAGCAGCGCCGCGACCCTGAAAAAAGACCCTCGCCGGATGCGCTCCTGGAGACCGCGCGGCGAGAGAACGATCAGGCCGGCCGGCTCAAGATTTTCGTCGGTGCCGCGCCCGGCGTCGGCAAGACCTATGAGATGTTGCAGAGCGCGCAAGCCAAACTAAAGGCCGGCGCCGATGTTGTGGTTGGCGTGGTCGAGACCCACGGCCGGGCTGAGACCGGGGCGCTGCTGCAAGGCCTTGAAGTTCTCCCGCGCAAACGGATTGAGTACAAGGATCAGACGATCGAGGAGATGGATCTCGACGCGCTGATCGCGCGCCATCCGCAGATCGCGCTGGTCGATGAACTCGCCCACACCAACGCGCCGGGCAGCCGCCATCCGAAGCGCTATCTCGACGTCGAAGAACTGCTCTCTCACGGCATCGACGTCTACACGGCGGTCAATATCCAGCATATCGAGAGCCTCAACGACGTGGTCGCCCAGATCACGCATGTGCGCGTGCGCGAGACCGTGCCGGATTCCGTGTTCGACCGCGCGGACGCCATCGAGCTGATCGATCTCACGCCGGACGACCTGATTCAGCGGCTGAAGGAAGGCAAGGTCTACGTCCCCAAACAGGCTGAGCGGGCGCTCGAGCATTATTTCTCGCCGGGGAACCTCACCGCGCTGCGCGAGCTGGCGTTGCGGCGGACCGCCGAGCGGGTCGACGAGCAGTTGCTCACGCACATGCAGGCCAACGCGATCTCCGGCCCTTGGGCGGCGGGCGAGCGCATCCTCGTCTGCATCAGCGAGGATCTGCGCGCGGCGGGGCTGGTGCGCTACACCAAGCGGCTGGCCGACCGGCTGCACGCGCCCTGGACCGCGGTCAGCATTGAGACGCGGCGGAGTCTGCAACTGACCGACGAGCAGCGCGATCGGCTTGCCGATACGCTGCGTTTGGCCGAGGCGCTGGGAGGCGAGGCGCTCACTATTCCCGGTGTCGGGCGCCATATCGCCGATGACCTGATCAGCTTCGCGCACGCCAATAACGTGACCCAGATCATCATCGGAAAGTCGACGCGTTCCTGGTGGTTCGAACTCAGGCGCGGCTCGGTGGTGCAAGACCTGGTGCGGCGCGCCGGCAATATCAGCGTCAACGTAATCGCCGGCGAGGAACTCGCGGCGGAGCCTGTTCCAAGGAAGACTGTGCGCACGGCTGAACGACCGGAGCCTTTCGATCCGGTTCCCTACGCGATAGCACTGCTGTTCGTCGCTGCCGGTCTTGGCGTTGGCGAGCTGATCCATCCATGGTTCGGCATCGAGAACGTCGACCTGGTATTTTTGACGGCTGTCGTCGGGGTCGCCGTCCGTTACGGCCTGTGGCCATCGTTGTTCGCCAGCGTCGCGGCGGCGCTGTGTTACAACTTCTTCTTCGTGCCGCCGATCTATGCCTTCACGATCACCGGCCCGACCAATGTCGCGGCGTTCTTTTTCTTCATGCTGATCGCGATCCTGGTTTCCAATGTCGCGGCACGCGTGCGCACCCAGGCCGACGCCGCGATCGGCAGGGTGCGGACCACGGAATCGCTTTACGCCTTCAGCCGCAAGCTCACGAGCACCGCGACGCTGGACGATGTGTTGTGGGCGACCGCCTACCAGACCGCGTTGATGCTAAAGGTGCGCGTGGTGTTGCTGTTGCCGGAGGAGGGCGTCCTGACCGTCAAGGCGGGCTACCCACCCGAGGACGAACTCGACAAGGCCGATCTTGCCGCCGCCAACTGGGCGTGGGGCAATGATCGCTCAGCCGGGCGCGGCTCGGATACGCTGCCGGGCGCCAAGCGCCTGTTCCTGCCGATGCGAACCGGGCGCGGACCGATCGGCGTCATCGGCATCGATGACGACAAGACCGGGCCGCTGCTCACGCCGGACCAGCGCCGGTTGCTGGATGCGCTGGTGGATCAGGGCGCGCTTGCTATCGAACGGGTGCTGCTGGTCGAGGATATGGATCGCGTCAAGCGCAGCGTGGAGTCGGACCGGTTGCGCTCGGCGCTCTTGACCTCGATCTCTCACGATCTCAAGACACCCCTGGCGTCGGTTCTCGGCGCCGCCTCGACGATGCGGGATCTCGCCAGCGGCCTGAGCGAATCGGAAAAGCGGGATCTGCTCGCAACCGTGATCGACGAGTCCGAGCGGCTCAACCGCTTCATCGCCAATCTCCTGGACATGACCAAGCTTGAGTCCGGCGCGATCGTTCCGAACAGCACCCTTCACGATCTCAGTGAAATCGTCGGCAGCGCGCTCCGGCGTGCTGGCAAGATATTGGCGCAGCATAAAATTCAGCTA